>Ga0123336_10002799_pt1 | contig 14983 bp, 10 predicted proteins | sample SSSSmetaG_FD_96466 | JGI IMG/M metagenome (GOLD analysis project Ga0123336, IMG submission 96466) | Glacier valley bacterial and archeal communities from Borup Fiord, Nunavut, Canada, to study Microbial Dark Matter (Phase II) - ​SSSS metaG | ecosystem: Environmental > Aquatic > Freshwater > Ice... | reverse complement strand
CTTCTTTGCACTTCTGACAGATCCCGGAATATCTTTGCTTGTTTTAAAGCAGCCCGGCGCTTATCTATCATTAGATTTTGCAGCACGGGAAAAGAAAAACCCATGTAGGTTAAAGCGCCTTTTGTTTCTTCGGGATTAATCCGGTTGCCGGTTATGTTTTCTCTTCCGGCATACAGGTCTATTCCGTACCAGGTTGGGATTTTTATTTCAGTTTGTGTATGATTATAATAATTAATCCCATCCGATTCCTTTCTTGCATTGTCCATACTTAAAACAGGGTCGAAATAGCCGCGGCTTGAGGTTACTTCAGCTTCAGCAATCCTAACATCAATTGTCGCCTGCTTTGCTACAGGATGGTATTTTTTTATGACAGTAATAAATTCTTCTTCGGTAAAAAATTTCTTCTGCCCTTTACAAAGCAGTGCAGGTATTATAAAAAATATACAAATTATGACTTTCACTTATTTTCTGCAGTTTGTGTAAGTTTATAATAATCGGGTGGAAAGGAGTTGATATTGCGCCACAACTCATACCAGATGGGAACATTTTTTAAAAGAGCTATCCCATTGGCTCCGGTTCCCATTTTCAGTTCTGCAGGCCATTTGCGGAAAGACGCGTCTTCTTTAATAAGCACTTTAAATTTTCCGTTGTCACTTACATCGCTCTCTACAGCCGATACAATGCCTGCAAACGTACCATAAGAGGCATCGGGCCAGCCACTGAAAACAATAGCCGGAAAACCATCAAACAAAAAGCGCATTTTTTGTCCGGCAGAAATAAGCGGCAGATCAACGGGTCGTACAAACAACTCCACTGCATAATCCATTTGATCTGGAACGATATGAACAAGCATTTCACCTTCCTTTACAATCTCGCCAATCCCTGAGGTCCTGGCCTTTATGATTTGCCCGCTTTGGGGAGCTATTACATGATACATTCCATTTCGTATGAAGTAGCTTGCATATTGATTTTGCAGCTTTGATATATCGCCCTGGCCAGTTGCCACCATAGAAAGAGAACCAAACTTTTCGCCTTCCGCTTTGGATACCTTTTCAGCGTATTCCTGTTGTACTGCACTGAATTCAATTTGTAGAATATTACTTTCCTGTTTTGAAGCAAGAAATTTATTTTCGGCGCTTATTCTTTTAGCTAATGAAGTCTGATACATTTGATTGCGCCCTTCCAATTGCGTGAGTGATACCAGCCCGCTATCGTGCAAAGCTTTTTGACGATTGAATTGAAGGGTAGCAATTTTCAAATCATTTTCTGCAGCTACCATATCCATACTGTCCGATACTATTTTCATCCGGGTTTGCAAGAGCTTATTCTCAAGCTGGTTAATCTTAGCTTTTAACAAATTCTGCAACGCGCCAATCTGGCTTTCGGTAGCATTAATTTTATTTTGATAATAACTTACTGAAGATTTTTTAGCCTGGAGCTGTTCGCCGGTACGCATCAGCAGATTAGGGTCTAAGTAATCTTCTTTTATTTCTGAAAGCAGTAAAATGGTATCGCCTTTCTTTACGTAGTCGCCTTCTTTCACATACCATTTATCCACCCGTCCTGCAATAATGGTATTGATCTGTTGCGGCCGATGCTCCTGTCGCAAGGTTGTAACGGTTCCTGTTGCTCGGATGTTTTGTGTCCACGGAAGGAAAAAAACTAATGCACAAATACCCAGCAGCACAAAGAACCAGGATTTTATCCTGTTCTCTTTGTTATGCCTGTAGATATGCTGGTAGGCGGTAAAATGAGGTGAGGTCATGCCAGTTGATTTAGTGTGTTTCGTTAAATGGCTAAATGAATAGATTGATTACAACGTCTGGCAAATGTTTCGTCATTTGCCGCGATGATTACGGTGGTATCTTTTGATTGCAGCAACAATTGCTGAATATCCTGCCTGTATTGTTCTTCAATACCCAGCCACGGCTCTTCCATCAGTAATAATTTGGGTTTATGGGCTAATGCTCTTACCAACAAAATTTTCTGGATCACGTTTTTAGGCAAACGTTTTCCCGTAGGGTCTAACTCAGTATCATAACCCAAAGGCAAAGCGGCCAGGAATGTATGTAGCCCTGTTTTGACTAAGAGGTTATTGATATGCTCTTGATCAATCCCAAACTTGCCCATCGTTATGTTTTCCCAAAGCGTACCATGAAAAATATTTTCCTCGGGAAAGAGTATTCCTGTGCGCTCTCTTAATGAAGCAAGATCATAATTGCCTATAGGGATATTATTGATTAACAAAGAGCCGCTGAAATCTTTATAAACACCTGTCAAAAGCTTTAATAAAGTTGACTTGCCAGATCCATTATTGCCGGTAATACAAGCCTTTTCGCCTGGAGTAATTTTAAAAGAAACATTTTTAATTACCTCTTTGCCGGCTTCGTAGCCAAAATGAAGGTTCCGTGCTTCTACGCCTAAGGCAATTGAATTCTCAGTTTTATAATTACCCGAAGTTTCAACCGGTTTATCAGTAAGCTTTCCTATTTTTTCGACTGCAGTTAAAACATCATAAACACTATCGAGATTAATAATGATTTTTTCTACCGAGTTAATAATGATAAAAATAATAATTTCCGACGCAACAAACTGACCGATATTAATTTGTTGTTTTAATAAAAGAACAACACCTGCAATCAGTAGGGCAGCCGTTATCATTACTTTAAAAGCAACCAGCGTCCGGTACTGAATCAGTAAAATACCAAAATGCGTTGTACGTGCATTTATATAACCGATCGTTTTTTCATCTGCTTTTTTTAAATGCAGCCCTGCACCCGACGAAAACTTGAATGACTTAACAAGCCTTGCCATTTCTTCAAACCATCCAGCCAAACCATATTTATAAGTGCTTTCAGCAAGACTGCTTTCAAAACCCTTACTTCCTGTTGTGTAAAGTATAAGCCAGAGCAGGAGTAATAATAACATTCCAAACAAAATAAAGAATGGATGATAAAGTGATAATAAGATTAGTCCAAACAAAATTTGGATCATGGCTATCGGCAGGTCAAGCAAGAGTTTGGAAATACTTTTTTGAAGAGATACCGTATCAAAAAACCTGTTCACTAACTCAGGCAAATAAAAAGCATCGATTTTTTTCAGGTCAAGTTTGGGAATACGGTCGGCAAAGGCATACGCATATTTTACAAATATCTTTTGCTGTATCTTTTCAATAATTTTCATCTGGTTGATCTGCATGATACCAGCCAAAAGAACACCTGTCACCAATACTGTTATCAAAACCGCAAGAGATGCAGATAAAGTGCCGCCTAATACAAACCCGATAATAGCCTGTATACCCACCGGCAGTGAAAGTTGTATCAAGCCATTCAGGATGGCAAAAAAATAAATAGCTGTAATGTCTGACTTTTCTTCTCTCACAAGGTTCCATATTCTTGTGACGGGGGTGATAGATTGCTCCATAAAAATTTTGAATTGCGAATAATAAATTTAATCGTGGCTGTCTCAGTAATGGAAAGCGTTATCAGGAGGAGGTGTAAGGTGATCAGTTAAAGGAGAAGAAAAAATGATAACCGGACTTAAATTGAGCTCAGCCTTATTTATTGATGTTTGCCTAAAAGCGCAAGACTGCAAAAGAAACTCTTTGCCTTCCTCTTTGCCTTCCTCTTTCTCTTCTTTGCTTTCGTTATCATTTTTGTCATCTATATCCTGTACTGAGTACAAGGGCGAAGGCTTTGAATAAAAGATACCTGTGGCTTGTACAGCCACGATAAAAAAAAGAAGTATGGTTATTATTCGTTTCAAAATAAATGTGAATGAAAATTCTTTTTACTTAATTATCCTGGTGACTGTTTAAAGATTAGACATCCAAATTATTTTTGTGTCCTTTCAACAGTAAAGGAAAGCCCTATTTAATAAAATTTATTTCAATAGTACCTTTAATCTTTAAATTATATTGTCTTTCATTTGCAAGGTCTATTATCTCTTTCAATCCCTTAGCTGTAATCTTTAATTCTTGTATACGATTTTCAGATTTTGATACATCTCCATTAGTCCTTTCTTTGATACTAAATGCCTCCATACTGTGATAATTTATCTTAGTACTGATAAGCGCGAAAAGAACACTGCCAGCCTCTGCCGGCGTAAAGTTTCCATCAATCAGTTTTAATGTGTTTTTGCTTTTCATGACTTGCTCAATATTTTAATTTCACTTTGCATACTAATTTTTTCCGTCTCCTGTTCTATATATTTCCTGGCTTCAAACAAATCCCTTTGAAGCTGCTTAATTCTTCTCTCACGCATTTTCGAATCTTCCTGGTTGCTCTCATTGCTGATCTTACTTTCATGAAATTTTATTTTTACATGAATCATTTGTGTTATAATTTCAATTGCGTCTTTTTTGCTGAATTGACCGTGAATAAGTTCTAAGATCATTATAAAAGTTTTTTGGTTTTATTGCCCCTGACCTAATGAGAATGCCGGCTTGCCATCAAAGGCATATAAGTTCTCTGTTTTAATAGTATCAATGTTACTGGACTCTGCATTTGCAAGTAATTGAATAATATCTTTTTTTGTTATAGTTTTTCCTTCAGCCGGTTTAAAGCGGCAACGCCAATGGTCGGTGCAGAATGTTTCTGTAAACCCTTCAGGGTACACTTTTACTCCTCTGTTAGTTATCATGGAAAGCTTTACTATACCGCTATCCAACCGGTGAATTATCTCCGCCAGTTCATCGGGGTTACTTCCCTTCCAGTGTACAAATACATCAACCCCAACCAGGTCTTTTACAGCCGCAGGCTTTCTTTGATATTTTGGTAAGCTTAACGCTTTGTTTTTAGCATACGAAACAGTTTTCAGTATTGCAGGCTTATTGCCAAGATTGTCTGTTACAGCTTTTGCAAATTCTTTTGTCCCTACTTTTTGTTTGCTCACACCTTCTTTAAAAATGTCGTAAGTATGAATGCCGTCTTCAATCGTTTTAAGCCAGGCATTCTGAATTTTTTCTGCTGCTTCTGTTTCACCTATATGGTTTAGCATCATGATTGCACCTTGCAGTAACCCGGATGGATTTGCTATGTTTTGTCCTGCCCTTCGTGGTGCAGAACCATGTATGGCTTCAAACATGGCACACTCTTCCCCAATATTTGCCGAACCGGCCAGGCCCACCGAACCTGTAATTTGTGCTGCCACATCTGATAATATATCACCGTATAAGTTAGGCATCACGATCATATCGAATGCTTCAGGAGTGTCAGCCATTTTTGCCGCACCTATATCTACAATCCAATGCTCATTTTCAATTTCAGGATATTCTGTTGCAACCTCGTCAAACACTTTATGAAACAATCCATCGGTTTGTTTCATGATGTTGTCTTTGGTAAAGCAGGTTACTTTCTTTCTGCCATACTGCTTTGCATATTCAAAAGCATAGCGTACAATTTTTTCGCATCCCGGGCGACTGATTAATTTGAGGCATTGAACCACTTCATCTGTTTGCTGATGTTCGATACCGGCATACAGGTCTTCTTCGTTTTCTCTAATTATCACTATGTCCATAACAGGATGCTTCGTTTTTACAAACGGATGCAAGCTTATACACGGACGGACATTGGCGTAAAGTCCAAGAAATTTTCGGGTGGTAACATTCAAGCTTTTGTAACCTCCTCCCTGCGGTGTAGTAATGGGTGCTTTTAAAAACACTTTATTTTTTCTGATGATGTCCCATGCTTCTTTAGCAATGCCTGAAGTGTTACCAGCCAGATAAACCTTTTCACCCACTTCAATCTCTTCTATTTCAATTTTAGCTCCTGCTGCCAAAATAATTTCTAGTGTGGCATCCATTATTTCAGGACCTATACCATCTCCTTTGGCTACTGTTATTTTTGTCATGCAAGATTTGTTTTGTTAGGTATGCTGTAAAGGTGATGTGTTTAGATCATAAGTATTTATTTATCTTTATTATACTCATCATAAAATATATTTATGGATTATACTTTAAATCAATTGCGGATTTTTTTAAAAATCACACAAACGCAAAGCATAACCAAAGCATCAGAAGAACTGCATTTAACACAACCGGCAGTTTCTATTCAACTTAAAAATTTTCAGAACCAGTTTGAAATCCCATTGACAGAAGTATTAGGAAGAAAAATATTCATCACGGATTTTGGAAAAGAGATTGCAGTTGCCGCAGAAAATATTTTAAACCAGGTGTATGCCATTAATTACAAAACCCTGGCACACAAAGGCCATTTGGCTGGCCGGTTAAAAATCTCGGTTGTTTCTACAGGCAAATATGTGATGCCTTATTTTTTATCCGGCTTTCTAAAGCAGCATGAGGGAATTGAATTAATACTTGATGTAACCAATAAAACGAAAGTAATAGAAAGCTTAGAAAAAAATGAGGTAGACTTTTCATTGGTATCTGTTTTACCTCATAACTTGCAAATAGAAAAAATAGAGTTGATACAAAACAAGTTATTTTTAGTAGGTAATACAAAACAGAAATTTAAAAGCAAGATGCATGATAAAAGCATCTTTGAAACCATACCGCTAATTTATCGGGAACAAGGCTCTGCCACAAGACATGTAATGGAGAAATTTATTGCAAGCAACCGTTTGCCCGTGCAAAAAAAGATGGAGCTTACCTCCAACGAAGCCGTAAAGCAGGCCGTAATTGCAGGACTTGGTTATTCGATAATGCCATTAATTGGAATTAAAAACGAATTATACAACGGTGAGCTGCAAATTATTCCGGTCAAAGGTTTTCCAATTAAATCTGTGTGGAGTTTAATCTGGTTAAAAGGCAAAAATCACTCTCCTGTTGCATCGGCTTTTCTGAATTATTTAAAAAAAGAAAAGGCTAACATTATTAAAGAAAAGTTTAACTGGTTTGAAAGTTATTAGAAGTCCTGCCCGCAAATACCTCCTCTAGATTCATTGCATACGCTCTATAGATGACAAGGTGAAAAGGTTCAATTATTAATCATACCTATCTGCGAGATCAATTTTACAACTTTGGCCGTTACCCTTCGGGTCGGGCTTTTACGCTGCAGTCTTCTAGATTTTCGCTTCAATCCCTAACTTTACTGCCATTAGAGGAAGTAGGTTAAGCGTTGTAAAAGTAGCAAGCAATGCTAAACCGGTATAGTAATTCGGTCGTAACAACTGTAACGCCCACCGGGTTCTACGCAATGCGTAATATTGCTTGCTTATTGGCATTACCCTTTACCCCATCCGTTACATTGCATCCGCTTCTTCATTTTCGGTTACCCAAATTAATTTGAATTTTAAAGGCCTACAACAGCTTTGTTGTAATTACCTGAGCACTATGTAAAGGGTCAGTCCCTGGTACTTCATCTGCTTTGGAAAAGTTTAATACTGGTAGTTTTAGACTTACTGTAATACCTGATCGACTGTTATGCCTATAGCTGACATCACCATTCAACTTAAAAAGAAAATCTCTTATAATTTTATGCCCAAAGCCTGAATGTGAATAAGCCTGTACATCCTTACGAGATTGAAAATAATTATTTAATGCAGCAATCTCTTCTCCTGTCATTCCTTTACCTTCATCAGCAATAATAATTTCACAGGCCTGCATATCTGGCGGGCATGCGGTTGTAATGATAAGGCTACCTGATGAGGTGTTTTTTACAGCATTATCTAACAGGTTACGAATAACCGACTTAATCATTGGCTCATCCCCGAAGACAGATCTGGCCGTAATTGCTTGCCTGATAATAATGCCTTTTTGCTCAATGATATCCTGATGTATCGTCAATGCTTCATCTATAATTTTTCCCAAATCTACTTTTTCATGCTTTTGTATATATCCTGAATGAGACGCATCCAGCCAGATAGCAAAATCCTGCGTAAACATGAATAGCCGTTTAATGCTGGTAGATATTTCGTTCGCTATCTTTTTATTTTTACCTGGTGCATTTAGCGCTATGCTCTTATCTAAATGAGCAGCGACGGTATTTAAGAAATAGAGTGGTGATTTAATGTCATGTATTAAAACCGCAACGACGTTTTCTTTATGTTCTATCATCTGTTCCATCTCCAATTGCAGTTGTGTCAACCTTGCTATGTTATGTTTTAGTTGGTTTATCAGATTTAACTGGTCTGCTGTTCTGACCACTACTTCTTTTTCCAGCCTTTTGCGTTCATTACTCAAATAATGCAGCCGCGCTCGAAAGTACAGATAGACCAGGGCAACCACCAAGGCCAGGAGCAGTAACTTAAATAAAACAGTTTCAGAAAACTTTTTCTGGATGTCAAAACTAAAACTGGCCAGGATTGGAGCATTGGCCGCCTCTTCCTTTTTAACAGTCAGCCTAAAACTTCCGCCCGGCAGGTTGTTTAATACAATGCTGCGTATGCTTTGCAGGTCTTTCCATTGTTTGGGAGCATTGCTGAGCATATAGGAGAATTTGGTGTTTTCTCCGTGGCCGTAATAAGGCGAAGAAAAATTAATGAGGAGGGACGAGGTTTGCTTAGGAAAAACAAGTTTGGAGGTAACTGCATACACATGTCCGGTATCATTCAATACAATTTCATCAAAAAAAACAGGACTGTTGCTGTTTACACTTTGTATAGAATCCGGATGAAATCTAACGATGCCATCCATCGAAGGAAAAAACAGCAGCCCTGTTTCCTTTTGATACGCACTGGAGGGATAGCAACCTCCGTTGAACTCATTGGTGTTAAAGCCGTCGGTTTTATCAAAATAAGTATAATACAGATTGCTGCTTTCGCTGCTGATAATGGATAACAGTGATGCATATTCCAGTTTAAACAAACCATGATTGGTAGATACCCAAAAATGACCGCTGTTATCTTCTGAAATGTTATGGCTAATGGACAGATAACCGGCATTATCAACCGGCAGAGCAATAATAGAATTGCCAGACAAATGAAACAACCCCTGCCCATAGGTGGTGAACCAAATCAGACCTGCCTTGTCTTTAAAGATAAACCGGACCTTCAGCGCCTCTTTGTACCGAACAGCCTCTAACCTTCTTTGAGACGGATAGAAATAATAAATACCTTCAGGCGTACCCATGACCAGGGAGTCTTCTGAAACCTTTTCTGCTGTGGTGAAATTGAGCGTATTAGTTTGAAACAACTCTGTAGCCTTGTTATTCTGCACCATTACGATTTTGCGTGCTGCTACGATAATGATAGCGGCATTGGAAAGCTCAATCGCTTTTTTCGGCTCAAAAATTTTTAGAAGCGGCGTATAGCTTCCCGTTCTTTTATTAAAGCTTTGGATGCTGTCATTAAAATTCATCCAAACATGTACACTGTCTTTGGAATAAAGGAAATAATGATTGAAGCGAGCTTTATTGACAGGGTCGAAATTTTGGGAAACACCAGTGCCGGTAACCGGCGTAATATAGCCTGTGCAAAAAATACGGTGCGCATCCCAAAGGTCAAGTGAGTATACAATATTATTGTTAAAGCCGGTATTTGCATCAGATGTTTTTCTGGTTGTACCGGTTAGATTAACAACAGCGAACAACTTCTTTTTTATGCGGTAAAATCCGGCGCTTTTGGTACTGATCAGAAAATCGCCGGTGGTTCTTTCCCGCATTACATTGACAACACCCGTACACGGTAAATTTTCAAAAACAAGGGTAGCAGCGATAAACGTATCCCTCAGTTCATATTGATACAGTTTGCCGGAAGCATAAAAAAAAGTGCCGGATGTACTGGAAAACAGTGCCGGCGTTTCCCCTTTAAAGGTTGGGGCGAATTGAGAAGGCAGCCCAATCACGGGTATTTTTTGCTTTTGTTCTGCTTTTTGAAAAAGGAAAGCTTGTGTCGGGCTTATTTGACTGAAGACAAGGTTGTTAAGTTTGAAAGTATTTTGTGTTTTAAATGAACCGCTCTGTATCTCAGACATGTAATTTTTCCCGTCATAATAGCATAACCTTATTTTTTGCCGGAGATCCACATAAAATAAATACCCTTTTTTTTCGCTGATTGCATACGACTTTAAAAACTCTCTTGTTAAATCGAATTTCAATGAATCTACGAATTGCTTGTAACTGGTTTTTTTATCAAATTTTAAATATGCGAAATCATTGTTGCTTTCACGGGAGTACAAGGGCAACCCCAACTCGTTTATGCCATCCGCTGTTGCTATTGTTTCAAACTGATTAGGCGATTTAACTTTTAGAATAACGTTGTTTTCATCTACAAAATAAATAGATTTATTTAAACCTTTAGCACATATACGTATCCGGTTAGAACTAAGTCCTTTCAGATTATCTGTAGTAAAAACCCGAACCTTTTCACCGTCAAAGCGAACAATTCCAAATTGAGTGTTCATCCATAAGTAGCCGTTTTCATCTTGCTGTATGTTGCCGATGGAAGTTTGCGGCAAGGTGTTTTCATCGTAATGAATGAGGCTATATGGCTGCTGAGCCATTACATAAGAGAGTAGAAATTGTAATCCGCCCAGAAGGAAGGATTTATAGTACCTCCGAAGAATAACAGGTTTTGAATAATTAATATACGAATACGCAAACCGCCAGAAAGAATTGTTATCAAGTAGTGTCTTTGTCACTTTGTGCTTCAAAATAACAGTTTTATAAGAAGGGTGTCACCAGTTGAATATACAAAGTTTTTTTGCAGTTTCAAATTTCCGTTTGCATTCTATCTATCATGATTTTAAGTTTGTGGTTGTAGAATTTATTCGAAAGTTAAATCTTTCTGCCGGTTCGCTCCTTTTCACTATAATATATACTATACATTTGAAGTGACAACTATCATAACCATATTACAGCGCAGATAGGGGAAGGCAATGTTTACACTACTCTAGATGCATTCCTGAAAATGATGGCATATGATCCGGATCATGATGTTTCTGAGGTCGTCATGATTCCCTTGTATGATTTAAAACGGCAACTTCGTTTTTGATCTGTATTAATTCATTATTAAAGGCCCCTTATGCTGCAGGAGAAATATTGGATTGTCTGGGTAAAGCATAGCTGGAAACATCTTCTGCCAATTTTTTAAATATGCTTGTATGCGATTTCTTGTGGCTGATGATCATTCTATAGTGCGAATGGGTGTTAAGCTCATCCTTGAGGGCGATTATTTTCATGTAACAATTGACGAGGCAGAAAACGGTAACGAGATAGTGGAAAAAATAAAGGTGCACCGATATGACCTGCTTATTTTGGATTTTCAGATGCCAAACACTGATACCTTCAGTATTATCAGTAACCTGTTAGCAAGAGATGAAGACCTCAAGATATTAATTTATAGTATGGCCTCTGAAAAAATATATGCAAACAAATTATTGAAAGCCGGGGTAAAAGGTTTTCTTTCTAAAGAAGCTAAAAACACAGAATTGCTGAAAGCTGTTGATGTTGTGCTCAATAACGGAATGTATGCAAGTGAACAAGTATGGTCCGATAATGCTGCACCAGGGTTAAACACACTAAGTAATCCCTTTACCAGTTTATCAAATAAAGAGATGGATATTTTAACTTATCTGACTCAGGGGAAAACCACTAAAGAAATCAGCACATTACTTAATCTTCAGCTTTCCACTATTTCTACCCATAAGTTTCGCATCTTCAGAAAACTTAATGTAAGTAACATGGTAGAGTTAATTGCATTGACGAAAGAGTATCCCTTGTATTAAGTTTACAGATAAACAGCTACTCACTAATCATAACCCCTAACATTAAAAAATACACAAATGAGAAAAACAATTTTTATTTGTTTTCTAGTAAAAGCAATGCTTAGCAGGATACATCTGAAGTAGAACGATATTGTCAAATGTTTGCGAAGCACGTTTTTGAAGTATTACCGTTACGATTGATTTGGATTATAGACAAGAAAGAAGTATCTGCACAGGTAAGCGGATAAAAGATTAAGGTGGAAGCTTTCAAAAATTTAATAGTGTAATTGACAGTATAAATTATTTAGGTAAGGATGGATAAAGACTTGTCGATGCATTTTTGGTTTCGACTAACAAAAGGAATCTGCAGAATATCATTATATTTTACAAAGCAGTTTTCAATTTTCCGGGATCATGGTGGGAGTTATTTTATACCCATAAAGGAAAATGATTTTAAAATGGCGGGCTTGTGGTATTAATTCGAAAGTGTTAAATTATATCCTTTAATTGTCACAGATTTTTATACTTTTTTCAGCATTATCCTTTGAACAGATTTCTTAAGTCAACAATCTTTTAATCTACTGTTGCTGTTCTGATAAGACTCCGTTGCTGACTGTCAAGTTCAATTATAATAAAGATTGTAATAATAGTTTTCAATAAATAGATAACACAATCCAATCATTCTTCTTTCTATTTTGCTGTAACCTATATTTACCCTGATGAGAAAGATTAAAATAATAAGCAGCCAAATAATGGGTTTTGAATAATCAGGACATAAATATACAAATGGCCGGAAAGCATTGTTATAAATTAGAATGGCTTTATGCTTCAAAATAAATTTTGGTGACAAGAACACCGGCAATTAAATATACAAGTTTTATTTGCTGTCCCTGTTACTTTACATTCTTCGTTATTGTTTATAATTTGTGTTTGTAGAATTAATTCGAAAGTTGAGTGTTTCTTAAGGTTGACTTCCTTTCACACTAATATATGCTTTACATTTGAAGTGATACCTGTGATAACGTTTCTTCAGAAGATTATAACCTTTCTTCCCACTATAATAACTTTTCCTTTAAATAAAAAAAAATACTATTATGAAAAAATCCTTGCTAAGCCTTTTATTATGTGTCACCTTCGCCGGTCTTTTTTCTTGCCAAAAGCCGAACCCCACTGAAGACTCTCAGAAAAAAGTTCAGGTTGCAGTTGACAGGATCCGAAAAAACTTGTCGAATTCTCTTGGCATCTCATTTCCTTCGTTAAGCCTGATCATTCAAACACCAACAAATAAATTTTTTGTAACGTCAACAGGAGACGGAGGCCAGGTTATTACTCCGGATACATATTACCGTTATGCCAGCAATACAAAGCCTTTTACATCAGCTGCAATTTTAAATATGTTTGAAGATGGATGGCTGGATTATAAAGCAAAAATCACAGCTGTAATTCCTGGAAGTAAACTAACTTATGTACCTGCTGAACCGGGATGGGATATTCCTTATAAAAATGAGATAACCATCGAACAGCTCCTGCAACATGTTGCCGGTGTTTTTGATGTTGATAACGATCCGGTAGAGGGTTATAATGGCTTGACCTACACTGAGGCCATTCTTAAAATAAACCCGGCCCACCAATTTACAACCACTGAGATGGTAAAAGTGGTTACAGAGAAAAAACGCTCGTATGGTAAGCCAGGAGAACAATATCATTATAGTAATACCGGCTATTCTATACTGGCAGAAATTATCAAAAGGGTTTACACACTAAAGGCAGGAATGGGAAAAACCTTTGCTGATTACCTGGAAGACTATATTAAAGGGAAGTACACCCGGGTACCGCTTCCTAAAATCAATTTCCCCACTCTTGCAACAGACATAAACATGCCGAATCCTCATATTGTAAGCACAATCCTTGAACCGGGCGGACCTGTAAGATTTGATGGGTTTAATATGAGCGCACAGTTAGGGGAAGGCAATGGATATGGTACGATGGAAGAATTACACAAATTTATTCGTACTTTGATGAAAGGTGAAAATGTATTAAAGCCTGCTACCGTTAAACTGATGCAAACGGATGTTTCCACCGCCAATCCTGAATATGGACTGGGGTCTTCTTATACCAAAAATCTAGGTTACGGTCATAATGGTGCCAGGCTTGGATCCTTAAATTTAATGTCATACGATCCCGATCATGACGTTTCCGTACTGGTAATGATACCTCTGTATGACTTGCGAAATGGGAGTAATTCATTTGTACAATGCATGTTTTCATTGAGGGACGCCGGCTATGCTGCAAGAGAAGCCTTGGGTTTTCCTGGTAAACCTTAATGTAATTATAATTGTCTTCATGGTTATACTTTTAAAAGTATAACAGCACCTGAACAATAAAGCGCCCGGATATTGCTGCCAAATTATAATGTAGATGATACCATTTACTATGGCTGATGATCATTCAATAGTACGCATGGGTTTAAAGCTTATACCGGAGGATAATTAACCGGACCTTACAATTGTTGAATCAGAAAACGGCAACGACCTTCAATGCAACCTAACCCTATGATCAATATTCTGATGTTAATTTTTAATAGAAACGCTACTTATCGAATCAGAAATTTTTTGCAGTGAAAATTGATAGTTGAACACAGCATTCGCCAGTACAAGTGCAGTGATAATAATTGCCGGATGGCAACAATTGCTACAGAATTAAAGTGGTGATAAGAACTAACAAAAGCGGGATTCAACCTATGAGCTGTAAAACTTCACAGGTTAAATCCCGCTTTTTTGCCACACGCAATCCTTCTGACTAACCTTAATATGAATGATCATTTTATCAGTTTCGGAAACACTCCGCCGGTGAAGTTCCAGTCATCAGGCAAAGAAAAATCAGCTTCTACGATTTTTCCAAGTTCGTGTCCTCCGCTAAAATCAGGTTTTGTAATGCTAAATTGTTCAAATACATAACTGCGATTAAACAGGCCATCAGGGTTTATGATGTTACCAGGGGTGTCATCCATAAATAATATATCACTTGCTTCCTCAGGGAATGGATAACCGTTAATACCCAGATTCCAGTCTACAAGATCTACAGTTCTATATACACCGGGCTCAATGTCTGTCACTTTACCTCGCAAATAAACCCCTTTGTTCGCCGGATAAAATTCCTTTCGTGCATAATCGGTAACAGAACGATAACCACTGCCCTGATGTAATACTAACCTTCTGTGAGTATTCTCGTAAAGCGTACATGTTTTCATTATTACCAGATTCCAAAGCGATTTTTTAAATGAAGTGTGCGCGGCGGACTGTAATTTGTTGTACTCATCGCCGAGTGCTGGAAAATTTGAGCTCGCCAAGTCCCCGAGTGTGTAAGTGTGGCCATTGAATT
>Ga0123336_10002793_pt1 | contig 14993 bp, 13 predicted proteins | sample SSSSmetaG_FD_96466 | JGI IMG/M metagenome (GOLD analysis project Ga0123336, IMG submission 96466) | Glacier valley bacterial and archeal communities from Borup Fiord, Nunavut, Canada, to study Microbial Dark Matter (Phase II) - ​SSSS metaG | ecosystem: Environmental > Aquatic > Freshwater > Ice... | reverse complement strand
AATAGCACCAATACACCCAGCACTTGTCTCACACGTCCTCCTAAGTCCATTTGTAGTTCTGTCAATGGAATTGGACACAACTCGCGGCCAAAACACTCGCACCCCAGCCGATATCCGCCCGCCCACCCCGTTCCGCCACCCGAACCCGATACACTAGACACTGTGGCAACCTCCGCCCCAACCCGTGCCATCCCCGCCGGCGCACGCCCCACCCTGCTCGCCGACTACGCCGAGCTCTTCAAACTTCGCGTCTCCACGATGGTCATCATCACTGCCGGCGCAGGCTTCTATCTCGGTTCATTGCGCAGCGCCATCAGCCCATTCCATGCTGGCCTTCTCCAGACCCTCCTCGGCATGACCATCGTCACCTGCGGCTCCAGCGCTCTTAACCAGGCCCTCGAGCGAAAGACCGACCGCCTCATGCCCCGCACCGCCAACCGCCCCATGGCAGCCGGACGCATCAGCCTCACCCACGGCCTCCTCCTCGGCTTCGCTACCATCTTCTTCGGCTCACTCTACCTGGCCTACGCCACCAACCTCCTTACCGGCACGCTCACCCTCCTCACCGCCGTCGGCTACGTCGCCATCTACACGCCGCTCAAGCGCGTCACCAACCTCAACACCTTCATCGGAGCCTTCCCCGGAGCCCTGCCGCCCCTCATCGGCTGGACCGCCGCCCGCGGCGTCATCGAGTGGCCCGGCGTCGCCCTCTTCGCCATCCTCTTCGTCTGGCAGTTCCCCCACTTCATGGCCATCGGCTGGATGTACCGCGGGCAGTACGCCGCCGCCGGCGTCCGCCTCACCCCCACCTTGCCCAACGTCTCCTACGCCGCCCAAAGCACCGTCATCCAGGCTCTCTTCTACGCCGTCCTCATGATTCCCGTCAGCCTCTGGCCCACCGCCCTCCACACCACCGGCTACCCTTACGCCATCATCGCCGCCATCCTATCCCTCGGTTATCTCTGGTACACCATCCGCTTCGCCCGCATCATCCGCGATCCCCTTGCACCCCAGTCCCGCCAATACGCCCGCGACCTCCTCCGCGCCTCCGTCATCTACCTCCCACTCCTACTCGCCGCTATGATGCTCGACGCCAAAGGACGCCTCCTCTTCTAATGCCAAGCACGCTCTCCACCTCGCCCGCTAACTCCGACAACGAACTCCGCACCCCCGTCTCCATCATCGCGCTCATCCTCATCGTTAGCGCGGTTGCCAGCGCCTTCCTCTGCTGGCTCGTCTACTACCACACCCCCACGGACTCGGCGCGCGCCCACCTCAACTCCCTCCCCCTGGTCAACTCAGTCCTCAACGGCCTCTCCGCCTTCGCTCTCTTTGAAGGCTTCCGCCAGATCAAGGCCCGCCGCATCAAGCTGCATCGCGCCTCCATGTTCGCCGCCTTCATCTTTTCGTCCATCTTCCTCGTCTCTTACATCACCAACCACGCCCTCCACGGAGACACCCACTTCAACCGTCTCAGCCCCTGGTGGCCCTTCTACTGGAAGCTCCTTCTCTCCCACGTCCTGCTCTCGGTCGTTGTGCTTCCGCTCATCCTCATCACATTCTTCCTCTCGCTCACCGGACGCTTCCCCGCCCACAAGAGCCTCGCTCGCTACACCTTCCCCATCTGGATGTACGTCTCCGTCACCGGCGTCATCGTCTACGTCATGCAAGCCACCATCAACTAGCTCGACGCACCTGTCATCTGAACCCTGAACCTTAAGCCCTGACCCCTCGCCCCTATGCAGCCAGACACACGCAAGCTCCTCACCACCGGCCTCAGCATCTTCCTCACGGGAGCGCTCTCCACTTTACTGATGTTTACCGTCTTCGGCGGTGCCGGACGCCAGGGCCCCCACACCAACTCGGGCTGGCTCGCCCTCATGCTCGCCATGGGATGCCTCCCCACCGGCTTCCTCACTCTCGTCCTCGCCCTCATGAAGCTCTACGCCGACCGCAGCCGCCCACACACCTAGCTCGCGATTCCGCTCATTTCTCTTAATTGAGATTGTCATACGGAGCGCAGCGAAGGACCTCGTTTTGCCTTTCGCTAAGACCTATCCCTTAGCCGGTGACTTCAACCCCATCTCCGCCATCACCATCTGCAGATCCTTCCACGCCTCACCCTTCTGCCGCGGATCCCGCAACAGAAACGCCGGATGATACGTCACCACCAGCTTCGCTCCCCGGCAAGAATGCCACCGCCCGCGCAACCCGCTCAACGATTGCTTCACCCCCAGCAGATACATTGCCGCCGTGGTCCCCAGCGCCACCACCACCTCCGGCTGCACTACATCCAACTGCCGCACCAGGAACTGCGTACATGTATTCGCCTCCACCGGCTCCGGCACACGATTGCTCGGTGGCCTGCACTTCACAATGTTCGCGATGTAGACCTCTTCACGCTTCAGGCCCATCGCCGCAATCATATTGTTCAGCAGTTGCCCCGCCTTCCCCACAAACGGCACACCCGTCTCATCCTCATCCGCCCCTGGCCCTTCCCCTACAAACATCAGCCGCGCCTTTGCATCGCCATCCCCAAACACAATCTTCCGCCGCCCCGCATACGCCAGCGGACACCGGGTGCAGTCCCCAATCTCCTCCTGGATCGCCTTCAACGCCGCAGCCTTGCCAGCGTCCGCCACCCGCACCTCTGGCAGCGGAGCCAGCGCGTCAAAACTCAACAGCTTCGCCATCGAAGGCTCCAGAACACTCGGCTTCGCAATCTCAGGGGACACAACAGAAAGAGCCGCCGCAACCCGGGCAGCCGCCACAGCGCTCGGCACCGCAACCACAGCAGGCACCTCGACCGCCGCTACCGCAGCCTCCGCATAGACGCCGCCTTCGACCGGCTCGCCTACACGATAAAAATCATGCACACCCATGTCGCGGAAGTACTCCACATACGCCCGCAGTTGTTCTTGTCGCTCATCCGCCACGGTTGTACGCTCCAGCCTCTATCGTACCGCGATACTAGACCGCGATATCGAGAGTCGGTTCCATCGCGGGCGGCTCCGGCAGCACGTACTTCACATGCCCTGCCCGAATCTCATCCTGTGCTACACGGCATGCTTTCATCGACTTCGAAGCCATCAGCGGCAAAGCACCCGATTGCAACTGGCGTGCCCGACGAGCGGCACCTTTAACCAGACTGTATTTATTTTGAAAAGCATTCATATCCGTCATGCAGTTCACCTCGTACCCTGAATCTACATCACATATGCACGCCATCAATAACTTATTCCTGTGCGATACCCCGCCCCTGAACCTGAAAGCTACCCAGCGCCGCCTGTAACTTCGTCGAAGCCACATCCGTCCTGCAGCGCATCGCCTCCGCTTCTACATCCTCTTCCACGCCACGTTCATGCAGAACGATAGCGCGCATCTCGCCCACCGCCTCATCCAGCACATCATTCACCAGCGCATACCTGTAATCCCAGATCTGCTGCAGCTCATTCCGAGCTTCGGCCAGCCGGCTGCAGATCACCGCCTCCTGCGTCATGTGCTCCGCCTTGCTCCTATTGCGCAATCGCTTCTCCAGCACCTCGGGACTAGGCGGCAGAATAAAAATCGACACCGCCTCCGGAAGCTTCGCCATCACCTGCTGCGCACCCTGCACATCGATATCCAGCAGCAGGTCCTTCCCCGCCTCCGTCGCATGGCGTAGCGCCGACATCGCCGTCCCGTAGTAGTTCCCAAATACCTCCGCCCACTCCAGGAACTCCCCCGCCGCCACCATCGCTTCAAATGTTTCACGCGTCGTAAAGTAATACTCGCGACCGTCCTCCTCCGACCCACGCGGCGCTCTCGTCGTGTACGAGATCGAAAACTCCAGCCCCTCTACCAGCGTCCGAAGCTGGCTCACCAGCGTCGACTTTCCCGACCCTGAAGGCGCCGAAATAATAAAAAGTATGCCCGCCATCCGTCCCCGATCACAATTCCAAAATCTTCAGTGTCAGTGTACCCGCCGCTCTACTCCAGGTTCTGAACCTGCTCCCGCGCCCGCTCAATCTCTGTCTTCATCTCCAGCCCCAGCTTCGTAATCCTCAGGCTGTTCTCCCCACTCGCCCCGCTCGTCTTCGAGAGCATCGTATTCGCCTCCCGGTTCAGCTCCTGCAGCAGAAAATCCATTCGCTTCCCCACCTCGCCACCCTCATCCAACATCTGCAGAAAGCGATCCACATGCGTCTGCAGCCGCACAATCTCTTCTTCGATATCGCTACGCTCGGCCAGCACAGCCGCCTCCGCCAGCACCCGCTCCTCCGTCACCGTAACCGTCTGCGTCAACTCCGCCAGCCGCACCCGCAGCCGCTCAAACTGAGCCTCACGCACCCCGCTCCGCAGCGCCGCCATCTCCGTCGCAAACGCCCGCAGCCGTAGCATCGTCGCACGCAACTCCGCAGCCAGCGCCTCACCTTCCTGTGCTCGCACCGCATTCATAGCCACCAGAAGCCCCGGCATCTCCGCCATCACTGCCTCATCCAAACCCGGCGTCTCACTGGCCCGCGTCATTGCCTCCGCACTCAGCACCCCTGGAATCCGTAGCATCACATTCATATCCGGCTCCACCGCCAGCCCATGCAGCGCCGCCGCCTCGCGAAAAGCCCGCACATAATCGTCCAGCAATCCTGCGTTCAACTGTACCTGCCCACTCGCAGCCCGTTCCATCTGCAGAGTCAATTCAATATGTCCGCGCTTTAAACTTTCTTTCAACACCCGCCGCATCTGCATCTCCAGCGCATCGCACCCCGAGGGCAGCCGCAAATGCAGATCGAGAAACCGATGATTCACACTCTTCAACGCCAGTGAGAACCGCACCACCCCCACGCCCTCGTCCCCCACCTCACCCCGCACATTCGCAAATCCTGTCATCGAATAAACCGTGCTCAAAGCAGCTCCTCCAATCCACCAACGCTCACCTCGTCATGTGCCATCGCAACATCTCCACTAAACTGCATATCGTAAAGCCGCCGATACATCCCCGACTGCGCCAGCAGCTCCTCATGCGTCCCCATCTCGCTGATCCGCCCCGCCTCAATCACCGCAATCCGGCTCGCCCGCCGCACCGTCGAAAGTCGATGCGCAATCACGAAAACCGTCCGCCCCTGCATCAGGTTAGCCAGCGCGGCCTGTACATACTGCTCGCTCTCCATATCCAGCGCCGAAGTCGCCTCATCCAGAATCAGTATCGGCGCATTCTTCAAAATCGCCCGCGCAATCGCCAGCCGTTGCCGCTCGCCCCCACTCAGCCGCGCTCCCTTCTCACCGATCATCGTGTTGTACCCATCCGGCATCTTCAGGATGAAGTCATGCGCCAGCGCCATCTTCGCCGCCTCCTGCACCTTCGCAATCGGTACATCCGGCTGCCCATACGCAATGTTGTTCCGCACCGTATCGTTGAACAGCACCGTCTCCTGCGTCACCTTGCCAATCTGCTTCCGCAGTGAGGCAATCGTCACATCCCGCAGATCGTGCCCGTCAATCACGATGCGCCCCTCGTTCACATCGAAGAACCGCGGAATCAAATTCACCAGCGATGACTTCCCCGCCCCACTCGGCCCCACAAACGCAATCACCTCACCCGGCGTCACCTCCAGGTTAATCGCGTGCAGCACCTGCTTCGGCTTGCCATCATCCCCCGGATACGCAAAGCCCACATCCTCAAACTTGATCCCCTCGCTGAATCCCTTCAGCGCCACCGCACGCTTCTTCTCGCGCACATCGTCCTGCGCATCCATAAACCGGAAGATCTCTTCACTCGCTCCCAGCGCCTGCTGAAAGCTGTTGTAGAACAACGCAAACTTCCGTACCGGGTCGTACAGCGTAAATACCGCAATCAGAAACGCGATAAACGATCCCGTCGTCATTGAGTGGTGCTGAATCCGTCCCCGCCCCACCAGCAGCAGCAGTGCAATCGCAACTGACCCCAGCGCATCCATCAGCGGCGAGCTGATCGCCTGCACACTTACCGACTTCAGGTTCGCCGCAAACAAACGTCCCGCCGCCTTACGGAACCGGGCCATCTCCCACAGCTCCATCCCGAACGCCTTCACAATCCGATTCCCCGTAATTGTCTCGTGCAGTATGTTCTGGATCTCTGCCAGCTTGTCCTGCCCCTTGCGCGTCGTCTGCCGCACACCCTTGCCAATACGACGCGCCGAGACAATCACCACCGGTATAAACGCCAGCAGCACCAGCGACATCCACCCGCCATACAGAATCACCACGCCGGCCATAAACACCAGCGTAAAGAACTGCTGCAGAAACTCCCCCAGCACACTCGACATCGCATTCTGCACGCGCTCAATATCGTTGATCAACGTCGAGAGCAGCGTCCCCGTCGTATGCTTCTGGAAGAACCCCACCGACCGTCGCAGCACCGCGTTATACAGGTCGTTGCGCAGGTCCATAATCATGCCGAACCCCGCGTAGTTCACCATGTACGTCCCCACGTAGTCGCACACGGACTTCACAATAGCCGAAACCACCAGCGCATACGCCACCACCGTCCACGCATTGTGAAAATGGGTCGGCACCAGCACATGAAGATTCAGCACCCAGCCTAAATGCGGCACCGTAAACACCAGCACATCACTTGGCTGCGCATTCGGGCTCAACACGTTGTCGAAGATCGGGCGCACCAGCAGTATCCGCAGCGCCGCCATCGCCCCCACCATCGCCATCAACACTACGGACGCCAGCGAATAGATCGCATACGGACGCGCATACAGCAGTAATCGCCACACACGCTTCAAGCCGTCACCGTTCCAGTCATCTTCATCATGGGGAGCACTTCACCATTCTAGTGTGCACAGCCCCTCTACACCCACATCTAACGAGGCATATCCCGGTGCGAGGTCTTCACCCTGTACCCCTCCGCTGCCAGCCGCTTCTTCATCTCTTCCGCAATAAAAACTGACCGGTGCTGCCCGCCCGTACACCCAAACGCCACCGTCAAATAGCTCTTTCCTTCCTTGATGTAGTGCGGGAGCAGAAACTTCAGCATCTCCGTAGCCTTCTGCAGAAACTCCGCCGTCTGCGGAAAGTCGCGCACATACTTCGCTACCTTCGGGTGCTTCCCCGTCAGCTTGCGGAACTCCGGAATGAAGTGCGGATTCGGCAGAAACCTCACGTCGAAAACCAGGTCCGCCTCGGTCGGTACACCATTCTTGAACCCGAAGCTGTTCGAAGAAATCGTGAGATTCGTATCGCTTTCGCCGCGCTCAAACTGCGCCGTAATGTGCGCCCGCAGTTCATGCACATTGAACTTCGTCGTATCCAGAACAATATCCGCCACATTGCGAATCGGATCCAGCCGCTTCCGTTCCGCCCGAATCGACTTCACCACCGTATCGCTGCGTCCCAGCGGATGCGGCCGCCGCGTCTCGGAAAAACGCCGGATCAGCGCCTCATCCGTAGCCTCCAGAAACACCACCCGCGTCGCAATCACCTTGTGCATCTTCTTCAGCACCGCCGGAAACTCCTCCAGCCGCATACCCTCGCGCACATCCACCACCAGCGCCGCCCGCTTAATGTCCTTGGACGACCGCACCAGGTCCGCAAAGCGCTGCACCAGGTCCAACGGTAGATTATCCACCGAGTAGAAGCCCAGGTCCTCAAACGCCTTCAGCGCCGAAAGCTTCCCCGAACCCGACATCCCCGTGACAATCACCAGCTCGCCATGCTCCGGCGACATCTGCGCAACCACCTTCGACACGTTCCGCGCCGCAACCGCCTTCGCCTTCACGGCCTTCCCCTGCGCCACCTTCGCCGTGTCACCTTGTTTCACCTTCGTCGTCTTCCTGCCTGGCATGAAGGAATCCTAGCACCCACCGCAATTTCCGGCTGAAACCAAAGCTCCACCCAAAACGAAACGACAGCCACAAACCTCATGGCTGCCATCCCCAGCCCAACCAGCCATACAGCCAAAACGGCCCCTAATTGCCCTAGGCTACTCCTAGCTGTTCCTAGCTGTTCCTAGCTGTCCTTAGCTGTCCTTAGCTGCCCCTACGGCACTTCAATCAACTCCATCTTTCCATTTTTCTTCCGGTGCAGAACCATCGCCAGCCCGGTATGGTCGCGAAACACGAACACGTCGCGGTCACGCATCTCGCACTCCTTTACTGCTTCTTCCAGCGACATTGGCCGCAGCGCCACACCATCCGCTGAACGCACTACATGCGGCTCAGTAATCGGAGCCTTCGACGGGAACGAGTGCACCACCATCGGCACCGCCTTCCGCCCCACGCTGCTTTTCGTCGCCACCTTTACCGCTGCCGTCTTCTTCGCGGCCACACGCGGAGTCATCTCTTCCACAGCCTCACTCACAGCGCCCTTCACCGCGCTCTTCGAGTTCCGTTTAATCGTCCTTGCCCGCTGCTGATGCCGTATCGCCTGCTGTTCAATCTTTGCCAGTGCATCGTGCAACGCCACCGTCATCTCGGTCGCCTCGCACGTCGCCACCAGGCTGTGGTGCTTCGTCTGTACGGTTACTTCCGCCTTCTGACGAAACTTGTCCGGCGTCAGAATCACGTGGGCCGTACCTTTGCCCAGTATCTTCTCAATGCTCGCCAGGCCCGCTTCCGCCTGGGTTTTTAGTTTTTTCGTAATGGTCGTGTGTCTTCCGGTGTACTCAACATCCATCATGTTCACCTCACAGTTTAACGATACGCTCGTTAGCGGACTCGGCGCTGATGGGTACTAGGAATCTGCATATCTTCGCGATACTTCGCTACCGTTCGCCGGGTCACCTGGATCCCCTGCTTCTGCAACTCGGCCGCAAGCTGGTCGTCCGTTAACGGTTTCCGCTCGTCTTCCTCTTCAATCAGCTTCTTCACCTTGCGCTTCAGCAGAACCAGCGGCAGGTCCCCACCCTCCGGCCCGTTCACGCCTTCGGAGAAGAAGAACCGCAGTTCAAATACACCCTGCGACGTATGCACATACTTGTTCGCCACCGCACGGCTCACCGTCGAAGGATGCACCCCAATCTCTTCGGCCACTTCCTTGATCATCATCGGCTTCAGAGCGTTCACCCCGTGCTCCAGAAACTCCGTCTGCCGTCGCACAATCACCTCGCACGTACGCACAATCGTGTTCTTCCGCTGCTCAATATTCCGCAGCAGTTGGATCGCCGACTTGTACCGGTCCTTCACATACTCTTTGACTTCTTTTTCCGTCTGCTTCTCTTGCAGCATCTTCTTATAGCTCTGGTTCAGCCGCAGCGTCGGCATATCCTCTTCGTTCATCAGGACGTGGTACTCATCATCCCGCTTTACAAAGGCCACATCCGGCTCAATCAGCCTGGTCTCGCTCTCGTTGTACCGCTGCCCCGGCCTGGGGTCCAGCGTGCGGATGAACTCAACCGCCGCATTCACCTCTTCGGCACTGCGCCCGCAGCTCCGCGTCAGCTCGCGCATATCCTTCTTCTGTAGCAGCGGCAGACACTCACTCACAATATGATTCGCCACGCTGAAGATATCCCGCGCTCCCGAACCATTACTCGAGTTCATGCCCGGTGCCCCATTCAATCCGGCCACCTGCACCGAACCCGGACCGCAATCCATCTCGCCGTAAACATCCACCTTCGCGCCCGAGCCGTTCTTGCTCGCCGCCTTCCGCTTCCGCAGCACAATCGCCGCCTCGCGCATCTGCGCGCAAATCTGGATCAGCAGGCACTCCCTCAAGTCCCGCGCCGCCACCCCTACCGGGTCAAGGTAATGAATAATCCCGCGCGCATCCTGCACAGCTTTGAGATAAGCTCCGTAGCTTTCGTCCTGTACAGCAGCGGCAGCTACGATCTCCAACGGAGCAACTTCATCCGCAGCTTCAACATCCGCGGCTGACCACGCAGCCGAAACCTTCCCGCGCGTCCCACGTTCAAACGGAATTGGCTCCGGCGGCACCGGCATCCGAAACTGCAGCAACGCCTCCACCAGCTCTTCGTCGCTCGCCGTCAGGTAGCCGTTCTCGTTCAGATTTCCCACCACCAACTCCGCCGCCGCGCGAACCTCATCCCTCAGGTTCAGCGATCCCAGCTGCCACAGCAGATGGTCGCTCAGCGTACTCGGCTGCGATAGAAAATTCTCAAACGAGGGCTTGTCGTACTCTTCAAAATTTGAAGCCGTTTTAAAACCCGGATCGAGATAGTCCTGAAAGTAGCTTCCAAAATCAATCTCATCGAACGGATCCTTCTCAACCCGCTCCGCCTCGACCGCAACCTCTTCCGCGGAACGTTCCCGGTCACCCTCTTGCCCGGCCCGCTCGTCCAGAGATACAGACGTATCTTCCAACTCTTCCAGCACCGGATTCTCCACCATCTCGGTGTTGATCATCTCCCGCAGCTCAAGCTTGTTCAGCGCCAGTACGCTGACCATCTGCACCAGTCCAGGTGTAAGCACCTGCCGTTGTGAGACCTTCAAATTCAGCTTGGGTTGCAGAAGCACTTAAAACCCCTTGGATGGAACCGTTAGCCCGACTTCGTTTGGGTTCAATGTTTGGCGGTCGTCGTGCAAGCCGCACTACTCTTCTCGGCTTGCGCTCAGTCTACACGCCTTATCTCGTCTTGGGTGTAAGTCTACCTGCGCTCGCCGTTCCGTGAACTGCACGATAGCAACTCCACCTTGCAACTGAAGTTGTAGCGGTCCAGTCCACGCAATCCTTCACACTGCTAGGCATTCAAAACTAGTCAATCGAAAACTTTTCACCCAGGTAGATCCTCCGCACCTCGGGATCACGGCCAAGCTCCCCCGGCGTCCCCGTACGAAAAATCTTTCCTTCGTTGATGATGTACGCGCGGTCCGTTACCGACAGCGTCTCACGCACATTGTGGTCCGTAATCAACACACCGATGCCACTCCGCTTCAATCCAAAAATAATCTCCTGCAGATCAAGAACAGCAATCGGATCAATGCCAGAAAACGGCTCATCCAGAAGAATAAACGCAGGCTCAATCGCCAGGCACCGTGCAATCTCCACGCGCCTGCGTTCGCCACCGCTCAACGCATACCCCTGCGTCTTGCGCACATGCCCCAGGTTCAGATCCTCAATCAACCGCTCGGTGCGTGTACGCCGGCTCTCCCAGCTCAGGTCCTGAGCCTCAAGAACCGCCAAAATATTATCTTGCACCGTCAGCTTGCGAAACACTGAAGGCTCCTGAGCCAGATAGCTGATCCCATACTCCCGCGCCCGCAGATACATCGGCAGCCGCGTGATGTCCTGTCCATCCGCCAACACCCGTCCGGCATCCGGTCGCACCAGTCCCACAATCATGTAGAAGCTCGTCGTCTTGCCCGCACCATTCGGCCCCAGCAGACCCACCACCTCACCCTGCGTAATCTCAATGCTGACACCGCGCACCACCTGCCGGCCGCCGTACGACTTCCCAATCTCCTCTGTCGATAACATCTTCATCGCTACTGCTTCACCCGCGTCTCCGTACGAACTCGCCCCGCACTACTACCATCATTAGAAATCAACACGCTCTCATCCCCCGCATGGAATCGCAGGGTGGAACCACTCACCACACCACGCACCTCATCCACAACTTTTGGTGGTATCGCCGCCGTCCCCGTCATCACAAACATTCCATCCCCCGCCGTATACACCACCTGCTCCCCGCTCGCCTGCCGCCCCGGCTGCTCAATCTCAATCTCACCCGTCGCCACAATCCGCTCCACGCTCCCCGCCGGAAACGCCCCCGCAACACCAACATTTTTCGCACTCTCGGAACTCTTCAGATACACCATCGCCAGCCGTCCCCGCATCACGCCATCCGCGCTCTCCACCTTTACGCCGCCGCTCAACTCCACCCGTCGCGCCTCATCCAGATACACCATCTCCCGGCTCACCACTCGCACAACCCGCGTCTTCTTCCCCGCCGCTCCACTCTTCGCCGCATTGTCTCCCGTACCAGGTTTCGACTCCGCACTCACCAACACAGCATGCACCGCCCCCGACGAACCCTGCCCATCCCCCTTCGCCACCAATCGCTTCGTCTTCTGCTCCAGTTGCAGCACCGGAGCCTCTACCTGCGTCCCACCCTGCCACATCCGCGCCAGCTTGCCACCGCTCGCGTAGAAGTACGCCTGCCCCGCATCGTGCTTCAGCTCGGCCCGCCCCGCCAGCACATGCACCGGCTCCGCCCCATCCGTCTGCTCATAGCTCACCTTCACTGCACCATCCGCCGTCGCATCCCCTGACACCCGGTTCATCACCACCCGGTCCGCCCACAACACGCTGCCTGCATCATTCACCTGCACTGTCCCCGTCAGCGTCAGCCGCTCCGCTGCCCCATCGTACAAAGCCTTTTGCGCCGTAGCCCGCTCCTCCATGGCACCACTCTTCGCCCCGGCCTTCGCAGCCACCCGGTGCAGCATTGCCACGTGTCCATCCTGCACCGCGCTCGAAACCTGCTCCGCCCCCGTCATTGTGCTCTTCCCCACGGCCTTCCCCGTCACGAACGCCATCTCCAGCGAATCGCCCGAGCTCGAATCCTCCGCCCCCCCCTCGCCCACCCGACGCAGCATCGTATGTCCAGCCCCATGCACACTCGACACGCGGTCCACCCCACCCACCCGCACAAACTTCGCCGTCAACACCTCACCCTTAGCCTCGCTGCTCCGCGTACTCACCTTACCGTTCTTCAACACCTCATCCATCACAGAAAGCCGTGCGTCCCCCGTGGCCTTCGCATCCTGCAACCGAACTTTCTTCGCTCCGTCAGTCGCCAGCGTCAGCTCCAACTCACCCGCACCCAGTTCACGCTCACTCCACGGAGCACTCGCCGCCGTCCGCTGTCGCTCCTTCAGATGCGCCGCCCCCGTCAGCACCAGCCGCGCAGGTCGGCCAGCTGCGTCGAACATCGCATTCCCCTCAGCGGCTTCGCCCTGCACCTCGCGCAGAGACTCATCCGCGCCATACTTCACCGCTCCCACCAGCCTCGCCGTCTTCAGCCGATTCTGCCCACTCAATACCCCTTCACCCCGCTCCGCCGTCACAGTACCTCCGCTGCCGTCCCGGAAGGTCACTCCTCCCACCGCCTCCACCCTCTCCGGCGACCCATCCGCCTTCAAATGCACCGTCACCTCCTGCGCTTCGGCAATCTCTCCCTCGCTTTGCGCACCCTTCCCGCCTACAGCCACATAGCGCGCCGACCGCAGCAGCACCCGCTTGTTCAGCCTGTCCAGCTCAGCCCGCGCCGCCGTCAAAACAATCGGCCTGCCCCCCTGCAACCCATTCACCCTCACCCCGGCATGAAGCACCAGAACCCCCGTATCCGATGAGTAGTCCGCACCCACCGCATGTCCCGTCAACCCACCCGAAGAAAACTCAATTTCCTTGTCCGTCGCCGCCACGCCAAGCTTCTGCAGAAAAACCAGCCCACTCGTCTTCACATGAATCAGTCCATCACTCAACCCGCCACCCGGAGTCTCTTTCCCGCCATGCTCATGCCCACCCTTCCCCGCCGCATACTCCGCCCTGCTCTTCGCATCCGCCGCCACCGGCCCCTGCAGGTCGATATGCACCTCGCCCATCGCCCGCACCACCTCGGCCTTCTGGTCATATTCAAACTCGCTGCCGTAGATCCGGTCCGTCCGGTCCTGCTTTCGCCCATACAGCACGATCCCCACATCGTGCAGCGTCGTCTTGCCATCGGCATGCTCCACCGCACTCGCCGCATGAATCGTATAAATCGTCTTCCCCCCCACCGACTGCGAATAAGTCACCCCATTCGACTCCCGCCGAATGTCCGCCCCCAGCTTCCCCGGCAGGTCTTTAATAAACTTGTTCGCCCTGTAGTGGGCATACCCCAGAAACGCAGCGATCACCGCCACCAGCAGGCCCACGCCCACCAGCAACCAAACCCGCAACCGCTCCACTCGACCCCGACCGCTCACCCCTCTATCTTCTCACCCAACCCCACCAAAACACCGAAAGTCGCCTCACCACGTAGCCCTTGGTCCTTCCCGCTCAGCCCCTACTCCCTCCCCCACTCACGCTCTATCCCGCCTTTATCCCACCCTTATCCCTTTTATCCCCGTTACGCCTTCGCTGTTGTTCTTGCCTTACTGTTTTAGCTACCTCACCCTGCCCTTAGCTGTCTCTAGCTGCCCCTGACTGTTCTAAACTGTCCTTATGGCCGATCAGCTCTACCTCAGTCTCTGGTTCCCCAACTTCCGCCTCGATGCCCTCCCGGCCAAGCTCATCTGCGTCCTCCGCCAATTCAGCGCCGTATCAGGCGATAAACGCATCTCCGCCGCCACCGTCTACCCCATCGACTTCACCGAAGCCCCCACCTACCAGCGCATCTACGTCAACGACCAGCGCGCCGAAGAAAACCGCGACACCTCCGCCTCCATCATCGAGACAGCCGTCGCCGAGGCCACCGAGCAGCTCCACGACGACATCGCCTACGAGTTCGAGATGCGCTGGAACCTCTTCTTCCCACCCAACCACGCCAACGCCACGCCCGCAAAAGATACCCTCGCAGCCGCAGGAGTCGACCCCGAAGCTTGGACCCCGCTCCCCCGCACAGTCCGCATCCTCGGATTCGGCCCCCAGTTCGACCAGGCCGGCTACGAGCAGAACGGCCACATCCGCATCGACTTCGGCCTCGACTCCCCCTGGCTCCTCAACGACGAGGACGGCGCACCCATCATTCAGGACGCGAATGACCCCGCCGCCGTCGGCCTGCGCAAAAACATCGAGCTTCTTCTGGCCTTCGCCCTCTCCGTAGAAAAGCACTGCGGCATCTCCAGCCGCCTCCTCTGGAACGAGTCCGGCGAACCCCTCGCCGAACGCCTTGTAGCCGGCTTCCAACGCCTCAACTAAGCTCCACAAAATCCCTACGCCGTCATTCCGACAGAGCCCAACAGTCCTTTGCTCTCCAGAAAGGCCATCCTTCCGGAGAATGCCGTCATTCCGGGCAAAGCCCGGAATCTCCGTATTTCGCTTTTGTCGTTATCTGTCCTTTTGTCGTTATCTGTCCTTTTGTCGTT
>Ga0123336_10002790_pt1 | contig 15003 bp, 8 predicted proteins | sample SSSSmetaG_FD_96466 | JGI IMG/M metagenome (GOLD analysis project Ga0123336, IMG submission 96466) | Glacier valley bacterial and archeal communities from Borup Fiord, Nunavut, Canada, to study Microbial Dark Matter (Phase II) - ​SSSS metaG | ecosystem: Environmental > Aquatic > Freshwater > Ice... | reverse complement strand
CATCCGCTCGAACTGCCGCCTGGCCTTCCTCCTTCACGTAATTCGGCACCATCCGGCCATGACAACATCCGCGGCGCCGCGTACTTCGAAGGAGCCCAGCCATGCTGAACGAACCGATGATGGAGAAGTTATTCGCCTTGCGCTTGACGGGCATGTCTGAAGCACTCAAAGCGCAGGAGCAGGATCCGGCGGCAGCCGAACTGAGTTTCCATGAGCGCCTGGCCATGCTGGTGGACCAGCAATGGAGGCGCGAGAACCAGGCGTTAGGCCGGCGTCTGAAGACGGCGAAACTGCGCGGCAATGCCTGCATGGAAGAGATCGATTACCGCGTGCCGCGTGGTTTGGATAAAAGCGTAATCCGCGCGCTGACGCAGGAATCGGCGTGGGTCGCAAAGCACGAAAACATTTTCGTGTTGGGGCCAACTGGCGTGGGCAAAAGTTTTCTGGCATCCGCGCTTTGCCCAGAAAGCGTGTCGCGACGGCTACTCGGTGTTTTACGCCAGAGCACAATCGCTGTTCCGCGTTCTCGGACTGGCGCGGGCGGGCGGCAGCCTGAGGCATCTGTTGGCCAAGTTCGAACGAACCGATGTGATGGTGATCGACGATTGGGCGATGGCGCCGCTGGCGGAAGCCGAACGCCGCGACTTCTGGGAGATCTGCGAAGAGCGGTATCAGACCCGCTCCACGATCCTGACTTCTCAACTGCCGATCAGCCGGTGGCACGAGCAGATCGGCGATCCCACGTTGGCCGACGGCATTCTCGACCGGCTGGTTCACAACGCGCACCGGATCGAAATGAAAAGGAGATTCCATGCGAAAGCGAGAGAAGGCGTAGCGCATACCGCGCGCCGCCCTGCCTTCGCTTCGCTCCGGACCCCCTTCCTCTTGACGAAGCCGAACACTTCGCGCACAATCGCAAAGCCAGCGTCGCTTCGCTCCGATCAGCGTTCGACATTATCCCGGAATCGTGTTCAGTTTCCTCCCGGAATGGCGTTCAGTTTTCCCGGAATCCGCAACCATCGTCAGCTCATTGTGAACAACAGGGGTTTGCTTTCCCGCGTAAACTTGCTGTAGGGCTAGTCTATTGGCAAGGATGAAAGATGTTGCTGACCGGGTTGGTGTTGCCGAATCCACTGTCTCCCATGTGATCAACGGCACTCGCTTTGTCTCGGAAGAAGTAAGGCTCAAGATCCTGCAAGCCATGCGGGAACTCAACTATCACGGCAACGCGCATGCGCGAAGGCTGGCCAGAGGATCAAGCGATTTTCTGGGGCTAATCATTTCAGATATCGAAAACCCGTTTTTCCCCGGCTTGATCAAAGCGTTTGAAGCTGCCGCGCTAAGTCACGGCTATGATGTTCTGCTTTCAACCACCAATTACGAGACGCTGCGGACTGAAAACTCATTCCGGAAAATGATTGAGAACAAGGCTCCGGGGGTGGCTGTGATGACCTCGCGCGTGGATCCTTCTTTGGCCGGGTTGCTTGAGCGGAACGGCGTGGCTTCCATCTTTCTTGATTCTGGAAGTGTGGGGCTGACGAGAAGCAACGTTCGCCTGAACTATGCCAAAGGATCGAACGAGGCAATTAATTACTTGTACAACCTGGGGCACAGGCGGTTTGCGTTTGTTACGGGACCGCAGAATCGGCCATCGCATTTGGCATACGGAGAAGCCGTCAAGTCGGCTCTTCGAGAACTTGCCCTTGAAGCTCAAGTCTTAGAGGGTGAGAACGATGTAGGCGGTGGGGACCGCGCTGTGCAACGGCTCCTGACTGGCCGGACTTTTCCGACCGCAGTTTTGTGCAGCAATGATCTTACAGCGATAGGCGCATTGCGGGCACTGCTTCGCGCGGGAATCCGGGTTCCTCAGGATGTTTCCATCGTAGGCGCGGACGATATCCCTTTTGCATCGCTAACTGAGCCACCGCTAAGCACAGTCAAGATCCCCCGCGAGAAGCTGGGCGACCTCGCGTTTCATGCGTTGCACCGAATGTTGAGTGAAAAGAGGCCGGGAACAGAAGAAGTGGTTGACACCGAATTAGTCATTCGGCAATCCACGGGCACGGCAGCAAAGACCGCGGTTGTAACTGTGTAAGGCCTCACTCGTCAGAAATATGGGAAGTTAGCTGGATGGGAGTGGAAAAAAATCGGGTTCGCCATAAATAGTAAAGTAACCCGGCGAATAACCAGCAGAATCCGACGACCTTTGCGGGACTACGCAAGCTCCACCAGATGTAGCCGCAAACCAATGCACCAGCAAGCGGCGGCAGCAAATTCTTGAGCACGCTGGGAAGCGCGTGGGATGCGCCTCGCCAGTAATACCGGCGGATGACGGCCAGGTTTACGCCGATGAACGCAATGAAGGCGCCGAAGTTCACCAACTCGGCCCCCACTTGATAGCTCAAGAAAAAAGACCCGAAAATGCAGATACCGCCAGTGAGCAAGATGTTGTACACCGGGGTGTTGCGCACCGGGTCAAGGAAGCCAAAGAAGCGCCGCGGGATGGCGTTATCGCGGCCCATAGCATACAGCAGCCGCACGGCACCTACTTGTGCCCCTAAGCTGGACCCTACCGTCGCCACCAGAAGGGTAAAGTTCATCAGGTGGAACATGAACGGCCCGCCTGCACGCCCTGCGGCCGAAACGAAGGCCGTGTCAGCGTCAGGAAAGGACCGGAAATCCGGCCAGATGAGCTGGCCCGCATACACTTCCAAACAACCAAGGACACCCGTGATGACGCACAGTAAAACAGTGGCAAGCAGAATATTGCGCCGTGGATTTACCACGTCCTCAGAAAGGGTACTAATGCTATCGAAACCCATGTAAGTCAGCACCGCAACCGAAGTTCCCGTGCTGACCAGCGGCCAGGAGAAAGTTGCCGGATCATAAAACGGTTTGGTGGACAGAAGCGATCCCCAACCGAAATGGCCTACCAAGTAGCCACAAGCACTAATGAAAAAAGCGACCAGTACAGCAGTCATGCCGATAGTGAGAACCAGATTCGCTTTCGCGGTTGCCTGAATGCCGCGCAAGTTGATCAGTGTGAATAGGACGGCGAAGAAGATCACCCAAACAAAATACGGCAAAGGCAAGATGTTCATTGCCGCCTTGCTGCACCAGATGGTGCCGATGGTGGGGCTCAGCAGATAATCGAGCACAATGCTCCACCCTGTCAGGAAACCAAGGTGCGGACTTAGTTCCCGGCCCACATATGCATAGGCGGAGCCGGCAGTTGGATAGGCGTTCGCCATGCGGCCGTAGCTAACTGCAGTCAAGACCATAGCGAACATTCCAATCAGAATGGTAGTGGCAACATGGCCTTTGGCAACTGTGTCTACCACTCCGAACGCAGGCAGGGGTGCCGTGGGCTGAATCACGATGATGCCGTAAAGGAGCAGGTCGCGGAGCGTGAGTACCCGGCGGATCCGCGGTGTGTCATTCACCGAGACAGACTCGTTCCGGGTACAACGCGCATGGTCTGCATTTGCCATCGCTCCAATGAGACGTTCACCTGATTTTTCGCGATAGGTAACGGGGACAAATTCGTCTCAATATGCGTGGTACGGTTTGCGGCCGCAATGCCCGTTGCCAACTTGAACGAGTATTGCTGGGGAGTCGCCGACAAATTCCAGACTCGTGCGATCAACCCTTGTCCCGCGCCGTCCTGAGCTATTTTGAGCGCCCACAGTAAGACGTCCGGATTGGAAATCGAAACAAGTGAGTACTGCGCTTCCGGTAGAACGCCGCCCGCACGAATCCATTCAGTCACTACGGGATTCTGGTGTTCCATTGCGAACCGCATTGCCTGTGCCGGGTTGTAGCCCGTATGAGTTTGCAAGGCAAACCGCTGCAGAAAGTGAGTGTCACCGCCTTGCTTGGCAATACCTGCTTGAGGCGCATCAATCTGCCCGCCTGCCAAGACTTGGATCTGCGGAGTCTTAACATCCAGCCTGGAGACGCCGTCCACGATTGCGCTGTCACCCAGTTTCATGAAAGCAAGATCCCAATTGGAGAGCGTTACACCCGCTTTATCTTCGCCGCTCAGATCCGCAAAGTGATTGAGCGTGAGCCACTCCAGGCGCGACATAGTGGGCGAATACTGGCCGCCCTCTGCCAGCAACTTGGCCCGGATAATAGCTCCTACTTCTTCATGATGGACGTCAGGCTGCTTCACGTTGAACGAAAAGCTCCATGTATGGGTACCATCGAAGTTTTCCAAAATTTCGTTCTGCAAGTCGATGCGGCGGGAATCGCGGTACAGGGTAATCCGGCTGGTATGCGCCAGCGGACTGATCCCGGTAGCTTTCACGGTTACCGAAACCGGACCGGCGTTCTCCACTTCAAGCGTTCCCGGGTCCTGCCCCAGATCGTTCAATCTTAAGCGTCCATTCTGAAGGCTGCCGGCAAACTCACGACCGCCTTGCGTTCTATCTTTCAGACTCCTGATTGCGCCACGATCCTCCAGCTTTAGCTGGTAAACAGCATTTTCCATCAAGTTGCCGGAGACAGTTGCTGCCGCTGCATAGTCCTGCCCCTTCCCAGATACGACATCAAACACTTTGTATCCAACTGGCGGCAGATCTTTCGCTTGGACGCGCAGAAAACGGCGACTGCCGGAAAGGATCACAAACTGCGATGGCACTTCCGCGCCGGTGCTCAAATCGATCACATGAACGGGACCGGAGCCATCGTAAGCGACATCGGCAAAATCCGTTCTTGTCCAGCCGAGCGGATTGAATGCGTAAAAGCGTCGATTCGTTCCGGAACGTTGGATCATTCCGCCTAATGCGTAAGAAGCGTCGGCGTGCAGCGTATCGACATAGCTTTCTACTCCCCCGGCGATCTTGCGACCCCAGGCGGCTCGTTGCACTCGGCTTATATCCGGGCTGTCAGCCGTCCAGTTGTGTTCCCAGAACATGCCCAGATGCATCCAAGTCTGGTCACGGGCAGCCTCACGCCCTTTCAAGAATTCAGGCCATTGAAGCGATACAACGGAAGCGAGCGCTTCGGCCGCACGCAACTTCTCTACGGATCGGCGCACTCGGGACGAGAGTTCAGTCACCGACGCCGTATACAGATCCCATTCATTGCCAAATCCAGCGTTGTATTCGGGAAGAGTCTTGCCGTAGGATTTTTCGAAGTCAACAAAGAAATCGTTGATGTTAGAGACAATCACCTTGCGTTGTGCATTCGTTTTCTGTTCGGCAACGGTGACGAACTCATTCGTAAGCGTCTTTAAGTCATCCCAGCCTTTCCCGAAGATGCCGATTACAGAATACGGGAAGAGCGTCTTGAAAGTGGCGTTTGACGAAACGAACTCCACCTCTTTGTCTGGGATGCGTGCTTCCGCGTAGCCGCCTAGGGTACGCGCACCGGAATCAGCGACCAGAAGCGTGTTCCACTTCATCAGAATGCGGCTGCCGTCATCTGCTTTCCACCAGTAGATCTCATGGGGCCGTCTTCCATTCCTGGGAATTTTTGTCAGACAGCCGCAAATTCCTTTCCAGCTATATTGGGCTCCGGATCCGGCCCACAGTGCACCTAGGCCGTAAGGAATTGTCTGATCCTCCATGGCGATAGCAAGCGGAATACGAAATCCGAAGCGGCGCTCCAAGCTGCCGGCGTAATACATACCCCGAAGCACTGCCTCGGCCGGTGTTCCACCGTAGGTGGAAACCAGCGCGTTCAGCGGGATGCTGAAATGGCCATCCTTCACGCGATCCATTAGCCGGGCGAATTGCGCAGGTGGTTTGTTCTTCTCATAAATCCAAAACCAGAGCGAGCCATCCGGATTCCATTTGCTTTGAAACTCCGGGGGCTTGCTGCCTGTCTTGTCCGCTAAGTCGAGGTAGTAATCGATCATCTCGATGTATGCCTGACGATACGCTTCCTCATCCGCCGTCCACATGTAATCCGTATGATCATCCGGAGCAATGTAAATACGCGTAGGCTGCGCAACGGCGATTTCCGCGATGAATACACAGAGAACAATTAATCTTTGCAGCAAGGGGTAGGTTTCAATCGGATTGTTTGCATCTGCGACCGTTCCGCTTGCACACGAACCGATCCACCAATGACAGGCAACGGACCGAGATCTGTTTCGATGTGCGTTGCCTGCCATGCTTTCGAAATTCCTTGCGACAACGTAACCGAATAGGACTGCGGCGTTGGTGCCAAGTTCCAGAATCTGGCTATCAACCCTTTATCCGTTCCGTCTTCCGCAGGCTTCAGGGCCCAAAGCAAGACGTCAGAATTCGATGTCGCAAGCACGGAATAAGAAGCTTGCGGCAGCGTTCCTCCTTCACGGACCCAGCCGGTAATAGGCAGGTTCTGGTGCTCCAAAGCAAAGCGCATTGCTTGCGCTGCGCCGTACCCGGTGTGAGTTCGCAAGGCAAAGCGCTGCAGAAAATGCGTGTCGCCCCCCTGCTTGTGAATCCCAAGGCTTGCGCCATCAATTTGCCCTCCGGCCAGAACGCGAATCTGCGGAGTCTTTGTATCGAGCTGAGAGATGCCATCCGCAATGGAGCTGTTGCCCAGCTTCATAAATGCCAAGTCACTGTTGGAAATTGTGACCCCCGCGCCATCCGCACCGCTCATATCTGCAAAGTGATTCAGCGTCAACCAATCTAAACGGGACATGGTTGGCGAATACGCGCCGCCGTCGGCAAGTAGCTTGGCCCTGATCACGGCTCCCACTTCCTCATGCCACACATTCGGGTCGGTGAGTTTAAATTGAAAATTCCAAGTGTGGGTGCCGTCGAAGTTTTGTAAGATGTCGTTTCGAATGTCAATCTGACGAGAGTCCCGCGTCAGAGTGATGCGGCTGGTGTGTGTCAGGGGACCATCGGACGACGCTTTCAACGTTACGGAAACCGGTCCGCTATTTTCAACCTCTACGATGCCCTGGTCGGGACCAAGGTCATTCATCGATCGCCCGGCGAATTCGCGGTCTTTCTGGGTCTTATCGACCAGACTCCGAATGGCCCCATTGCCTTCTACTTTTATGCGGTACTGGCTGCTCTCGATCACGTTCTGGTTCACCGTAGCAGCTGGCGAAAAAACTTGGCCGACGCCATCGCGAATCTCATAAACCCTGTAACCCACCGAAGGCAAGTCACGCGCGAGGATACGAAGTGAATGTTCTCCCTGAGACATCACAATCTGTGATGGCGTTTCGACGCCGCTATCAACCTCAAGTACGTGCACCGGGGCTGCACCTGTCCAAGGCAGATCCGCAGCCGCGGTTCTGGTCCATCCCAGCGGGTTAAAAACGTAGAACCTTCGATTCGTTCCAGAGGTGCCGATCATGGAACCTAACGCGTAAGCCGCATCGGAGTAAAGCGTATCGACATAGTTTTCCACTTGTCCGGCTGTCCGACGCCCCCATTCCACGCGATCGCGACGCGCGATGGGGCCATCGGCGGTCCAGTCATGCTCCCAATAAATTCCCAGATTCATCCAGGCGTTGTCGCGAGCTTGGCGGCGGTTATCCATGAAATGAGGCTGTTGCGAGGTGACCAACGACGCGAGAGCTTCTGCTCCGCGCAATTTCTCGACCGAACGCCGAACACGAGCAGAGAGTTCGCTCACCGATGCGGTGTAGGTGTCCCACTCGTTTCCAAAGCCGCCCGAGAATTCAGGAAGCGTTTTGCCATAGGTCTTTTCGAAATCTTCGAAGAAGTCCGTCATGTTCGAGACGATGACTTTGCGGTCTTTCGTGGTCTCACTTCGGGCCGTTTTCACGAATTGATCCGTGTACGTTTCCAGATCATCGCCGCCTTTGCCGAAGATACCGATTACAGAGTAGGGGTTTGCCGCACGAAAGGCCGGGTCTGTTTCTACATGTTGAATCACCTTCGATAGGTCTCGCGCCTCCAGGTAATTTCCCATCAGAAGCCGGCCATTCGTAAGTGCATTCCACTTCATTAGAATCCGGCTACCATCGTCAGCCTTCCACCAATAGATGTCGTAGGGACGCTTGCCATACTGCGAAATCTTGGTAGCGCATCCACAAATGCCTTTCCAGCTATATTTTGCGCCAGACCCCGCCCACAAGGCTCCTAAGCCGTACGGTAGCGTTTGGTCCTCCATCGCAATCGCCATCGGAATCTTCAGACCGAAGCGCCTCTCCAGGGAACCAGCGTAGTACATGCCCCGCAGCACCGCTTCGGTAGGAGTCCCTCCGTAAGTGGAGACCAATGCGTTAAGGGGGAAGCTGATGTGGCCGTCTTTAATGCGACTGATTAAACGCGCGAATTCTGCCGGCGACTTCTCTTTCTCATAGGTTCGGATCCAAAAGCTGCCATCGGCGTGCCAGCGGCTCTGAAAGGCCGATGGTGCATCACTGGTTTTGTCCGCCAGGTCGAGATAGTAATCCAGCATGCGGAGGAAAGCCCGGCGATAGGTCTCCTCGTCACCAGTCCACATGTAGTCGGTATGGTCGTCAGGAGCGATATAGATTCTACGCTCCTGCGCCACGGCGAAGAGTGCTGCCACGCACCCCAAGAACACTGTTGCGAGGATCCGCATTAAAAATGAACTTTTAACGCGACCTGCCCGATGCGCGGATCGCGAGCGGAAGTAACTCGCGCAAAGGTTCCGGAGGTGAAGTTGCCGACAGGGTTAGTAAATTGCGCATGGTTGAAGATGTTAAAGAACTCGATGCGCAGTTCGCTGGAGAACCGCTCGCGAATCTTATTTCGCTTCACCAGAGACGCATCCCAATTCGCTAATCCGGGCCCATGAAAGAATCGGCGATTCGCATTGCCTGCCACGCCGAGAACTTCTTGCGAGAATGGCGATTTGTCGAAAAACAAATGGGAGGAAGTGTCGCGCGGATCCAGGATCTGAATCGCTGCGCCGTTGTAGTTCGGCCGGTCAATGCCGCCGGTTCCCACTAAGGAGCGGTCACCTGAAGCAGTGAGTGTAATAGGCAGCCCGGTGGTGAAGCGGGTAATTCCAGAAAGCTCCCAACCGCCTAGGAAAGCTCTACCCCACTGCCTTGGCGCAATCCTTTGGAAGGGCAGTTCGTATGTGTAGCTTGTGACAAAGTTATGGGTCAAGTCAAAAGCAGATAGAGAACGGCTGATTCGATGGTTGAAAGGGTTTATCCCCTCGTCGTTCCAGTTGGAGGAATTGTCAATCGATTTTGACCAGGTATATGCGCCCAGAACGCGGAAAGCGCCAAGACGTTTTTCAGCGCTGATCTGTAAGGCGTCGTAATTGGAGTTGCCCCAGGTAGTGTTGTAGGAGTTGCTGGTGAAATCGAGTGTGCCAGCTTCGGCGAAGTTTCCGGAAGTGATTGAGTAAGGCCGTGTGCCGAATGCATCGATGCCACGCGTCAATTTTCCATCGCCATTCAGGTCATAAATTAAGTTTTCGCCGCCTGGTCCACAAGCCTCGCCGGAGCGCCCTTGCGCGGTCAGAATGCGGGCAATCTCAAGGCAGCGGCCCGCGTTGCCAGGGTTCGATTCCACCTTGGCAAGTAAGTGCCTGCCGCGTGTGCCCACGTAGCCAACGGTAGCTACAATCGACCCGGGGAACTCTCTCTGGATATTGAAATTCATGTGCATCACATACGGCAGCACGTTATCGAGCCGCGTGCCAGGGGAGCCGCCGATGGGCTGGTAGGTATACCAATTGACCGGCTGACCGGGAAGCGGATCCGAATAGGGGAACCGTTGTCCCGGGTCATTCCCGCGCCGCCGGTCTTTGTAAGGCTCTTCCAGATAAACGTTAGTGGGACTCTGATAGTACAAGCCAAACGGAGCGTCGCCGATGGTATAAAACGCGGGCATATCTTCCATCGCAGTGTGATACAAGCCGAAGGCAGCGCGAATGCTGCTCTTGCCACGGCCGCCAAAAAGAAATTTCGACCAACCGCTTTCGGCATTCGGCGAGTATGCGATACCAACCCGCGGAGAGAACAGGTTCCACTGCGTGGGCGAAACTGTGTTGGGAACACCAGGATCCCCCGGGAAGACCCAGCCCGTAGGCGCTCCGGGATATTTTGTGGATTGAACACCGTAGTTGATTACGTTCAGACGGTTTTGCGTTTCTGAGAATGGCTGTGACACCTCCCAGCGAACGCCCACATTGAGAGTAAAGTTCGGCCGGAATCGAAAACTATCCTGAGCGAACATGGCACCGTAGTTGGTGCGCGTAAAGAACGTGGAATAACTCTGCTGTTGAAACGCAGATGGTGCGCCAAGCAGAAAGTCAGCAAAGGCATTGCCCGTCTCTGTTCCGTCAAAGCCGAATGACCCGTTCGGGGCGGAAGCGTTGTATTCATTCACTTGAATTTTCCGGAATTCACCCCCAAACTTCAGGCTATGACTGCCCGCGACCTTCGCGAATGATTCCATGAGCGAATAGTTGTTGTTGATTTGCTTGATTTGGTTCGCGACCGCTCCGAAGCTAAAGCCGTATGAGCCTGAAATGTTCAGAGTCGGCAAACCCTCCAGAGAGGGCACGGAAGATATCAGTCCTAAACCGTCGGTTTTAAAGCCGAAACTGCTAAGCTTGCCTACCCCTACGCCGGGCGCGGGCTCAGTCTGATTGATAAAGAGACGCGTGTAATTCAACCGCAACTCATTCACCATGGAGGCGCCAAATGCTTTTGTGTTGCTCAAGTTCACTTGCTGTGCGCGGGTGGGTACATTCCCAGAGAAGCCTGGTAAGTTCCCACCGGCATAAGGGTTTAATAGGCTTGCCGTGTCGTAGTGATAGTACACTGCCCAATCGCCGGTGCTTTTCGTGGTCAAGTTCACGCGATGGCCGGACTTGTCATCGTTTACGCGCCGTTTCTCGCTGGAAGTAGAGAAAAATGGCGTGCCGCTTCGGAAACCGCTCGCTCCCGGAATGAACTTCACCGTTGCCAGTGAGACAGGGGACCAAGCACTTTGTGGAATGACCTGGTTTGGAAAGGCACATATACCGGCAAGAGCATCAGCACGCGTATTACAACCGGGCTTCCAATACGCTTCGCCTGAAGTCACCGTATAGCCTAGCCGGGCGCTTAGCACCTCATCGAAGGTATGATTTCCCGGCAGGTTATCGCCCCGAACCACGCCAGCAAGAGACGGCAGTCCCTCGGAGGCGATGCTCGAGAAGTCGCCTGACCGCTCCCCTTGACCGGGCACTGTGAGAGTGCCGTTCGATAGCCCTCGAACTTCCTTCGTACCCTGATAATCGGAGAAGAAAAAGAGCCGATTGCGGAGGATGGGCCCGCCGAACGTAAACCCGTACTGGTTGCGCTTAAAGACTCCGCGCGCGGAATTAGGTATCTGGTTGCCAGTCGCGGGATCCGTCTTATTGAGGTCGAAGAAGTTTCGAGCATCCAGCTTTTCGTTTCGTAAAAACTCATAAGCGGATCCATGGAGCGAGTTGGTACCTGTCTTGGTCACCACATTCACAATGGCGCCGGAGAATCGGCCGTATTCCGCATCGAAACTGTTGGTTAACACGCGAAATTCCTGAATGGAATCCAAAGACGGAATGATGGAAGCTCCGTTGTTTTTGCTTTCCTCCACCGAGCCGCCATTAACCAGGAATGAATTCGCCGTTTCGCGATTTCCGTTGACCGCCAGGCCGCCGGCGCCCAGATTCCCAGAGACGGGCCTGTCTGTAAAAGCAACACTGGAAGTGATAGGAACCACGCCAGCCTGCAAGCCCATCAGGTCTATGTAGCTGCGCCCGTTGAGCGGAAGCGCCTGAATTTTGCGGTCTTGAATCACGTCGCCAAGTTGGGTGCTGATTGTTTCTACCTGGGCCTCGGCGGCATTCACACTGACCTCTTGTGTAACGGCGCCAACCGTGAGTTGGACATCGGCGCGGAACCGTTGATTCACCAGGAGGCGTATCTTGACCACCTGACTTTTCTGAAATCCGGCCGCTTCCACTTCCACCGAATAGTTTTCCCCAATAGGCACAGAGAGGAACTCGTAGACTCCGTTCGAATCTGACTTGACAGTCCGGCTCAGACCGGTATCAGGGTTGCGAAGAACTACCGCAGCCGACGCAACCGCGGAATCGGATTGGTCTTTCACAACACCGGTTACTATACCGGTAATATCACTTAGCCCAAGGCAAGTGAAGCTGAAGAAGAGAAACAAAAACCGTCGTGGAAAGCGAGTGAGGCCCATAAAATAGTCTCCTAAGACAAGCGCTTGTCTTGCGATCCTACGATGCGGATTGCGCTGGTGTCAAGGGAATTCTTTTGTTGTAGAAAAGCGCTTGCTCCTGAAAACATTTTTCTATTACACTCAGGGCTGTGTTTACGGGAGCCGTCGATATCGGCGGGACAAAGACATCGGTCGGAGTGGTTTCAGAGTCAGGGCAACTTGTGGCTCGCTTCGAGTGGCCAACACCTTCGATGGCGCATCCGGAGGATGCTACCGCCGCCATGGCAACTTGGTTCGCGTCTGCAAGCGCCGGCAAGGGCGTGGTTCTCTCCGGTATCGGAGTCGGTTGTACCGGCCCCATCGATCCGACCGCTGGGATTGTTGGCAACGTAGACCTGTTGCCCGGATGGACTGGTTTCTCGCTTGCCAAATCCCTGTCGCAAAAAACTGGATTACCTGTTGCGGTGGAGAACGATGCCGATGCGGGGGCACTAGCAGAGGTACGTTGGGGCGCCGGGCGAGGGGCTGTCCGATTTCTTTACATAACGGTGAGCACCGGAATCGGCGCAGGCATTGTTTTCGACAACCAGCTCTATCGGGGCGTGAGCGGCGCTCATCCCGAGATCGGCCATTTCTCGCTCGATCCAAACGGCCCGCTGTGTTACTGCGGCGCAACTGGTTGTTGGGAAGCGCTTGCCAGCGGCATGGCAATGATTCAGTGGGCCCGAGCACACGAACGCGCGCACGCTATTCCACAGGATTGGACAGCACGCGAACTGTGTGCCTATGCCCGTCTGGGTGATCCGCGAGCGCTTCCTGCGGTACGACAGGAAGCTGAATGGCTAGGACTGGGCATTGCCAATCTGGTGACTTTGTTTTGCCCTGACGTGATCGCGTTAGGAGGTGGAGTAATGGAGAGCTTCGATTTGTTTTTCGACACGATAGCAAGGGTGGTTCAGCAACGCTGCACGCTTGTTCCTTCTCAGAAAGTAAAGATCGTTCAGGCCGCATTCGGAAAAGATGCGGCACTGATGGGAGCGGCCCTGGTGGGCCACTTACGGGAGGGAATCATTGCTGCTTGAAACAAATGTAATTGCAGGTGCTTATCTTCACGACATTCTGGAACAGCCTGATGCGCTACAGCGTACATTGTCTGGACTTGACCGACATGCCGATCTGGTCAAGTATGCCGGAGATTTGGCGGAGGCTAGGTATTCCCGGGTTGTTTTAACCGGTATGGGTAGTTCGCTATTCGCACTGTATCCACTCCACCTGCGATTAACGCAGCATGGGTACTCATCTTTGCTCATGGAAACGGCGGAACTGATTCACTTCCTGCCTACGATTTTCGACGCTCATACGCTGATTATTGCGGTTTCGCAATCCGGCCAGAGCGCAGAAATCGTTAGGCTAACCGGGTTGGCACACGGCCGCTGCAAGCTGATCGCTGTGACAAACAGCGCGAGCTCTACGTTGGCTCAACAAGCGGATGTCACCTTGCTGATTCAAGCTGGCCCGGAATCAAGCGTTTCCTGCAAAACATATGTGTCCTCGTTGATGGCGCTGCAATGGCTGGGTGCTGTTCTTACTGCTGGCGACCTGGCCGCTGAAAATGAAGCCTTGAGCTCTTGTATTCCCGCCGTGCGTCACTACCTTGCGGAGTGGCGGGAGCACGTAGCAGAACTGTCGAGCATGCTTAACGGAATTCGACAGATATTCGTGACCGGCCGAGGACCTTCGCTGGCTACGGCTCAAACGGGCGGACTGATTTTAAAAGAGTCAACGCGTTTTGGCGCTGAGGGTTTGAGCTCTCCTGCGTTTCGCCACGGGCCTTTTGAAGTCCTTTCGCGAGACGTCCTGGTCATAATTATGGCTGGCGGTAAAAGCACCGAAGCGCTTAACCGCACACTAGCGAATGATGTCGATCAGGCAGGCGGGAGATCAGCATTGGTTTCCACCCAGGCAGAGCTAGCTGCTTTCAGGATCTCTCCGCTGCCGGATTCAGTCCGGCCCATCGCTGAAATCTTGCCAGTCCAAATGCTCTCACTGGCACTTGCCGCATCGCGCGGCATTGAAGCTGGTAAGTTTTCGTTAGCCACAAAAGTCACCTCCGTAGAGTGATTGCAACCAGCGACAAGCAAAGTCTGGACAAGGAGATGTCGCGGGCGGCTATGCAAAAACGGGCGGAGCTCGGCGGTTTGAGGTAGGGCTTCGCGCTCGTGAAAGAGCAGTTTGTTCTCACTGGGCAAGCAAAAAAGGGCGCATGTCGCCCACTCGAATCCGCATTGGAGCCTTACACAAGTTGACCGCCGTTTCAACTGCAACCGACTCGCGATGTGAATCTACTTGTGCTGGCCGACAAATGCGCCAGCACCCGAATAGCTGCCGAAGATGAAGTGGGCATGCTCCAGGACCGTCCTGCCCCGAACGCCGCTATGGCATCTGCCGAAGTAAATTCCTGGCGGACGTTGATTCGCGTATTCGCAATTCCGACTTCAGGTAAATCTCCACTACTTCATCCCGTCTACCGGATTCTATTTGCTCGATTAGCAATTTTGCTCCGCGAAATCCGATTTCGTATGCCGGTTGCACCACCGCGGTTACCTCCGGAGAGAAACTGCCCGCTCCCGGGAGTTCGTCAAACACGGCAAGCGCGAGGTCTTCCGGGCATCGTATCGACATCTCCTTCAAAGCCTTCAGTGAGCCAAGGCCCATGACGCCGTTTGAAACAAATAGTGCAGTGGGTCGCTTGGGCCCTAGTGACGTGCCCCCAAAATCTGTACCACTCATAAGTGGAGTTTTCCAGCTCATTTTACGCTTGCAACCATAGCTTTCCTTCCCGCTTATCTCAGCTTGCTTCCAGGTGGAACGGGAGCGATGT
>Ga0123336_10002789_pt1 | contig 15004 bp, 8 predicted proteins | sample SSSSmetaG_FD_96466 | JGI IMG/M metagenome (GOLD analysis project Ga0123336, IMG submission 96466) | Glacier valley bacterial and archeal communities from Borup Fiord, Nunavut, Canada, to study Microbial Dark Matter (Phase II) - ​SSSS metaG | ecosystem: Environmental > Aquatic > Freshwater > Ice... | reverse complement strand
AGACGTCGCGGGTGAGGCCGCCGTAGTTCCACCAATCGGTTTTGACGGTGGGGACGTTTTCGGGCTTGCGGGTGTTGTCGACGGAGATGACGACGAAGTTTTTGCCGGGCTTGAGGGCGGCGGTGACTTCGCAGTCGAAGGCGGTGAAGCCGCCCTCATGCTCGCAGACGGATTTGGTGTTGACCCAGATGTGGGACTGATAGTTGGCAGCGCCGATGTGGAGGAAGGTGCGCGTATCGGCTTTGGGGGTGTAGGTGAAGTCGCGCTGATACCAGAGGACGCCTTCGTAGTAGAAGAGTTTGGGATCCTGGGTGTTCCAGTCGCCGGGGACCTTGAGGGTGGGGGAGGTGGCGAAGTTGTATTCGACGGGGCGGTTGCCGGCGAGGGCGGGGTCGGCGTTCATGAAGAAGCCGTCGGCGCGGACGTCCCCGTGGAAGGAGTAGAGGCCGGTTGCGTAGGGATCGACGATGTAGTGCCAGTCGCCGTCGAGGGAGGTGGTGGCGCGGTGGTCGACGTCGATGAGGGTGGTGGTGTTGGTGGTTTGGGCGGCGAGCGGAAGGGCGGTGAGGAGGGCGGTGAGGATTAGATTGCGGGTGTGCATGGGGTCTCCGGGATGGGCAGGACCAATGATACTTCGGAGCTCGAACGATTGTCTTGTAGCTGGGGGCGTTCGCGAAAGGCGGGAGATTGTGTGCAGGGTTGCCAGGCGGATCGCTATGGCGTGGGGTGAACCTGAAGGGGCAGGAAGAGGGAGAAGACGGTGCCGTGGTGGATGGGGTGCTGGGAGGAGCGGAGGGTGATGTGACCGTTGTGACGCTGGACGATGCCGGCGGAGATCCATAGGCCGAGGCCGGTGCCGTTGAGGTCTTTGGTGGTGTAGAAGGGCTCGAAGACGCGGTCGCGGGTAGCGGCGGACATGCCGTGGCCGGTGTCCGCGATGGTGATGCGAACGCCGCGAGTGCTGGTGCGGGGGTCGGTTGTGGCATGGACGGTAGCTTCGTGGGCGCGGATGACAAGGCGGCCACCATTGCGCATGGCGTCGATGGCGTTGGCGATGAGGTTGTTGAGGACCTGGCGGATGTCGTTTTCGAAGCAGAGGATCTTGATGGAGGTGGCGTAGGTGGCTTCGACGGCGATGTTGGAGTTGGCGAGGCGGCCCTGGTAGAGATTGAGGACGGCGGAGACGAGGGCTTCGGCGGAGACGTGGGTGGCGTTGACGGCCTGGCGATGGAAGCGAAGGGTCTGGGTGGCGATCTGGCAGACACGGGAGAGCTCGGACTGGGCGGTTTGGACGTAATCCTTGAGCTCAGTGGGCATGTCGTCGTTCATGGCGATGAGGTAGAGGAGGTTGGTGACGGCTTCGAGGGGATTGTTGATCTCGTGGGAGATGGAGGAGGCGAGGCGTCCGACGGCGGCGAGTTTTTCGGACTGGATGAGCGCGGCTTCGGCCTTCTTCTGGTTGGTGATTTCGAGAGAGACTGCGGTGATGGCGCGGACGGTTCCGTCGGGGTTGAGGACGGGAGAGTAGCTGACGTTCCAGTAGCGATGCTCTTCCGGGGGATCGGTGGCGAGCCTGCCCTCGAGGAGTTGATTGACGACTGGCGTTCCGGCGGCGACCTGCTGGAACAGCTCGCGGAGACCGGGAATGGCAGCCATCTCGACGACTGTCTTGCCCAGGATGTCCACGGGTTTGAGGCCGAAGAAGGCTGCCTGCCGGTTGTTGAGGCGCAGGTAGCGGAAGTCGACGGGATCGAAGAGCGCGAGACCGATGGGGGCGGTGTCGTAGATGGTTTCGAGTTCGGCACGCTGGCGTTCGATTTCAAGTTTTTCGGCTCGGAGACTGACGGCTGCGGTGCGGGAGTCGTGAATGTCTACGGCGACGCCAAGCCAGTTGAGAATGGCACTGGATTCGCTGCGGACGGGTCGACCACGGAGCGACCACCAGCGAGAGACGCCGTCGCTGGCGCGGATGAGGCGGGCTTCGATTTCGTAGTCTTCTCCGGTTTCGACGGAGTGCAGCCAGGTGCTGAGGACGCGGTCGCGGTCGTTGATGTCGAAGGCGGAGAGCCAGCCTGCGAGATCGTCGAGGGTCATGCCGATGTAGTCGAGGAAGCTCTGATTGGCATAGGTAATGCTGCCGTCGGCGGCACCCATCCAGATGGCCTGGGGATTGAGGTCGGCGAGTACGCGGTAGCGGGATTCGCTGGCGGAGAGCTGCTCTTCGTTGAGCTTGCGGGCGGTAATGTCGGTGGTCATGCCGCGCAGGGTGACGAGTTTATCGGTGTCGTCGTAGGTCGCGATGCCTCGGCCTTCGAGCCAGATGGTGTTACCGTCTTCGGCAAGTACGCGATAGTCGCAGGCGGTGACGGTTCTGGTTTCGAAGGCCTTGGCCGTAGCTTTCTGGACGAGAGAAAGGTCATCTGGGTGGATGATGCTGAAGAAAGTTTCAATGGATTTGATGGAATCGAGCGGCCGGCCAAAGACGGGCTGCGAGCCGTCGCCGAAGGTCATGCTTCTGGATTCGAAGTTGACTTCCCAGGTGGCTACGCGTGCGGTTTGCTGAACGAAGGTGAGGACCTCCTGCTGGCGGAGGAGGTGGTTTTTGACGGCACGTTCGGTGGTGACATCGCGGAAGAAGACGACGATGCCCTCGTCCGAGGGGCGGGCCTGCAGACGGAGCCAGAGATTGAGAGGGGCGGGATAGTAGGCCTCAAACTCGCAGGGCAGGCGTTCGTCCATGGCGCGATGATAGTGCTTTACAAACGGCGAGTCGGGGAAGATGGCATCGGGGAAGGATTCCCAAAGATTTTTACCGAGTAAGTCGCCGCTGGGAGCGAGCAGCTCTTTGGCACGAGGGTTGACGTAGGTGAAGTTCCACTTGCGGTCATAACTGACGATGGCGTCGGTGGTGACTTCGAGGACCTGATTCAGCTCGCGGACGGAGACATCACGGGCGATCTCGGCTCGCTTACGCTTGGTGACGTCCCGGGAAAAGATGATCATGCCGTCTTCATAGGGGCGGGCGAGGACGCGGAACCAGATATTGAGGGGCTCGGGGTAGTAGGCCTCAAAGTCCGTGGGGATTCGCTGCTCCATGGTGGTGCGGTAGCTGGAGGCGAAGGGCTCGTCTTGATTGGAGGGGAAGCGGGTCCAGAGATTTTCGCCGATCAGGTTGTCGGTCTTGAGGATGGTCCGCGCGGCGCGATTGGCAAAGCTGCAGTTCCATTTGCGGTCGATGCAGACGATGGAATCGTCGGCGGCTTCGAGGACCTGGGCGAAGCGGAGGGCGATAGCGTTCTCGCGGAGTTCGGTGAGTTTACGGTCGGTGATGTCGGAGAAGAAGACGATGATGCCGTCGTCGCAGGGACGGGCGCAGACCTTACACCAGGTATTGATGGGTGAGGGATAGAAGGCCTCGAACTCGGCAGGAACATGCCGGTCCATCGCGGTGCGATAGGCGGTGTTGAAGGGCTCATTGTTGTTGCCGGGGAGGAGCTGGAAGATATTGTGGCCGATGATGTCTTCGGTACCTACCAGGTGCAGCGCGCGCTTATTGGCGAAGGTGAAGTTCCATTCGCGGTCGATGATGACGATGCCGTCCGCTGTGGCATCGAGGACCTGACGCATCTGGCGGAGGGCCAGATCGGAGGATGGCGTAGCGGCAGAGCTCTGGAGTGAAGGCTTCGGGCTGTTGGGCTGGGAGGATTCTGGCATGAATTCGTGAGTGCGTTACTTGTAGAGAGTATCGATAAGGCTTCGCAGGTTGCTTAGTCGGTGAATTTGGTTGCCTCGTCGCTGGACTTGAGGACACTTATTTTAGATTGGATGGTCTGGACGATGGCGGTGAGGGCAGCGAGGTCGGTTTCAAGCTGGGCGATTCTTTGCGAGGCGGAGGACGCTTCGGGCTGCGTGGCGGCGATGGTGGCGTAGGCGGCTATGGCGATTGCGCCACCGAGGAGATGGGCGTAGCGGGCCTCGCGGGAGCCGGGCTGACGCGGGAGGAGCGTGGTGAGAGGACCTGTGACGACAGCGTTGGGGGCTGCGGGATCGGGCTGGCTGGAACGGGCCGCGAGACGGTCGAGGGTGGCGGTGACGGAGCCAAGATCGCCGAACGAGAACATGCGGTCGGTCCGGCTGCGAAGTTCGCCGGGGGTCTGGGGCCCACGGAGGAAGAGGAGGCAGAGGAGCGCGGTCTCGTCGCGGCGGAGGTTGAAAACGGTGCGGGCACGGTGCTCGTACTTGGTGACGCGGGAGTCGCGCGTGGGGGCGGTGAGGGAGAGATCTTCGAGGGTGTGGAGGGCCTGGCGGACCTGCTCCTCGTCGAGGTCCATGACGGGCTCGCGGCTGGAGCGCTGGTTGCAGGCGTTGATGAGGGAGTTGAGGGAGAGCGGATAGTTCTCGGGCGTGGTGATCTCTTTTTCAATGAGAGCGCCGAGGACGCGAAGCTGGACGGGCGAAAGCTGCATAGACTATAAGGGTGCCACAGGTAGTCGCTATGAGGCGGCGAATTGGGCGTATTTAGGTGTACCTGCTGATGACACGAAAGTTACATGGCGAATAGTAGGCGATTTGCCAGGTGTTGGATAGAATGAAGAGACTGAATGACGGATGGCGAATCTCATTCGCGATCTGGAGTTCCGAGAAGCCGCCCCCGGAAGGTACGGATGAGAGCGGATACAAGCAAAACTAAACGGCCCCTGGGTCAGGGGTAGCCGTCTCGGCTATCAGGGTTACAACGCAAGATTCTGAAGGTTCCCAGGGGTAAGCGGTTGAGTTGTGCCGATTGCCTACTACATCAGTTCTGGAGTGTGGATGCGGGTTTTAAGTGACGGGGTTTCAGGTAAGCGGTTTTCAGGTAAGCGTATCGCAGCGGTTTCGGTTGGGCTGGCGATGGTGCTGAGTTTAAACGGGACATCGCGAGCGACAGCAGGCGTCAACGACGGAACGAACGACGAGAAGAACGAAGAGATGACGACTTCGCTGGCCAGTACGGCGAGCAAGTACAGCTTGAAGCTGCACAACATGCACACGGGCGAGAGCCTGGACATCGTGTACAAGATTGGCGGGGAGTATCTTCCCGAAGCGCTGGAGAAGCTGAACTACTTCCTGCGCGACCGTCATACGGCGGATGTGAGCGACTACGATCCGAAGGAATTTGACGTGCTGCACGGGCTTCTGACGAAGCTGCGGCGGCCAAATGGTGTGATCGACGTCGTGTGTGGATACAGAACTCCGGAGACGAATGCGGCGCTACGTCAGGATTCTCCACAGACGGGCGTGGCGGAGCATAGTCAGCACATGGAAGGGCGGGCGATTGACCTGCGGGTGCCGGGAGTTTCGACGGCGCAGTTACGCAATGCGGCGCTGAGCCTGCACGCGGGCGGAGTTGGCTATTATCCGAAGTCGCAGTTTGTGCACGTGGATGTGGGGCCGGTGCGGACGTGGTCCTTTGGTAACAACTTGAAGGTAAAGAAGGCCGTTGGTCGTCGCAAGGGTGGCAAGGCGCACCGCGGGCGGCATCGGGCTTAGGGAAGAGAAGCTGGAAGTGGAAAGGCCGCCAGGGATGGCGGCCTTTTTGCGTGGTCAACACGGGTGGTGGGGTCATCGTCTATTCATAGAGTGTTCAACGGGCTGACACAGTGAGCGGCTAGATTCTGCATTATGCGCTTCTTCTTACGTTTCTCCCTCCCTGTGCGGTTCGTGCTGCTGTTTGCCTTTACGGTTGTTATGCCCCGCGGCCTGATGGCGCAGTTTGAAAACGGCAGCATTGTGGGGACGATCCATGACCGAAGCGGCGCTGTCGTTTCAGGTGCAGTGGTGACGGTGACCAATATGGCGACGGGTGTGGTGAGCACGCGGCCGACGAGCGACTCTGGCGATTACGAGGTTCCGAACCTGCGCGTGGGGCAGTACAACGTAGTGGTGACGCACGAGGGTTTCGCGGAGGCGCGGGCGACGAACATCAGCGTGACGGTGGCGGGGCGGCAGCGTATTGACCTGACGCTTTCTGTGGGCGATACGACGGCGACGGTGGAGGTAACGGGCGTTGCGTTGCAGGTGGAGACAGATAATAGCCAGCGCGGACAGATTGTGACACAGTACCAGACGGCGGCGCTACCGCTGGTGAGCCGGAACTACTCCGACCTGGTGGGGTTGACGACTGGAGTGCGGCAGGCGACGGGCACGCTGACGAGCACCTCCAACACGGGCCTGGTGCGCGAGGGTGCGTTCAACGTGAATGGGCAGCGGTCGATCTTCAATAACTTTCTGCTGGATGGCATGGACAACAACGCGTATGGGGAGTCGAACCAGGGCTTTTCAAACCAGATTATTCAGCCTGCGCCGGACTCAATTGCGCAGTTCCAGGTGGTGACGAATAACGAAAGCGCGGAGTATGGACGCGCTTCGGGTGCGGTGATCAACGTGGCGTTTGCGCAGGGCGGCAACGCGTTCCATGGGCGGCTGTATGAGTTCATCCGCAATGGCGCGTTGAATGCGACGGGATTCTTTCGTGCGCCGGGTGGCGTGAAGCCGCAGTTCAACCGCAACCAGTTTGGCGGGAACTTCAGTGGGCCGATCCTGAAGGGGAAGCTGTTCTTCTTCGTGGACTATGAGGCGTTTCGGCAGGTGCGCAAGCAGGTAGCGACTGCGACGCTGCCCTCGCCGAATCAGCTCGGCGGCGTGTTTGGCAAGACGGTGTATGACCCTTATATGGGGACAGCCTATGCGGCGGGGACGTCGATCCTGAGTGCGACGGATATCTCTCCCGCTGCGCGTACGATTGCGGGCCTGGTGGCGAAGCTGAATCCGGGGACTGCGGCGTCGAACAACTTTACGACGTTGCAGCGCTCACAGAACTTTTCGGATAAAGGTGACATTCGGCTGGATTACACGCTGAATCCGCGGAACCAGTTCTTTCTGCGGGTATCGGACTTGAAGCAGAATGCGACTGACTTTCCGATCTTCGGGCTGCCGATTGACGGGAGTTCGAATGGGAAGCAGCGGATTTTGCAACAGCAGATTGCGGCCGGCTATACCAGGGTGATTGGGTCGAACCAGGTGCTGGATCTGCGGCTGGGACTATCGCGGACGAAGGCCGGGAAGTTCTCGCTCTCGATTGGGACGAATCCTGGATTTAGGTTTCCGGGCCTGCCGACAGACCCGATTGTGGCGGGAGGTATTCCGGGGGTGAGCATCTCTGGCGGTATCAGCGCGCTGGGACGGCAGACGACGAACCCGCAGTTTCAAAATCCGGCGCTGCTGAATCCCAAGTTGAACTACTCGTGGGTGGTGCGGAACCACTCGCTGAAGTTTGGGTATGAGTATCAGCACATCTGGATGGCGGTGCAGGATACGAATCCGCTGTACGGCGGCTTTACGTTTGCGGGTGGGTTCAGCCGGGCCTATACGGCGGGGAAGACGACGGAGACGGCGACCGCCGACAACTACATTGCGGACTTTCTGTGGGGTGCTTCGAACTCTTACTCGCTGTCTTCATACTTTGTGGCGCACCTGCGGAACCAATCGCACTTTGGCTATGTGCAGGATGACTGGAAGCTCTCGCGCAAGCTGACGCTGAATGTGGGTGTGCGGTATGAGTACACGTCGCCTTACAGCGAGCAGAAAAATCAGCAGTCGAACTTTGACCTGAGCTCCGGGACGCCGATGCTGGTGCAGGCCTCCGACAGCAATAAATACCTGATTCGTCCGGACAAGAATGACTTTGCGCCGCGCTTCGGTTTTGCGTATGCGGTGGATGACAAGACAGCGATTCGCGGGGGATACGGTGTCAGCTTCTCGCACTATGACCGTGCAGGCTCGGGGAATATTCTGGCAATCAATCCTCCGCAGGCACTGTTTGTGACGGTGCCGCAGGTGCCTGCGCGGGCTGGCGGGACAGGGACGTACACGGCGATTGACCAGGGGTTCCCTGCAAGTACGCTCACGTTCAACCCGATTACCGACAATACGACATACATCGATTCCAATAGCTACCGTGACAGCTACGTACACAACTACTACCTGGACGTGCAGCGGAGCCTGGCGAAGAATACGCTGCTGGATATTGCGTATGTGGGGAACCACGGGCTGAAGCTGCTGCAGTTCGGCAACCTGAACCAGAAGGATCCGCTGAAGGCGTATGCGCGGCCGTATCCGACGTATGGGGACATAACGGTTGCGTTGAAAGAGGCGTACTCGCACTACGACTCGCTCCAGGTGCGGTATGAGCAGAGGATGCTGGTGGGGTTGACGCTGCTGAACTCGTTCACGCGGTCTCATGCACTGGACAATGCGGGTGCCTCGCTGGAGGCGAGTACGCCTTCGCCGCAAGATATCCGCAACCTGGCTGCGGACTATGGGCAGTCGGAGTATAACCAGCCGCTGATCAACACGACTTCGCTGGTGTATGAGCTGCCGTTCGGCAGGGGCCGGCGGTTTATGAACCGGGGCGGGATTCTGAATGAGGCGCTGGGGCAGTGGCAGGTGTCGGCGGTGAACCAGGCGCAGAGCGGGTTTCCGTTCAACCTGACGTATAATCCGGCGGCGGCAAACCAGGTGTCAGGGATTGCGTCGAGCTTTCGGGGGTCGAACCTGTACCGTCCGAATCGGGTGGCCGGTGTGCCGCTGACCGCGCTGAACAAGGCAAACTCGACGGGGACGGCGCTGCAGTATGTGAATATCAACACGGCCGCGAATCCGACCGGTGGCGCGCTGGCGATTCCGGTGAGTACGGGAAGCCCGTTTGGCAACCTGTCGCGTACTCCGGCGCGGACTCCGCTCTACAACACGCTGAATGTGGCGTTCAACAAGCGCTTCGATACACCGCTGGAGGGAGTGAAGGTGGAGTTTCGCGGGGAGCTGTATAACGCGTTCAACCATACGAACTTCGCCGTGCCGGGAACGACGATCGCGAATTCTACGGCTACCGTGGGTGGCGTGGTGACACCGGTGCAGACTGGCGGAGCGATTACGAGCACGTTCGATCCGCGGATTGTGCAGTTTGGGTTGAAGGTACTGTTCTAGAGTTGATCCGATGGGGCTGGTGGGGAGTGGCGGGAATATCGTGACGGATGCGCTGCACTTTGAGGGGTCGCTGTATCTGTACAACTAGCTGAAGAAGAAGGTTGTCGATGTACGGATCGTGCGGCCGCGAGGGTGGAAGATTGAGCTGGCGGACCTGGAGAAGGTGATCGACAAGAAGACGAAACTGGTGGCGTTGTCGCAGGTCTCGTACATCAACGGGTTTGAGCAGGATGTGAAGGCGGTGTGCACGCTGGCGCATGCGCATGGCGCGTATGTGTATGCGGACGTGGTGCAGGCGGCGGGGCGTATCTCGGTGGACGTGCGGGCGAGTGGCGTCGACTTCTGTGCCAATGCCAGTTACAAATGGTTGATGGGGGATTTTGGGCTGGGATTTCTGTATATCCGGCAGGATTTGATTGGGACGTTTCCGCGGACACAGTGGAGCTTTCGGCAGTTCACGGACTTTGAGTATCATGCGTTTCCATGGGACGGGCCGGGTAAGTTTCCGGCGAGCTACAAGCAGAAGCACGATGCTGCTGGGCTGTTTGAGACGGGGACGTATGCGAATCCGGTGATTGCGGGGTTGAGCTATTTGCTGCCGTGGATTGCGGCGCTGGGGGTGAAAAATATCCAGGCGCATACACAGACACTGACGGGTCGGCTGCAGAAGGAGCTGCCGAGGCTGGGGTTTGAGGCGATTACGCCGGCGGAGTCGTGGAGCTCGATTGTGTCGTTCCAGGTGAGGGATGTGGCGAAGGCGGAGGCGAAGTTGAAGCGGCGGAAGGTGGATGTTTCATTGAGCGCCGGGCCGATGGGTGCGGGGCGGATGCGGGTTTCGCCTTCGGTTTACAACACGATGGGGGATGTGGAGGCGTTGTTGGAGGCGCTGGGGTGAGTAGGCTGCTTTGCAACATCACTAGTATAGTCATTTCGGCGTAGACTCGAAGTGTGGAGGGTTACGAGATGGCATATTGGCAGGCTACGAACGCGAAGGCAAAGTTCAGTGGATTGCTGGATGCGGCGGAGAGTGAAGGGCCACAACTGATTCACCGCCGTAAGCAAACGTTTGTTATCACCACTGAAGTTGAGATTGAACGACGGCTTAGTGAAGCTCGTGAAGGGAAGCGAGAGAAGTTCATTAGTGCGTGGGACGCGCTTCGTCCGTCGTTTGACCAGCGATACGATGTTGATTTCCCCCGGTCGAAGTCCAAGGCGCGGTGGGTGAGCTTTGAATAGTCTTCTGGATACGAATATCGTCTCGCAGCGGATTAAGCCCATCCCGAATGACAAGGTGATGCAGTGGCTCAGCCAACTGGAAGAAACGAGCGCTTTCTTGAGTGTGGTCACGCTTCAGGAACTGCGCACGGGAGCACAACTCCTTCCCAGTGGCCGTAAACGCCGCGACCTTGAACAATGGCTCATGGTGGATATCCGTAGAGGATATGCAGGGCGGATTCTTCCGATTACGGAGGAGATTGCTGATATGTGTGGCAGGGTAATCGCGAAGGGAAGGCTTGCAGGGAGTCTACCGGAAGCTAACGATGCTCTCCTCGCTGCAACGGCTCTTGTTCATGGGCTAAAGGTGGCCACACTGAATCGGAAGCATTTTGAGAAGTCGGGTGTTGAGTTGGTGGAATTGTGAAGGCTGAGTTATACGGGGGCTTGCAAAAATGATCGAAGGTGCCAAAGTCTATCTGTTACAAAATGATCGCGGACGATGGCGGTGCGCCCTGCGTTGCGAATGAACTTCTTTCACTTGCTATCTGTAAGCCAATCATTCGGGCAGTTGCTGAGCCGGGCTCGTGGATCTTTGGTTTCTCCGGGGTGGGCCTGGAAGAATCTCACGGGAGTCTTCGACTCATTTATGTCGCTAGAGTGGATCAACGTGTTTCAGTTTCAGAGTATTACGCTACTGGGTCGAGCTTTGCAGACCGTGGCGACTGCATCTATGAGTGGTTGAAACCCAACTATCGCTGGAAGGCTGGGAGTCTGTCTTGCATAAATGGAGCCGCACTGTCACACGATCTGGGAACTCTCCACGATGGATTTAGTCGAGCCACAGTGTTACTCAGCAACTACTATCGTTATTTTGGCAGGCATGGCCCCATCATTTCGGACATGCAGGATGATCCATTGAGACTTCTGCTTGGGCAACTTACGCAAGGGCATCGAGTTAATTTGGGACTTGAGGAGCGAAAGGAGTTAGATCTTGTTGCGGTTCACGCTTTCACTTTGCCAGGACAGGACACCGTCAGAACATCAAATAATATCGATTCATGTTTTGAAAATTGCGAAACAGGCATTGCATCAGATGATGATCAACTACCGCGAGACTATTCCAAAGGTTGCAATTAAATGGGAATCCTAAACAGAAATGCCGCCATCGCTGGCGGCATTTCTGTTTGGTGCGTGTGACTTTTGATTAGTCGCCCGAGACGGTCTCTTCGACCTTGGCGGGGGCTGGCTTGATTTCGCCGAGGGAGATGAAGCCTGCGGGAGCGTCGGGCTCCTGGAGGATCTCCTTGCGGTAGAGCTTGGCCATGCGGGCGTTTTCGGCATCCTGCTTGAGTTTGGCGTCGCGTGCCCGGATCTTTTCTTCGCGGGCGTTTTTGGCGATGCCTGACTTGTCGAAGGTGTCGTTGGCGGCTGCGTTGACGTGCTCGTTGTTGAGGACGAGATCGTGGGTGGAGTTGGACTCGAGACCGACCTTCTTACCGCCGGCGAAGATCTCGTGACGGCCATGCTCCTCGTACCACTTGGTGAGGGTGGAGGTCATGTGCATCTTCTCGATGATATTGCGCCAGCCTACGCCGGTGTTGTAGGCGCAGAAGGAGATTTCACCCTCTTGTGTGGCGTAGGGGATGATGCACCGCTCGGTACGGCGGAAGTCGTAGTTGAAGAGATCCTGGAACCACATGCCGGCGATGAAGAGGAAGTTCCAGCGGTCGGCGCGCCGCTTGTTGATGTCTTCCATGGTGCGGTCCGCGGTGATCTTGCCGTAGTCCTTGCCGGTGGCTCCGAAGCTCTTATCGAATTTGGCGAGGAGGTCTTTGATCTTGAAGTGGATGGGCGCCTTGGCGGGGTCGTAGTTGCGGAGCAGAGCCAAGGTGATGCCGAGGATGGAGAGCCACTTGCCGCGGGCGGCGTCGTTGATGCGGGCGACGTCCTTGGCGAGGCGGTCTGCGTTGAGGAACGCGGTGACCGGAACGGCTTCCTTGGTTTCCTTATCGATCATAAGGGCCATACCGATACCGCAGTTCGGGTGGCAGCCGCAGGAGAGCTGGCCCCAGTCGTGGTTGGGTCCGTGGACGAGGTCGGCCCAGTCGGCGAAGGTGGACATGAAGGAGATGGGGAACCAGTCGCGGATGGGCTCGCCGAGGCCGGTCTGGTTCTTGACGTCGTGCGCCATGTGCGACAGGGTGTAGCGCTGTGCCATGCGGCGCTCGTCGGAGATGTCTTCATCGCGGCCGGTGAAGCTGACGGGCTGGAAGGAGAGGAAGTTGATCTTCTTCGGGTTATCGAGCGCGAACTCGATGATGTTGCCGATCTGCTCGTTGTTGATACCGTTGATGATGGTGGTGACGGGAACGATATCGACGCCAGCCTCATGCAGGTTGTGGATGGCCTGGAGCTTTACGTCGAACGCGTTGCCAACCTTACGGTGCGAGTTGGCGGCGTTGCCGATGCCGTCGAACTGCAGGTAAGCGTAGCGGAGACCGGCTTCAGCGGCGGCCTTCGAGAACTCCTTGGACTTGGCGAACTCGATGCCGTTGGTGGCGGCCTGGACGGAGGTGTAACCGACCTTGCGGGCGTAGGCTACGGCGTCGAGGAAGTATGGGGAGAGGGTGGGCTCGCCGCCGGAGAACTGCACGGACATCTGGCGCCTGGGCTTGATGGTCACGGCATTGTCGAGCATGGTCTTGATCTCGTCCCACGTGAGTTCGTGGACGAAGCCGACCTGATTGGCGTCCATGAAGCAGGGGTCGCACATCATGTTGCAGCGATTGGTGAGGTCGATGGTGAGAACCGAGCCACGACCGTGGGTGACGGTGGACGTACCGTGGTTGTGGAGCTTCTCGTCGTTGTGGGCGCGGATGTCGCGGCCGGGAAAGACCTCTTCGAGGTGCTTGAAGAAGGCGGTATCGATGGACATGACATCTTCAAAGTGGCCGTGGATGGGGCAATCCTTGACCATCAGGATCTGGCCGTCGCGCTCGATGATCTGGGCCTTGATTTCGCCGACCTTTTCGTTGAGCAGGATCTCGTGGGGCAGCTTGCCGTCTACGATCTGCTGGCGGATCTCCGGGATGCACTTGGGGCAGAGAGAGTCGGTGGTGCGTGGCCAGCCGAGGGGCGGCTTCTCTTTTTGATAGCTCTTCAGGAGGGGCTTGTCGCTCCACTTGGGGGTAAAGCTGGCGTTGGGGCTGATTGCGTTGAGCTTGTTGAAAATAGCCCAGCCGCCCTTGGCAGCAATTACGAGAGACTTCTCAAAAATCTTTGGCTTCGGCATTGCGATATTTCTCCTGAAATTAATCTCTTCCATCAAAACGCGATGGATTCAAAGTATGGGGCCCGTTGCGACAGGAACCTGATCTTGTCCGGTGACTTCTTTATTGACGCACCGGGAAGCGTCCGGGATGCCACGGTATTGGGCTTTTCTTAGCTGGTGCAACGACTTACAACACGCTTAACAGTACGCAGACAGGGCATCAAACTTAAGTGTGATGTAGCGAATGGCTAGATTGTGCATTGAACGTGGATTGAGGGCGGTGAATGGGGAAGGTGTTTAGAGAGAGCCCGGTGGGCCGGTGGCGATCTGGTTGAGGATCTGCTGAAAAAAGATGACGCGGATGTGGACGCGTTTGGCGACGTCGGGGAGGAACTCGTTGATGAGCGCGTCGGAGGGGTCTAGGGCGAGGCCGAACAGGATGCGGCGAGCGGTGGAGGGGCCATTGGAGTGGATGCCGGGGACGTAGAGGTTACTGAGCTCGCCGACGATGGGGTAGGTGAGGAGGGTGGCGTAGTTGGGCATGTTGGATCCGTTATCGTGCTGGGCGATGACGGTGCGGGAGATGGCGTGGAGGATGCGGCGGGGGATGGGGGCGTGGGGCATGCGGTGGTAGCGCGGATCTTCGTGGGTGAGGGCGGGGATGAGGAAGGTGCCGAAGAGCTCGCCGGTGGCGGCCTGGGAGAGGCTGACGCCGGAGTCGTAGGCGAAGCCGCGGATGCCGGGGCCGTAGGCGGTGTGGGAGTCGATGGCGATGGAGAAGCCGGAGGAGGCGATGATGGTGGCGAGGGTGGCGGGGTCAGAGATGCCGTGGATGGCGAGATAACCCTTTTGCCGGCGTGTGAGGGGGATGGCGAGGCTGGTATCGAGGAAGCGTTGGTAAGGGTTGTAGAGCTCGGCACAGGGAGATGGGGTTGCGGGCGACCGGACCAGATAGACCTTCATGGCGCGGACTATGGTGCAGGGAGCTACATTCTTGCCGGAAACATGGATGATTGCGACGGCGTCGTTCTGGCTGGCAACATCCTGGCTGATGAGGAGATGGCTGGGGGCGTCGGGCAAGGGTGGGTCGGGTATCTGGGCCCGGACGACAGCGGGCGGGAGTCCAAGAACTGCCGCGAGCAGGAGCGGAGACAGCATGGCGAGGTGATGGGTTGAGGGCAGAGCGGCGGTTCCTCCGATGGGCGTCGTACTGTTAGAACTCGTTGGGGCGGGTTAGTCCCGGTCTTTGAGGTGAACAAATTGGAGGGTGTCGCTGAGGAACTCGCTGACGACGAAGCCGAGAGCGGAGCCTCCGACGGAGCCTGCGAAGGTTTCCATGGTCTGCGAGGCGCTGCGGTTGCGCTGGGGGTAGTAAGCGTTGGTGAGGGCGGCCCCTTCGAGGTTTCCGGCAAGCAGGCCCAGGTTGATTGTCTGGTGTCCGGAGTCGGTGCGGGTGATGATGGCGCGAGTGGCGGAGTAGACGAGGCGTTT
>Ga0123336_10002784_pt1 | contig 15014 bp, 17 predicted proteins | sample SSSSmetaG_FD_96466 | JGI IMG/M metagenome (GOLD analysis project Ga0123336, IMG submission 96466) | Glacier valley bacterial and archeal communities from Borup Fiord, Nunavut, Canada, to study Microbial Dark Matter (Phase II) - ​SSSS metaG | ecosystem: Environmental > Aquatic > Freshwater > Ice... | reverse complement strand
ACCTATTGTGTGACTTCGCCTTCCGGCTCGTCTTGTTACTGTGTGACTTCGCCTTCCGGCTCGTCTGTTACTGGGTGACTTCGCCTTCGGGCTCGTCTTGTTACTGGGTGACTTCGCCTCCGGGCTCGTCTTGTTACTGTGTGACTTCGCCTTCCGGCTCGTCTGTGGGGTTGTCTATTTCGGCTTCGAAGCCTTCGAGGAGGCGGGCGAGGAAGGCTTCGCGGTCCAGGCCTCGGGTCTGCATTTCGTGGGCGAGGGCGATGTGGCGGGCGAGGTCGGCTAGGACGATTCCCCAGGCGAAGGGGTCTTCCCAGGCTCCGCTGCGAATGCTGACGTGCTGACCCTGCTCGGCGATCCAGACGCGGAGCACTTCGAAGGAGGCTTTGTCGCGTTGGGCGGCGGGGGGGATGTCCAGGAATTTGTCGGAAGCCATCGGTTCTCCTCGAAGTAAAGGTCTTCTCTGACAGCGTATACCGGGCGCGTTACTGGGAGGGAACAGAGGCCTTCTCCACAGATTTTCGTCGGATTTCACAGCCAGAGCAGGAATACCCTTAATCATATGGCAACCTATCCACAACTCGTGAACAGTGAGAACGAACGGCCCGCATCTGTGCATGCGGAGATGACGATTCTGGGTGGAATGCTGGTGGAGCCGGTGGCGATTGTCGATGCGACGATGCTACTGAAGGCGGATGACTTTGCGCTGGACTCGCATCGCCGCATTTATACGGCGATGCTGGTGCTGGCGGAGGCCGGGCACGCGGTCGATATCGTGACGGTGTCGGAGGAGCTACGGCGACGGAAAGAGCTGGACTCGATTGGTGGTGTGCCTTATCTGGCTTCGCTGAGTGAGGGTTTGCCGCGGAAGCTGAGCATCGAAAGCTATGTCCGGATAGTGCGGGACAAGAGCCTGATGCGGCAGTTGATGGAAGTGTGCGACAAGGGCATGGTGGAGGCGGCGGACCAGAGTCAGCTTGCCCTGGATGTGCTGAATACGGTGGGGATTCGGCTGTCGGAGATTGCAGAGCACGCGGTGACTGGTGGGTTTTCGGATATTACGGCGATTGTGAAGGAGTCGTTCGGGTCGATTGACGCGCTGTATGAGCAGGGGCGCGAGGTGACTGGGCTGGCGACGCACTATATCGAGTTTGACCGCATGACGAGCGGGTTGCAGGAGAGCGAGCTGATTATTATTGCGGCGCGGCCTTCGATGGGGAAGACGGCGTGGGCGATCAATATTGCGGAGAATGCGGCGGTTCGCGGGGATAAGGTGGTGGCGGTATTCTCGCTGGAAATGAGTAAGTCTAGCCTGTTGCGGAGAATGCTGGCTTCGCAGGCGCTGGTGAACTCGAAGGCGATTCAGACAGGCATGCTGATGCGCGATGATCGCGCGAAGTTGGTGCAGGGATTGGAACGGCTGATGGAGTCGAAGATCTTTATCGACGACACGCCAGGGATTACGCTGGCGGAGATGCGGGCGAAGGCGCGGCGGCTGAAGCAGCAGCACGGGAAGCTGGATTTGATCGTGATCGACTATCTGCAGTTGATGACGGGATCGGCGGGTGCGAATCAGAAGGGCTTTGAGAATCGGACGCAGGAAGTGTCGGCAATCTCTCGGGGGCTGAAGGCACTGGCAAAAGAGATGAAGGTTCCGGTGGTCGCGCTATCGCAGCTTTCGCGTGCAAGTGAGCAGCGTGGTGGCGATAAGAAGCCGCTGCTGAGCGATCTGCGCGAGTCGGGCTCGATTGAGCAGGATGCTGACGTGGTGTGCTTTATCCATCGCGAGGAGTACTACGACCGCGAGAATGAAGACGTGAAGGGCAAGGCAGAGATCATCATCGCGAAGCAGAGAAACGGGCCTACGGGGAGTGTGCACCTGGCTTACATGGCGGATTACACGCGATTCGAAAATCTGGCTGGTGGGAGTACTGGGGAGTACTAGGCGAAAGGCTTAACACCGATTTACACCGATGGCACCGATTTAAGAACAAGGCGTAACGGGGATCAAAGGGATAAGAGCTGATAAGAGCAAGACTTCGACCACGGATTTTCGCGGATGGGCACGGATAAGGGCAAAGGCGGATTGGTGACAGGCAACTGCAAGGGCAAGGGCTAGTGCTGGTTTAAGGCAAACGCAAAGGGCCACGGCAGGCAGGGGTGTTGGGTGGTGAGGTTGGTTTGGGGGCTGATTCTTTTGGTTTTGGGAAAGGCTGCTGACAGGATGGTGTCAGTAGGGTGTCACTATGCTCGGGCCTGTGGTTGAGAAGGACTTCAGGAGATGGATATAAGCGAGACGATGGTTACACCGCAGGCGGCGATTCACTGGTTTGAGATTCGGTGTGCGGATTTGGAGCGGGCGACTGCGTTTTACGAGACGCCGCTGAGGACGCAGTTGACGCGGACTAAGTTCGGAGACCCGATGGCGATCTTTCCGTATGGCAATGGTGGTACGGGTGGGGCGCTGGTGAAGCGCAAGATGCAGCGTCCGGGGCCGACGGGGACGTTGGTGTATCTGAACTGCAACGGCAAGCTGGATGAGGTGACTGCGCGGGTGCCGGGCGTGGGCGGGTTGGTGCTGATGCCGAAGACAGAGATTGAAGATGGGCATGGGCACTTTGCTCGCATTCGTGACTCGGAGGGTAACCACGTGGGGCTGCACTCGGTTTAGGATTCGGGGATGCGGCGTGCGGACAGGTTGTTTCGGATTGTGCAGTTTCTGCGCCTCGGCCTTTTGCTGACGGCGCAGAAGCTGGCGGCGAAGTTGCAGGTGTCGCAACGGACGATCAATCGGGATATTCAGGATTTGCAGCTTTCGGGGATGCCGATTGAAGGCGAAGCGGGGGTGGGCTATACGCTGCGACGCGATATGGACCTGCCACCGCTGATGTTTACGCGTGGGGAGTTGACGGCTCTGGTGCTGGGCGTTCGGCTGGTGGAGGCGTGGGGTGGGGCAGAGAATGCGATTGCGGCGGGACATGCGTTGCAGCGGATTGAGGCAGTTGTTCCGGCGGAGGTGCGGGATGAGCTGGATTCGATTTTGCTGTGTGCGCCGAAGATGCAGATGAAGCCGCATCTGCGGGCGCGGCTTGATGCGCTGCATTCGGCATGCGTGGGGAAGCGTGCGATTCGGTTCAAGTACGCCCGGGAAGATGGGGGACTGAGCGAGCGTGGGGCCAAGCCGCTGGCACTGGCGTTCTGGAGTGGGGTATGGACACTGGCTGCCTGGTGTGAGCTGCGGAATGACTTTCGGAGCTTCCGGATCGATCGGATGGATGCGGTGGTGGTGTCGGAAGAGGTGTTTGTGCCGCAGCGGGGGCAGAGCCTGCAGGACTATATGAAGACGGTGGTGACTCCGAAGGAGCGGAAGGCTTTGGTGTAAGGGTTACACGCTAAAGGCTTAACACGGAGGTCACGGACGGGCACGGATCAGGACGGATAAGGGCAAAGGCGTAACGGGGATCAAAGGGATAAGAGCTGATACGGACAAGACCGGAACGGGGATAGATGCGGGCTAGGGGGCGGGCTAGTGGCGGGCTAGAGGCGGGCTAGGGGCGGGACCGGGACGGGCTAGGGGCGGGTTGTGGCGTCGGACTTGTGACGTGTAGAGGCGGCTCCTTTTTTAGTAAGAGGCGCCTGGGTGGGCATGGAGTTTATTGCGGGAGCTGATTTCTATTGCTGGGGTTGGTTGCCGATGAGGGTTTTGTTGGATTCGTTGGTGGCTTCTGGGGTGAGGGTGATGTCTTTGCCACCGGTGGTTTTGAGGAGGTTGGTAGGCCAGAGGGGGTCGGCGGCGGCGACAGTGGTGACGTTGACGTCGGCGATGCTGGTTTTGACGGCGGCGTTCATGGTGTCGATGAATTTGTTGGCGATGACGGCGTAGCCGGTGTTGGTGGGGTGGACGCCATCGAGGGAGAAGACTCCGCCGAGGAAGGCGCTGGTTCCGGTGACACCGTTGATGGTGACTCCGGAGGTGGCGACCTGGGCGAAGAGGGCGTTGATGTCGACGAGGGTGGCTCCGGCGGCGGTTGCCTGCTGTGCGATGACCTGGTTGTAGGCGACGACGTTGGCTTTGGCGGTGACGACTTCGGCGGCGGTGAGGACGCCGGCGTCGGAGAGGGGAGTCTTTTGTGTTCCGGCGATGATGGCGGAGAGCTGGGAGAGGCCTGCGGGGGTGACGTAGTCGCCGGCGGAGATGCCGAAAAGGGCGCTGAGGGTGGTGGTGGGGAGGCCGGTTCCGGCGGAGTATTTGGCGAGGAGGCCGGCGGCGGGCTGGAGGTATGGGACGGCGGTGACGTCGGGGATGTTGGCGATGACGAGGTGGGCGGAGGTCTGGGTGGTGAGTTGGGTGATGAGGGCCTGGTACTGGGTGGTGAAGTTGGCGACGGGGGTCATGGTGGTGGGGGTGCCGGTGAGGTCGGCGATGAGGGCGTCGTTGTTGCCGGCCCAGAGGAAGATGGTGGTCGGGTTGGCCTTGATGGCGAAGGTGGCCTGAGAGTAGGCCTGTCCGTAACCGAGACCGGGATAGCCGAGGACGAGCTGATTGATCTGCTGCTGGGCGGTGGTGGGGCTGACGATGGGGACGGTGTTGGCGATGTCGTTGAGGGTGGCTCCGGGAACGGCGAGGTCTGTGACCTGTACGGAGAAGTCGTCGCGACCGGTGGTGGAGCCGGTGACGGTGATGATGCCGGGGCCGGCGGGGTTTAGGACGGAGACGAGCTGCATGACGTTCGGCGCACCGGGGTAGGCGATGAGAGGCTGTACGACCTTGAAGCCAGCCTGTTTGGCGACGAGGACGGGCCAGCCGTTGACCTGCTGGGTGTCGAGGAGGGAGCCGGACTGATAGCCGGCGGTGAGGGAGTCTCCAAGGAAGACGGTGGTGGTGAAGTTGCCGGCGTTCTTGGCCTGGGCGGCGGTGAGGGCAGCCTGGGGGTTGGAGCTGGTGCTGGCGCAGCCGAGTGTGGCGAGCGCGAGAGCGGAGGACGTGAGTGCGGCGGCGACGCGGGTGGTACGACGGGCTGAACGAGTATTCATTTTCATGGCTGCGGAGGTGCCCCTTTGATGAGTCGCGCTGGCGTTCGAACGCGGAGACTGAGTGGAAGTTCAGTCGCAAGTTTGTATCACAGGAGATGTGTGATGGGGAACTGCGGAGATGTGGGCGGAGGATAGGATGGAGATATGGGGATGAGCTGGTTGGAGGTTTCGGCGGGGCGTCTGGCGGCGAACTACGAGGTGTTGCGCGAGGTAGCGGGTGTTCCGGTGCTGGCGGTGGTGAAGGCGGACGGGTATGGGCATGAAGCGGCGGTTTGCGCTCCAGTACTTGCGAGGGCTGGGGTGGAGTGGCTGGGGGTGACGGACGCTTGGGAGGGGGGCATGGTTCGGGTGGCGATGGAGGCTGCGGGGATTGCGCGGCAGGTGCAGCCGCGGGTGCTGGTGATGTGCGGTCTGCTGCTGGAGGATGCGGAGACGGTGGTGCGGGAGGATCTGACTTCGGTGATCTGGACGGTGGAGCAGATGAGCTGGCTTAGCGCAGCGATGGAGACGGTGCGGCCGGGGACTACGCTGGCGGTACACCTGGAGATTGATTCGGGGATGACGCGGCAGGGTATTGCGCCGGGTGCTGGGCTGGAGGTTTTGCTGGCTGAGATGTATGCGAACAAAGTGCTTCGGCTAGATGGGGTGTTGACGCATTTTGCTTCGGCGGAGGTGGCGGGTTCGGCGCTGACGGAGGCCCAGTGGGGGGAGTTTGCGCTGGCGATGCGGCAGGTGAGGGCGAGTGGGATGATTCCGTCGTGGGTGCATGTGGGGAATACGTCGGGAGTGGATTTGAGCAGGGCGATGGTGAAGGAGTTGGAGCGGGTGTCGAAGGGGTCTGCGGTGATGGTGCGGGCAGGGCTGGGACTGTATGGGTATTGTCTGCCCCTGGAGGGTGAGGGGATGGGGGCTCGCCTGCGCGGGGAGGTGTTGCCGGTGATGTGTTGGAAGACGCGGGTGACAGGGGTTCGTGTAGTGGAGGCGGGCGTTGCGGTGGGGTATGGGGGGACGTTTGTGACGGAGCAGCGGATGAAGCTGGCGCTGCTGCCGGTGGGATATGCGGATGGGTTGCGGCGGGAGCTCTCGGGGGCCGGGTGGGTGATGGTCGCAGGGAAGCGAGCGGGGATCGTGGGGCGAGTGTCGATGAACCTTACGGTGGTGGATGTGACGGGGATGGAGGCGGCGGTGGGGGATGAGGTGGTGGTGTTGGGCGAGGGATGTACGGCGGAGGATCATGCGCGGCTTTGCGGGACGATTGCGTATGAGATCTTGTGCGGGGTGAGGGCTGAGGCGAGGTTGGTGAGGTAAGGACTTTGGATGGGGACAGAAAGGCAGTTTACAGGGGGCTAAAGCCTTGTTTTAGAGGTCGGTTTAATGTCCGGGCTGAAGCCCGGACGTATCACAAGGGCAAGAGCAACGGCAATGGCAATGGCGGCGGGGCGCAGTGGATGGAGAAGAAGGGTGCGAAGAGGCGAAGGCTAGAAGCAGGTCCCTCGTTGTGCTCAGGAGGCTAATTTAAAGCGAGCAACAGTTTCTGCTTCTTCTTTCTGTGCCGGATATGCGCAAAAGCAGGCTTCGATTTGCGTGCAGGGTGGGGCGACCGTTAACATCGGCTTATTGGAAGTGAGAGGGATCATCTAATGGAAGCAACGAGTGCAGCGCGCCGGACGGAAGATATCGCGCTTGATCTATTGAAGTTTGTGGCGTCGCAGGCGAATATCGGGGCCAAGAGCATGGGTAGCACGACTGGGTTTGGCGTGCCTTCCGCGGCGAAGAGTGATGACCAGGTGACGCATCTGCTGGAGCTGTATTCGCGCTGCCGCGAGGCTGTCGAGAGATAGTGGCGGGGAAGCTATTGCGCGTCGCGGTGGTGGGAGCGGGGGCGTTTGGGCGGAACCATCTGCGGGTGTATCGCGAGCTGGCATTGGCCGGTGCAGCAGTGGAACTTGTGGCGGTTGTGGATGCGGATGCTTCCGTTGTAGCGCAGGCTGCGGAGGAGTATGGCATCGCTGCGTTTGCTACGGTGACGGAGCTACTGGCGGCCGGGCTTGGGATCATGGCGGCTTCGGTGTGTGTGCCTACGGTGCATCATGCGGTGGTGGCTTGTGAGTTGCTGGCGGCGGACGTGGATGTGCTGATCGAGAAGCCGCTGGCGGGAACACTGAAGGATGCGGACCGGATTCTGGCTGTTGCTGCGGAGCATGGGCGGGTGGTGCAGGTGGGGCATCTGGAGCGGTTCAACCCGGCGGTTGTGGCGGCGCGGACGAAGCTGAATCGGCCGATGTTCTTTGAGTCGCACCGGCTGAGCGTGTTTACGCCGCGGTCCCTGGATGTAGATGTGGTGCTGGACCTGATGATCCATGACCTGGATATCGTACTGAGCCTGGTGGACGCGCCGGTGCGCGAGGTGCGGGCGGTAGGGCTGCCGGTGCTTTCAAAGAAAGTGGATATTGCGAATGTGCGGCTGGAGTTTGAGAACGGTTGCATTGCGAACTTTACGGCAAGCCGGGTAAGTACGGAGCGGGTGCGGAAGCTGCGGTTCTTCCAGCCGCATCAGTATCTGTCGCTGGACTTTGCACGGCAGGACCTGTTGATGATTGATGTGACGGCTGCCGCGGGGCTGGACGCGGCACAGCTTGCGGCGATGGCCGCGATGGTGGCGGCTGCGGGGGGGCATCCTACGGCGGGTTTATCGCTGAAGAAGGTGGCGGTTGATTCTGGTGAGCCGCTAATGCTGGAGCTGGCAGCATTTGTGGAGGCTCTGCAGAGTGGAAAGACTCCAGTGGTTTCGGGCGCGGATGGGCGTGCGGCGCTGGCACTGGCGTTGGAGATCAATGCAGTGATTGAAAACCATGCGCAGCGTGCGGGTCTGAACTAAGAACTCGGTTTCTATGTTGCCCTGGGATGTATTGGAGCGGGTGCCGGTGCTATCGGTCTGACTTTATTAGGCGGCTTCTCTTGTGATGTGGCTGGAGTAGTAGTCGGACGCATCTCTTGCAAGGGCGTAGACCTGGCCGGGGAGTAGCACGGCTGTTGTTCCGTCGGAGAAGCTGACGAAGACCTTCCCCAGCAAATATGTAACTTCCATAACCATGGGAGTTTTATTCATTTTCCCCCCAATCTCAAGGATGGTGCGAGGGACCCTGAAACGTTTGGAGAACCTTCGTGATGCGCTGATTGGGTTATTTCCTTTTGCTTCCGCCAGGCATGAGACATAAACGCGCCTGAGAGTTGTGAAATTGTTTGCATTGGCTCCATTGGTTTGTGTCGCAAGTGTGTGCCTGATGAGAATACAAGCACCACTTCGCGCAACAAAGTGCATATAAGTGTTGCTATATCAATAGAAAGAATTCATGGCCCTGTTAATTTCTTCGGCTATGGTTCGCTGCAGGACCTCCAACCGATTCTCCTCCCGGCGTCTTGCGCTCGCAGTTCTTGCCCTCTTCACCGCTTTTCTCGGTACTTCGGGAATGGCGCAGGTCGTGATCTCGCAGGTGTCTGGCGGCGGTGGCAACTCGGGGGCGACGCACAAGAACGACTTCATCGAGATTTTGAATACGGGTGGGTCGGCGCAGCCGCTGGCTGGCTGGACCGTGCAATATTCGAGCGCTGCGGGGACGACTTGGCAGGCCACGAGTTTGACGGGGCACTGCAGCCCGGCGAGTACTTCCTGATCCAGAAGTCGCAGGGTGCGGCCGGTACGGTGAATCTTCCCACGCCGGATGTGACCGGGACGCTGGCGCTTTCGGCGACGGCGGGTAAGGTGGCGCTGGTGAATGCGACGACTTTGCTGACGGGAACCTGCCCGACGAGTAACGCGAGTGTGGTGGATTTTATTGGGTTTGGTTCCACGGCGACCTGCTCGCTGGGGTCGACTTCGGCGACATTGACCAACACGACTTCGGCGATCCGAATCCGCTGGCGCATGCTCCCTTCAAGATTGTGGTGAAGAGCCCAACTACGAGCCCTATTCCGGAGCCGAGCAGCTTGATGCTGCTGGGTAGCGGACTGGTGGGTGTGGTGGCTACGTACAGGAATCGGCGTCGCTAGCAGGCAGGCATCATGATGTTGATTGAGTGAATGCCCGGGCGATTGCCAGGGCATTTTGCTTTTGGTGGCTATACTTTAGCCAACGAACTATAGGGGAGAGAACGATGACCTTGAGCAGACTGCGTTGCTTGGTGGGTTTCAGTATGTTTCTGGGCGTAGTGGCAAGCGGTGCGGCGCAGGAGAAGAAGGCGCAGGACGGCAAGACTCCGGAGAAGGTGGTGGTGACAGGGACGGCGGTGACGCCTCCGGTGGCGGCTGCTGTGGATTCGACGACGGAGGGTTCGGTGACGGTGGGTGGGGTCGCGATCGCGTACAAGGCGGTGGCGGGAACGATTACGGTCGGCGCGAATGATGTGCAGGATGCGCTGATTGGGTTGGATGGGAAGATGCTGGCGGATACGGGGATGAATGCTCCCGATGCGGCTAAGCCTGAGGATGCTCCGGCGACAGCGCGGATGTTCTACACGGCCTACTTCAAGAAAGGGGCTTCGGTGGAGGGGCGGCCAGTGACGTTCCTGTATAACGGCGGTCCGGGGTCGGCGACGATGTGGCTGCACATGGGGAGCTTTGGGCCGAAGCGGGTGCTGACGACGGATACGGAGCATGACCTGGGGGCGCCGTACAAGATTGTGAACAACGAATACAGCCTGTTGGATGTGAGCGATGTGGTTTTTATCGATGCGCCGGGGACGGGCTTCAGCCGGATTATGGGGAAGGACAAGGAGAAGGCGTTCTGGGGTACGGACCAGGATGCTCATGCGTTTGAGCGGTTCATACGGCGTTTTCTGACGAAATATGACCGGTGGAACTCGCCTAAGTTTCTGTTTGGAGAGAGCTATGGGACGCCGCGGAGTGCGGTCCTTTCAGCAGCCTTGCACAACGTGGATTTGAACGGGATTGTGCTGCTTTCGGCGATCCTGAGTTTTGATAACAGCATTGATGGGCCGAAGTTCAACCCCGGTGTCGATCAGGCGTATGCGCTGGGACTTCCGACGTTTGCTGCGAGCGCTTTTTATCATAAGAAGCTGCCATCGCAGCCGACGGCGCTGGAGCCGTTTCTGGCAGAGGTGGAGCAGTACGCGCTGGGGGATTATATGAGCGCGCTGCTGCAAGGGAGTGAACTATCCGACGCGCGGAAGCAGGCGGTGGCGGAGAAGCTGCACGGGTATACGGGGCTTCCGGTGGCGTATCTGCTGAAGGCAAATCTGCGCGTGACGGGTGGGGCGTTCAGCAAGCAGTTGCAGCTTGAGGATGGGACGACGACGGGGCGGCTGGATACGCGGTACAAGGGGCCAGACCTGGATCCGTTGAGCTCGGATGCGGAGTATGACCCGCAGAGCAATGCGATCAGCTCGGCGTACACGTCGGCGATTAACGACTACATGCGGCGCGAGTTGAAGTATGGCGCGGACCAGACATACAAGCCGGGGGCGGATAGCGACCCAAGCTTTACGTGGGACCTGCGGCACCAGGCTCCGGGCGGGCCGCCGGCGCAGTTTCAGGAGAGTGGGACGAATGTGATGCCGGACCTGGCGTTCACGATGAAGTCCAACCCGAAGATGAAGGTGCTGCTGGCGGGTGGATACTACGACCTGGCGACGCCTTATTTTGAAGGCAAGTTCGAGATGCATCATCTGCAGATTCCGCAGAAGCTGCAAGCGAACATCAGCTACAAGTACTACGCGAGCGGGCACATGGTGTATGTGAACGACGCGGTGCTGAAGGCGTTCCATGCAGATGTGGCGGCGTTTATTGTGGCGAATAGTAAGAAGTAGCAACGGGCAGCTAAGGACAGCTCAGGACAGCGAAGAACGGCTAAGGACAGCTAGGAACAGCCTAAGAAAGTGAGAAGAGGGGTGCCAGATTTGGCAGCCCTTTTTTATCGGGCGGCGTGTGCTTTGCGATAGGCGGCTACGTTTTCGTTGTGCTCTTTCAGGGTGGCGGCGAAGCGGCTGTGGCCGTTGGCGTCGGAGACGAAGTAAAGATAGTCAGTGGGGGTGGGGTGCAGGGCGGCGCGGAGTGAGGCGAGGCCTGGGCTGCAGATGGGGCCGGGGGGCAGGCCGGGGTGGCGGTAGGTGTTGTAGGGTGACGGATTCTGGAGGTCGGAGGCGTAGATGGTTCCGCGCCAGCGATTTTCGAGCAGCGCGGCGTAGATGACGGTGGGGTCGGTGGCGAGGGGGATGTTCTGGGCGAGGCGGTTGCGGAAGACTCCGGCGACGAGAGGACGCTCGGCTGGCTGGCTGACTTCTTTTTCGATGAGGGAGGCCATGAGGACGGTCGCCGGCAGGTTGGCGGCGGTGAGGCCGAGGGGTGCGGTGGCCTGGCGGAAGCGGCGAACCATGGTGGAGAGGATCTGCTCGGGCTTGGCGTGGCGGGAGAGGTGGTAGGTGTCGGGGAAGAGATAGCCTTCGAGCGAGGTGGGAAGGTTGGCGGCGGTGGGGAGGAGTGGGCGGAGGAGTTCAGTGTGGGTGCGTGCGGCGGCCAGGAAGTCTGCCTGTGGGCCGAGGCCGGCGGCTTCAGCGGCGTGGGCGATGTCGAAGAGGTTGTAGCCCTCGGGGATGGTGAGGGTGACGGTGTAGACGTCGCCGCGGAGGAGGCGGTCGTAGATCTCGATGGGGGTGGCGGGGTGGTCGAAGCGGTATTCGCCTGCCTTGAGGGAGCCCTTGAGGCCATTGAGGGAGCGGTAGGCACGAATCAGGGCGAAGGCGTACTGGGTTCTGAGGATTCCGGCACGTTGCAACTGGATGGCGATGGTGTGGGTGCTGGTGCCGGGGGCGACTTCGACGAAGGTGGCGTTCGCGTCTGATGTGGCGGAGGGGCCGTAAGGGGTGTAGACGAGCCAGGCTGCGGCGCCGACGGCGAGCAGTAAGAGGAGCAACAGGGTGGCGAGAAACTTCAAAGGTGGAGGCTCTCTTTCGTCAGATATCTCAGGTCGATTTTAGCGGTTGCGTGGGAGACGAAGTAACCCCATGGTCGCGCGGTGAAGCTCGCACCAATTTGGGGTACCTGGGGAGTGGGTACACTTTGGTATGGAAAGCGGCGGGAGAGTGGTGCGGTTGCTGGGTCTGGATGTGGGGGACAAGTTTGTCGGAGTGGCGATGACGGACGGGCTGGGTGTGATGGTGCAGCCGGTTTTGACGATGCGTCGTGGACGTTTGAAGGATGATGTGAAGTCAGTGGCCAGACTGGTGCGGCGGTTTGAGATTGCGGAGATTGTGGTGGGGCTTCCGCTGCATCTTTCGGGCGAGGTGGGGAAGCAGGCTTTGCGGGCAACTGAGTTTGCGGATGCAGTGCGCGAAGGGGTGGGGGTGCCTGTGGTGCTGTTCGATGAGCGATTGACGACGCGTGAAGCGCATACACGGCTGGATGCGGCGGGGTTTGGAACGAAGGATCGTAAGAGTGTTCTGGACCAGGTTGCAGCGGTGATTCTGCTGGAGAGTTACCTGGCGGAGAAGGTGTATCGCGAAGCGAGAGAGTCGCGGAGCCGGGAGCTTGATGGGGAGTAGAGAGCTTGTTTCGCCTGGGGCCTAGGGTTTGCGGCGGTGCAGCGCGTGGGTGGCGATATCGGGGTAGAACTCACGGAAGATGGTGAAGCCGACCTCGCGGTCGATGCCGAAGGCAAACTTTTCAGCGAGGGCGCTTAAGGGTGTGGTGCCGGCGGGGTAGTAGCTCTTGGAGATGGCCTGGGTTGCGACCTTGCCGCCGAGGCTGGCGAGGTTGAGGGTCTGGTGGCCGCCGTAGGTGCGGGTAATAAGCCAACGTGTAGAAGCGTAGGCGACTCGCTTGCTGGGGCTTCCTGTGCCCATGGGGTAATAGCGATTGTCCTCATGAAGGATGGAGGGGAGCAGGAATGCCTGGAGATAGGTGCCATCGGATTTATCGACGAAACCACGCCAACTGTAGGCCCACGCTCCGCCGATACCTTTGCCGAGCCTGGGATGTTCGTTGAGGCCTTCGGCAGCGAGGGAGGTTATCTCATTGAAGATAAATGATGAGTAGTCGAAGTTCTGCTTGGTGGCGATGATGAAGTTGCTTTTGAAGGTGGGACGGGCGCGGACGGCGCCACCGGATACGGAGCGGTAGTTCGGCATGAGGCCAAGGATGCGTTTGGGCTGCTGACGTGAAAGCGGAATGGGATTTCCGTTGGCGTCGAGCTGGTCTTTGTCTATTGCCTTCGGATGGCCGTGCTGCTGGGCTGCGCCCGCCTGATAGTAGAATTCGGCGCGGTAGGGGCTGTCGGGAGCCATGGCATAGGCGCTGGAGGAGGACTCAGCTCTGAGAGCATCGGTAAGTGGACCATTGGAGGGGCTGGCGTCGGCGAGGAGTAGATTCGGCGTAGGAGCTCGGGGAGATTTGTTGCACCGGTCTGAGCAAGGGTTGTGGAGCAGGAGAGCAGTAACGTGGAGCAGATTGATTGAAAGCGCAAAGGATACCGTCCGGGGTGTTCTGGAGAAGCAAGCTGCAAGATCTGGGGTTAATGTCTGAAGGAAGAGACGGTTGGAATGGGTGGTTAGATTCATGAAGGAAGCAGCTCAACAAAAACAGCGACGTATAATGAAGCCTTTGCACAGGAGCGCAGCCCGGGCAAGTTCCCGGAGCGCGCAGAAGCGGATTCCGGAAGGCCCCATGACAGAACAAGTAATGAAACGACTCGCGGAAGAGATCAAGCAGCTGGAGCATGAGCTGACGACAGAGCTCCCGGCTGAGATTAAGAAGGCAGTCGCGCTGGGCGATCTGAGTGAGAACGCCGAGTATCACATGGCGAAGCAGCGGCAGGTGTTTGTGAATGCACGGCTGGGCCAGTTGAAGAAGCGCATGGGGGAGCTGGCCATGGTGGACCTGTCAAATATTCCGACGGACAAGGTTGGATTTGGGGCGAAGGTTAGGGTGTTCGACTCCAGCAAGAATGAAGAGATTGAGTACCAGTTGGTGACGAGCGAGGAGTCGGATGTGTCGAAGGGGCTGATTTCGACGACTTCGCCGATTGGGCGCTCCTTGCTGGGGAAGAAGGTTGGGGATGTGGCGACGGTCGTGACCCCCAATGGGAAACGTGAGTTGGAAGTGTTGAATCTGATGACGATTCATGATGCGGCTGCGGCAGAGATCGCGGCAGTGGAAGCAGCGAAGTAGTTGGAACGCACGGCAATGACCTGGACGAGCGCATTCGGGAAGGGCAGCGGGTGGTTGCTGCAGAAGATCGTGAACGGTCTTGCGCTGACGCGCATCTCGCCGAATGCGCTGACGTTTATCGGGCTGGTGATTAACATTGTGGCGGCGCTGTTCTTCGGGTTTGCTCGGGCATCGAATGCGGACCGGATGTTTTTATATGCGGGGCTGATCATTATTGGCGCGGGCGTTTTCGACATGGTGGATGGCCGGGTGGCGCGGCAGACGGGACAGGTTTCCGTGTTTGGCGCGTTCTTTGATTCGGTGATGGATCGCTACTCGGATGTGGCGATTTTCTTTGGGCTGCTGGTGTTTTATGCGCGCGGGAACCGGCTGTTCTATGTGGGGCTAGTGGCGTTTGTGATGACGGCGTGCGTGATGGTGAGTTATACGCGGGCGCGAGCCGAGGCTCTGATCGGACAGTGCAAGGTGGGCTTTATGGAGCGGCCTGAGAGGATTGTCTGCGTCATCCTTGGTGCGCTGTGCAATCGGTGGGGTGTGATGGCTCCGGCGCTGTGGGTGCTGGCATTGTTTTCTACGATTACGGTGGTGCATCGGATCCGGTATACGTATCTGGAGACGGAGCGCCGGAAGATTTTGGCGGCGGAATGACAGGGCGTCCTACGTTGTTGGTTCATGGTGGTGCGTGGGCGATGCCGGATGCCGGTGTGGCGGCGCATGAGCGTGGCATTGCAGCGGCGCTAGCGGCTGGCTATGCGCTGCTGGAACGGGGCGGGACGGCGGTGGAGGCGGTCGAGGCGGCGGTT
>Ga0123336_10002783_pt1 | contig 15019 bp, 12 predicted proteins | sample SSSSmetaG_FD_96466 | JGI IMG/M metagenome (GOLD analysis project Ga0123336, IMG submission 96466) | Glacier valley bacterial and archeal communities from Borup Fiord, Nunavut, Canada, to study Microbial Dark Matter (Phase II) - ​SSSS metaG | ecosystem: Environmental > Aquatic > Freshwater > Ice... | reverse complement strand
CACGTTCAACACGTCCGACTCGATCAGCTACACGTTCCTCGTCTCGGCGACCTGGGGCAAGTGGAGCCCCGCCCTCTACTACCTCGGGGCGAGCCAGTGGGCGTACTCGGGCTCGGAGGTCCAGGTGAACGGTCGCGCCGTCGTGAGCCCGGACGGCTTCGGTCCCACCACCGTCCGCCAGTCTTCCTACTTCAGCGCCTGGGTCGACTACGAGGCGAACTCCTGGCTCACCGCCGAGGTCGGGTACTGGCTCTCGCGCTCCGCGCTCACCGAGAGCGGCACGCGCGGCAACCCGTTCTTCGACAAGTACCAGGACCAGCGCGTCTACATCGGCGCGAACTTCAACATCGACAACATCATGAAGCAGCTCGAAGGCGGCCCCACGGAGGCCGGCATCGTGCGCGCGCAGAACAAGAAACCGATCGGCCAGTTCTGATCGCGCTCGCCGGGTCTCCTCGCGGGACCCGGCGTTTCGCTCCTTGTGCTCGCTGCGCGCGCGTGCGGCGCTGTAGCCGGTAGCTCTTCGAGCGCGCGAAGTTTGCTTCGCTCTTCAGTGGCCCGACCTCGCTCGCGAGCGCCGCCCACGCACGAAGCACCTCCTTCTCTCGATCGTCACTGCGCTCCTCCTGGCCGCGTGCGCGGCGCCCCCGGCGCGCCATTCACCTCGCGCGGTCGAGCAGGGTGCTCCAGCGAGCGCACGCGCGCGGATTGCAGCAGCTGATCTGGAAGTCGGCAGACGTTATCGCCTGACGGACCTTGTGGACGCTCGCGAGCTCGCCGTTCGCGACCACCGCGAGCTTCTTGTCGGTCGGGTCCGCCGTGAAGTCGCGCAGCGCGCGGCCCTCGGCCTCCGCGAGGTGCATCGCGATCCAGCGCTTGCCGCTCGCAGGATCGACGCCCTCGCCCGTCTTCGAGACGCGAGCGAGCCCGGCGAGCGGCGCTGCGGCAAGGCGATCGCCCTGCACCGGATAGAGCCCGTCGCTGCGGCCAGTCACCTCGAATGCGCTCCCGTCGTCGGTGAGGCCGCACGACGCGCCAGGCCCGTCCGCCACATCTGGCTTGCGGCATGCGCCCAGCGCGAGCGCGACGGCCATGACGAGCGCGGCCAGGCGCACGAGGAGCTGCTTCATCATCGCGTGACGAACCCTCCTCCGCGCTCGGGCACTCCCCCGGCATTCCCCCCCACCCGCACGCTCACCCGCGCAGGTCAGCGCTTGATCAGCTGGAGCACGATGAAGACGATGCTGATGACCGTCCCCAGTCCGCCCGTCACGATGCCGATCCAGCTGCGCGCCTTCGAGGTCGCCTTGCCGTAGCCCGACTGCTCGACGAGCGTCCCGCGCTTCAGCGACATCACGCCGGTGACGAGCGCGATCGGACCGAGCACCACGCCGAAGCCGCAGAGGATCACCGACAGGATCCCCACCCAGCACGCCACTGCCGCGAGCGGGTTGGTGGGCACGAGCGCATCCAGCACGCCGTTCCCAGGCGGCCCGGGAGCGTGGCCATACGGAGCTTGCGAGCCTTGCGGCCCATAGGGACCTTGCGGCCCGGGCGGGGGATACGGCGGCTGGGACATCGCGCGGACGCTGCCCCCGCCGCGGCGCGAAGGGAAGGCGCGCTTGCGTGGCGCCACCCGCCGCGCACCGGAATGCCAAGCGCCGCGCTGTCGTTATCCGTGCGCAGCGCCCGAGGGGATCGCCGAATGATGGGAAAATACCGGCTTCCAGCAAAGCGCCGCGCGGACGGCCCTGCACTTCCCGCGCAGGCGCCCTTGACGGCGCTTCGATAACTTGTTGCTGTCGCGGGCCATGGCGCGATCGACGAGAGGGACAGGTCGGCGGCGATGGCTGTCGCTCGCCGTGCTCCTCGTCATCGGTGTCTCGCTGCTGCCGCGCGGCTCGTCGGCGACGGTCGAGGAGCAGCGCGCGCGCTTGCCTCCGCCCGCGGAGTGCCCCGACAAGGTCACCGGCACGTGGCAGGCCCTCCTCTACAACGAGCGCCAGAGCACCTGGTACGACTACCAGCTCACCATCCGCCGCAGCGCGCCCGCCGCCGACGGCAACGCTGCCGGCCCGCTCGAAGGCGACATGTCCTCGCACTACTGGACTGGCCAGAAGAGCAACGACAAGCCCGTACCGTGCACGCCCGGCGTCCGCGACAGCACGGTGAAGATGCCGGGCAAGGGCACGATCGACGCCGGCGCGAACCTCGTCTTCGGCGCGAAGACATACACGGTCGAACACGTCGCGTGCGGCCAGCCCGGCCACTACAACCCGGACAACTTCTCGGGCAAGATCGAGAGCGGCATCAACGAATTCCAGTCGGTGAACAACGACGGCGGGAGCGCCGTCAACGAGCCGACCGTCTTTCGTCGCATTCGCTGCCTCGATGCCCCGTTCCGCAACACGTCGAAGGTGCCGCCGCCGGCCTTCGCGCCGCCGAAGCACGCGTGGAGCTGCGGAAAATGATCCTGCCGCCGTTCGCGCGCCGCGCCTGGCAGCTTCTCCGCCGCGCCTCCGAGCTCTTCCCCTTCACGCCGCTCGGGCTCGGCGTCGCGCTCGGGTCATCGCTGGCGTTCGTGACGTACGGGATCCGCAAGGTCGACCTCGTGCTCTTCGCGCTCGCGGGGATCGCCGCGGTGATCGCCGCGCTCGCGTTCCTCGCCACCACGATCACGGCCATCGTCCTCGCGATCCGGCTGCGCGGGGTGCGCGAGCAGCCCGGCCTGCGCCTCGAATGCGGCGTGCCGACGAAGACCGAGTTCTCCCTCTCGAGCCTCTGGTACGTGCCGCTCGTCTCCGTCCGCTGGACGTGGTCGGAGCCGCGCGCGCAGGTCGAGGCGCCCGCGCGCCAGGGCCGCCACCACGAGACCGCCACTCCGCAGCGGCGTGGCACCTACAGCCGCGTGCGTCGCCGCATCGACGTGAGCGACGCCTTCCGCCTCACGAAGATCACGCTGCTCTACGAGGAGGCGCGCTCCGTCCACTGCCTGCCGTCGGTCGGCGCGCTGGCGAAGATGAACGTCGTGCGCTCGCTGTCGAACGGCGATGACTATCCGAACCCGACGTCCGCGGCCGAGGGTGACCGCAGCGATCTCCGGCGCTACAGCCCAGGCGATCCGGTGCGGTTCATCCTGTGGCGCGTCTTCGCCAAGACGCGGCAGATCGTGATCAAGGTCCCGGAGCGCGCGCAGAGCGTGGCCACGAAGGCGGTCGCGTATCTCGTGGCGGGCGAAGGCGACGAGGCCGCCGCCGGCACGGCTCGCCTCGCGCTCGAGTCGGGCGCGCTCGGGAAGGACTGGGTGTTCGGGGTCGACGGCAGCACCATCGACGCGAAGAGCCTCGACGCCGCCCACGGCCTCATCGCCTCGTCCGTGTCCGCCACGCCCGAGCAGACGGGGGCGGGCCTCGCCTCCTTCATGGATCGAAACGCGCGTGCGGGCCGCGTGCTCGTGTTCGTGCCTGCGAGCAAGGGCGAGTGGGTCTCGCGCGTGGTGGGCGCGGTGGCCCGGCGCGCGGCCGGCAGCGCGGCGCCGAACGTCGAGTTCCTGGTCTGCTGCGACGGCATCGATCGCAGCACCATGCCGAGCTGGATGCGGCGCCTCACGGTCACGCCCGAGGAGAGCAAGGGAACGGAGATCGTCTCGCTCGCCTCGTCGACCGAGGTGCTGCGCGCGCTCGCCGGCACCCGCGCGCGCGTCCTCCTCGTGGATCGCCGCGCAGGCCGCTTCCACCAGGCCGGTGAGCAGCTGCGCCTCGCGGACAGCCGCCCGCTCGAGGCCGCGCGCGCTCCCGCGGCGGGCCAGGCGCGATGAAGCGCATCCTCGCCGTCCTCCCTCACGTGATCCGCGCGATCGCCCTGTCCCTCGCGGCGTTCGGCCTCGCGCTCGGCCTGACCAGCAGCGCCGGCCTCGTCTCGGCGATGCTCGGCGCCACGCTCGGCGTGGTGGGCGGTCAGCGGCTCGCAGCCTCGCGCTTCAAGCTCTCGCTGATCCTCGGCGCGCTCCTCGCGACGCTGCTGCTGGTCGGGGGCTTCGGCAAGGCGTGTGTGGCGTGGGAGATCGTCCCCACCGTCCTCGGGCCCTCGCTCACGCTCTCCCTCGTCGAGGTGCTGCGCTTCGCCATCCTCCCCGCGACGGTCTGCGCGATGATGCGCTCCTCGGCGGTGCGCCGGCCGACGTTCGTGGGGCTCGAGCTCGGCTTTGTCGCGGTCGCGGTGACGAGCGTGTTTGCCGCCCACCGCGAGGGCGTGATCTCGCGCCCGCTGTGGCTCGCCGATTGGGCGTTCCGCAACGACGTCGATCCCGCGCGCCTCATCCTCGGCGCCGGCTTCGTGGCGGCCTTCCTCCTCGCGACGCTCCTCCTCGTCGAGAGGCGTAGCGGTCGCGCGATCTCGTCGCTCGTCGTCCTGGTCGTGCTCGCCGTCATCGGTCTCCTCACCATCAAGGCCGTCGGCTTGCCGAAGCCGCAGCCGCTCGTCGAGGCGGGCCGCACCGACGAGCAGGGAGAGGAGCCGCCACCTCCGCCGCCCGGACAGGACGGCGGCGGCGGCAAGCCCGACGAGGACAAGAACGACGGCGGCGGGGGCGGCACTCCGCAGCAGCCCGACGGCGGCGGCGCCGGCTCACCGAACGACGGCGGCGCGCAAGAAGGAGGGGGCGGGACCCCGCCGCCTCCGCCCTCCCGCCTCACCGAGGATCCGGGCAACGGGGGCTCGCCGCAGCCCGTGGCGGTCGTGCTCCTCGGTGACGACTACTCGCCGCCCTCGCAGTCGTACTACTTCCGGCAGGAGGCATTGAGCCAGTGGAACGGCACGCGTCTCGTCGCGACCGGCCGCGGCGACGCAGACCACGATGGCGTCTCGACGTTCCCCACCGAGAAGACGATGGTGCGCGATCCCGTCTCGCCGAAGGGGCGGATGCTCGTGCACCAGACGGTCGCGCTCCTCACGGAGCACGCGAATCCGTTCGGGCTCGAGGCGCCGATCTCCTTCGCCCCGGCGAAGAATCCGAATCCGTCGCGCTTCCTCCGCGCCTACAAGGTGGAGTCGCTCGCGCAGGAGCTCGATTACCAGAAGCTCCTGGGGCGCCCCGCCGGTGACCCGCGCTGGTCGCCGGATCTCCGTACGTATTACACGCTCGGCCCCCCGGATCCTCGGTATGGCGAGCTCGCCAATCGCATCATCCAGACCTTGCCGGAGAAGGTCCGCAAGGACCCCTTCGCCATGGCGCTCGCGGTGAAGACGAGCCTCGATCACGAGCTCACCTACTCCACGAAGGTGCATTACGCCGCGAAGGGTGACCCTACTGCGGAGTTCCTCTTCGGAAAGAAGATTAGCTATTGTGTGCACTTCGCGCACGCTGCGGCGCTGCTCTGGCGCTCGCTCGGTATCCCCGCGCGCGTCGTCGCCGGGTACCGCGCGGACGAGGACGCCCGCAAGGGCGGCTCGGCGCTCGTCATCAAGGGCGGTGACGCGCACATGTGGCCAGAGCTCTATCTCGACGGCGTCGGCTGGATCGTCCTCGACATCGCCGCCGAGCGAAACCTCGATCCGCCGGCCACGCCGCAGGACGAGGATCTCCAGCGGCTCCTCGGCAACATGGCGCGCGACGAGTCGCCGGATCCCGAGCAGCCGGTCAAGCCGCCGCCCAGGCACTACGGCCGCGATGCCGGCATCGCCGGCGGCTCGCTCCTGCTCCTCGTGGTGCTCGTGCTGTACGCCGCGAAGATCTGGCGCCGGTTCGCGCCGACCGTCGCGTCCTCCCGCGCGCTCCCGCGCGTCGGCTACCGGGCCGCGCTCGACATGCTCGCCGAGGTCGGCCTCGTGCGCTCGTTCGGTGAGACCCGCGAGGCCTTCGCCGAGCGCGCCTCCGCCGCCGCGCCTGCGTTCCGCGAGATCACGCAGCTGCACGTCGCCGCCAGCCTGCGCGATCCGCAGACCCCCATGGCCGCCCGCAGCGAGCTGGCGCGCACGACGTGGATGCCCGCGCTCGCGAAGCTGCGCAGCGACCTCTCGGCCCACACCAAGGCCGGCCGGCGCTTCCTCGGCATTCTCAACCCTGCATCGTTCTTTGCATCCCGGTGACACGAGAGGACTCCCATGGACGTCGTTGATTTTCAGCAGAGCGAGCATGTCACCGAGACACTCGCGCCCGCCATCACCGACCTCGCCGGAGCCTGGGGAGTCATCGAACGACTGCGCGCCCGCCTCCGCAGCGCGGTGCGCGGCCGCGACGAGGTGATCGAGGTCATCATCGTCGCCATGCTCGCCGACGGTCACATCCTCCTCGAGGACTATCCCGGCTCCGGCAAGACCACGCTCGCGAAGGCGCTCGGCGACTCGATCATCGACGACAACCCGCACGACAACATCGTCACCTTCCGGCGCATCCAGTTCACGCCCGACCTCCTCCCCTCGGACGTCACTGGCACCACCATCTTCGACCCCAACACGAACAAGTTCTCGTTCCGGCCGGGTCCGATCTTCGCGCACATCGTCCTCGCCGACGAGATCAACCGCACCTCGCCGAAGGTGCAGTCCGCGATGCTCGAGGCGATGGCCGAGAAGCAGACCACCGTCGACAACCGCACCCGTAAGCTCGACGAATTCTTCTTCGTCATCGCCACGCAGAACCCGCTCGACCTCGCCGGCACGTTCCCGCTGCCCAGCGCGCAGCTCGATCGCTTCCTCTTCAAGGTGAAGATGGCGCACGTGTCGCGCGCCGCCGAGCTCGAGATCCTCAGCAGCTACAAGGCCATTCGCAGTGGCGCCCCCAAGGATCTCCCGCGCGTCACCCGCACCGAGCTGCTCCACTCGCGCCACGCCATCGAGCACTTCGTGCACGTCGCGCCCGAGGTCCGCGAGTGCCTCGTCGACATCGCGGGCAAGACCCGCTCCGACCCCCGCGTGCTCCAGGGCGCCTCCACGCGCTCGCTCGTCCTCGCCATTCCCGCGCTCCAGGTGCACGCGCTCGCGAACCGTCGAGACTTCGTGACCGCGGCCGACATCAGCGCGCTCATCGGGCTGATCTTCGGGCATCGCCTGGAGATCGCTGCCGGCAGCGACTCGATCGAATCCATCCTCAAGGACTGCGTCGCTGAGCCGCTCGAGCGTCTCGCCCGCTTCACGATGCGTCGATGAAGATCCGCCGGTACCTCTCCGTCCTGGCGCTCGCCCTGGGCACGCTCACGCTTGCCGGGAGCGATGCGCCCGTGCACGCCCAGGCCGCGCCGCCGGCGTTCAAGGGCACGGCCCTCGAGGACGAGGCGTACAAGCTGCTGAAGGAGAACAAGCTCCTCGCCGCGCGCACGAAGGCCGAGGCAGTCCTCGAGAAGAACCCCGATTCGATCCTCGGTAATTACGTCCTCGGCAATGTCCTGCGCGACGCCGAAGGCGATCTCGCGCGCGCGATGTTTCGCCTGGGTCGTGCGCGGCAGCTCTTCGAAGGCGTCTACGGCTCGTCGCCCGCGCAGACGTCGCCGTGGCCGCTGCACCGCGAGATGCTCTTCACGATCCAGGCGCTCGCCGGAGAGATGGAGGAGTACGAATACCAGCTCCAGATCCTCGATTTTCACGACGCGCTCTACGATCCGCACCTGGTCGCCGAGCATGCGTGGCCGCTCCTCCGGCTCGGCAAGTTCGACGAGGCGCGCAAGGTGGCGCGCACCGCGAGCGCCGCATCCGATCAGCTCGAGGCCTCGCTCGGCCGCAATGCGCTCTGCGCCATCGAGGGCGAGGCGCGCGAGCGAAAGGCGTATTTCGAGGCCTGCCTCGCGGCGCTCGAATATGCCAAGAAGACGGCGGCGAAGGGGACCATTCCCGTCGTCCACGAATACAACGCTGCGCTCTCGGCCTACGCCGTGGGCCGGCTCGACGAGGTGGAGCGGCTCGCGAAGGAGGGCGCGCTCTCGCGGCCCATCTCGATCGCGAATCCTTGGCGCATCCTCACGCGGCTCTACACCGATGGCGGGCGCGCCGCGGAGGCCGTCGCCTCGGCGAAGCAGATGCAGAGCTGGCGCGCCCACCAGGCGGCGAGCCTGCGCGACCAGGATCGCGCCGAGACCGACGCGGCGCTGTCCTCGCTCCTGCTCGTGGCAGGTGAGTCGGAGGCCGCGCAGCGCCTCATCGAGCGCGCCATCGAGCGTCCCGACCGCCGAGGCCTCGTCTCCTCGAAGCCCGATCAGGCGCTGGGCGCCCATGCGCTGCTCCGGCGCGCGATCGCGGCGACGCGCGCCGAGCAGCTCGCCGAGCGCTCCAGCTGGTCGGGCACCTCCGGGCGACCGAAGGCCTCCGCGAACATCCTGCTCGCGCACGTCGCCTCCTGGCCCGACGACGAGCGCATCGTCAGCATCCTCGGCCATCGCGAGCGCCTCGACTCGACCTTCCGCATGTTCCTCAGCGGCGGCCTCGAGCCGGTTCCCACGTGGCTCGTCGGCGACCTCATCGACGTGCTCGGTCCGGGCATCGTCGGCGTGACCCTCCGCCGCGCGCGTGCCGAGGAGAAGGACTTTCCCGCGCTCGTACCGTACTTCGACGGCCTCGAGGCCGAGGTCGCGTTCAAACGTGGCGATCACACGAAGGCCATCGAGCTCGCGCGGAAGGCCATCGGCGCGCTGCCGAAGGGCGAGGCGATCCTCGCCGCGCGCGTCGCGGCGGTGGGCGGCGAGGCGGCGCGGAAGAACGGCGACCACGCGGCGACCCTCGCGCTCCTCGAGCAGGCTCTCCAGAAGGACGCGGGTGTGGTGCGCCGGCTCGGCCTCGCGATCCCGGCGCGCATCTCGGGCAAGGGCGACAGCGCCGTGGAGCGCGCCGTCGTGCTCCTCGGTCGCTCGCCGCGCCTCCGCGATGCCGATTGGGGCTTCACCGTGAAGGTCCAGAGGGCTCCCACCGGGCTCCAGATCTGCCTCGGCACGCCGAACGGTACGACGCTCACGTGCGCCGTCGCCGCGCCGCGCGAGCCGAGGGAGAAGGAGCCCGGCGAGGCGCCCGAGGACTGGGCGGCGCGCGCCGTCGAGGACTTCCACCGCGAGGCCTTCGCGATGCACGTAGGTATGACGACACGCGATCTCGACTCGCTCGACGGCTCGACCACCGTCGCGAGCCAGGCGCAGCGCGAGAAGATGAAGGGCGTCCTCACCGACGTCGCGAAGGACTCCGCCGAGGAGCAGTGAGGGCTGCAGGCCCGAGGATGATGCTACGGTCACGAGCATGCCGCGACTCCTCCTCGTGAGCGCGCTCGCCGGCGTTGCCGCGATCGCCGCCTGCTCGTCGACCAGCAGCGCTCCTGCCGCGTCCCCGGGGCCCGATGCCGAAGTCGTCCCGGTCGACGCCGCTTCGCCCACGGTGCCGCAGGAAGACGCGAGCGGCCCCGCCGATGCGAGCGCGGGCGACGCTGCCGTGCCGCGCCGGGCCATCAAGGTCGACGCCACGGACCCCAGGCGGCACGACTTCACGTTCACCGCGAAGCAGGCGGACGCCGCGGCGACGCAGTCGCTCGGGACGCAGGGCGCCTACCTCGACACGCGCGTGAAGCCCGCGGGCAAGCTGGTGGTCTACCTCCACGGCGCCAGCGCCGCCGCCCTCGCGAATTGCGCGAACGGCGAGGTCGCGACCCTGCTCGCGACCGAGGGATTCCACGTCTTCACGCCTTGCTACAACTCCTATTTCGGAGTGGCCAATTGCGGTGACGACATCGGCGGCTGTCGCAAGGAGGCCTTCGAGGGTATCGAACACTCTGCGGTCGTCGCCATCGCGCCGCCCGATGCCATCGAGCCGCGCATCGTGGCGGCGCTGGGCTATCTCGCGAAGCAGGACCCCGCCGGCGACTGGGGCTACTTCCTCGAGGGAGGCAAGCCGTACTGGCCCGGCATCGTCATCGCCGGACACTCGCACGGCGCATCGAGCGCGGGGCTGATCGGCACGATCCGCCCAGCCTCGCGCGTGGTGATGCTCTCCGGTCCGCTGGACAGCGGCCAGGCGTGGCTGAAGGCGCCGTCGGTCACGCCGCTGGATCGCTTCTATGGATTCACCCATGCCGCCGATCCGCAGCACGCCGGGCATCTCGTGTCGTTCCAGGACCTGAACGTGCCGGGTGCGCCCACGAGCGTCGACGGCGCGTCGGCGCCGTACGGCAACTCGCATCGCCTCCAGTCGTCGGCCACGGTGACGGACGGTCACGGCTCCACGACGCCCGGCGGGGCCTCGCCGAAGGTGGCCGGGGCCTACGTCTACGCGCCCGTCTGGGCGACGATGTTCGGGCGATGACGACGGCGCGATCCGCGGTCGTCGTGGCGTTCCTCGCCGCGGCGCTCGCCGCTGCCGCCTGCCGGCGCACGCCTCCGCCGCCGTCACCGCCGTCACCGCCGTCACCGCCGTCACCGCCGTCACCAACGGTCGCCGCGAGCACCGCTGCCTCGACGAGCAGCGCCGGCTCTGGCTCGCCGCTCGCGCGCCTCGTACCGCGATCGCCCACCGGCCCGCGCGTGGCGTGCCCGCTGAGCATCGTGCCCGGCGTGAGCCTTGGCCCCATCGCGCTCGGCGAGACGCTCGACGACCTGAAGCGCGGCGGCATGATCGTCAGCAACGTCTCGGACAGCCATGCAGACGTCGCGGTGCCGGGCCGCGCCGATCCCGGTACGGCGCTGAAGGTCTCCCTCTGCCAGGGCAAGATCATCGAGATCTGGATGGACGATCTCCGTCTCGGCTCCTCCTGCGTGACCTACGACGGCAAGCCCATCGCGAACGCGATGCCTCGCGAGGCGCTCGAGACGCTGGTCGGACCGTGCACTGCGCTGCCGGCACGGATCGGCGGCGCGTTCGAGCGCTGCGCCGACGGCGGACTGCACGTCGGTCACGGCATGGGCACGTTCCTCCAGCTGCGCGTGGCGCCGAAGGACTTTCCGTTCGACGACGCGTGCGCCATCGCGAGCGACGACGGCGCGAGCGTCGTGCTCTCGCCGAAGGAGCGGAGCTCCTTGCTCCGGCAGACGCTGAACCTCGGCGAGCTCTCGAAGTACTGGCATGTCGACCGGCCGGGCCGCGATCCGCTACGCCTCGTGAACAATCCGTTCTTCGCCGCCGAGCCGCTCACGATGTTCGGCTCGAAGGTGGTGTGGATCAGCGAGGCCGAAGCGAAGAAGGGCACGGCCTTCCTCGCCATCTCCAGCGTGGTGGCGACGAGGACGAAGGCGACGGTCTCCTTCTCGTACCCGATCGAGGGCGTGGCGGGCACGGCGATGTTCGCGCGCTCCGGCCCCGACGAGTGGCGCCTCGAAAAGGCTACCGCCTCCCAGCGCTAGCCGCGCCGCACGCCCTTCACACCCAGGCGTAGGCGTCGCGGACGACCGCGCTCCCGTCGCTCTCGATCACGTCGCCGTGGGCGAGGACGATCCGCGTCGCATCCCAGGCGACGATGCGCGCGATCTGCTCGCGTGCCGCCGCCCGGTCGCCGATCAGCAGGCGCTCGAGAAGCGTGGTGCCGGGCCTTCGCTGACCGAGCAGGAACGCGACGGACCGGGTGAACCCCGAGGCGTGGGTCGCGAGGTTGAAGACGAAATCGGAGGAGATGATCGTCTGGCTCGCGCGGTGGAAGAACACGACCTCGTTCTCCAGCGAGCGGGCACCGAAGAAGACCTGATCGAGCTCGCCCTGCCACTCGGCGGCCGGCTGGTCACCCAGGATGCGGCTCCACCGCACGTCCTTGCGTTTCTTGTCGAGGCCCGGACATCCCGAGAGCGAGGCATGGGGATACGCCTCCGCCCAGGCGCCGACGTAGAGATGGTGAAACCGACTCGGGGCGACGATCGCCGTCACCGGGCCCAGCGCCTCGACCGCGGCACGCAGCGGGGCGTCGAGCGCGACGGGCGAGTGCACGAACAGTCCGCCGCTCGCGAGTCGAACCACCGTCATCCGGGTGCCGGTCTCCAGCCCGAGGAAGCGAAGCGGACGTTGCTCGGTCCAGAGGTCTTCGGTGAGGCGTTCCAACATGAGCGTTTTTCTAGGGGCCTAGGCGGCGCCAGTCCAGCCTACTCGCGGCCTTCGCGGCGGGCGCGGACCGCGTCGTCGGCCTCCATCGCCTCGGTCTTCGCCGCGAGGATCCGGCGCTTGTCGTGCTCCTTCTTGCCGCGTCCGAGTCCGAGCGTGACCTTCACGCGGCCCTCCTTGAAGTACAGGTTCAGCGGGATGAGCGTGTAGCCCTCGCGCAGCACGGCGCGCTGGAGATGGCTGATCTCCTTGGCGTGGAGCAGCAGCTTGCGCGCGCCCTTCTCCACGTGGGGAAACGCGCGGGCCGCGAAGAAGGATGCAATATGCATCTGGTGCAGCCACACCTCGCCGTTGTCGATCGACGCATACGCCTCGGTGAGGTGCACGCGCCCGTCCCGCAGGGACTTCACCTCGCTGCCGCGCAGCACGATCCCGGCCTCGTAGCGCTCGGAGATCGCATAGTGGAAGGTCGCCGCGCGATTCTGCGCGATGAACCGCTCCGCCTCCTTGCGCTTCGCCCGGGTCACCCCTCATCTCTAGCGGGCCGCGTGCACGACGCACGAGTACTATTCGGTGTGAGACGACCGGATCGGCGCCTGCGCGCCGGTCTTCCAGGGGATCGTGGGCCACCAGCGCTCGACCGCGGGCGGTGACGCGGGCTCGAAGCTCTGGCCCGGCCTGGGCGCGACGAGCGTGACGCCGCGCTCGGCCGCAGCCGCGACGGCGCGCTCGATGGGCTCGGTCCACCCGTGGTACGCGAGCGGGATCTTGCCCCAGTGTACCGGGAGCATCACGCGGCCCCCCACCCACTGGTGCGCGAGGACCGCCTGCTCGGGGCCGATATGCCAGTCCGGCCACGCCGGGTCGTACTGGCCGACCTCGATCATCGTGAGGTCGAACGGCCCGAGGCGCGCCCCGATGTCGTGCATGGCCCGGAAGAGGCCCGTGTCTCCGGAGTAATAGACCCGATGCTGCGGACCGACGAGCGCGAAGCCGCTCCAGAGCTTGGAGTCGTCATCGATGGCGGCGCGGCCCGCGGCATGACGCGCCGGCGTGCTGGTGATGGTGAGGTCGCCGATCGCGACGTGCTCCCACCACGCGAGCTCGACGATCTTCGAGGATGCAATACCGAAATACAGGAGATGCGCCCCCACGCCTTGGGGCACCACGAACTTCGTATTCCAGTCCCGCATCCGCTCGATCGTTCGATGATCGAGGTGGTCGTAGTGGTCGTGGGAGATGACGACGACATCGACGTCGCGCAGCTCCTCCAGCGCGATCGGCGGTTCGAACCACGGGCGCGGTCCGGCCCACTCGAACGGGCCGATCCGGCTGGCCCACACGGGGTCCGTGAGCACGCGGTGGCCGTCGATCTCGACGATCATCGTCGAGTGCCCGAGCCACGAGACGCGCAGGCCGGACGGCGGCGGCGTCGCCAGCAGCCGCGGATCCATCACCACCACGGGCACCGGGATCCTCGGCGAGACGTCGGCGCGCGCGCTTCGCGCGCCGGAGAGCGCCATCCAGAAATCGTTCTGGAGCGGCTCCGGGTTGTCGTAGTGGCGATCGACCCATTTGCCGAAGGCATGCCAGCCGTCGGCGATCATCCCGAGCAGGCCGATGACGACGAGCGCCGCCGCGTAGCGCAGGACGCGGAAGACGGTCCGGCCGCGACGGCGCGGCGTGGCCACGGCGCTGCGGAGCACCAGCGACCCGACCGCGGCGACGGCGGTGAAGCCCAGCATCACCACCTCGCCCACGCTCTTTGCGCCCGTGGCGTGCACGAAGGGCAGGGCGAAGCCGACGTAGGTGAGCACGTAGTAGATCCCGACCGCGGTGCCGCGTGCGCCTGCAGACACGCGCTGCTGCACCTCTCGCAGCCCCGTGGTCATGACCAGGCCGTAGCCGCTGCCTACCAGCACCGCGACCGCGAACACGAGCGCGGGCGAGCCGATCTTCGCGGTCACGGCCGCGAGCACGATGCCGCCGGCGCCGATGGTCAGGCCCACGCGGTCGCCGCGCGCTCCGAGGCGCTTCGTGAGCGGCTGGACGGCGACGGCCGCGAGCAGCGTCGTCGCGATCACGAAGCCCGTGTAGAGCACGGGGCGTTCGACGTGGGAGCGCATGATGCCGGGCAGGATGGCGAGCGTGATGGTCGGCAGCGCGAAGGCCCACGGCGCGATCGGGAGGAGCTCGGCGAGCACCCGCACGTCGTGGCCGGTGAGGCGGTGCGCCGTCACCTCGGCGCTACGGGACGTCTCCGGCACCCCGCGCGCCCGCGCGAGCGCGTAGGTCATCACCGCGACGTGAACGACGTAGGGCAGCACCATGGGCAGCGGCGCGAGGTCGGCGATGACGGCCGTGACGAGCGGACCGAGCCCGAAGCCCGCCGAGAGCGCGAGCGTTGCCCGGCGCGGGCCCGACTCCGTCGACGAGAGCTCCGTCACCCACACGCTGCCGGGGCTCATGACCGAGCCCATCGCGAGGCCGTAGCCGAAGCGGCCCGCGAGGAGCACGCCGAAGCCGTGGCTGCCGAACGCGAGGAGCAGGCTCGCGGCGATCGCGACCACCGCGGCGGGAAGCACCACCGCGCGGCGGCCGCGCCGATCCGACGTGCGGCCCGAGAGGAGCAGCCCCGGTACGAGCCCCACGGCGTAGGCCCCGAAGAGGAGGCCGAGCTCGGTGGGAGAGAACGCGAGCCGCGCCCGGTAGACGAGCAGGAGCGAGGCGAAGTGATTCGCGCCCCAGCCGGCGGAGAGAAGGAGCAGCTCCACGCGGCGGTGCATCGAGCCCGATCACTAGCGCGAGTCGCGGCGGTGGTGTGGATCGATGCGCCTCGACATGATGAGATCCGGCGCATGAGGAGCAGCCACGACGTCGCGAAGCGTTGTCTCTGAACGGCCCGAAGACCGACCCTCGCCCCAACTCACCCCTTGTCCAGCGGACGCGTCAGCGGGGCTCGCAGGCGTAGAACTCGCCGTGGAACGAGCCGACGTATGCCGCGTCGTAGTGCGCTCCGGTCGACGCGGTGAAT
>Ga0123336_10002781_pt1 | contig 15023 bp, 16 predicted proteins | sample SSSSmetaG_FD_96466 | JGI IMG/M metagenome (GOLD analysis project Ga0123336, IMG submission 96466) | Glacier valley bacterial and archeal communities from Borup Fiord, Nunavut, Canada, to study Microbial Dark Matter (Phase II) - ​SSSS metaG | ecosystem: Environmental > Aquatic > Freshwater > Ice... | reverse complement strand
TCTCTGAGGCTAGCGCGCGATCAGAACGTCCGGACGCCGAACGACATCGGGCCGATGCTCGGCCGTCCGCGAGGTGCTCGATCACCGCGTGCCGGCGCGAGGCGGCGGCGTGAGCGCGCGGAGCTGCTGGCGCGTGGGAGGCGGCGGCACCGTCGAGGGCATCGCGTCCGGCGGCAGCGGCAGCGGCAGCGGCAGCGGCTGCGACGTGGTGCGCGGGGTGCGCTGGTGCGTGCTCGCGGGCGGAGGCTGCGTCCTGGTCTCGCGCGCCTCGGCGAGCAGACGCTGCATGGCCTCCTCGAGCAGCCAGTCGAACGTGCACCCGAGCTCGTAGGCGCGGCTCTCGAACGCGCGCAGCAGCTCCGAGGAGCAGGTGAACGACTGCGTGCGTGAGTAGCTCTCGGTGGCTCGATGGTGGATCCGCATCACGTTCTCTCCCTCTGCAAGGGGGGAGGGCGTAGCACCGAAGATCCATGCGAGCCGCTCACGCTCACGCCGCGCATGCGCTTTGCGTGAGTCGCGCATCGCGTTGCGCGGCTCGCGCACGCCGTTGCTCATGCAGGTTGCGCAATTGCTCGAGCAATTCGCGGTGCTAGAGCGCTCGTTGCGTGAACACCGTCACTCACACCGTCGCTCCGCCGACCTTCGACCGCGCGAAGGTGACCGCTCGCATCATCGCGCGCGGCAGCGTGCTCGGACGCTACGAGATCGTCGGCTCGATCGGCGCGGGCGGCATGGCCGACGTCTGGCTAGGACGCTCCACGGGCCACGGCGGATTCGCGCGCCTCCTCGCGATCAAGACCGCGCGGCCGAGCCTCTCCGGGGATCCGTGCCTGCGTGCGATGTTCCTCCGCGAGGGGGCGCTCGCTGCGGGCATCCGCCACGCGAACGTCGTCGACGTGCTCGACGTCGGCGAGGCGGGCGGCGTGCTCTTCCAGGTGATGTCGCTCGTCGAGGGCGACTCGTTCGCGGGGCTCCTGCAGGCCGCGCCGCTCTCCCTCGGCGTCACCATCGGCATCGGCATCGATGCGCTCCGCGGTCTCCACGCGGCACACGAGCTCGATATCGTGCATCGCGATGTGTCGCCGCAGAACATCCTCGTCGGGCTCGACGGCCTCGCGCGCATCTCCGACTTCGGCATCGCCAACGTGCTCTCGGACGACGGCGAGACCACCGGCACGCTCCGCGGCAAGTTCGCCTACTTCGCGCCCGAGCAGGCGCGCCGCGAGCCACTCGATCGCCGCGCCGACGTGTTCGCGATGGGCGTCGTGCTGTGGGAGGCGCTCACCGGCGCGCGGCTCTTCAAGGGACGCGATGTCGTGGAGACCCTCGAGCGCGTCCTGGGCGCTCCGATCACCGATCCACGCACGCACGCCCCCGAGCTGCCCGCGCCGATCGCAGTGGTCGTGATGCGCGCGCTCGAGCGCGATGCCGCGGCGCGCCACGCGTCGGCCGAGGCGATGGCAGACGCCCTGGCGAGCGCCGCGCACGAGGCGGGGGTGGTCGTCGATCGTCGCAACGTCGCGCGCACCGTGAACGCGCTCGCGGGCGAGCGCGTGCGCACCTTGATCCGCGAGGTGAACGAGGACGCCGAGCCGGTGTCGAGGGTGATGCTGCGCGGCCCGGGTCGCCGCTCACGCCTCGCGCTGCCGCTCGTGGCGCTGGGGATCGCGGCGGTCGTGGCGCTCGTCGCTGTCGTGGCGCTCGGGCTCCGCGTGCGCAGCGCGCCCGTCGTGAATGCGCCGCCGCTGGTCCCGCACGAGCCGCTCGTCGTCCGCCCCGCGCGCGCGACGGTCACGCCGCCGCCCACGGTCGTGCCGGTCTCGGCGCCTGCGCCGTCCTCGCGCCAGCCGCCGTTCGAGTAGATTCCCTTCGCCGCCACCGCCGAGCCCCGAGAGCGCCGCGTCGTGAACGTCACCGAGACCCGCTGGGATCCCGCCACGATCTGCCGCCGCCGGGAGTCCGGCGCGTCGGACGCCGTGTTGCGCGCGTCGGACACGCTAGGATCGCGAGCCGATGGACGTGCAGGACGAGGTGCGGGACCGGCGGAAGCGGACGTTCTTCCGCGTGCGCGTGGGCGTCCTGCTCACCGTGCTCTTCGTCGTCGTGCTCTATGCGATCCAGGACTATCGCAGCCGCCGCGCCCGCAACGACTGGACCCGCACCCTCGACGTCGCCCTGGTGCTCGTGCACGTGGAAGGAAGGCCCGCCATCGACGGCAGCCTCCTCGCGGTCCTTCGCGCGCGCGCCGGGACCCTCGAGGACCGCCTCCACGCCGAGGCCCGGCGCTACCGCGCCGACGCCGTGAGGCCTTTCCGCATCCGCGTGCTCGGTCCGGTCGAGGTGAAGAGCGCCGCGCCGACGCCCGCCAGCGAGAGCGCGGTCGATCTCGCGAGCCATACGCTGGATCTGCGACGCTGGCTCGCCGACGTCGATCCGCGCGCGGGGGTCGATCCCGATCACTACGACACGCGCATCTACGTCAGCGTCCAGCGGCCGGCCTCGGAGCTGCGCAGCTTCGTCGAAGGCCAGAGTCAGGAGGGCGGGCGCGTGGGCGTCGTGGCCGTCGAGCTCGACGAATCGATGGTCGATCTGACGCTCTTCGTCACGACGCACGAGCTGCTGCACACGCTCGGCGCCTCCGATCGCTACGATGCCACGGGACGAACCGTCGTGCCCGACGGACTCGCCGAGCCTGATCGCGTCCCGCGCTATCCGCAGCGGTTCGCGGAGGTGATGGCGAGGAACCGTCCGGTCTCACCGACCTCGGAGGAGATCCCCAGCTCGCTCGACGAGCTCGCGGTCGGCGCTCGCACCGCGACGGAGATCGGCTGGCTACGCTGAGGTAGCGGGCGCCGGGTAGTGGTGGCGTAGCGACGCGACGGCGGGGGCCATCGCTTCGCCCGTGAGGCCGAAGCAGTCGCCGAGCAAGCTCGCGATCTCCTGATCGCTCCCGCCGGTGACGGCGGCGCGCAGGCCCATGGTCTTGGCCATGAAGCTCGGGTCGGCGGTCATCTGCTCGTGGAAGTACGTCGCCGCGGCGACCCCCGCCTCGGCGCTCACCCCGAGGAGGATCTGGAGGACCTCGCCGGCCCGCGCCGTGTCGTTGCCCATGATCGCGCCCGCAAAATCACGAAAGGTCACGTCGGCCATGAGCGCATCCTACACGCGTGCCCGGCGAGATCGCGGGGTTGCCGATTCGCCGCGCACCGTGCCCCGCCTGGTCCGAGCCTCGCGCTCCGAGCTACCCGACGATGGCCTCGGTGCCGCACGCCCACGCGGTGCCGATGGCGAGCCCGCTGACCACGTCGGTCGGCCAGTGCACGCCCAGGTACACGCGCGAGGCGCCAACAGCGGCCGCGAACGCGCCGGCGCCCGCGAGCAGCAGGCCCGGATGGCGCGAGCCGCGCGCCGCGACGAACGCCATCGACAGGTAGATCGAGGCCGCCGCCGTGGCGTGCCCCGACGGGAACGAGGTGCTCGACACCGCCTCGAGGTGCTCGAGCAACGTCGGGCGCTCGCGCCGGAAGAAGCGCTTGATGCCGAGCTCCGCGGTGATGCCGCCGAGCGCGCCCAGCGCCACCTGCGCCGCGCGTCGGGGCTGCCGCCGCGCGAGGAGCACCGCGCCGACGGTCGCCGCGAGCCCGCCCGCGCCCGGGACGCTGCCGAAGAACGTGAGGCCGAGCACGATCGCGTTGCTCACGGGATGGCGGGCGCGTCCCATGCCGCTCACCACGTTGCGATCGAACGCGCTGATGCGCTCGCCGCCGAGGAAGCGACTCAGCACGAGAAACCCGCCCGCCGCACCGAGCGCGACCGAGGCAAGTGAGGCATCCCTGCTCCAGCGCCGCCGGCGCGCGCCGGGCAGAAGAGCCGCGATCAGCGAACCGCCATAGACCATGCCTCGAGCGTTGCGAGCGGCGTGCCAGCGGCGCTGCGTCAGCGCGCGAGCACCCAGTCATGAACGGTGAGCTCGAGATGGAAGTGATTGTGGTGCTCGGCGTTCCAGTTTGGCGTCAATATGACCTGGAACTGCTTGCCCGCCGCGGCGCATGCGATGTCCCACAGCTCGTTGGGCGGGGGCGCGCCGGTCGCGCACGTCAGCGCGCCGACCTTGCCGTGAAAGTCGCGGTCGACGACCAGCTTCGTGCCGTCCTTGCGCGTGAAGCTCGCCACGTCCACCGCGAGCGCCGCGCAGTGCTGCTCGCCCGGGTACTTCGCGGTACACCCGCCTTCCTTGCTCGAGCGATACGCGGAGAGGTGGACGATCTCGACGATGCCACGCGACGCGAGCGTAGCTGCGAAGTCGTCGAGCGCGACGGCGAGACGGCAATCCATGAGGTCTGCACGCGATTTCGCGCGCTGTGCGACGGGCAGCGGCGAATGGTTGGCGACGCCGCGCAGCGGCCCCGTGAGGCGGATCGGCGCGCGCACGCCGGCCACGTCCTCGGCGCGCAGGAACGGGATGCTGCGCTTCTTCAACTCCGCCTCGCAGGCGTCGCGATCGAGCGCGGCGTAGGCGAGCACCGGCGAGCCCGTGAAACCTTAGTTCCGCAGCAGATCGAACGTCGACCACAGCGCGATCGCGATCAGCAGCGCGCCCATCCCGCGCACCACCCACTGGATCACGTGCTTCGGGAACGTGTGCTGGTAGCGCCGCAGGATCGCCACCAGCACCACGTTCCACGTCGCGATGCCGGCGCCGGCCGCGATCCCGAACGGGATCGCGAGGAGGCCGGTCATCTGGACGATCTGTCGCGAGTAGATGGCGGTGGTCACCGCGCTCCACGTGACGAGCAGCGTGGGGTTCACGATCGACGCCGTGAAGCCCAGCGCGAAGGCGCCGCGCCCGCGGCCGCGCTTCTCGCCACCTTCCTCCTCGGTCTTCGGCCTCCAGCGCAGGAAGTGGATGCCGACTGCGAGCAGCACGATGCTCGTGACCGCGTGCGAGATCGGTACGGCGAGCGCGTAGCGAGAGAGGAGCGTCGAGAAGCCGAAGAACGCGAGCCCGGCGTAGATACCCTCGGCGATCGAGGCTCCCACCGCGAGCAAGATGGCCTCGCGGAAGCGCCCCATGGCGCCGCGCGACACGACCATCACCGACACCGGACCGGCGAGCGGCATGGAGCCGACGAGCCCCAGGACGAACGCGATGAGGGAGACGACGAGAACTGCCAAGGCCGCTGAGGCTCTAGCCTAGTAGGTTTCGCGGCTCCCGGCGCGGGCGGTCGTCAGAGCGCGCCGTTCAGCGGATCGTGCTTGTTGCCGCCCTTGGAGAAGGGAGCCGTCTTGCTCGCAGCGAAGCGCTTCGGTGGCGCGGCCGCGGCCTTCTTCGCCTTGCCGTGCGCTTCCGCCTTCTTGTCCTTCGCGGAGAGCGCCTTCTTCTGATCCTCGGTGAGCGCGGGCGCGGGCGCGGCCGGAGGCGGGGAGGGCGCAACGACCGGCGCGGAGATGGGCGCGGAGATGGGGGCGGCCGCGCGCAGCTCGGCGGCGGCGGCGACGTGCGGGAGCTCGCTCGACGCGCTCGCCGACGCCGCGAACGCGATGATGCCGATGGCCGCGAGCGCCGCGGGGACGGCGAGCAGCGCCTTGTTCCACCGCTTCTGGAAGGGGTTCGCGTCGGGCGCGAAATCGGGGAGCTCGAACGCGACGTCGACGGGCGCGAGCGAAGGCGCCGGCTCGTCGAGCCCCGCCACCGCACCGAGGCGCGCGAACGTGAAGCCGCCCGGGGCGCAGACCATCGTGTCGACGTCGATGCGACCGGCCTCGAAGGCCACGTCGAGCTCATCGAGCGTCATCGTCAGCTCGCCGGTGGCGAAGCGGACGCGCCACTCGTCGTCCGAGGAACCGAGCTCAGGGCAGGTGTCGCGCAGCATCGACAGGAACCCGTGCAGCGTGCGTGCCGGCGTGCGGACCTCGGGATCACCACGAAAAGCGGCCGAAAACGGCATGCCGCACCGCGCCGGCCGAGGCAGCACGGGCTCCTGTCGAGCACCGGCGATCCAGCCCGCACGCCCAGAGGATCACGAATGCGCGGAAGACTGCAGCATCACGGTCATCTCGGAAGGGCGCTCGTCCGCGCTGCGCCGGCCTTCTTCTTCGCTGCGCCGGCCTTCTTCCGCTTCGGCGCGGGAGCGGCCTTCGCCTTCGCGCGCGCCTCGGGCTTCCCCGCCACCCGCGCGCGGAGCTTGGGCGACGCGAGCGCGAGCATGCCCGGCGTCACGCGGTGCACCGCGCCGTTTGCGATCGCCACCGCCACGCACTCGTCGCGGCTCGCGACGGGCATCTTCTTCAGCGCCGCGAGCACGACGTGCTCCTCCGCCTCGTCGAGGTAGCCGCTGCACAGCTGGGCGACCAGCGCGTCGTACGTCGCGGGGACCACCTTCACGAGCGGCAAGCAGAGCAGCGCCGCCGTTCGCCAGTCGCGGCGCTTCGGCGGCGTCCGCGCCGCGAGATCGAGCAGCTGCTTCGCGCGCGTGGTCGCGTCCCTGGGGTGCTTCGCGAACCATGACGTGAACGCGCGGACCGCAGCCTCGCGCGTGGGGATCTGCGGGTTGCCGAGATCGAGCAGCTGGCCGAACACCTCGACCTCGGGCCGCGCGGCCGCGAAGCGCGACTCCTTCACGAGGTCACCCATGAGCCGCGTGCGCTGGAAGTCGTAGCCCGGCTGGTCCTCGATCCAGCGGCTCAGCGCATCCATCGCGCCGCTCTTCTTCGCGCCCACCGCGGCGAGCAGCGCCTCGAGCTGCTTCTTGTCAACGGAGAGCATCACGCTCTGCCTTGCCGAGGATCTGCGGCGCAACGTGCGGCGCGCCCTTCGCGTCGAAGAATGGCGAGGGTGTACCCTGGCGCAAGAGCAGCCACTTCGCGAACTTCGGGGCCGCGCGGAGCATGAACGAGACGGGGACCTTGGGATGGGCTCCGGCCGGCGCCTTGCCACGTGCCTTCCGCGCGTGGATGCGCACCGGGCTGCCGAGCAGCGCGTCGTGCTCGCGCGCCGGGCGATCGATGCACGCGCCGATGAGACCGATGAACGGCATGCCGGCGCCGAGCGTGTTGCCGATCGCCGTGCGGCAGCAGTCCGCGTACCAGCGGTACATGCCCTGCTCGGAGAGCCGCACGCAGCGCAGCTGGTCGAGGCCGTCGGTGATGCGGATCTGCATGCGCGGCATCTGGAAGATCGGCGTGCCGCCCGCTTCGTCGGTGGTGCCAGGGTGCGCGAGGAACGCGGCGAACACCTGGCAGTCCTCGCAGTAGCAGACGACGTGATTCCCGATCTCGGGGGCCACGCCTGCGGCGCTGCCGCGCAGCTTGCCGCACGTGCATCGAAGAGGGAGGTCGCTGGGCACGGCAGAAGGTTACGCCTTGACGGTCGTCGCCGTCGCGCGTTCGATCGCTCGACCTTGAACATCGCGTATCGCCTCTGCCCGGTCTCCGCGAAGCGCCTCGCGCTCATCGAGGAGGACACCGACCTCGTGAACGACCTCGACGAGGAGGCGGTGCCCGATCTCCTCGACCTCGGCACGGAGGGCTTCGGGCTCGACGCCATCCTGCTCTTCGCCGGGCCCGACAAGACGGTGCGTGACGCAGTCTTCGCGCAGACCGGTCGCGATCTCGGCGCGCAGGGAGAGGGCATCCGCGTGCACGCGCCGGAGCGCGCCGCAGCGGTGCACGCGGCGCTCGCCAGGCTCCCCGCCGATACCGTCGCGCAGCACTACGAGAGCGCACGCAAGGCCGTTCCACAGCTCCCGCGGGGCCCCGAGGCGATCGCGCGCTACACGATGCTGTTCGAGCGCTTGCGCGAGGTCTACGCCAAGGCGAGCGCGAGCGGGAGCGGCATGCTGACGTTCATGGTCTGATGCGCAACCTGGTCGGCTCGCCCACCATCCAATCGCTGACCATGGTCCCGCTCTCGATCCTCGATCTGGTCCCCGTCATCCAGGGCTCGACGCCGCGCGAGGCGCTCCACTGCAGCCTCGATCTCGCGCAGCACGCGGAGCGCCTGGGCTACACGCGCTACTGGGTCGCCGAGCACCACAACATGGCGGGCATCGCGAGCGCGGCCACCTCGGTCGTGATCGGCTATCTCGCGCAGGGCACGAAGACCATCCGCGTCGGCGCCGGCGGTATCATGCTGCCCAACCACTCGCCGCTCCAGATCGCAGAGCAGTTCGGGACGCTCGAATCGCTCTATCCCGGGCGCATCGATCTCGGCCTCGGGCGCGCGCCCGGTACCGATCAGATCACGGTCCGCGCGATGCGCCGCGACCCGCGCGCCTCCGATGATTTTCCGCAGGACGTGCAGGAGCTCCAGGCGCTGTTCGGCCCCGTGCGCGACAACCAGCGCATCCAGGCCGTGCCCGGCGGCGGCCTGAACGTGCCGCTATGGATCCTCGGCTCGAGCCTGTTCGGCGCGCAGCTCGCGGCGCTGCTCGGTCTGCCGTACGCATTCGCCTCGCACTTCGCGCCCGCCGCGCTGAGCGATGCGCTGCCCATCTACCGCTCGAAGTTCGAGCCCTCGGCGCAGCTCGCGAAGCCACACGCCATGCTGGGCGTGAACGTGATCGCCGCCGAGACCGACGAGGAGGCGCGGCGCCTCTTCACCACGCTCCAGCAGGCCTTCACCGATCTCCATCGCGGCACGCGAGGCCTCCAGAAGCCCCCCATCGACGACATCGATGCGTACTGGACCCCCGCCGAGAAATACGCAGCCGGCGGCATGCTCACGCACTCCATCGTCGGCTCGCGGGCGACGGTGAAGGCCGGTCTCGAGCGCTTCGTGGCGAAGAACAAGGCCGACGAGCTGCTGGTGGTCACGAGCGTCTTCGATCACGAGGCGCGCAAGCGCTCTTACGAGATCGTCGCGGAGCTCTGGCGCTGAATCGAAACGGAGACCCCGTCCCTGGCGCGCCTGGTCCGCCTGGTCCACCAGCGATGCGAGCGATCTCGCGCCTGCGGGGCCGCACGCAGCGCCGACCGGCGTGATCCCGCCGCAGCTGCGCGCCTCGCGGAACCTCCTCGAAGACGACAACGCCGATCTACGCAGCTACGTTGCCGGATCTGCGACGATGATGATGCCCGTCATGGACGGCTTCGCGCTGGCGCGCGCGCGACCCGCCGACCCGCTCCCGTCCTCGCTCGCGTGCTCGCGTGCTCGCGTAGCGCCGCTCAGCCGCGGCGGGCCAGGAGCGCGCGGCCGACTCGGCTCCCCAGCGTGCGGCCGAGCTGCTTCGTGATCCAGTCTGCGCAGTCGACGAGCTTCTCGAGATCGATTCCCGTGTCGACACCGCGATCGCGGAGCAGGTACACGACGTCCTCGGTGGCGACGTTGCCGGTCGCGCCCTTCGCGTAGGGACAGCCGCCGAGGCCTCCTACCGAGCTGTCGAAGGCGCGGAGCCCGAGCTCGTACGACGCGTGCACGTTGACCGCCGCCATGCCGTACGTGTCGTGGAAGTGGCCGGCGAGCTTCGCGAGCGGGACGCCGCGCGCGACGGTCTCGAGCATCGGTAGCACCGTGGCCGGCGTGCCCACTCCGATGGTGTCGCCGAGCGAGACCTCGTAGCAGCCGAGGTCGTCGAGCCGCTTCGCCACCTCCGCCACCTTCGCGGCGGCCACCGGGCCCTCGTACGGACACGCCACGACGCACGAGACGTAGCCGCGCACCGCGACTCCGTCGGCGCGCGCGGCCTCGAAGACCGGAGCGAAGCGTGCGAACGACTCCTCGATCGTGCAGTTGATGTTCTTCTTGGAGAACGCCTCGGAGGCGGACGCGAACACGGCGATGTGATCGGCGCCCGCCGCGATCGCGCCCTTGTAGCCACGCAAATTGGGCGTGAGCACCGGATGGCGCACGCCGGGGCGCTTGGTCAACTGCCGCATCAGGGCGTCGTGATCGGCCATCTGCGGGACCCAGGTCGGCGAGACGAACGAGGTCGCCTCGATCTCCTTCAGGCCGCAGGCCTCGAGGCGCTCGATGAGCTCGATCTTCACGGCGGTGTCGACCTGCACCTTCTCGTTCTGGAGGCCGTCGCGCGGGCCGACCTCGATGATGCGCACGCCGGTGCCTGCGGTCATGGTGCCTCCGTGATGATCACCAGCTCCGCGCCCTCCGGGACTTGCTCACCGGGCGCGAAACGGAAGCTCTCGAGGACGCCGTCGCGCGGGGCGGACACCGTCATCTCCATCTTCATCGCCTCGAGCACCATCAGCGGCGTGCCCTTCGCCACCCTGGCGCCCACCTCGGCGAGATGCGCGATGACCTTACCGGGCATCGGCGCGCGCAGGCCGCCGACCGCGACGTCGTCCGCGGTGCCCACGTCGAGCGGGTCGACGACGTCGAGCTCGAAGCGGCGGCCGTGGTGGAAGACGATGCGCCGGCCGCCCTGAGCCACCACCGTGGCGTGGGTGGAGCGGGCCTGCGCCTCGTCGAGCGAGGCGCGCTCCTCGCGGGTGACCTCGCCGTGGCGCAGCGTGACGACGTGGGGCGCGGAGCTGCCGAGACGGAAGCCGTCGAGGCGCGACCACGGCGAGCCGGGCTCGGCACGATCGGTAGCCTCGGCGAGGCGGGCGATCTCGGTGAGAGCGGCGACGCGCCAGACCGCATCCGGTACGTCGCCCGTGGGCGGCGCGAGCGCGGCGTGCTCGCGCTCGATCAGGCTGGTGTCGAGCTCGGGCTTCGTGAACGAGGCGGTGCGCACGAGGCGCCCGAGGAACTCGACGTTGTTCGCGACGCCCACCACCTCGTATCGGTCGAGCGCGCCCTGCATCTGCCGCAGCGCCTCGGCGCGGTCGGTGCCCCACACGATGAGCTTCGCGATCATCGGGTCGTAGTGCTGCGTGATCTCGTCCCCCTGCTCGACGCCGGTGTCGATCCGCACGTTGCGCGACTCCGCGGGGGGCGCGAGGTGCACGAGCCTGCCGATCGACGGCACGAACTGCGCGTCGGGATTCTCGGCGTAGATGCGGGCCTCGATGGAGTGCCCGTTCATCGTGACCTGCGCTTGCTTCCGCGGGAGCGGCTCGCCCGCCGCGACGCGCAGCTGCCACTCCACGAGATCGAGCCCGGTGATCTGCTCGGTGACGGGGTGCTCCACCTGGAGACGGGTGTTCATCTCCATGAAATAGAACGTGCCCGCCTGATCGATGATGAGCTCCACGGTGCCGGCGCCCACGTAGCTCACGGCCTTCGCGGCGAGCACCGCGGTCTCGCCCATCTGCTTGCGCAGGGCGTCGGTGAGGCCCGGCGCCGGCGCCTCCTCGAGCACCTTCTGGTGGCGGCGCTGCACCGAGCAGTCGCGCTCGAAGAGGTGCACGTAGTTGCCGTGCGTGTCGCCGAAGACCTGCACCTCGACGTGGCGCGGGCGCTCCACGTACTTCTCGATGAGGACGGTCTCGGAGTCGAACGCGGCCTTCGCCTCGCGGCGGCACGAGGCCAGCGAAGCCTCGAAGTCGGCCGCGCGATCGACGCGGCGCATGCCCTTGCCGCCACCACCGTCGGTCGCCTTGATGAGCACGGGATAGCCGATGCGCTCGGCCTGCGCGGCGAGCCCCGCCGGGCTCTGCTCGGCGCCGTGGTAGCCGGGCGTGGTGCGGACGCCCGCCTTCTCCATGATGGCCTTGGCCGACGACTTCGAGCCCATCGCGCGGATGGCCTCGGGCGTGGGGCCGACGAAGACGACGCCGTTGGCGGCGCAGGCCTCGGCGAGCAGCGGGTTCTCGGAGAGAAACCCGTAGCCGGGGTGGATGGCCTCGGCGCCGGAGCGCTTCGCGGCGTCGATGATGTGATCGACCACGAGGTACGATTCGCGCGCGGCGGCGGGGCCGATGCGCACCGCTTCGTCGGCGAGGCGAACGTGGCGCGCGCCCGCATCGGCGTCGGAATACACCGCGACGGTGCGGAGCCCCATGCGGCGCGCGGTCTTCATGATACGGCAGGCGATTTCGCCCCGATTGGCAATGAGGAGACTACCGAACATGGATTCTCACATGCGGAAGACGCCGAATCGCGTCTCCGGGATCGGGGCATTCAAGGTGACCGCGAGCGACAGGCCGAGGACGCGCCGGCTCTGCGCCGGATCGATGACGCCGTCGTCCCAGAGGCGCGCGGTGGCGTAATAGGGATGTCCCTGATCTTCGTATTGCTGGCGAATGGGCGCCTTGAACGCGGCCTCTTCCTCGGCGGCCCAGGTGCCGCCCTTGCCCTCGATGCCGTCGCGCTTGACGGTGGCGAGCACCGAGGCCGCCTGCTCTCCGCCCATCACGCTGATGCGCGCGTTCGGCCACATCCAGAGAAAGCGTGGCGAATAGGCCCGACCGCACATCCCGTAATTGCCGGCGCCGAAGCTGCCGCCCACCAGCATGGTGATCTTCGGGACCTTCGCGGTGGCGACGGCCGTGACCATCTTCGCGCCGTCCTTCGCGATGCCCGCGTTCTCGACCTTGCGACCGACCATGAAGCCGGTGATGTTCTGGAGGAAGACGAGCGGGATCTTGCGCTGCGCGCAGAGCTCGATGAAGTGCGCGCCCTTCTGCGCCGACTCGCCGTAGAGGATGCCGTTGTTGGCGATGATGCCCACCGGCATGCCGTAGAGGTGGGCGAAGCCGGTGACGAGCGTGGTGCCGTAGCGGACCTTGAACTCGTCGAGCCGGGAGCCGTCCACGAGGCGGGCGATGAGCTCGCGCGCCTCGTAGCGCTTGCGCGGGTCGGCGGGGATGATGCCGTAGAGCTCGCGAGGGTCGTAGCGAGGCTCCTCGCTCGGCGCGAGCCTCGGCGAGGTGGGCTTGGTGCGATTGAGGTTCGAGAGGATGCGCCGGGCGAGGAAGAGCGCGTGCGCGTCGCTCTCGGCGAGGTGGTCGGCGACGCCGGAGATGCGCGTGTGGACGTCGCTGCCGCCGAGATCTTCGCTGGTGACGATCTCGCCGGTAGCGGCCTTCACCAGCGGCGGGCCGCCGAGGAAGATGGTGCCCTGCTCCTTGACGATGATGGTCTCGTCGCTCATCGCGGGTACGTAGGCGCCACCGGCGGTGCACGAGCCCATGACCACGGCCACCTGCGGGATGCCCGCGGCGCTCATGTTCGCCTGGTTGAAGAAGATGCGCCCGAAGTGCTCGCGGTCGGGGAAGACCTCGTCCTGCCGCGGAAGGTACGCGCCGCCGGAGTCGACGAGGTACACGCACGGGAGGTGGTTCTCGAGCGCGATCTCCTGGGCGCGGAGGTGCTTCTTCACCGTCATCGGGTAGTAGGTGCCGCCTTTGACGGTCGCGTCGTTCGCGACGATCATGCATTCCTGGCCCTCGATGCGGCCGATGCCCGCGATGACGCCCGCGGCCGGCGCCTCGCCCTCGTACATGTTCCAGGCGGCGAGCTGGCCGATCTCGAGGAACGGCGTACCGGGATCGAGCAGGCGCTCGACGCGATCGCGCGGGAGCAGCTTGCCGCGCGCGACGTGCTTGGCGCGCGCGCTCTCGCCTCCGCCCTTGGTGGTCTGCCCCACCTTGGCGCGAAGGTCGGTGACCAGCGCTTGCATCGCCTCCGCATTGGCGCGGAACTCGGGAGAATGCGTATCGGTGGTGGAGGTGAGGACGCTCATGATTCAGGCCGATTCGTTGAAGAGCTCGCGGCCGATCAGCATGCGGCGGATCTCGGAGGTGCCGGCGCCGATCTCGTAGAGCTTCGCATCGCGCCAGAGGCGCGGCGTGGGGTAGTCGTTGATGTAGCCGTTGCCGCCGAGGATCTGGATGGCCTCGCCGGCCATCCACGTCGCCTTCTCCGCGGCGTAGAGGATGGCGCCAGCCGCGTCCTTGCGGAGCGTGCGCGCGTGATCGGCGCGGTCGCAGTTCTGACCGACGGCATAGACGTACGCGCGGCAGGCGGACCACGTCGTGTACATGTCCGCGAGCTTCGCCTGGATCAGCTGGAACTGGCCGATGCTCTGGCCGAACTGCTTGCGGTCGTGGACGTAGGGCATCACGACGTCGATGCAGCTGGCCATGATGCCGAGCGGCCCGCCCGTGAGCACGGCGCGCTCGTAGTCGAGGCCGGACATGAGAACGCGGACGCCAAGACCCAGGCCGCCCATCACGTTCTCCTCGGGGACCTCGCAGTCCTCGAAGAACACCGGGTAGGTGTTGGAGCCGCGCATGCCGAGCTTGTCGAGCTTCTCGCCGAAGCCGAGACCCTTCATGGTCTTCTCGACGAGGAACGCGGTGATGCCGCCGCTGCCCGCGGCCGGGTCGGTCTTCGCGTAGACGACGAGCACGTCGGCATTGGCGCCGTTCGTGATCCACATCTTGGAGCCGTTGAGTACGTAGCGGTCGCCGCGCTTGTCGGCGCGGAGCTTCATGCTCACGACGTCGGAGCCGGCATCGGGCTCGCTCATGGCGAGGGCGCCGACGTGCTCGCCGCTGACGAGCTTCGGCAGGTACCGCTTCTTCTGGTCGGCGTTGCCGTTGCGGTGGATCTGGTTCACGCACAGGTTGGAGTGCGCGCCGTAGGAGAGCCCGACCGACGCCGAGGCCCGCGAGATCTCCTCCATCGCCACGATGTGCGCGAGGTAGCCGAGGTTCGCGCCGCCGTACTCCTCGGCGACGGTCATCCCGTGGAGGCCGAGGTCGCCGAGCTTCTTCCACAGGTCTACGGGGAAGAGGTTGTCGCTGTCGATGGCCGCGGCGCGCGGGGCGATCTCCTTCGCGGCGAAGTCGCGGACCGCGGTACGGAGGAGATCGACGGTCTCGCCCAGCTGGAAGCTCAGGCCTGCAAAATGCGCCATCGCCGGTCACCCTAGGACCGCCGGGGGCGCAGGGCTTGCCAGCATGGTTGCAAATAATGCCAAGGGGCGGCATGGTTGGTGGCATGAGCGTGACGCGCCGCGCGGAGACGCCGATGGCGTTCGTGCGGGCCATCCTGCTCGCGTACGAGAAGTACGGGGTCGATCCACAGGAGGCGCTGCGGCATGCCCGCATCTCGCCGGGGCAGGTGCGCCGGCCGGGCGCGGTCATCGATGCCGATCAGCTCGAGACGCTCTCGG
>Ga0123336_10002780_pt1 | contig 15024 bp, 11 predicted proteins | sample SSSSmetaG_FD_96466 | JGI IMG/M metagenome (GOLD analysis project Ga0123336, IMG submission 96466) | Glacier valley bacterial and archeal communities from Borup Fiord, Nunavut, Canada, to study Microbial Dark Matter (Phase II) - ​SSSS metaG | ecosystem: Environmental > Aquatic > Freshwater > Ice... | reverse complement strand
GAGGGCACGCAGGGCAGGACGATGAAGTCGTCGAAGCCGCTCGCGGGGTCGATGCGCGCGATCTGGCGTGGCGAGACGGCGACGATGGCGGGGATCTCGGCGAGCTCGGCGGTCTTCCGCACGGCACGGAGGGCGGCGACCGCGAGATCGGGCCGCTCGCCGGCCTCGATGACGATGACGCGCGCGGTGGCGCCGGCCTCGTCGAAGAGGGAGGCGCCTTCGTCCCAGAGGTCGAGGGTGCGGACGTCGGCGCCGAGGGTTCGCAGCAGGGTGGCGGCGCCTTCGGGGGCTTCGAGATCCGGACCGTGGCCGATGACGACGACGAACGATGGCATCGCGCGCCACCGGGATACCCCGCGTGACGCGCGGCGTCGAGCGATGCCGCCACGAGCCACCTCACGGTTCGGGATCGATCCGGATCACCCCATTTTTACGAGGTAACGCGCCGCGCCGAGGGCGCGAGCGCGTGCTCCGTCGACACGCTGTTCGAGGCGGTCCTGTCGCGCCTGCGGTCAGACCTTCGTGCCGCCCACCGTGATCGAGCTGATCTTCATCGTCGGGCAGCCAACGCCGACCGGGACGCTCTGACCGTCCTTGCCGCACGTCCAGATGCCGTCCGAGGTGACCACGTCGTTGCCGAGCATCGTCACCTTGCGGAGGATGTCCGGCCCGTTGCCGATCAGGTTCACGCCCTTGAGCGGCGCCGTGATCTTGCCGTTCTCCACGAGGTAGCTCTCCGTCAGTGAGAACACGAAGTCGCCGTTCGAGATGTCGACCTGTCCGCCGCCGAACTTCTTCGCGAAGATGCCCTTCTTCACGGTCTTCAGGATCTCCTCGGGGTCCGACTCGCCGGCGAGGAGCAGCGTGTTCGTCATGCGCGGGAGCGGCGCGCACGCGAAGCTCTCGCGGCGCCCGTTGCCGCTCGGGCCGAGCTTGAAGTGGTTCGCGCTCAGGCGGTCGTGCATGTAACCGACGAGCTTGCCCTTCTCGATCAGCACGCTCGAACGGGGCTCGTTGCCCTCGTCGTCGACGTTGATCGAGCCGCGGGACTGGAGGAGCGTCGCGTCGTCGACGACGGTGCAGACCTCGCTCGCGACGAGCTGGCCGATCTGGTTCGCGTAGTTGCTCGTGCCCTTGCGGTTGAAATCCGCCTCGAGACCGTGGCCGACCGCCTCGTGGAGGAGGATGCCGCTGTCGCCAGGAGCGAGCACGACCTCCATCTGTCCGGCGGGCGCTTCCTGCGCGTCGAGCATGAGGATGGCGTGGGCTGCGGCCTCCTTCGCGTGCCACTCCGGCGACTTCCCGTCGAAGTAGCCGATGGTCGTGCGGCCGCCGCCGCCGGAGCTTCCCTCCTGGCGCTTGCCGTCGCGCTCGGCGATGACGCGGATGCCGAAGCGCATGAGCGGTTGCACGTCGCGGGCGAGCTTGCCGTCGCTCGTGACGACGAGGATCTCGCGGATCTCCTCGGCGAACGAGCACTCCACCTTCACGACCAGCGGGCTGTAGGCATGCGCGGCCGCCGCGGCGCGTTCGAGGATCTTCCTCTTTTCCATCCCCGGCACGTCGAGCGTGACCCGGTCGAGCTCGTAGCGGCTGGGGAGGACGCGGGCCTCCACCTTCTGCGGGACCGGCGCGCCGCCGCCCACCGCGATCGACGCCGCGGTGGACGCCGCGCGCTGCATCGCCTCCCAGTCGAGCTTCTCGGTGTACGCGTAGCCGGTGGCATCGCCCATCTGGGCGCGGACGCCGAGGCCCATCGAGACCCCTCGCGAAGCGCTCTTCAGGATGCCGTCGTCGAAGACGAAGCCTCCGGCCGCGCGGTACTCGAAGAAGAGGTCCGCGTAGTCCGCGCCGTGCGAGAGCGCCTTCGACAGGAGCTTCTCTGCCAGCTGCGTATCGATCTCGCTGGCTCCGCCGGGACCGAAAGGAGCCTTGTAGAGAGCGGAGTGCGTCGCCATGGCCGCCAACGTAGCCGCGAACGCGAATCGTAGGAAGCTCGGCCCGACGCGCGCCTCCCTACATGCGCCCCCATGGATTGCAATGCTGAAACGCGCGACACGACTCGCGAAACCTGATCGACAGGCGTCCACGGGAAGTAGGCAAGCCGAGAGAAGTAGCGCTATTCTCGCTCTCGGTAGAACGTGGCGATTAATCGCGACAAGGTGCTCGAAGCCGCTCAGAAGTACGTCGAGAAGAAGAAGTACGACAAGGCGGTTCACGAGTATCAAAAGCTGATCGAAGCAGATCCGAACGACGCTCGGACGCTGCTCAAGATCGGGGACCTGCAGGCGAAGCAATTCCTGCATGCTGAGGCCATCTCCACCTACGAGACGGTGGGAAAGCTCTACGCGCACCAAGGCTTCGCCCTGAAGGCGATCGCGGTCTACAAGCAGATCCGCGAGATCATCGCGAAGCACGTCCCGCAGCTCGAGGAGCGCTACGGCCACATCACGCCGAAGCTCGCCGAGCTGTACCAGCAGCTCGGTCTCACGAGCGACGCGCTGGCCGCCCTCGACGAGGTGGCGACGCGCCTCCAGCGTCAGCAGAGGGACCCCGAGGCCATCGAGGCCTTCCGGAAGATCGTCGAGCTCGATCCGACCAACCCGCTCCCGCACCTCCGCCTCGCCGAGGCGCTCTCGCGGGTGAAGGACACCGAGGGCGCGGTCTTCGAGTTCAAGACGGCCGCCTCGCAGCTCGCCGGCATCGGCCGGCGCGACGACGCGCTCAAGGTCCTCGAGCGCCTCCTCCACCACAAGCCGGATGCCGAGCAGGCGCGCATCTGCGCCGAGCTCTATCTCTCGCGTGGGCAGCCGCAGGACGGCATGCAGGCGCTGTCGAAGCTGCAGATCTGCTTCCAGGCGAACCCGCGCGACTTCGACACGCTCTCGCTCCTCGCCCGCGCGTTCAACGCGATCGGCCAGGGAACGAAGGCGATCGAGGTGCAGAAGGAGATGGCGCGCGTCGCGCGCGATGCGGGCAAGCAGGACCTCTTCCGCGAGATCGTCGAGCGCCTCGTGCGCGTCGCTCCGCAGGACGACGGCGTTCGCAAGCTCTCCACGCAGTCGGGCTCGGTCGGTTCGCTCGGGGCGACCGGCGGAGGGCCCGTGCCTCCCGCCGCGGGCTCGGCGCCGCAGATGCCGCAGCAGCAAGCGTACGGTCAGCCGCCGCCGGCGTACGGGCAGCCGCCGCAGCAGCAGGGCTGGCAGCAGAACCAGGGGTACGCGCAGCAGCAGCAGGGCTGGCAGCAGTCGTCGCCCGGTCAGCCTCCTCCGCTCCAGCGCCCCCAGACCGCGGGCGCCGGCGGCTTCAACATCCCGCCGCCGGGGCAGCCGCAGCCGAACACGCTGCCGCGTCCCGTCACCGCTGCGCAGTTTCCGCCGCCGCCGTCCGCCGACGACGACCTCGGTGACGACGTCGACGAGCTCTCCTACGAGGAGGTCGACGCCGAGGAGGTGATGGAGGAGGTCGCCCAGGCCGAAGCGTACGAGCAGGAGCAAGAGCGCGCGGCCCGGACCGAGCTCGATCACGCGGCGTACGGCGTGGCCGACGCGAACGCCTACGCCGACGAGGACTCGCAGGCCTCGTACGTCGAGCAGGCTGGCTACGGCGACCAGGGCTACGACGCCGCGGCCGCCGAGCCCGGCGGCGCCGTTCAGGAGATCGAGCCCCCGCCCGACACCTCCGAGCAGCTCCACAAGGTGCTCGCGGACGCGAACGCGTTCCGCCGCGTTCGCCTCTACAACAAGGCGCTCGACACGCTCCGCGGCGGTCTCGAGATCGATCCGCGCTCGATGGACATCCACGAGGTGTTCCGCGACATCCTCATCGAGTCCGGCCAGACCGAAGAGGCCGTGCAGGAGATGCTCGTCATCGCTGCGCTCTACATCGATTCGCTCGATGGCGAGTCCGCGGCCCGCGCCCTCCAGGATGTCCTCGCCTTCGATCCGCAGAACACCCGCGCGATCGAGATGCTCCAGGAGCTCGGCTACGAGATCGTCGACGAGAACGAGGCGCTCGGCGGCGAGCCCGCCGCCCCTGCCGGCTACGAGACGGCGGACGCGGAGGGCAACGCTCTCCCCGCCTACGATCTCGATGGCAACGAGAATGCGCAGTACGCCGACGACCGGCAGATGTACGTCGGCCGCGACGCACCGGCCGCCGAGCTCAGCGCGGACGGCCACGACTCGCTCCCCAGCTTCCCGCTCGACGAGCCCGACGCGGACATGCCGCCGGCCTACGTCGACAGCGGCGGCGCCCACGAATCGAACACCGTCCGCCCCGAGCCGCCGGCGCGCGCCCCGTCGCTCGGCCCCGTTCCGAGCATCGGTGCCGCGTCGAGCCGCGAGCTCGAGGACGCGCTCGACGAGGCGGAGTTCTTCTGCTCGCGCGGCCTCTTCGACGACGCACGCGCGATCCTCACCGAGCAGCAGGCGAAGCACCCGAACAACCCGCTCCTGCGTGAGCGCGTCGCCGAGCTCGACGCGCAGGACGAGCAGCGCGCCGGCAGCGGCGCACGGGAGCGGCCGCAGGCGCCAGACCGCGCCTACGACCTCGCGACGTCCCTCGATGCGCTGGAGAGCCTCGACTACAACGGCCTCGAGCCCGCCGAAGGCAACGCTGCGGCCAACGAGCAGGTCGACGTCGAGGAGGTCTTCGCGAAGTTCAAGGAGGGCGTCGCGAAGCAGATCAGCGTCGACGACTCCGACTCGCACTACAACCTGGGCATCGCTTACAAGGAGATGATGCTCATCGACGACGCGATCCGCGAGTTCGAGGTCGCGGCGCAGGATCCGAAGCGGGAGTGCGTGTGCTTCTCGATGATCGGCATGATCGAGATCGAGCGCGGACGGATGAACGACGCGATCGACGCGTTCCTCCGCGGCCTCAACTCGCCGAACAAGGACGCGCAGCAGGAGACGGTGCTCTGCTACGAGATCGGCGCCTGCTACGAGGCGAAGAAGCTCAACAAGGAGGCGCTCTCCTACTACCAGAAGGCGATGCGCCGCGACCCGAACTACCGGGACGTCCAGGAGCGCGTGCGGCGCCTCGCGAAGGTCGAGCCCAAGCGCCAGGTGGCCGTCGCTGCGGACGACGAGTTCGACCGCGCGTTCGACGACCTCGTCTCCAAGGCCTGAGCGCTCGTCGGTTCGCTCGCGCTGCGGGCCGTGATCGTCGCTTGTCGCGAGGCCGGAGCCGGGACAAGCTACCGGCGCCGAGCATGGACGACGGGACGCGCAAGAAGAAGCCCCGGGCGGCCCGGCCCCGCAACGGCGACCCCGGCGTCGCGCCCACGCGGGCCGCGCTGCACGAGGCGGCGCTCGCGTACCTCGCGCGCGGCGCAGCGAGCGCGGACTCGGTGGCGAAGACGCTCCAGCGGCGCATCGGGAACTGGGCGCGCCGGGCGGTGCGCGCGGGACGGGACGCCGAGGCCATCGCGCAGGACGCGGCCGCGGCGCGCGAGCTCATCGCGCCCATCGTGGAGCGGCTGGGCGAGGTCGGGCTCGTCAACGACGCCGCGTTCGCGGCGAATCGCGCGAAGCGGATGGCGACCTCGGGGCGGTCACGGCGCGCCATCACCGCCCACCTGGCGCAGAAGGGCGTGGCGGCGACCACGGTGCGCGAGGCGGTCGGGCACGATGTCGGCGCGGAGCTCGCCGCCGCGATAGCGTTCGCGCGCAAGCGGCGCCTCGGCCCCTTCGCGCGCGAGGAGGCAGAGCCGCTCGATCGCGACGCACGCCGCGTCGCGGAGCGAAAGGCGCTCGGCACCATGGCGCGCGCCGGGTTCGACTTCGGGGTGTGCGAGCGCGTGCTGCGCATGGATCGCGACGACGCCGACGAGCGCCTCCGCGACCGCCGCGAGTTCTAGCGTACGCGCACCCGCAGCGAACGGAAGCCGGTGCCGCCTCGCGCGTCGCGCAGCACCGTCCACAGGATCGCGGGCGCGGCCGGATCCGCGGCGCTCGGTGCGGTCCACGTGGTCGCGACGTCGCGCAGCTCGTCCGCCTCGTCGCGGCCCGTGCGGGTCTCGGCGAAGCGCCCCCGCGAGGCGAGCCACGACACGCGCATCGCCTCGCGGCGCGAGCCGAGCGTGCGGCTGACGGCGTCGAACGCGGGGTACCGCTCGGCGCCGCCGCACGGCGCATCGCCGATGCAGGCCGGCCACGCCACGCGCACGCCGAGGACCTCGCCGGCGCTCGCGGTGATCTCGGCGCCTTCCGCCGCCGCCTCGAGCCGGCCATCGGCGTGAGTGACCGTGACGTCGGCGACGCGCGGGTTCGTGTTGGACCGATACGTGCGCTCGAACGTCGCGACGTCCTCCTGCGTCGCCCCGGCGAGGCCGCATCGCACGCGGACGTCGAACAGCGCGTCGCCAGCGCCGGGCGCGCGCACCACGCCCGGCAGGAAGTAACCGCCGGTCACATCCGGGTCGGCGGGCCGGCCCGCCGGCTCCCCCGCCACCTCGGCGAGCGGACGATCGGGCCCGAAGAGCCGGCACGCCTCGGCGGGGATGGCCCCCCTGGCCTCGGCGCCCGCGCCGAGGGCGACGAGCGCACCCGGCGCGTCATGGAGGCAGGCCGCGGAGAGCGACGTGGGCTCCGCCAGCGACCGCCGCGCCACGCAGAAGCTCCAGTCGAGCGATGTGACCAATGGATACATTACGCCGTCCGTGGTGAGCGCCCGCAACGTGATCTCCTCGCCAGGCTTCGCCTCCGCCGGCTCGCTCTGCACGGCGAGGATGCGCGGGCCGTCGACGTGGGAGAGATCGTCGTCGAGCGTCGGGCGGCAAGCGCCGACGAACGCGAACGCGAGAGAAAAGCCGAGGAGCCACGCATGCTTCATAGCGACCACTTCGCTCCGATCACCGGCAGGATGGGCAGGCCGGTGATGAAGCCCTTGTTCCGGTAGCTCGCGGAGTAGACGATCTCCTCCGGGTTCTCCCGGTTCGTGACGTTCTGCACCTCGAGGTACGCCTCGAGCTCGCCCCGCGGCAGGGTGAAGCGCTTGGAGCCGCGCAGGTCGACCTGGAAGAAGGCGGGGATGCGATCCGAGTTCTTGGGACCGAACACCGGCGTGTAGGCATCGCGCCGCGCGTCGTAGAGCGCGCGCTCCACCGGCGTCCGCGGGAAGCCCGTGGCGAAGCGCACGCGCGCGCCGACGTCGAAGCCCTTGCCGAGATCCCACGTACCGATACCCGTGAGCACGTGCGACTGGTCGTAGTCCGAGGGCCGCAGCGCTCCGTCGGGCGTGTCGCGCCGCTCGCTGCGCACGATGGCGTAGCTGATCCAGCCGGACACGTGCGCGGCGAGCGACTGCCGGAGGAGCACCTGCACGCCGTACGAGCGTCCGCTCCCCGCCGCCGAGAGCGCCTCGGCGAGCAGCGGTGAGGTGGCGGAGTTGCGGACCACGAGGTCCGTCTGCCAGACATGGAACGCGGTGGTCTCGAGCGAAGTCTTCGAGAGGAGATGCAGGCTACTCCCGACGAGCAGGTGGTCCGCAGCGGCAGTGGGGAGCGTCGGGTTGCCGAATACCGCCGATAGATCCTCCGCCGAGGCCGGCTGGTGGTAGCGGCCATAGGCGGCGCGCAGATCGAGGAGAGAGCTCGCCGCCCAGCGCAGCGCGAGGCGTGGCTCGACCGAGAGATCCTGGCGGAACGCGCCGGCGGAGGGCGTATCGCCCTCGATGGGAGTGCGCCGGCTCACGCTCACGAAGTACGGATCGATGCGGAGGCCGGGCACCACGTGCACCTTGCCACCGAGCAGCCCGAGATCGAGCTCGCCGAACGGCGCGAGCCCTGCGGTCGTGACCTTCCACGCATCGGCGTTGACGCGATCGGGGGGCAGCTGCCCGAACGTCCGCGCATCCCCCTCGCGCGCGGGGTTCGTGATCGAGCCGCTGCGCGTGAGCTTCGCGTTCGAGACCTCGGCGTCGAGGCCGACGGTCGCGGTGAGGAGATCGGTCAGCTTGCCGCGCCACGAGGTGCGCAGCCCGTAGAGCGTCGCGTCGGACGAGAGCGAGGTCGGCACGTCGCCGAAGCGATTCTCGAGGCGATTGGAGTCCGCACCGAACCACGGCACCACGGAGACCGTGCCGCCCGGGGTGTCCTTCTCCCAGCGTGCGTAGACGCGCTGGAACGACGTCGCGCGCGTGTCGCGCTTCGCGAGCAGCGGATCGGCGCTGGCGAGGGACCGTGAAACGCGATCGGACGAGAGCATGCCGGTGAGGTCGATGCGCTCGTGCGGACCGAGATCGTACGCGATGCGCACCTGCCCGTCGTAGTAGCGGGGGAGGGGGAAGAAGTCCTCGGCGTCCCCGTCGGTGAACGGCTCGATCACGGTGTGCAGATGGCTGCGGCGCGCCGCTACCGTGACGCTCACGCCCTTGGCGATGGGCGTTCGCACCGCGGCCGACGCGTCGAGCACGTCGATGCCGGCGCTCGCATGAAGCTCCTTCTCGTCCGAGCGCCGCGTGCGCACCGTCACGAGGCCGCCCAGCCCTCGACCGTACGAGGCGCCGTAGCCGCCCGGCGCCAGCTCGACGCTCTCCACGAGATCCGTGGCCACCACCGAGCGGAGCCCGCCGCCGTGATAGAGCCGCGGCAGCCGGACGCCGTCGACGTAGACGCGCGTGTCCTCGGGCGCGGCGCCCCACACCACGAGCTGTCCCGACCCGACCTGCGAGCGCGCCACGCCGGGCAAGCTCTCCACCACCTTGAGGACGTCGCCCTGCGTGCCCGGCAGGCGCTTGGCCTCCTCGGCGGACACGGTGGTCGCGACGACGTGCTTGTCGAGCGCGGGCGCCGTGACGACGATCTCGAGGTCGTCCTGCGGGCCGTCGCCCGGCGCCGGCGCTGCGGCCGGCCCCAGCACGTCGTAGGTGGCCTCGACCTTCTTGCCTGCCTCGAACGTCTCCTCGGTGCGCAGCGCCGTCAGATGCTCGCCGGACAGGGTCACGACGCGCGCGCCGGGCGCGACCGCCTCGATCCGGAAGTGGCCGCTCGCATCGGTACGGGCCTGCGCGCCGCCATCGACGGCGACCACCACGCCCTCGAGCGGCTTCTGCGAGCTGCGGTCACGAACGACGCCCTCGAAGACCGCGGTCTTCGGTAGCTCGGCGCGCAGCGTGAACTCGTAGCGATAGAGAATGCGGATCGGCGAGGCCTTGCCGTCGATCTCGGCAGGCTCGAACACGAACTGGCGGATCGCCGAGTGCGCGGCGGCATCGAACGCAGGCCCCGCCGACTCCACGACCGATGCATCCTGCACGTTTCCCGCGACGTCGAGGATGAGTCGCGCCACCACCACCGCCCCGCGGCCGCTCGCCTTCTCGCTCTCCGGAAAGTCGGCCTCGACGAAGCGCGTGAGCTTCGGCGCCTTCACGCGCGGCGGCGCGGGCGGCGCGGGCGGCGCCGGCGGCGCGGGCTGAGCGAACGCGGGGGAGGGCGCGCTGGCGAGCACGAGACCGACCGCCCAGCGAGCGAGATGACGACGCGCGCGCATGGGTCAGAGCGTGAAGCGCATCGAGATCACGAACGTGGTCGGCGCAGCCTTTCCGCAGCGGGTCCCGGCCTCGAACGTCGCGGCCCGCGCGGCCACGAGCGCGGCCTCGTCGAGCCCGTGGCCGAGCCCCTCCAGCACGCGCGCTGCCGACACGTGACCGGTGGCGTCGACCGTGAGCTCCACGCGCACCCTGCCGGCGATGTTCGCGTCGCGCGCCTCGGGCGTGTACGCGGGCTGCGTGATCGAGACGACCTTCGGCTTCGTGGGCGGCTCGGCGCACGCCTCCGCCGCGGTGGCCGCCGGCGCCCCGAGCACCTTCTTCGAGACATGCACCGACGAGGCGGGAGCGGGAGCGGCCGCGGCCTTCGCGCCGCCCGCGGGCAAGGCGAGCCCTCCCCCGCCCGTTCCGCCGCCGAGCGAGAGACCGAAGTCGGGAATGTCGGCGCCCGAGGACGGTCCCGCGGGCGCGGGCGCATCCGGAGGCGGCGGCGGAGCGGCCTTCGGCGCGACGGCCTTCGCAATCTTCGCAGCGGCCTTCGGCGCTTCGGGCGGAGGCTCGGGCGGAGGCCGCTTCGCCTTCGCCGGCTCGGGCTTGGCCTTCTCGAACACCGCCACGCTCACTTCCTCGTAGATCTTCGCGCCCTTGATGGACACGACCCCCGCGGCGAGCGCCAGATGCGCACCGAAGCTCGCGAGATAGAGGAGATGCGTGCGGGTCACAGACGGCCTACTGCGAGCGCTCGACGTGGATGGCGAACTTGACGATCCCCTCGAGCTTCGCGAGGTCGATCACGTGCACGACCGTGCCGTGGGTCACGTCCTGATCGGCGCTGAGCACCAGGCTCGTGTCGGCGTTCGAGGCATGCGCGGCGCGCAGCTTCGCGACGAGCTCCGGTTCGGTGACCTCCTGCTCGTCGAAGAGCGTCTTCTTCTCGCGCGTGAGGGTGACCTTCGCGATCTGCGGGACCGACTCGTCGGACGTGGCGGTCTTGGGCAGCTCGACCTTCAGGCTCTGCGCGACGATGTACGTCGCCGACACCATCATGATGACGAGCAGCACGAGGACCACGTCGACCATCGGCGTGACGTTGATCCCCACGATGGGCGCGCGGCCCCGACCAGCGAGCTGCGCCATGGCTACTCTGCGGCCTCGGTCGCGAACGCCGTAGCGCCGGAAGCCGCCACGTCTTCACGCTCGCGGGGCGCGACGCGCGCCTCGGGGTTCGGTTCCGCCGTCGCCGACGCCGGGACGTCCGTCGGCATGCGCAGCGCGGCGGTGAGCAGCTTGGCGAGCGCGAGCGTGTCGCTCTCGATGCCGGCGATCCGCTTCTGCGCGACGTTGTAGGCGACGACCGCAGGCAGCGCGACGAACAGACCGACGCCGGTGGCGACGAGCGCCTCGGCGATACCGCTCATCACGTTGCCCATGGCCGCCTTCGCAGCGCCCGCGGAGAGCTGGTGGAAGGCCTCGATGACGCCGAGGACGGTTCCGAACAGCCCCACGAACGGCGCATTCGTGCCCAGCGTGCCGAGCAGGTTCGTGCCGCGGTCGAGCTCCTTGCGTGCCGCGCCGAGCTCGCTCTCCACCGCATCCTGCACCGCCGCCGGGCCGCCCTTCTCCCAGGCGAGCGCCGACGCGAGCACGCGTGCCTCGATCGAGGGGCTCGCCGCGAGCACCTTCTTCGCAGCGCCGAGGTCGCGTGCGGTGAGCGCCTTCGACAGGCGAGCCCGCAGCGCCGGGATGTCGTCACGGTGCCGACGGAAGAACAGCCAGCGCTCGAGCATCGCCGTGAGCGAGAGCACCGAGAGCGCGAGCAGCAGCCAGAGGACCCACGTGCTCCCGGCCAGCGCCACCTTCAACAATCGATCGACGAGCATGATGCCTTCTCCTCAGAACGTGACTTCGGTGACGAACGTGCCGAGCCGGGCGCCGCCGGATGCCTCGAGGGGCAGCAGCACGCCCTGCTTCGTGATCGACTCGACCAGCTGCTGAAGCTTCGGATCGACGGCGGCCGCCGACTCGAACAGCGAGAAGCGGAAGTGGACGGCGCCCTTTCCGCAGGCGTCGAAGAGGCTAGCGTAGACGAGGTACGAGCCGGGCGCGGGGCGCGTCTGGAAGACGAGGTCCTCGCGCTGCACGCCGTCGATCACACATCCACCGTTCGAGTCGCGGTCGAACACGCCGGCGTTCGCGTTCGCGTTCGCGTTCGCGTCGGCGCCGCCCGTCGAGGGTCCAGGAGGCGGCGGCGCGACGGTGCGGGGGTGCTTCGCGTCGACGATGCGGCCGTCGGGAGCAACGATCACGAGGTCGAGGTCCACGGCGGTATCCCACGAGAGCGAGAGGACTGCGGCCGGCGGTTTCGTCCTGGGATCGCACGCGTTGAGGTTGTCGGGTACGGGCGGGGTCACGCAGACCGACAGGTCGCGCGCCGGCCCGGCCACGCCGGCACCATCGACCGCCACCACGCGCAGCGCGTGGAGGCCGGGCGCCACGTCGACGCCGAAGTCGGCGACTGTCTGCCAGATGAGCTCGCCGTTGTTCTGAGGATCCGGTCCGTCGACCGGGAAAACCCAGTAGCCGGAGCCCACGTCGGCGAAGCGGATCGCGATTGCCACCGCATCGGGGCTCGCGCGCCCCAGCAGCCCCTTCTCGGTCTGCCCCGGGCGGACCACGGTGCTCGCGGTCTCGAACGATGTGACCGATGGATACATTGCCGCGGACGCGGGCAGATCGCCGGCCTTGAACGCCGCCGCGCGCAGGCGCAGCGGCTCGCCGAGGCCCGTCTCGCTCGGCTCGCCGGAGCAGGCGAAGAGCGAGAGCGCGAGCGACGCCACGAGGGCGCCGATCGCGAGGACGATCGCCAGACCGCGGCCCATCAGAGCTCTCCCTGGAGGCGGAACGTGATGCGATCGTTCTTCAGGTCGGTGGGGACGCCCGAGGAGTCGCGCGCCAGGGAGTCGACGATGGCGTCGTACTGGAGCAGCAGCCGCACGCGATCGGGCAGGATCGCGCCGATCATCGGCGAGTAGGTGTGCACCGTCGCGTCGGCGGGGATCAGCTTGCCACGACGTTTGTCGAAGACGTCGGCATTGGGGTCGTAGTGGTCCGTGCGGAACCCGACCACCGCGTAGCGACCGATCTCCTGGAGGAAACCGGCATAGAAGCCGAGCTCGCGGATGTCGCTGCCGGTGGCGATCGGGTCGGCGACGAGAAAGCCGCGATCGGCGTTCTGCGCGACGAAGATCTCGCCGTAGAGGCGGGTCTTGCCGATCGGCGTATCGAGCGAGCCCTGGAGGTCCACGCCAAAGGCCCAGCGCGAGAAATTCTGCGAGGGCGTCGCGGCGGTGCCCGGAACGGCGGTGATCTCCCCGCTGTCGACCGAGCCGTTCTCGTTGAGATCGCGCCAGACGACGCCGTTCTTCGTCGCGTCCTTGCCAGCGTGGAAGCCCTTGCCCGTGAGGAACGAGATCCCGCCGGCGACGCGGGACTTTTCGTGCGGCTTCGTGTCGACACCGAAGCGCGCGACGATGTCCTTCGCGGCGTTCGGATCGCCGGCCACGCGGCCGGGCCGGTCGTCGATCGGCTCGCCGTTGAGTGCCGCAATGGCATAGCGGAAGAAGCCGGCGCCGCCCGAGAGGCGGATCCCGACGTCCGGCTCGCCTGGAAACAGCGCGAGCGATCCTGCTGAGCGCTCCATGAAGAAGCGCGCGCGCGGCGACTCCGTCATCTCGTAGCCGAACGGGATCTCGCTGAGCCCTCCGGTGAGGCGCAGGTACGGAGGCAGGTCGCGGTTCGGGTTGCGCCAGAGCAGCGAGACCTCGGCGCGCCGCAGCCCGAACGACGGACCGCGGACCGTGTTGCCGTCGACCTCGATGGCGGTGGAGGCCCAGGTCCAGGCGCGATCCACGCGGATGCGCGCGCGGCGCACGAGGAAGCGGTCCTGGTTGAGGAGGACGCCGCCTTGCTGCAGCTGGTCCTCGGAGATCGGGTTGTGCTCGTACTGTCCCTGCACGTAGCCCGAGAAGACCAGGCCGAGCGGCCCGGTGAGCCCGCCGGTGAGCGACGGCTCACGCTCCACGCGCACCGTGGTGGGCACCTCGGTCGCGGGTGCGGGCGCGGGCGCGGGTGCGGGCGAAGCTGCGGCCGCCGCCTCGAGCGCACGCACGCGATCTTCCAGCGCGCTCGGAGCGAGAGGAGCGGCGGGCGCGGCAGGAGCGGCGGGCGCGGCAGGAGCGGCGGGCGCGGCAGGAGCGGGAGGCGCCGCCGGTACCTCCAGGTCCGTCTCCTGCGCCGAGGCGCCTCGTGTCAGCGCCACGGCCGCAAGGACGAGCGCCACGCTCGACGCGCGGCGCGACGCGCGGGTACTGCACGACATCGTCATCGGTCCGTCGATCAGGGGACGGGCGGGAGCGCCTGGCCCGCCTTGTAGAGCGGCAGCCGCTTCACGTTGTCGAACGGCGTGCACTGGCCGTCGGTGCAGGCGTTGAGGAACTCGTCGAGCGCGACCGGCTCGCACGCGAAGCACGCGTTCGGTCCGCTGCAACCGGCGTCGCGATTGCCGCCTTCGGGCGTCACCGCGGCGTCGGGATCGGTGGTAGCGGGCGGGATGGGCGGCCGCGAGGGCGCGGCCTCTTCACTGCTGGACGAGCACGCGGTTACGGCGACGCCGCCGAAGGCGAGCCCGCCGGCGAGCAGACCGAGCGCGAGCGCGCGACGGGCGAGGAGCGCGCGTTCCATCACCGGGCCTCGCAGAAGTTGCGGCGGCAAACGGGCGCGCGCGAGGGGCAAGCCGCATCGTTCGTGCATGCGGTGCACGACGTGGCGCCCGTGGCGACGGACTCGAAGAAGCAACCGCACGGCTTCTCGGCCGCGTTCTTCTTCAGCTCTCCGAGGTCGCTCTCGCGCCACACGTTCATGGCGCAGCGCGGGACGTTGCCCGACTTGATCTCGAGCGCGAGGATGTCGACGTTGCTCGGCGCCTCGACCTCGCCCGTGAAGTAGCCGAGGAACTTGGCGACCTCGGGGTTCACGATCCTCTTCTGCAGGTCGATGCGGGCGAAGAAGTGGATGGGCGCCCAGATGTGGTACTGGCCGTTGCGTACGTTCTTCTTGTCGAACGACGTCGCGGTCGAGTCGGGGGTGAATCCGCAGCGCTGGCCCTTGTGCTGGTAGGCGAGGGTGCGGATGGTGGCGCGGTTCGCGTCCGCGACCTCACCGGACACGAGCCCGATCGCGGCCTCCGGCTTGATCGAGGTGGCGACGGCGGTGATCGTGCCGGCGTTCGTCCTGGTGTCGACGCCCTTGAACTTCTCGGGCGGGATCCCGGTGGCGAGAGAGATGAAGAGCTGCGCGGCGGAGTTGGCGTCGCGCTTGAAGATCTGGGTGTCGTCGACCCAGGGCTGCGCCTGACCGAGCTGACCGAACCCGAACGCGAAGTAGGCGCCCTCCGAGCTGATGACGGTCTGGCTCGAGGCGGTCGGTACGATCAGGTTGTACGTGTTCACCGGCCCGACGAAGTCGCCGATG
>Ga0123336_10002775_pt1 | contig 15033 bp, 14 predicted proteins | sample SSSSmetaG_FD_96466 | JGI IMG/M metagenome (GOLD analysis project Ga0123336, IMG submission 96466) | Glacier valley bacterial and archeal communities from Borup Fiord, Nunavut, Canada, to study Microbial Dark Matter (Phase II) - ​SSSS metaG | ecosystem: Environmental > Aquatic > Freshwater > Ice... | reverse complement strand
TGTACGTGATGGAGAACGGCGCTTCGGCAGAGATCGCGGTGGTGGGCAAGGAAGGGCTGCTCGGCATATCGCTCTTCATGGGCGGCGATTCCACGCCCAGCCGGGCCGTGGTGCAAAGCGCGGGTGAAGGCTTTCGCATGGCCGCACAAGACATCAAGAAAGAGTTCAAGCGCACGGCGGTGCTGCACCTGCTGCTGCGTTACACGCAGGCGCTGATCACGCAGATGTCGCAAACCGCCGTGTGCAACCGGCACCATGCGCTCGACCAGCAGCTGTGCCGCTGGTTGCTGCTGAGCCTGGACCGGCTGCAAGGCAACGAACTCGTGATGACGCAGGAGCTGATCGCCAACATGCTCGGCGTGCGCCGCGAAGGCGTGACCGAAGGCGCGCTCAAGCTGCAGGCGGCGGGGCTCATCAAGTACTCGCGCGGTCATATCACCGTGCTCGACCGGCGCGGCCTGGAGCAGCGCACCTGCGAGTGCTATGAAGTCGTCAAACGCGAGTACGACCGCCTGCTGCCTGCGCGCGCGCCCGGCTGACCACGCCACGCTGTGGCGTGAGCCTGAACGGGCCGCGCTGTAGGAGGCCGACCACATGGCAGGGCGGCGGCAGCCGATGGTGCCGGTGAAGCAGGCGCCGCACCATGCGGTGGTGGCAAGTTTGCCAGCGTGCCTTGTTTGCCCACTGCGCCACACCCCACCACTTGCGAAGGATCTCTCATGAACTTAGTGATGTTGACGGCCTCTCTGGCCGCGCTGCTCGGCCTGGCCGCTTGCGACAAACCCACAGTGGTCAACGTGCCACCCGCGCAGGTCGGCGTTCCCGGCCCATCTGGCGCCACGGGTGCCACCGGTTCGACAGGCTCGACAGGCTCGACAGGCTCGACAGGTTCCACCGGTGCGACCGGCAAAACGGGTGATGGCACGACCATCATCGTCACGCCAGCCGCCTCGGCGCCGAGCTGAGCCCCACACGACCAACTTACACGGGAGACAACCATGGGCATCGGAACTATTCTGCTGATCATCCTGATTCTCGCGCTGGTCGGGGCGCTGCCGACCTGGGGGCACAGCCGCAGCTGGGGCTACGGCCCGAGCGGCGGGCTGGCGCTGGTCGTCGTGATCCTCGTCGTGCTGCTCCTGATGGGCCGCATCTAGACGCTCGGTCGGCCTACCTGCAGGCCCACCCGCGCGCAGCACGCAAGAGGTGCGCGGCAGCGCTGAGCACCTGAAAGCACAAAGGCGCTATGTGCGTTGCCAGACGGTACGGCGACGGTTATTAATGCACATTCGGTGCGAGCGTGCGATTGCCAATAACTGGACGCGCTCTGTCGCCCTGCCCTGCGCTCGTGCAAGGCAGGGCCCACCGGAGAGCCATCTTGGCCATGGTCGCGAATCACCTGATCGAACTCTTGCCGCGTGCCGAGCGCGTGCGCCTTCTGGCCGTGTGCGAGCCGGTTCAACTGGTTCTGAGCAATGTGCTGCAAGAGCCAGGCACGCCCACGCGTCACGCCTACTTCCCGACCGATGGCTTCATCTCGATGGTGGCCATGAGCGACGGCCACTCGGGCGTCGAGGTCGGCTTGGTCGGCCGCGAAGGCATGGTCGGCGCGAACCTGGCGCTCGGCGTGAGCACCGCCAACCTGCGGGCGCTGGTGCAAGGCGCGGGTGGTGCCTGGCGCATCAGTGCCGTGGCGCTAAAGCGTGAACTGGCCAAGAGCAAATCACTTCAAAGCGGGTTGAACCGCTACCTGCACGTGCTGATGGGGCAACTGGCCACCTCGGCCGCGTGCCTGCGCTACCACCAGATCGGGCCGCGCCTGGCGCGCTGGCTGCTGATGTCGCAAGACCGAGCCGGGCGCGACAGCTTCCAGGTGACGCAGGAGTTCCTGGCCTACATGCTCGGCGTGCGGCGCGTGGGCATCACCGTGGCTGCCGGTGCCCTGCAACGCAGCGGCCTGATCACATACCACCGCGGTGACTTCACCGTGCTCGACCGCAGCGGGCTGGAAGCAGCCGCCTGCAGTTGCTACCAAACCGACCGCAAAACCTACGCGGCCACAGTCAAATGACCGAGACGTTGGCACAGGTGCGTGGGTTCGTTCTTATGTGCGACAGCGCACAGACGGACGATCACTCCGCAGCTATGAATACTTTGGGACAACCTTGCGGCGGGTGAACGGCACCCGGCATGGGAGCGGTATGCCATTGGGGCCAGGTGCCCGCATGGGGACGTCAAATGAATCAAGGTGTGCAGCGCGAAACGTCATTGACCGACGGGGTCGACCTGCCGGCCAAGGCGCAAGCTGGCGCGGCCAGGGTCAACGGCGACGGCAACGCATTCGTTGCCCCGTGGCGTGCGGGCAAGACCGGCAACAGCGCGGCGGTCGGCTTGGCCGCCGTTGCGCACAGCGGGTCGCGCCGCAATGTCGGTGTCGATTCCGCAGGCGGTGCCGACGTGGACATCGCGCACTGGGACGACCTCTTCCGTGCCGTGAAGGCCAGGCTGCGCAACACCGTGGATGTTCACCTCACTGCGCTGACCTTGCCCTTGGCAGATGTTGCCGCTGATCAGATTCGCAGGCGCGTGCTCGAATGCGTATCGGCGCTCGACCAGCTGCACATGACGCTGACCAACGAAGCCGACCGCCGCTATCGCCTGGAACTCGAATTGTTCGAGGCTCGCAGCGCTCTCTCGCAGGCGCGCAGCGAACTCGTCTGCACCTGTGCCGAAGAGGTGCGCTCCCGTCACATGGCCTTGCACGACGGCCTGACGCACTTGCCCAACCGCAACCACTTCCATGATCGGCTCACGGAGGCGCTGGCGCTTTCCCAGGCCACGCAGCAGAGCCTGGCGGTGTTGTACCTCGATCTCGACGGCTTCAAGCCGATCAACGATGCACACGGTCATGAAACCGGCGATGCCCTGCTGAAGATCGTCGCCGCCCGATTGACCCGCACCGTGCGTGAAGAAGACATGGCCAGCCGTGTCGGCGGCGACGAGTTCGCCTGTCTGCTGGGCGGCATACCGACGCGCGACCAGCTCGCGGAGCTGGCGCGCAAGCTGGTTTGTGCGATCTCGGCCACGGTTCAGATCGGCCATCTGGTGCTCCAGGTGCGGCCGAGCATCGGCATTGCCTTGTGCCCCGCAGACGTCGACAGCGCCGACGCGTTGCTCAAGACCGCCGACGCCGCCATGTACCGTGCGAAACGCCGGCAGACGGGCTACGCCTTCTTCGACGAGTTGTCGGACGAATCGAAAGCCGGCACGCTTTAGACCCGCCGACTGCCGCGAGCACAGGCAATGCGCTAACCTGATGGCGCCATGCCGTTGCCCACCCAAGCTCGAATCGTCATCGTGGGTGGCGGCATTGCCGGCTGCTCCGCCGCCTACCACCTGAGCCTGCTGGGCGAGCGCGACGTGCTGCTGCTCGAACAAGGCCGGCTGACCTGCGGCACCACCTGGCATGCGGCCGGCTTGATCGGCCAGATGCGGCCGAACCGCAGCATGACGCAGATGAGCCGCTATGGCATCGAGTTGTACTCGGCGCTCGAAGCCGAGACGGGCCTGGCCACCGGCTGGAAGCAATGCGGCAGCGTCAACGTGGCGGGAACGGCCGAGCGCATGCAGGTGCTGCGCAAGCAGGCGGCGCTGGCGCGCAGCTTCGGCGTGGAGGTCGACGTGATCAGCGCCCAGCGTGCCGGCGAGTTGTACCCGCTGCTGCGCACCAGCGACCTGCACGGCGGCCTGTGGTTCCCGGGTGACGGCAAGGCCAACCCGGCCGACCTGACCATGTCCCTGGCGAAGGGTGCACGCATGCGCGGCGTGAAGATCGCCGAGGGCGTGGAAGTGACCGGCGTGCTCGTTGAAGGCGGGCGCGTCAGCGGCGTTCGCGCCGTGCACGATGGCCAAGAGCACGAGGTGAAGTGCGAGGTGCTCATCAACTGTGCCGGCCAATGGGCGCGCCAGTTCGGCCGGCTGGCCTTTGTCAACGTGCCGCTGTACTCGGCCGAACACTTCTACATCGTCACCGACCGCATCATTGGCGTGCACCCGATGCTGCCGGTGATGCGCGACCCCGACGGCTGCATCTACTACAAGGAAGAAGTCGGTGGCCTCCTGATGGGCGGCTTCGAGCCCAAGGCCAAGCCGTGGGCGATGGACCCGATCCCGTCGACCTTCCAGTTCGCCCTGCTCGGTGAAGACTGGGACCAGTTCGAGCCGCTGATGAAGGCCGCGATGCACCGCACGCCGTGCCTGGAGGCCGCGCAGGTGAAAATGTTGCTGAACGGGCCGGAGAGCTTCACGCCCGATGGCAACTTCATCATCGGCGAGGCCCCCGAGCTGCGCAATTACTTCGTCGCTGCGGGCTTCAACTCGGCCGGCATTGCCAACTCGGGCGGTGCGGGCAAGCTGATCGCCGAATGGGTGATCGGCGGTGAAGCGCCCTGCGACGTGTGGGACATTGACATCCGCCGCTTCGCCGCGTTCACCGCCAACCGCAAGGCATTGGCCGAGCGCACCAGCGAGACGCTGGGCTTGCACTACGCCATGCGCTGGCCGCGCCACGAACTCGCCACCGCGCGGCCTCTGCGCACCTCGCCGCTGTACGACCTGCTCGGGGCGAAGGGCGCGGTGTTCGGCAGCAAGAACGGCTGGGAGCGCGCGAACCACTTCAAGCCCGCCGGTGCAGCCAGCGCGCGGCCCGGCCTGGGCCGGCCCGACTGGCTGCCCTGGGTACAGGCCGAACAGCGCGCCACGCGCGAAGCCGTGGCGCTGTACGACCAGAGCTCGTTCGGCAAGCTGCTGCTGCAAGGCCGCGACGCCCTGGCCGTGCTGCAACGCCTGTGCGCGAACGAGATCGACGTGCCGGTCGGCCGCATGGTCTACACCGCGATGCTCAACGATCGCGGCGGCTTCGAGAGCGACGTGACCGTGATCCGCGAGGGCGAAGTGCGCTTCCTCGTGGTCACCGGCTCGGCGCAGGCGGTGCGCGATGCCGACCGGATCACGCGCCACATCGAAGCGCATGAACACGCGGTGTTGACCGACGTGAGCGCGATGACCTGCGTGCTGTCGTTGATGGGCCCGAACGCACGCGAACTCCTGGGCCGCGTGAGCCCGAACGATGTGTCGCCAGCGATGCTGAAGTTCTCGCACACGAACGAAATCGACCTCGGGTTGGCGCGGGTACGCGCCGCGCGCATGAGCTACGTGGGTGGCCCGGGCTTCGAGCTGCATGTTCCGGTCGAGATGGCGCGCCACGTGTACCTTGCGCTGCATGTGGCGGGCGCCGAACTCGGCCTCGTCGACGCCGGCTACTACGCCATCGACGCCTTGCGCATCGAAGCCGGCCGGCGCGCCTGGGGCGCAGAGCTGGGGCCGGATGAAACGCCGTTCGAAGCGGGGTTGATGGTGGGCGTGAAGCTCGACAAGACCGCGCCCTTCATCGGCGGTGCGGCATTGTTGAAGGCGCAGGGCCAGCCACTGCGCAAGAAGCTCGTGACGGTGGTGCTCGACTCGCCCGACGCGTACGCGTGGGGCGGCGAGGCGGTGCTGATCGACGGGCAGCCGTTGGGCGAGTTGTCGTCGGTCGGCTGGAGCCCGAAGGCCGGTGCCTGCATCGGCCTGGGATATGTGCGCGGCGAGGCAGCGCTGCGGCCCCATGCGGGCACCGCAGTTGCCGTGGACCTGTGGGGCGAGCCGGTGCCGGCGCGTGCGTGGGATGCGTGGCCGCCACCTATGATCCCGGCATGATCGGCCGCGCGCCCGCCCCCAGTTTCGTGGCCGACACGGCCCGCGCCGCGCTGGCGTGGCTGGCCGGCTGGTGGCGCACGCTGTACCTGGGTGCGCTGGTGCTGGTGATGGCGCTGTCGCCGTCGAGCTACCAGCGCGACAACCGGCATGCGCTGGCGCGCCACATCGTGCTCGACACCGCGCCGGTGCTGCTGTGGTTCACGCTGCTGTCGTCGTTGGTGAGCCTGGTCGTGATCCGCATCGTCGTGACGACGGCGCTGACCTACGGCCTGTCGCAGTACGCGCTCGAGATGCTGGTGCGGGTGCTGGTGCTGGAGCTGATCCCGCTCACGGCGGCGCTGTTCGTGGCGCTGCGCTGCACGATCCCGAACGGCGCCGAACTGGCACGCATGCGGTTTCGGGGCGAGTTCGACGCACTGCGCTCGCAAGGCATCGACCCGATCGGCCGCGAGCTGATGCCGCGTGTGCTCGCCGGCTTCGTGGCGGTGTTGATGCTGGCGGCCGTGAGCTGCGCGGTGGCGCTGGTACTGTCGTACCTGGGCGTCTATGGCTTCACGCGCGGCGGGCTGGCGGGCTACGGCCGCGTGGTCGGGCAGATCTTCAACCCGGCGGTGGCGCTGGTGTTCAGCCTCAAGACGCTGTTCCTGGGCCTGGCGGTCGCGCTCATTCCGATGACGGCCGGCGCGTACGGGGTGCTCGTCAAGGGCATGCGCACACGCGCCGACCTGCAGGGCCTGGTGCGGCTCTTCGTGGTGGTGCTGTTGATTGAGGCGGTGAGCCTGATGGGCAACTACTATTGATCGCCGTCTGTTGATCCCCATGCCATTGCCCCCCGACTCCCAACGCGACCCTGCTGCAACGCCGGCGCCCATGCCGATTGCGCACCTGGAACTCAAGGCGGCCCTGCTCCTCGGCCTGCTCGCGCTGCTGCTGGCCGGTGCGGTCCTGTTCCTGCTGAACGCGCGTGGCGCCTTCGAGCCGACGCAGCAACTGGTGCTGATGGCCGACGACTCCGAAGGCGTGGTCGTCGGCATGGACCTCACGTTCGCGGGCTTCGCCATCGGGCGCGTTCGGCGCATCGAACTGGCCGACGACGGCAACGCGCGCATCCTCGTCGACGTGCCCACGAAGGACGCGCACTGGCTGCGCACGTCGAGCATGTTCACGCTGGTGCGCGGCGTGGTCGGCAACACCAACATCCGCGCCTTCAGCGGCGTGCTCACCGACCCGCCACTGCCCGACGGCGCGGTGCGCACGGTGCTGCGCGGTGACGCCACGGCCGAGATCCCGCGCCTGGTGGCATCGGCGCGCGAGCTGCTGGACAACCTGAACAAGCTGACCGCCGCTGATTCACCCTTGAACGCCACGCTCGGCCAGGTGAAGACGACCGTCGAGCGCCTGAACGGCCCGGGCGGCGCACTCGGTGTGCTGCTGGGCAACGAGACCGAATCGCGCAAGCTGCTCGCGGCACTGGAACGCACCAACAGCCTGCTCGCCCGGCTCGACAGCATGGCGGCCAAGGCCGACACGCAGGTGTTCGCCAAGGGCGGCGTGCTGCCCGAGGCGCGCGACACCGTGGTGCAACTGCGCGCGTTGCTGGGTGACGCGCAGAGCAGCCTGAAGAAGGTCGATGCCGTGCTGGTCGAGGCGCAGGCCGTGGGCGCGAATGCCCGCGTGGCCACCACCGACCTGGGCGCGTTGCGGGCCGACGTGGAGGCGAGCCTGCGCAAGGTCGAGCAACTCGTGAACGAGGTGAACCGCAAGTGGCCGTTCGCGCGCGACACGCAGATCAAGCTGCCATGACGATGCGCACCCGACCGCCCCACGCTGCGGCCTGTGCCGTTCTCTGCTTCGTCGGCCTGCTCGCCGCCTGCGGCAGCAAGCCACCGCAACCCGACTGGCAGATGAACGCTTCGGATGCGCTGCAGCGCTCGCTCGCGGCTTACCTGTCGGGCGACGCGCGCATCGAGGCGCAAGAGTTCGCGAAGGCCCGCAGCGAAGTGGCCCGCACCGGCCGGGCCGACCTGCTGGCCCGCACCGAACTCGCACGCTGTGCCAGCCGCACCGCCAGCCTGGTGGTCGAGGAATGCACCGCCTTCGAAGCGCTGCGGCCGGACGCCGCGCCGCCCGAGCTGGCCTATGCCGGCTACCTGACCGGCCGCGTGCGCCCGCAAGACGTGGCGCTGCTGCCAGAGCAGCACCGCGCCACGGCCACCGCGCTGGCCGCCCCGCTGGCTGCCCCGCCGACCACCGCCAGCCCAAACGGTGGGCCGCTGCCCGAAACCACCGACCCGCTGGCGCGGCTGGTCGCGGCCGGGGCGCTGTTCCGCGCCGGGCGGGCGAGCCCCGCGCTCATCGCCTTGGCCGTCGACACGGCGTCAGCGCAAGGCTGGCGCAGGCCGCTGCTGGCCTGGTTGAACGTGCAGATGGATGTCGCCCGCCAAGGGGGTGACAACGCCACCGAGGCACTGGCGCGCCGGCGCATCGACATCGTGCTGCAGTCGGCTGCGAGCCCGAACCCTGCCAGCGCGGCCAGCGCGGCCAGCGCGGCCAGCCGACCCTAGCGAAGCAAGCGGTTCCGCTGCAGCCAGTGCAGCAGGATCAGGCTCGCCTCGAGCGTGAATAGCCCGTCGTGCAGGCGCCGCCAGAGCGGCTCCGGTGCGAGGCATTCGAACCGTGCCACTTCGCCGTCACGATTGATTGGCGCCTGGTTCTCGGGCACCACCGCCTCGAACATGTCGATGCGCTCGACCATGTAGCCGTGCAGCACCGGGCGGCGCACGCTCAGGTGGCCCATCGGCACCACACGGGCCAGGGCGGTGATGCGCAGGCCCGCTTCTTCGGCTGTCTCGCGCCGCAGCGTGTCGCGCACACCTTCGCCGGCACCGACGAGGCCGCCGACCATCGTGTCCCATTGGCCGGGGTCGGTGGCCTTGTCGAACGCGCGTTGTTGCACCCACACGCCGCCTGCGGGCGTGGCGCCGACCAGGTGCACCGACTGGGTCGCGATGCCGAGTGCGCGCGTGGCGGCGCGCTCGATGCGGGCCACGGCCTTGCCGGCGTTGTCGGTGACCGTGACCAGTTCATCGCGCCACGCGGCGGCCGGCCCCAGGCGGCGCAGTGTGGCGGCTGCGGTGGCAAGTGCAGCGTCGAGTGGCGCGCCGCGTGCGGCGTCCACGGCCCAGCCATGGCTGGTTTTGCGCAGCGGCACCCCCGCATTGATGAGCCTGTCGGCCCAGGCCGGTTCGATCGACCCGATCACCGTGGCCGATTGCAGCCAGCCCAGCGGCATGCGCGGCAGCTCGGGGGCAGCGTCGCTGCGGGCGCGCAGCGCGGCCAGCCAGTCGGCGTCGGCCGTGTGCGTGGGCGGCGGATGCGCCGGGTCGGTGGACGCAGCGTGAGGCAGGGCGGAAGGTTCGGTTGGCATGTGCGGCCGAGTCTGCCGCCGCGCGCGGGCCGGCGCAACGGACAAAGCGGCCCGACCGTGCAGAGTGCCAGCCCCCGTGCGGCCCGGCCCACACCGCGTGCTCGAATGCCGCGCGCCACAGCGCCGGTTCACGCGCCTGCGGCCGCCGACGCGAGCAATGCGAGCAACGCCACTTCGTCCAGCACCGGGCGGCCGAGCTCGCGCGCCTTGTCGAGCTTGCTGCCGGCATCAACGCCGGCAACCACGTAGTCGGTCTTCTTCGACACCGACCCGCTGACCTTGCCCCCGGCCGCTTCGATGCGCTCCTTGGCGTCGTCGCGCGCGAGCGTGGGCAAGGTGCCGGTCAGCACGAAGGTCTTGCCCGCCAGCGGCTGCGGCGCCTGGCCTGCAGCGCTGCCCTCGCCTTCCGGCCAGGTGACACCGGCAGCGCGCAGTTGCTCGACCACTTCGCGGTTGTGCACTTGTTCGAAGAAGGTGCGAATGCTTTGCGCGACCACCGGGCCGACGTCGTTCACCGCGAGCAACTGGTCGAGCGTGGCGTCCATCAGCCGCTCCATCGCGCCGAAGTGCCTGGCCAGGTCCTTGGCTGTCGTCTCGCCCACGTGCCGGATGCCCAGGCCGTACAGGAAGCGCGCGAACGTGGTCTGCTTTGCCGCAGCCAGCCCCGCCAGCAGGTTCTGCGCGCTCTTCTCGCCCATGCGGTCGAGCGCGGCCAGGTTGGCCAGGCCGAGCTTGAACAGGTCGGGCAGCGTGTGCACCACGCCGGCATCGACGAGCTGGTCCACGAGCTTGTCGCCCAGGCCTTCGATGTCGAGCGCGCGGCGCTGCGCGAAGTGCAGCATGGCCTGCTTGCGCTGCGCCGGGCAGAACAGGCCGCCGGAGCAGCGGTGGTCCATGCCGCCGCGCTCGCGCACCACGGCACTGCCGCACACCGGGCAGGCGCGCGGCATGCGGAAGTTGGGCACGTAGTGCGGCCGCAATCCATTCGCCCCGGGCACCACACCCACCACTTCGGGGATCACGTCACCGGCGCGGCGCACGATCACCGTGTCGCCGATGCGCACGCGCTTGCGGCGCAACTCGAACAGGTTGTGCAGCGTGGCATTGCTGACCGTCGTGCCGCCGACGAACACCGGCGCGAGCTTGGCCACCGGCGTGAGCTTGCCGGTGCGGCCGACCTGGATGTCGATGCCGCGCAGCAGCGTCATCTGCTCCTGCGCCGGGTACTTGTGCGCCACCGCCCAGCGCGGCTCGCGCGTGACGAAGCCCAGGCGCTGCTGCAGCGCACGCGCGTTGACCTTGTAGACGACACCGTCGATGTCGAACGGCAGTGAGTCGCGCTTGGCCGCCACCTCGGCGTGGAACGCCACCAGGCCGCTCGCGCCCCGCACCACCGCGCGGTCGGTGTTGACCGGCACGCCCATCGCCGCCAGCGTATCGAGCAGGCCGCTGTGGGTAGCCGGCACGGCCCAGCCCTGCACGTCGCCCAGGCCGTAGGCGAAGAAGCTCAACGGGCGCTTCGCGGCGATGGCCGGGTCGAGCTGGCGCACCGCGCCGGCGGCGGCGTTACGCGGGTTCACGAAGGTCTTCTCGTTCTTCGCGCCCTGGTCGATGAGCTCGCGCTGGCGCTCGTTCATGGCATTGAACGCATCGCGGCGCATGTAGACCTCGCCGCGCACTTCGATGACCGCTGCCGTCACACCCTTCAGCCGCGTTGGAACCTCGGCGATGGTGCGGATGTTCTGCGTCACGTCTTCGCCGGTTTCGCCGTCGCCGCGCGTGGCGGCCTGCACCATCCGGCCGTGCTCGTAGCGCAGGTTGATGGCCAGGCCGTCGAACTTCAGTTCAGCGCTGTACTCGACCGGCGCATCGGCCTCGCCCAGTTCAAGCTCGCGCCGCACGCGCGCGTCGAAGGCGACGGCGCCCGTGGGTTCGGTGTCGGTCTCGGTGCGAATGCTGAGCATCGGCACCGTGTGGCGCACCGGCGTGAACCCGGCCAGCACCTGGCCCGCGACGCGCTGCGTGATCGAGTCGGCCGTCAGCAGCTCGGGGTGCGCCGCCTCGATCGCCTGAAGCTCCTGAAACAGGCGGTCATATTCGGCGTCGGGCACCTGCGGCGCGTCGAGCACGTAGTAGAGCTGCGCATGGTGTTGCAGCTGCTCGCGCAGCACGCGGGCGCGCTCGGCTATGGCGGGGTCGTGGCGGTCGGGCATGCCCGGATTTTCACCCGACCTTCCATCTCAGATCAGGTCCTTCACATCGAGCCCGAACGCGAACGAGTTGCCCCCGTGCGCAAGCACCGCGCTGATCTGCGCACCCGCGCCGGTGGGCTGCACCTGCACCACGCCGAAGTTGAAGGTGTTGACCACGCTTTGCAGGCTCGAGCGGATGCCCGATGCCACCGCGAACGCCTGGTCGATGAAGGTGCCGACGAGCGGCTGCGTGTCGTCGATCTGGCTGATGCCCGATGAGGTCAGCGACGTGGCCTTGGCGCGTGGGGAGGTGGCCTCGATCTCGAAGACACAGCCGATGTGGATGTCTCCCGACAGGAATACGAGGCCGCGGCCCGATGCCGCGTTGCGGTTCACGTGCCGCGCCGCGAAGGCCTTGCGCAGCAGCTCGCGCTGCTCACCGCACGCGAACCGGTGCGACCACTGGTCGCGCGCCTCGTCGAGGTTCGAGACCTGGAAGTTGCCGGCGTTCGCCTGAAACCCGGTGGCACGGGCGACCTTCGCGCTTGCGATGGCCTTGGCCAGTTCGACCTTGCCCTTGTTCGACTTCGGGTGGAACAGTGCCTGCTCGTCGCCGCGCTTAAACGCTTCGACATCGTCGGTGCGCAGGCCCATCAAGCGCTGCGTCGAGCCGTCGGGGTCTTGCAACGCGACTGGCGTGGCGGTGACCACGGCGAGCGCATCGATGTCGAACGGCAGGTGCGCGAACACCTCTTCGATGAAAGCCCACTGGCGTGCGCCGAGAACGGGCTTCGCGGCGCGGAACACGTCGCGCTCGCCACGGCTGTCGAGCACGATCACGACAAGGCGCGCACAGCGGAACACGAACGGCATGCCCAACCGCAGCCCGTGCGGAATGGGCACGCCGATGTAGTTCGGGAATGCCGCGTCCGGCTGCGATAGCAGCGTGCGGTCGCGGTAGTTACCCGGCATCGGGTTGCGGCAACCCTGGAAGTGCCACTACACGTCGCGCGTATCTTCGAAGAAGGCGGTCGATTTGCGGAATATCTCGGCGCCGCGCGCGTGCTTGGCGGCCAGTGTCGGGCTGTCGGACGCGAGCGACCCCCAGCCGTCACGGATGTCGTGGTCGTCCCAGACCATGTAGGTCGGCGTGTTCGCCAGCACCTTGGCGACCACTCCGCGCGACCAGTTCGCGCGGCACTTGTCGGCCATCGCGTGGCGCCGCGTCACCGGGTCGGCGTCGAAGTGGTTCGCGAACACGTCGGGCTCGTCTTCGTCCATGTAGACCTGGTCGCCCATCATCACGATGAACGACGGTTGCGACTCTTCGACGAACGCACCGAAGCGCTCCCACGCGCCGAGCTGCTCGGCGCCGTTGCACGAGACCACGCAGAACAGCAGGTTGGTCATCGACGCCGGCGGCGGCAGCGTGCGCACCGAACCCTGCGCACCGACGACGAAGCGGCCTGTACGCACCACGCGGTAGTCGTAGCGCTGGTCGGGCAGCAGGCCGCCGACGCGCGCGATCGCGGTGCCGAACTCGACTGCGCCGAACTCGGTACTCAGGAACGGGAACAGCCCGACACCATCGACGCGCAGCGCGTAGTTCGCCGGGTCGTCGCCGACCTGGATCCAGATGCGCGCGGAGCTGTCGTCGGTGTGCCCGACCACCGGCCCCAGCTGCAGCCGTCGCGGGGCGTGGCGCGTGGCCATCGTCAGCGCGGCAACCCGGTGGCAGGGTGGCTCGCCAGCGCATCGCCGATGGCGGCGACGATGGCGCCGCTGTCTTTGGCCGACACACCGAGCCTGAGGAGATCGGGCAGCGGCCTTTCGACCTTGCGCGTCTTGTAGAGCGTGCGCAGCCGCTGCACATCGGCGTTCTGAGCCTCGACCTCGGGCGCCGCGTGCAGCACCGTCGCGATGCCGGCCAGGCTGGTTGCGCCAGCCGCTTTCAGCTGGCGCTTCTGGGCCTCGCCCAGCTTCAGCAGCGCCGCGGCCTTGTCGAAGTCGAGGTTGCGCGGGTCGTCGGCCGCGAGCTTGCGCATGGGGTCGACCAGCACCCCCATCACCCGGGGGTCGCTCACCGACAGCGCAGTCTCCTTGAAGGTCGTGGGGTTAGACAACAGTGTCGCGTCCTGGCGTTCGACCGCGTTCCAGCGCGTGATGGTTTCGATCGCTCGGCTGCGCGTCGAGCCGTTCTGCACGGCGGTCGCGGTACTCACGCCGCCGATGTCGAACAGGCCGCGGTCGAACGGCACGCGGAACAGCGGGCTCACCGACGCGGTGCTGCCGGCCAAGATGAGCCCGCCGCTGTCGGTGTCGGTTGCGAGGCACGTGTCCAGAAAGCGGTTCTCGCCAAACAGCACGCCGCGCTCGAGCGGCGAGCGTGCGGACTCGCGCTCGTATTCATCGCGCAAGGTGTCGATCCAGGCTTCCAGCATGTGCTTGTAGTTGACGCTGCCGCGCGCCGAGCCCCCGACGATGGCGCTCGGCGACACCACGTTGGCGACGATCAGGCTTTCGCCCAGGCGCAGCGCCCAGAGCTCGACCACCGGCAGCTTGTAGTTGCCGGTGGGCAGGCCACCGATGATGTCGATGTCCAGCTCTGCGATCGGCGTGCCGGGCGGGAAGGTCCGGTTCAGGTAGTTCACCATGCGCGCGAGCTGCGTGAGCGTGCCGGTGAAACGCTCTTTGAAGCTCAGCGGGCCGGGCGGGCTGTCGAGCAGGCACACACCGCGCAGCCGTGCATTGATGCAGAAGTCGCCTCCCTTGGGCACCACGATCACCGCGGTGAACTCCTGCACGCCCTCGATGCCGCTGGAGCGCCGCGCCAGCAACTGCTGGAACCACAGGTTGGGGTCGGACGGGTCGACCGAGAGCTGCTGCAACGGCTGCGGCGACAGCGAGAAGCTCAGGTGTAGCGTGCCGACGTACTTGGTCGCGAGCAGCGAGATGATGTTCTCGGCCGCGTCGTGTGGCTGATGAGTTCGCGCCGCTCGTCGGAGGCCTGGCGCGTCGTCGTGTCGACGACCTGCGAGACCGCACGGCCGCTGCTCACGTCGGTGCTGGTGTTGCTGACCGAGCCACCGAACGAGACGACGCCGAAGTCGAGCCCGACCGAGCCGCCGCCGGTCGTGGTGCTCGAATGGCTGCGCAGCGATTCGGCCATCTGCGAGCCGCTCTTGCCGATGGCCAGGCCATCGGACTCTCCCTCGTAGGTGTCGGCGGCGACCTTCGACAACGCAGCCGGGAACGAAGCCGGCGACACCGTGGCGGTGATCTTGATGAACACCAGCTTCTCGTCCGGGAACAGGCCGGTCAGCGTCGCGTCTTCAGGCTCGAAGAAGAACAGCGACATCGCGGTGGGCGCCGGCTCGCCTGCGCTCAAGGGCTGGGTCGTCGACGCCAGGCGCCAGGGGATCTCGACCGGCGGCAACGGAGTGTCGGATTCGGCCATCGTGGGCTCCTTCGATGCGCGCGCCAGGAACCCCTATATCTAGGTGCGGTGCGAAGGCAGCGTGCGCGAAACCGCAGTCAGCTGAAAAGACGCCGCGCCGCAAGCGAGCCTGCCGCCAGGTCGCGCGCTTCGAGGGCGGAGTAGAGCTGGCCCAACTCATGACCGATGCGTGCAAAGCCTTCGGTGCTGAGCGGCCGGCC
>Ga0123336_10002774_pt1 | contig 15051 bp, 10 predicted proteins | sample SSSSmetaG_FD_96466 | JGI IMG/M metagenome (GOLD analysis project Ga0123336, IMG submission 96466) | Glacier valley bacterial and archeal communities from Borup Fiord, Nunavut, Canada, to study Microbial Dark Matter (Phase II) - ​SSSS metaG | ecosystem: Environmental > Aquatic > Freshwater > Ice... | reverse complement strand
TTCGACAGAACCGGACTTGGCGGCGCCCTTGTCCTCGTCCCACAGGCGGCACGCTTCAACGCGAGCAGCGCGAGCAGCGCGAGCAGCGCGAGCAGCACGAGCACCAGCGTCACCACCAGCACGCGCGATCTCCCGACGCCCGCGGTCGCCAAGAGCAGCGATCTCTCGCACCAGGTGATGGACCTCTACCTGAAGGATCAGAGCGTGCCCGCAGGCACGAAGCCGCGCTTCGACATCGAGGTCCACGTCGACGGTGACGCACGGCCCGAGCGCGTCTCGCTCATCGGCCGCGACATCGTCGTGCTCGGTCCGGGCTTCAAGAACGGGAGCGGCTACGCCCGCATCTCGCTCACGCAGTTCACCGACGACAAGGACGTCTCGGAGATGACCGCGCGCGACGTCACGGGCGACGGCGCCGCCGAGCTCGTGGTGCGCGGCATCCGCCACGTGACCACGCCGGCCGGCGAGAACGTGGGCGTCGATTGCCTCTTCGTCTACCAGGTGAAGGGCGGCGCCATCGCGCGCGTCTTCGCCATCGAGACGGGCCGCGCGCTCGGCGCCAAGCGCGTGCAAGGCCTCGTGCAGTTCGTGCCCGCGAAGGGCGGCAAGGGCTTCGATGTCGACGTGCGCCCCGGCGTCGCACGCGGCTGGACCGACAAGACGTACCCGTGGCCGCAGGACAAGACGGGCGGCGCCCTCGAGCCGCTCCTCCTCCCGTGGGGCGGCGTCTCCTCCCTCCGCTACGCGTGGAACGGCACGCAGTTCGCGACGCCGTAGCTACCGGGCGGGGGTCGACGGCCTCCGCGCCAACGCCGCGGCGATCTCACGCTCCGGAGCGCCCGGCTCCGGCTCGGGCAGCACCTGCGACATGGATCGAGCGCGGGTGAGCGCGCGTCACGCTGGCGGAGGCGCCGGGCGGCGCGCGGGAGGCGGGCAGCAGGTGCCCGGGCACACGTCGTGGCTCGGGCCCAGGACGCCGAGCGCGGGCTTGACGGAGGAGCCCGACCGCCGCTCCTCGACGAGCTCGCGGATCATCGTGACGAACCGAGGGTCCGTGCCCACCGTCGCGGCCCGCTCGAGGCGGAGGCCGGGGAGGCCGCGAGCGCGCTCCTGCGCTTGCACGTCGAGGTCGAAGAGCACCTCGATGTGGTCGGAGGTGAAACCGATCGGGACCATCACCACCTCGCGCACCCCTTGGCCGTGGAGCGCCTCGATGTGATCGCCGATGTCCGGCTCGAGCCACGGGATGGCCGGCGGACCGCTCCGGCTCTGGTACACGAGCTGCCAGCGCTCGCGCGGCACGCCCACGGCCTCCGCCACGATCCGCCCGGCCTCCGCGAGCTGGTTGGCGTAGCCGCCGCCCGCGGGGCCACTGCCGTCGTTCATGGTCGTGGGAATACTGTGCGCGGTGAACGCGAGATGGGCGCGACCGCGCGCAGCCTCCTCGAACTTTCCGAGCGAAGCGGCGGTGCGCTCGATCATCGGCTGCAGGAAGCCCGGGTGGTTGAAGTAGTGGCGCATGCGATCGACGCGGGGCGCGCGCTCGCCGAGCGGCGCCTGCGCGCGCTGGATGTCCTCACGGTACTGACGGCAACCCGAGTAGGAGCTGTAACAAGAGGTCAAGAACGCGAGCGCGTGCTTGATCCCGTCGTCGGCCATCTGCGCGAGGGTGTCGGTCAGGTACGGTCCCCAGTTGCGATTTCCCCAGTACACGGGGAGCTTCGGCCCGTGCGCGGCGAGCTCGCGCTCGACCGCCGCGACGAGCGCGCGGTTGTGCGCGTTGATCGGGCTGACGCCGTGGAAGAGGTCGTAGTGCTTCCCGACCTCGACCAGGCGCTCGCGCGGTATGCCGCGTCCACGGGTGACGTTCTCGAGGAACGGAACCACGTCGTCGGGGCCCTCGGGGCCGCCGAAGCTGACGACGAGCAACGCATCGACCGGCGCGTCGCCGCCGCCGCCGAAGGTGAGAGGGTCCGCGCTTGATGGGAGAGAGCCGCTCGAGGTCATGAAGGCGGAGTCTGCCACGAGTCGTCGCTCACGGGAATGCGCGTGGGCGCACGCCGGACCAACCTCGTCCGGAGCGTAGCTACTCCACGGCTGGCAACGCGCCGTCGAGGGCCTCGCGAACGCGCAGGATGAGCCGCTCGGGGTTGAAGGGCTTCTGCATGAAGCCGTAGCCGTGCTCGGCGACGCGCTGGACGGTCCTCTCCTCCGTGAACCCCGACATGCACAGGACCTTGAGCGCCGGGCGCACCACGACGAGGCGCTCGGCCAGCTCGACGCCGGTCATGTTCGGCATGACCACGTCGGTCAGCAGGAGATCGATGGGCGTGGTGGTGCGGGCGGAGACCGCGAGCGCATCGGCCGCGTCTTCGGCGACGATGACCTTGTATCCGAGCCGGCGCAGGATGGTCGCGGCCACCTGGCGGATCGCATTCTCGTCCTCGACGAGCAGGATGGTCTCCGTTCCCCGTGCGGGCTGGGTCGGCGGGGGATGGGCGGTCGCGCGTACCGCGGATTCTTCCGCGATCGGCAGATACACCTCGAAGGTGGTGCCCTTTCCGAGCGTGCTGTCGACGTGGACCGCACCGCCGCTCTGCTCGACGATGCCGAGCACCATGGCGAGCCCGAGCCCCGTGCCCTTCGCCTCCTTCGTGGTGAAGAAGGGCTCGAAGATCCGAGCCTTGGTGGCGGCGCCCATCCCGGCCCCGTTGTCCGCCGTGGAGAGCTTGACGTACGGCCCTGCCGGCATGGGTGGCTGCGACTGCTCGGTCAGCTCCACGCGTGACGTCGCAACGGTGAGCACTCCTCCCTCCGGCATCGCATCGCGCGCGTTGATGGCGAGGTTCATCACCACCTGCTCGAGGCTGCCCGGGTCGGCGTTCACGGTGATCGCCGGCGCCGCGAGCTGCCACGCGACGGACACCGCGGGCCCGAGCACCCGCTCGACCATGCCCCCGATGTTGCTCAGCAGCTCGTCGAGGACGAGCACCTTGCGATCGAGCTGCTGCTTGCGGCCGAAGGCGAGCAGCTGCTGCGTCAGCGCGGCCGCGCGCTGGGCGGCCTTCGAGATCTCCCGGATGTCGCCGCGATGCAGGTCGTCGGCCGGCATCTCGTCGAGGAGGAGATCGGCGTAGCTGATGATGACGGTGAGTAGGTTGTTGAAGTCGTGCGCGATGCCGCCTGCGAGGCGTCCCACCGCCTCGATCTTCTGCGCGTGCAGGAGCTGCGCCTGGAGGGAGCGGCGCTCGGTGAGGTCGCGCAGGAAGGCCGCGAAGACGGGCGGCTCCTCGGGCAGGCGGACGACCGTGAGCTCGACGGGGAACTCGTGGCCCTCCGCGTTCACGGCGCTGACCTCGATCCGGCGGCCCAGGATCTTCGTCTTGCCGGTCGCGAGGTGGCGCGCCCACGCGAGCTCGTGCGCCGCGCGCTGCGCGGGCGGGATGACGACCTCCCTGACCAGTCTCCCTATCGCCGCAGCGCGCGTGAGGCCGAAGACCGCCTCGGCAGCCGGGTTCAGCTCGACGATCCTGCCTTCCGCGTCGGCCAGCACGATCGCATCGAGCGCCGCGTGGAGAATGGCGCTGTGCCGCCTCGCCTCGATCTCGACTTGCTCCTGGGTGCGGAGCACGACCTTGCGCGAGAGGCCGGCACGAACGCGCTGCTCGACGGCGTCGACGACGACCTGAGCGAGCCGGTGCAAGCTCTCGATGCTCGGCGCGTCGAGCGTGCGAGGCACTCGGTCCATGATCGCAAACGAGCCCACGCGCGCCCCGCTGCTCAGCACGAGCGGGACTCCAGCGTAGAACCGGATCATCGGCCCGCCGACCACCAGCGGGTTGTGCGCGAAGCGCTCGTCGACGAGGGCGTCGTCGACGACGAGCCGCTCTCCGCTGTCGACCACGCGCGCGCAGAACGCGATGTCCCGCTTCGTCTCGTTGGCGAGCAAACCGCGTCGAGCCTTGAACCACTGCCGTTGCCCATCGACGAACGACACGACCGCAATCGGCGTGGCGAAGAGAGCGCACGCGACGTCGACCATGGCCTCGAAGGCGGGCTCAGGGGCGGTGTCCAGGATGTCGAGTGCGTCGAGCGCGTCCTGCCGCTTGTTCTCTGCCAGCCGCTGGCCTTGCGGCACCGAAATCGTCACCGGCCCCACCCCCCGCTGCCAGGCTACTCCTCGCGCGCCAGGGCAACAACGCCGTCAGCGGCGCCAGGGAATCTTCGACACGTCGATCACGCCCTGCCAGACGCAGCGCCACGCCGGCGTACGACGTGTCGCCGGCGCTCGGCAGTACGGCGCGTCGGCCCAGCAGATCTTCGTGCGCAGCCGCCCCTGATCGCCGAGCAGCTCGTCGTTGGTGCCATCCATTCGCACGAGCGCGAGGAGCTTGCCCGACGGCATGAAGACCAGCTCGGTCTCGAGCGGCGCGTCGTCGGCGACGCCGTAGACGGTCGCGCCCTTCGTCCAGGTGAGGCCATCGGTCGAGGAGAAGAGCGCGACCGCCTGATCGCCATCCTCGTAGGACGCCGTGAAGTACGTGCCAGCACGCGCCTTGATGCGCCAGAAGCTCTGGCCCTTCGGCCCGATCGGTGTGGGCGCGGACCACGAGGTGCCGTCCTCCGAGTGCAGCTCCACGGCGATGGTGTCGACGTTCGAGTCGCGTGCCGAGAGCACGGGAAGCCGTGTGAGCGCCTTCACGTGGAGGCGATCACCGACGACGTAGAAGTGGGGATCGCGGATGTCGCGATCAGTGGGCGCCTGGATGCGCGCGGTCTCCGTGAACGACGCGCCGTCGTCGGTCGAGCGATACACGTGGAGCGCGCTGTTGGGCCCGAGCACCTGGCTGACCGCGGTGCGGTGAACGAGCCAGATGGCGCCTTTCCAGGCGACGAGGTCGGTGTTCTCGTTGTGCCGGCAGATCAGCGTGCGGCAATCGATCGAGGTGTCGTCGGGGCCAGCCACGAGCCGCTTGACGTCGGAGAGCCACGCGGGCGTAGCGCCCGCAGGCTCGAGGCCGTTCGTCGACTCGTCGCTCGGAGCGGCGTCGGAGGCGGCGGGCGCGGCGGGGGGCGGCGTGACCGAGGACGAGGAACAGCCCGCGAGGCCAATCGCAAGGGCCAGCGCGAAGCGTCCACAGCGCATGGCCGGGTCGCAGCATGCTTCATTTACGGTGTAAAATGGCTTCGACGGCTAGCGGCAGACGCCGTTGAACGGGTCGCGGATCTTCGGCGGGTCGCACGGCTCGGGAGCCGCGGGCTTCACGACCTTCGCGCTCGGCGGGGGCGGCGGGGGCGGCGGAGGCGGCGCCGCGGTGGCCGCGGTCCTCGCGGACGGCGGAGGCGGTAGGATCCGGCCGGTGCTGGCGCGCGGCCCCGGCTTGCCGAAGTCACGATCGAGCGTGAGGCTCTCGCGCGGCTTCGAGCCGTCGAGGATCTTCTCCTTCGTGACGTAGCCGGGGTGCTCGACCCGGATCGTCACGGCGCCGTCCGGCGGGACCGCGATGGTCACCGGCGACATGCCGAGGTTCTTCGTGCCCGAGAAGATGGTGGCGTCGGTCGGGACCGTGAGGACCACGACCGGGCGGACCTGCGACGCGGGATCCGGAGGCGGCGCGGGCGCGGGCTCGGTCGTGGTCGGGTTCGTGGCCGGGAGCGGCGCGGCCGAGGGATCGACGGCCGCGGATCCGCTCGACGGAGGATGCTCCGGTGACGCGCGCAACGTGGTCGTGACCAGCGCGGCGATCACGAGGAACGAGACGGTCGCGGCGGCCGCGATGACGCCCTTGAGCGCGCTGTTCTTCGGCCGCGGCGCGGGCGTGGGCGTGGGCGTGGGCGTGGCCGGCAGCATCGTCGGCCCGCCGTTCACCTGCTGCTTGCGGAAGTAGTCCACGGGGACGTTGAAGCCGCCGGAGCGGCTCATCATCTCCTGCACTGCCTCGGGCACCATGCCGCGCTCGACGCGCTCGAGGTCGACGGCCAGCTCCTCCATCGACGCGTAGCAGAGCTCGGGCCGCTTCGAGAGCGCCTTCAGCACGACCGCCTCCAGCCCCGGCGGCACGTCCTGCGGCTGCGGTACGAGCGCGCGGATCGGGGCCGGCGACTTGTACATGTGCTGGGTGAGGATCCCCATGAGGTTGTCGGCGTCGAACGGCACCTTGCCCGAGGCCATCTCGTAGAGGATGACGCCGAGCGAGTAGACGTCCGTACGGTGATCGACGGGCATGCCCGCCGCCTGCTCGGGGGACATGTAGTGCGGCGTTCCGAAGACGCTGCCGGCGCGCGTGAGCTTGCCAGACTCGCTGCTCACCTTCGCGATGCCGAAGTCGAGGACCTTCACGAAGTCGCGATCGTCGCCGCGCTGGATGAGCATCACGTTGTCGGGCTTGAGATCCCGGTGAACGATGCCGCGCGCGTGGGCCGCCGCGAGGCCGCGCGCGATCTGCTTCGCGATGTGCACGAGGCGCGGGATGGGAATGACGCCGCTGTTGGCGACGAGATCGCCGAGGCCCTGCCCGTCCAGGAACTCCATCACGAAGTAGGTCGAGCCTTCGTCGAGGCGGCCGAAGTCGGAGATGTCGACGATGTGCGGGTTGCCGATGCTCGACGCCGCGCGGGCCTCGTTGAGGAAGCGCTCGACCATCTCGGAGTCGGCGGCCATGTCGCCGCGCAGGATCTTGATGGCGACGCGCTTGTCGATGACCTTGTGGCGCCCGAGATAGACGACGCCCATGCCGCCTTCGCCCAGCAGCTTCTCGATCAGGTAGCGCCCGTCGAGCGTGCGACCGAGGTACGGATCGACGCGGGACAGCGAAGGCTGCGAGGGCTGCGAAGGCTGCACGGCCTGCATGGCATCCAGTTCCTGGTGCGCGGCGAGCGTGCGCGGGGCGGAGTCACTGCGGTCGTTCGGATGAGACATGAAGGGCCGAGGCGATGCCGCGGCCTTCAAGCTCTACGAGGTCCGGGGCCGCGCGGAAAGCCGCAAGGTTGTCCGACATGGTGGTCTTGCGTGCGAAATCGGGAAGGAAGCGCTCGGGCCCCGTGCTAGACCCCGCGGGAGAGACGATGGGTTACCCCGTCCAGATTGCGCTCCGCTACCTCGGATCGAAGAAGCGTGCGTTCGTGTCGGTGGGTACCGCCTTCGCGATGCTCGGCGTCGCGCTCGGCGTCGCCGCGCTCGCGATCGTGATGAGCGTGACGGGCGGGTTCCAGGACCAGTTCCGCGAGAAGGTCCTCGGGGTCAACGCGCACGTCATCGTCCTGAAGTATGCGATTCACTTCCGCGACTACCGCGAGGTGATGAAGAAGGTCGCTGCGGTGCCGGGGGTCGTGGCGGTCGCGCCGTTCGTCATCAACCCGATGATGATCACCCACGAGGACCGCACCGCCACTGGCGTGCTGCTAAAGGGCGTCGATCCCGAGCTCATGTCGAAGGTGCTCGACCTCCCGCGCCACATCATCCTGCCGAAGCCCGTGCCCGGGATGGACCCGCTGGCCGGCATGCGCAAGCCGGGCGCGAAGCCGCCCGAGCCGCCGCGCGACACCTTCGCGCCGATCCCGAGCGCGACCACCGGCTCCACCGGCGGGCAGGACGGCGGAAAGATGAAGCTCCTCGACGTGATCGAGGCGCAGATCGCCGAGGATCGCGCGAAGGACGCCGTGGGCGCCGGCGCCTACGCCGCGCTCGATGCCGGCGAGGTCGACATGGCCACGCTGGTCGCCACGGGCGCCGCGCGCGACCTGGCCGCGCAGAAGCCGGCGCAGGGCAACGCACCGAAGCCGTCCGGGAGCAGCACGAGCGACCTGCTCGCCGATCTCGCCGGGGACGCGCCGCCAGCGCTGGGCGGTCCGACCGCGCCCGTGGTCCTCATGCCGCCTGGCAGCGTGACCCCGACCGGCGGCTTCGGCAGCACGCTACCCGACGAGGACGTGCTCCCCCCGACCATCGACCCCGATCCGTGCCGCAGCCCCGAGCAGATCAAGATGCTGCCGGGCGTGATCATCGGCAACTCGCTGGCGAAGCGCCTCGCGGTCGGCCTCGGCGACTGCTTGCAGATCACCTCGCCGCAGATCGGCATGACGTTCGGCGCGAGCGGCGCGCGCCCGCCGATCGCGAAGCAGTTCCGCGTCATCGCGGTCTTCGAGGCCGGGTTCGACCAGTACGACTCGAAGCTCGTCTACACCGACCTCTACGAGGCGCAGGCCTTCTACGAGCAGGGCGACAGCGTCACGGGGGTCGAGGCGAAGGTCGACGACATCGAGCACGCCGCCGACATCGCGAAGGAGGTCGACAAGATCCTCGCGAACGGCGTCTACCACACGATGGACTGGCGCGAGCTGAACCACGGCCTCTTCACGGCGCTGCTCATCCAGCAGATCGCGATGAGCGTCGTGCTGACGCTCATCATCGTGGTTGCCGCCTTCACCGTGATCGCGACCCTGATCATGGTCGTGCTCGACAAGAAGAAGGAGATCGCCCTGCTCAAGGCGATCGGCGCGAGCGACGACGCGATCCTGCGCGTCTTCCTCTACCAGGGCGGGATCATCGGTGTGGTCGGCACCGCGCTCGGGCTCGGCATCGGATGGGTCGGGTGCAAGGCGCTCGCGGCCTATGGCTTCCCCCTCGATCCGAAGGTCTATTTCATCTCGAAGCTGCCCGTGAACATCCGGCCGACCGAGTTCCTGATCACCGGCTTCGTGGCGATCATCATCTGTCTGATAGCGACCATCTTCCCCGCGCTCTACGCCGCGCGCCTCCGCCCCTCCGACGGCCTCCGCGCCGAGTAGCTCGCATCGACGGCCAGGCCCCCTACGAGGAGAGCCGGAGCGGCTCCGCTCCCCTCTTGCCGGTCTCGATTCCGCGATTCAGGGCTCTCCTTCTCACTCACGAATCACGGCTGCGGCGGGGCACGACCACCGCGTCGAGGTAGTCGCCGAAAAACGGCGGCACCCGGACGGGCGGGTGATGGTAACTTCCATGGCGCAATGCGTTGGCTCGTCGAAGTCTCGTCCCTCGGCAAGACAGACACCCAGAGATTTTGTGTCGATGCCGAGTCCTGGCAGCGCGCGCTCCAGTCGGCGCGCTCGCAGCGCGGCGAGGACGGGCCGATGTCCGGATTCTCCATCGAGCTGCTCGAGGAGGGCTATCGCGCCGTCGATCCCCTCGCGCGCGTTCGCTTCGTGGTGAAGCGCGCGCCCGACGACATGGCGCTCACGGCGGTCCTCGATCGGCCCTCCGCCGCGCCGAAGGCCGGGTCGCCGGCGATGGTGACGATCGCCGCCGGCTCCGGGTCGTCCACCGACCAGACGGTGAAGAACCTGCCCGCGACGCCGAGCTCGTCGTCGGCGAGCGTGAACGGCAAGAAGAGCCCGTCCATCCCCGCGCCGCGCCCGGGCGCGAGCCAGCCCCCGCCCGCGCCCACGGCCACGGCCACGGCGGCGGGAGGCGGAGGCGGAGGCGAGCAGCGGAAGAAGGGACAGACCATGTCGTTCGGCTCCGGCGAGGTCGCCGTCGCCGAGCCGGCGATCGAGCGCGCGGCGCCGCCCGCCATCGGGTCGTCCATCCCCGGCCTGCCCGCGGTCAAGCTGCTGACGTCACGCGAGCAGAACCCGAACGATGCCTCGCCGCTCACCTACCGCGAGTACGCGTTCGCGGTGCCCGAGGGCACGAGCGAGGAAGGCGCGGCCGACGTGCTGCGCGCGCAGCTGCGCTACGTCGAGGCGCACATCGCCACGGCGAAGATGGGCAAGCTCGTGAACCTCGCGTGCTTCGACGTCGAGTTCACCGGCAAGCCGCCGCGCGCACCGCTCGCGACGCTGACGTGGAAGGACTGGAAGGGCGACCCCGTGCTCGCGTATCCGCGGCGCGGGGGCGGCGCGAGCAAGCCGCCGCGCCCGCCGTCACAGATGCCGCCGTCGCTCGAGGCCCGCTCGGTCGCGGGCGCGCCGCCGGTGGTGGTGGCGCCGGCCGCGCCGGTCCCGCGGGAGGCCGCAGCGCAGGGCGCGTTCCCCTTGACGCAGACGCAGCCGATGGGCGAGGGCGCGAGCGCGCAGGTCGCCGCTGCGCATGCGCAGGCCGAGGCGCAACAGCAGCAGCGCGCAGCGGAGCAGCAGGCCGCAGCGGAGGCCGAGGTGGCTCGTCGCACGGCCGAGGCCGCAGCGGAGGCGCAGAAGCAGGCGGTGCTCCAGGCGGCGGCGGCGCAACAGCAGCAGCAAGTCGCCGCGCAGGCCGCGCAGCAGCAGGCCGCGCAGCAGCAGCCCCAGTTCCCGGTTCCCGCAGCGCAGGCGCTCGCGCCGACTGCTCCCCCGGGGCCGACCTTCACGGAGGCCGAGCACCGCACGAGCCCCTCGCAGCCGCCCGGCGGCATGGTGAAGACGCCATCGGGTCGGTTCGTGCGCGGGCGCGTCTCGGGCGACGAGCTCATCACCTCGCTGTTCGAGTCGATGCACGATCTCCACTTCCTGCGCGACGCGCTCGACGGCGGTCAGTTCTGCCTCGCGCTCGCCACCGAGGTGCTACCGGCCCGTGCCGCGCTCATTCACTTCTTCGACATCGAGAAGCGCGAATGGGTCGTGGCGTGCACGCGAGGCAAGGAGACCCAGCGGCTGCTGACGATGCGCTCACCCGACGGCGACGAGATCCTCCGCGAGGCGGCCCGCAAGCGCCGCGCGCTCGTGGTCCCGAACGCGTCGAACGCGAGCGCCGATCGCTACCGGCAGATCGGCGGCGGGCGCAGCCTGATCGTCGCGCCGATCATGCAGGCGGGCCGCGCGCTGGGCGCGCTCGAGATCATCAACCGCTCGACGGGATGCCGTTCACCGAGGACGAAGGCAACGCGATGACGTACATCGCCGAGCAGTTCGCCGAGTACCTGGGCTCGCGCGGCATCGTGCTCGACCGCGAGCGCATCCAGAACGCCGCCGCCGCGCGCTGAGCGTCGCGGCTACGGTCTCAGAACCGTCGCGCTCGTCGCGCTCGTCGCGCCGTGCGGCGCGCTCGTCGCGCCGTGCGCCAGCGCGAGACTGGCGCTCTCGGCGTTCGCGTAGAGCCCGCCGACGCTGCGCGCGAGGCCGGTGCGCGGCCAGAGCGCTGCAGCGTCACTCACTGCGCGAGTCGATGAAGGACGCTCTCCACGAGGCGAGTCGCGCCCGGCAAGACGTCCTGCTCCGCGCGCAGCGCGCGCCGCACCGCCTCGTCGAAGGAGATGCGCCGGTAGTAGGGCAGCTCCTGCCAGATGGTCGGTCCTTCGGCCACGATGTCCGAGCGCAGCCCCTCGACGAGCTCGGCGGCGAGGACCGGGTTCGCGCGGGTCACGAGGCGGATCCAGTGGCTCGACAGGCTCGGCGTGACGAACGGCACCTCGATCATCCGCGGCGTCTGGCCCAGCGCATGCGCTGTGCGGGTGAGGATCTCGCGACCGCTCAGCTTCTCGGGGCCGGGCACCGCGCGCACGCAGCTCTCGCGGAGCGGCATGGCGAGGGCGTAGGCGATGGCCTCGACCACGTCGTCGATGGCGACCGGCTCGCTCTCGCTGCGCAGCCACTTCGGCAGCAGCATCCAGGGGAGGCGCGCCGCGAGATCGCGCACGATGCGGAAGCTCTCGCTGCCTCCGCCGATCACCATCGTCGCCTGGAGCTCGACGACGGGGACCAGACCCGAGCGCAGGACCTCCCCGGTCGCGAGCCGGCTCCGGAGGTGCTTCGAGACGCGTCCGCGCGGGCGCATCCCTCCGAGATAGACGATGCGCTCCACCACCTTGCGCTCCGCGGCAGCGGCCCGCAGCGTCTCCGCGCTCTGCCGCTCGGCATCCGCGTAGTCCTTGCTCGCGCCCATGCTGTGGACCAGGTAGACGACCGCATCGACACCTTCGAGCGCCTGCGCCACGGAAGCGCGGTCACTCAGCTCGACGTGGCAGAACTGCCGGTCCGGGGCGTTCGCGCGAGCTTTCTCCGGCTCGCGGGTGCCGCCGATCACGTCGAAGCCGCGCCTCACGAGCACGGGATGAAGGTGCGAGCCGACGAAGCCGGTCGCCCCGGTGAGAAGTACGCGCTTGCGTGACGGAGGCATCCGGCCCTCCAGAGCAAGACCTGCACCGGTCGGGCGAGTAGTCTTCACCGCGATGTCTCGCTGGCGGCAACGGCTCAAGCAATTCGTCCTCCTGCCACTCGTCGTGCTGGCGGTCGGGACCCTCGCCTACTTCACGTTCCGCACCACGCTGCAGATCGACACCCTCCGCCAGCGCTCGGTCCTCGAGGCAACGCTCGCGCTCGCGACCGAGAAGGCCAACCGCGTCGATCGACAGATCATCGATCAGGACAACGTCGTCGTCGCCGTCGCCGACCCCGCGCGCATCGAGGTGCTCACCGAGCGCTGGCTACCCACCGCGCAGCGCGAGACGCCGAGCGTGCGCGCGATCCTGGTCCTCGACGAGAGCCGCACCGTCCTCGCCTTCGCCTCGCGCGCGACCGGCGCGCTGGCCGAGGAGGAAGGGTTCCGCCGCCTGCTCGTCGACCGCATGCTCGGCGACATGGAGCTCGGCGCGCAGGCACCGGACGAGCTCCGCCATCTCCACCACGAGTACAACCACCAGAGCTACCTGCTCAGCTACTGGCAGCGACTGCACGAGGGGAAGCGCTACCTCGTCGTCGCGTGGCACGACATCGGGCGCATCGTGCGCGAGACGCTGCCGATGCTCTATGCCGAGCCTGCGGTCCCCGGCGCCCCCGCGCAGATCCGCGTCAGCAGCAGCGCTGCGAGCCGCGTGAACGTCGTCGACGAGGAGGCGCGCATCATCTACGGCCCGCCGCTGCGCTCCGGCGGCGAGTTCACGGTCGGCGTCCCGTTCCCGACCACGCTCTACAACTGGCGCGTCCAGGTCTCACCGCTCGCCAGCGAGGAGCTCGCGTCACGGGTGCAGAACCGCCGACTGCTCGAGATCACGATGGTGAGCCTCTCGTGCATCGTCATCGTGGTGGGCGCGATCGCCATCGTGCTCGTCTCCGAGAAGGAGCGCCGCATCTCGGCGCTCAAGAGCGAGTTCGTCGCGAACGTCAGCCACGAGCTGAAGACGCCGCTCGCCCTGGTGCGCATGTTCGCGGAGATGCTGCAGTCGGGGCGCGTCTCGAGCGACGCGAAGAAAAAGGAGTACCTCGACATCATCGTGCGCGAGAGCGAGCGCCTCTCGGCGTTGATCGAGAACGTGCTCGACTTCGCGCGCCTCGAGCGCGGCCGCGGCAGCTACGAGTTCACCGAGAGCGACGTGGGGGACGCCGTGAGCCGCGCCGCGAACGTCTACCGCTACCGCGCCGAGACCGAGGGCGTGAAGCTCGTCCTCGACGTCGCGCCTTCCCTGCCCCGCGCGCGCATCGACGAGCGCGCCATCCAGCTCGCGGTCATCAACCTCGTCGACAACGCGCTCAAGTACGCCCCGGGGGGCGAGATCACCATCCGGGCCTCGTCCCATGACGGCGGCGTCCGGATCGACGTCGCGGATCAGGGTCCGGGCGTGGCGCCGGAGGACCGGACGCGCATCTTCGAGCGGTTCGTCCGGCTCACGCGAGAGGAGAAAGAGCGGGAGAAGAGCGAGAAGAGCCGATCTCCCGTCCGCGGCAGCGGGATCGGCCTGGCGCTGGTGAAGCACATCGCCGAGAGCCACGGCGGCCGGGCATGGGTGGAGAGCGAGATGGGCCGCGGCTCGACCTTCACCCTCACCATCCCCGCCCGGAGGGTCCTTCCGGGCACCGAACCGGCAAAATCGGCAACTTCCGACACGGACGCGCAACGGGTCAGTTGACGGGGGGCCGTATGAGGATATCGTGGCCTTCGTCGCGGGGCCCCGTCCGTATCGGGTGAGGTCCGTTCGCAGTAGGAGATATCCGGGTTATCGGCATGGTGGGTCAGAACGAGGATGCGAAGCTGTTCGTGGCAGGCTTGCCCGATAGCGTTTCGGAAGATGTGCTCAAGACGGTCTTCGAGGCTACTGGCGGCAAAGTCGTCAGCGTGAGCCTCCCGAAGGACCGGACGACAGGTCGTCCGCGGGGTTTTGGGTTCGTAACCATGTCGTCCGCTGCGGAAGCGCAGGCGGCGCGCGATTCGCTCGACGGATCGTTGCAAGGGGGTCGTTCGATCTCCGTGCGACCGTTCCAGCAAGAGCCACCGCGCGTGGGAACGGAACGGGGGCCCATGTCGAGCGGACCTCGCTCTGGTCCTGCTCCTGGAGCGGCGCCGTTCGCGGCACGTCCCAGCGGGCCTCCTCCGCAGGCGCCGGATCGCACGCTGTACGTCGGCAACTTGCCGTACGACATCAACGTCCAGGAAGTCGAGCAGCTGATCAACGGCGTCTGTGGCGACGGAAGCGTCGTCCGCGTCCACCTGCCGATGGATCCGGATGGTCGTAAGCGAGGCTTCGGCTTCGTGACCATGTCCAGCTCGGAGACGGCGAAGACCGCCTCGGAGCAGCTGAAGACGATCGACATGCGCGGTCGGCGTCTCGTCGTGAACATCGCGCACCCGAAGGGCGATCGCCCGGCGGGTGGCGGCTACGCCGGCGGCGGTGGTGGCGGCGGCGGTGGTTACGCCGGCGCTGGCGGCGGCTACCAGGGCGGCGGCGGCGGCGGCTATCAGGGCGGCGGCGGCGGCGGCGGTGGCGGTGGCGGTGGGTTCCCCCCTCCTCCTCCGGGCTTCGGACCGAACGCACTTCCGGCGTCACGCAAGTCCTTCGAGGAGCGCAAGCGCAAGGGCGCGGGCGAGGGCGAGGGCGGTCCGCCGAAGAAGAAGGCGGGCGGCGGTGGCAAGCGTGACCGCAGCTCGGGCGGCGGTGAAGACTTTGACTGGCGCAGCAGCGCCCTCCCCGACAAAGAAGACGACTAGCGCTGCGCCACGCTAGCCAGCGCCTGCCGGGGCTGGTTGTGGTTGACGGCGTGGGTCTCGGTCACTAGGTTGCCTCCTCCGACATTACGGCCGGCTCGACTGGCTGGAGCAAGATCATGCGTGACATCATCAAGATGACCTGTGGGAACTGCGCCCGCGCCAACTACGTGACGACGAAGAAC
>Ga0123336_10002771_pt1 | contig 15059 bp, 9 predicted proteins | sample SSSSmetaG_FD_96466 | JGI IMG/M metagenome (GOLD analysis project Ga0123336, IMG submission 96466) | Glacier valley bacterial and archeal communities from Borup Fiord, Nunavut, Canada, to study Microbial Dark Matter (Phase II) - ​SSSS metaG | ecosystem: Environmental > Aquatic > Freshwater > Ice... | reverse complement strand
TTTACGATAAAATTCTGAGCGGGAGGTGTCTGTATTACAACCAGGAGAACGATTACCAGCAATACAATAATAACTACTGTTCTTAAAAAAATCCGGCCAATTTTTCTAAGTATATTTTTAGATTTATGAGGTTTGATTTCTGAAGTCATAATATGTTTTCTATTCAAGCCGGCAATCACCCGAAACAACCAAAATTTTCTGCTGCTATATCAGGAAAAAAAGTTTAGTGGAAATATTTCCCCACTATTAAATTAATGACAAATTCAATTTGTAATTTTCTAATTTAATTTTAAAAAATCGGGGACAAAATATTTAATTATAAAAATTTTATAAGAACTGGCTGCGTGAAATTTTGCCGGGCATGTAAATCGAATACAATACTTCCATCGATTGCAATCAACCAAAATGCAATTAATATACCATAATATTACTTTTTAAAATTGTCAATTCTCCTCTATTATGAATTATAGAAACTTTAAGGAAACACCGGTTTCCGAAATAGGGTTAGGAACCTGGCAACTGGGAAGCTCCGACTGGGGTGTTATAAATGAACACCATGCCAATGAGATATTACAAGCCTTTATTGGTGAGGGAGGTAATTTTATTGATACCGCCGATGTTTACGGAATGGGAATAAGTGAGGAAGTGATTGGCAGTTTTTTAAAGACCCTGTCTCATCCGGTATATGTAGCCAGCAAGTTAGGCAGAAGGCAGGATAACGGCAATGGCTGGCCGCAAAACTTCCGCTACGACTTTATGAAGAAGCAGGCAGAAGATTCATTGAAACATCTGGGAATCTCACAACTGTTTCTTGAACAATTGCATTGTATCCCGACTGATGTCATGCAAGCCGGTGAAGTGTTTGATAATTTGCGCAGGCTGCAACAGGAAGGACTTATCCGCCACTGGGGCGCCAGTGTTGAAACTTCGCAGGAGGCGCTGTTGTGCCTGGAGCAGGATGGGATAGCTTCCCTCCAAATAATCTTCAACCTGTTTCGCCAGCATGCGGCAGATGAAGTATTTGAGAAAGCACTCTCAAAAAACGTTGCCATCATAGCAAGGGTGCCGTTGGCAAGCGGATTACTGAGTGGCAAATTTTCTGAAGGAACGGTTTTTCAGAAGAATGACCACCGTAATTATAACGCCAATGGAGAAGCATTTAATGTGGGGGAGACTTTTTCAGGTATTGAATTTTCTAAAGGTGTGCAGTTGTCAAAAGAGATTGCCGGCTTTATGCCTGATAAGCGAATGGCTTCCTGGTCCCTGAGATGGATACTTGATCATCCGGCCGTAACTACGGTTATCCCGGGGGCATCCAGTGTGTCGCAGGTTTTAAATAATACACTCGCTTCCGGGTTAGCGCCTTTAACGGATAGTGTTCATCATTCGCTTCGCCTTTTATATGATGAGGCGATTTTACCGGTGATAAGGGGGAAATATTAATAGAATTTACTTTTGGCTATCAGCTGGCAGCCGTCAGCTTTCAGCCATTGTATAACGCGGGCGTTATGTTTCGAATAAAATAACTTTGGCAATTGCACTTAATCATAAGCAAGTGGCGAGTTTGTGATTATACAACAGCGCTTTTCAAAAAACATCCAGTTATATAAGAGAGCTTTCAGCTATCGTCAGACAAAATTGACTTTACCCTGCGGTGTCAGCAATAAGTGAAATATCCCTGCAAAGATTTTTTCTTATTACTGATAGCTGATAGCAAAAACTTTAATCCATAACCACATTACCGACCACTTAAATCTCCGAATAATCAGTCGGCGTTAAAAACATCGTATCATTTTTTGATACATTGTGCTGGTACTCGGGTAACGCTGAAACTTTTTTCCAGTCGGCGTCGGCGGAAAATGCTTTCCAATGTTCTTCTCTTGAAGCTTTGTTTTCAAAAGTTGTCATATACATCAGGTTAGGCATGTGACTGCCGGCTATTACCCTTGAATAAAAAACGGCGTTGAAACCGAGGTGTTTAAAAATTTTGATTTCACCACCGTCGTTAAACTGTTTGACTTTATTAATATGATAACGTTCTGAAGCGCTTTCATAACTACGGAGTTCATAAATACGTTCAGACATAGGAGCTTTAAGCTGTGGCATCTGCATCTGTGGCATATCAGGAAAGGCTTCGGTTTGTATTGCTTCAAGGCGTGTGTAAGCAGGGTTGTTATATGCAGCATCGAGGTAGTCGGCACCGGCAGCAGCATATACCTTATCGTTCTCCAACAAATCAGGCAGGGCTGTAAACTGGTTTAACGAACTGAACGGCATGAGAACAAATATGCGGCGATCAGCTGCTGTGTCATTGCCTACCGGTTTAAAAACACCTACCTTTTTTATTCCCGCTTTGTGAACAGCAGGAATGAAAGCCTCGCGAAGATATTTTTCAACTCGGTCTTCCTGTGCTTTATCCTTCAGATGATATATCTTTATTTCATAAAACTCTTTGGAAGGTGGCGCAGGCTTAAAACCGTAGCCGGATACGCTACAGAAAATACACAAAAACAAAATCATGCTTCTAAAATTGCTCAGGTAAAAATTTGTTGTCTTCATAATAGCTCAATTAATAATAGTTGTAATCGCTAATATATCCAGAATTTTTATATTGGCATGAAAATTTAAATATTCTCTTTATAAACACATACGCTAATGTTCTTTAACAAGCAGCAGCAAGCAGTTCAAAAAAGCACGGGAAACAGTAATGCAGGCGTATGGTTTACCCTTGCCCTGACAACGCTTTACGGTATTGCCGGGTCTCTTTTCTTTCTTCCTAAACGCACCATGCGACCTCCAGGCAAGAAGATCAACATTGAATTAAGATACCTTACGGAAAAAAATGCCGACACTACTATTCTTGCGCAGAACCTGCTGAAGATTATTAAGATTGTTCTTACTCCGCTTGAAACAAAAATCAGTAAGGAAGATGCTAAGTTGATTTTTGTTTACGGCGAAGACGGCTGGGAGATGCGTGTACGCAACGGTTCGGATCAACTGCGTCATTCGGTGAGAGAACTCCTTGAAGCAAAGGAATGGTGAATAAATGATCGACAACTATTTTAATTCATCAGACACATTTTATCCCAGTGATTTCGCTGAGTTAGAACTTTCAAAAATTTTCGAGTGCTATCTTCCTTTAAAAATTCGTTTTACTTGAATCTTACTCTCAACAGTAAAAAACACAAATAGACATTTACACCAGGTTCTTCTTAATATAAGTGATACTTTTCGTGATACTGTCAAACGGAGAGCCGGGACATTTATCCTGCTCTACGAAAAAATATTTCATTCCTGCTTTACCAGCCTGTGCCAGAATAGTCTTGAAGTTGATAGTACCATTGCCTACTTCGGTAAAAGCATGCTGCGGCGTGCTGTCCATATCTTTCAGATGCCATAGCGGGAACCTTCCCGGATTTTTATTGATCAATGCAAGCGGATCCATTCCGGCCTTTGTAACCCAGTAAAGATCCATTTCCATTTTTACCAACGACTTATCGGTTTCATTCAATAAGATATCGTAAGGATACTTATCTTCCTGCTTTTGAAATTCAAAGTCGTGGTTATGATAGCAGAACTGGATACCAGCTTTTTTACATTTCTCGCCGGCTTTATTAAATTCGGCAGCCAGCTTTTTGTAATGATCAAGGCCACCACGTTCATCATTCGAGAGATAAGCGCAGACCATGTATTTAATGCCCACCGCAGAAGCATCTTCAATGGCCTTGTCCCAGTCATGCAGCATGGTGCCTTTGGTATCCTGTCCATTTGTTTTTTCTTCCCCTAGGCGGTAATGACTGCTGGGCATAACAAGCTTGTTTTTTTTCAGCAAGGCTGAAAAAGCTTTTGCGTCCATACCATAAAATTGTTGTGAGCCGGTATAGGTAGCGCCCTCCAAAGTATTGTAACCAATTTGGGCGACCTTAGCAAGTGTACCTGCAGGATCTGTTTGCATCGCATCCCTAACCGTATAAAGTTGCAAACCGATGTTGGTGATTTTATATTCCAACAGGGAAGGTGCCATTAAAAATGCTGTTGATAAAACAGTGGATGATTTGATAAATGATCTTCTTGAAGTCATGTTAATTTGTTTGGCATAAATAATCGTTGTTTGTATAGATAACCGACACTTATTATCGGTGACACAGTCTGAATTGAAAAGGTCGGTATTTTTTTTGACACCAGGGTTAAAAGATGTATCAACCTGTGAGGTTTCAATTTCGCACTTTAAATACAAACGCCAACCTCACAGGTTTTTGCCGGAAATAACTTATTAAATTTGCTAACCTTTTCAGTAGAGCCAGAAAATATAATAAAAACTGTTTCAATGAATATCCTGTTTTTTGAACAGCCTACCAGTGAAGCGGACGAGCTTCGCCAGGTTGTTCACTTTTTTTAATCGGCAAAAACAATCGACTACCCATGCTATTCTCCCTTATAATAATTCGCTTTCCACAAATCATACCTTTTATATTGTTGCTGCAAACGCGGCTGAAAGCCAGCCCAGTTTCTTTTGGCTGCCGGACTCCATAGCACTTCACTCAAAGCGCTCATGCGCGGGAAGATCATGTACTCCACCTTTTGAGTATTGCCCATATATTCTGTCCACACGTTTCCCTGTGCACCCATAATGTGTGTGGCTTCGGCGGCGGTTAATTCTTTAGGTACCGGTTCGTAACCATACACTGTTTCTATAGGAAGGAAGCCACCGATAGTAACAGAGTCTTCTTTTTTTGTTTGAGAATGATCGAGGTAGACATAGCTTCCCGGCGTCATGATAACATCATGATTTTGCCTGGCTGCTTCAATGCCACCCTTTTCACCGCGCCAGCTCATCACCACTGCGTTTGGCGCCAGTCCGCCCTCCAGAATTTCATCCCAGCCGATAATTGTTTTGCCTTTGCTATTGATATATTTTTCCATTCGCCGGATGAAATAACTCTGTAATCCATTCTCATCTTTCAGGTTATTATCTTTGATGCGCTTCTGGCATTTTGGACAGGTCTTCCAGCTTGTTTTAGGACATTCATCACCACCGATATGAATGTATTTTGAGGGAAACAATGCTACCACTTCATCGATTACATTCTGTAAAAAAGTAAATACAGTATCGTTGCCGGCGCAAAACACATCATTGAAAACTCCCCAGGTTTGTTGCACTTTGTAAGGACCGCCGGTGCAGCCTAAATAAGGATAAGCAGTTAATGCCGCGGATGAATGTCCAGGCATCTCAATTTCAGGTACAACGGTGATATAACGCTTAGCAGCATACGCAACAACATCTTTAATCTCTTCGCGGGTATAGGAACCGCCATAACGCAGGTTATCATTTCCCTTTCCCGGAAACCGCCCGATGATAGTACCGTCGCGGAAACCGCCGACCTTTGTGAGCAACGGGTATTTTGGCACCGGAATCCGCCAGCCCTGGTCTTCGGTTAAATGCCAGTGAAAGTAATTCATCTTGTGCAGCGCTATATAATCAATGTATTTTTTTACAAAGTCAACAGGAAAAAAATGCCTGCCCACATCCAGCATCAAACCGCGATATTGAAAACGTGGATAATCGGTGATACTGATAAAAGGAATTTTTAAGGAAGCCGATTTCCCAACAGGCATTAACTGTATAAGCGTTTGAATGCCATAGAATACCCCGTTCTCATTATCGCCGGAAATATATATACCCTCTTTTCTCACCTGTAATGTATAAGCACCTGGTGTAGGTTTATCCATTTTTTCAAAATTCAGACGGATGCCTTCGCCTGACTTTACTTTAGATTCTTTTAGCGTGAATCCATACACCTGCTTAAGATACAGGTTTAAAAAATCGATTGTGTTCGTCATTCCGCTGCCTTCCACGAAGATGGGAGTTGAAGCGCTCATCATAAAAGAACCCGCTGTTGCCGGCATATTCACTTCCGCGGGAAGCGGGATAATACTTACCTGCGCCTTTGAATAAACCGAAGCTACAAGCAGCATTGCAAAAAGAATTTCTTTTCTTAACATAATCTAATTTAAATAATTATTTGAAACAAGTATGATCCTGACAGTCATGCCGGATAATGATCTTAAACAAATATATGGTTTCTAAAAAATATCTCTTCAAACTATTGGATTAGCCTGTATTAAGATTAATCGAAAACAATAGCCGGCGCTTGTTACCATTTGTTTGAGTATGTTTGATAAATTATATAAATAGTTAAACTTTATATTTTGCCAACCCTAAATACGATCTTAAAAGAATATGGTCTGAACCCTGAACAATTTATTATCAAAGCCTATGGCACCGGCCTGATCAACCACACCTGGAGACTTACCAATTCGAAGGAAGATTATATCCTCCAGCGTATCAACAGCAAAGTATTTGTGCAACCCTGTGATATTGCTTTTAATATTGATACCATCGCCCAATATTTAAACCAGCGCCATCCGGAGTATTTATTCACGGTGCCTGTAACCAGTTTAAACAATACAGGGCTGGTTTATGATAAGGAAGAAGGCTATTTCAGATTGTACCACTTTATCAGGGGTTCCCATACGATCGATGTAGTATTAAATCCGCAGCAGGCGTATGAGGCTGCCCGTCAGTTTGGGATGTTTACAAAGTTATTAGCAGGTCTTGCCCCGGCAACACTCCGGATCACTATTCCTGATTTTCATAACCTCTCATTAAGATACGGGCAGTTTGAAGAAGCGTTAAAGAGCGGTAACAAATCGCGTATCATTGAATCAAAATCTGCCATCCTTTTTATACAGCAAAATAAACACATCCCTGATGCGTATGACAAAATAAAAGTAGATCCGAATTTCAAGTTGCGGGTAACACATCATGACACTATAATAAGCAATGTATTATTTAATGAAAATGATGAGGGCCTCTGCGTGATTGACCTTGACACAGTGATGCCGGGATTTTTTATAAGTGATGTGGGCGACATGATGCGGACGTATCTCTCGCCTGCAAGCGAAGAAGAAAAAGAGCCTGATAAAATAACAGTAAGAGAAGATTTCTTTCAGGCGATACTGGAAGGGTATCTTAGTGAAATGAAAAATGAATTAAGCAGGGAAGAGATAGCTCATTTTGTTTATGCCGGAAAATTTATGATCTACATGCAGGCTATCCGTTTCCTGACAGACTATATTAATGATGATGTTTACTATGGTGCCAGGTACACTGATCACAATCTCGTTAGGGCACTCAATCAGATCACTTTATTAAAGAGACTAACGGAAAAGGAGCAACGCTTTGATGAGATCGTAGCTGCTTACAGCAAAACATTCTAAGGCTTTCACCAGATCATTTGTTTTTTTAACCACAGAGGGGAGGAAGAGGATAAGGGGGGGTCACGGAGAAGAATTTCTCTGCGCTCACGTCTATCAATATACCGGCAATTATTTAGTGAGATCTTTCAGCCTGATATTTCGGAACCTGAGCATAGATCCATGACCCAGGAAACCGATATGCCCCGTTTTATTAAATAACCCCGGATGCTCCTTGCCATCGGCGGTACCGTTCTTAACCGCTGCCGCGATATCACCGTCTACTATCACTTCATTATTAAGAATGATCTTAATATTATTTCCTCTGGCGATCACTTCCTCGTAGTTCCACTCCCCTACCGGTTTCAGGAAACCCTTCTTAGCCGGAATGATGCCGTACACAGAACCGTGATACTGGTAAGGGTGCAGGTTTTTGTAAATGTCAGCGGTGTTATCCAATATTTGTAGTTCCATTCCAACATACGCTGCATCGCCTTCAAGGGGCGCTCTTATACCGAGTCCGTTATTTGCCCCGGGCGTCAGTTGAAATTCAAAACGGAAATTAAAATCACTGAACTGCTCAGCAGTATAAAGGTTACCATGACCGCCATCGACCGGGTTCACCAGGATGTCACCATTGTCTACCACATAATCTATCTTGTTGCCGGTCCACTGATCAAGGTTGGAACCATCAAACAAGGTTTTGAATCCTGCTTTCTTTTCTTCCTCATTCATAACAAAAGGCACGGAACCATTCAGTTCACGAAGGTAGATGTTACGATAGGCAACATAAGTGCCGTGAGCCTGCAGCTCTATCTGCTCTTTGGCAAAGATCGGCTTGGCGCGATCCCAATAGTTTTCCAATGTGATGTTATCGGTTACCAGTTCTCCGTTAAGGTACACGGTAACTTTATCACCCTTCATTATGATATGGAAGTTGTTCCATTCGTTTACCGCGTTGTCGGCGACTTTCAGGGGCTTGGAGGGATTCTTCTGATTATTGTACAAACCGCCGGAACCCACCTGGGCGCCTACTTCCCGGCGGGAGGTATCCCATATCTGCACCTGTGGTGATCCACGCAGGTAGATACCGGCATCTCCTGCCGGGGTGATCTTCCAGTCGACAAACATTTCAAAATCACCATATTGTTTTATGGTACATAAATTATTACCGTGACCGGTAAATATCAGCAACCCGTCTTTTGCTTCCCAACCGGTATTCATTTCTTTGTCGGCTTTAACCTGTTGCAACGCTAAAGTATCGGCACTCATCTTTGCGCGTTTCACCGGGTCAGCAACAAGACCTTTCCAACCGGTCAGGTCTTTTTCATTAAACAAAGCCACAAAGTTTTGAACGGAGGACATCTCAGCAAGTTGTTTCCTGAGCGCCGTTTGCTGGTACTGACTATCGGGTCCTTTTATAACTTCAGCTGTTTTAGTCAGCAGCCTGCGTACAATGTCACCACTAAAATCTTTGTTAGCAAGGCCGATCATCATCACTGCTGTAGCGGCTTCCTGCTGTACTGCCATATCATCCAGGAATTGCCCGGCATATATCATCGCTGGAAAACTGTTGCATCTTCCCACCTCTTTCAAAATACTTTTTCGTTGTACATCACTCTTTGCAAGCGCCATCGCTTCGCGAAGCATCAATAGTTTCTGGTCACCCGGAAAGGCGGACCTGCTGATCAATTGTATATAACCGGTTATGGCGGTTTGCTGCAATGCACTGTTAGCAGGCTTCCGGGCTATTGCCAGTAAAGCTTTTGCCGCAGGCTGGTTGTTTGATTTCGCCAACGCATTTATTGCGGCCTGCTTTGCATTGTCATCTCCCTTTTCGAAAGCAGCCTGTATTTCATTTAAGGCATCCTGACCACCAACGGCGCCCAGTACCTCAAGCAGCAGGTAACCCTTACTGTTAGCACCTGATCGCATCTGGGAGGTGATCATTTTTGAACGTTCGGCAGTATCGCGGATCGATGATGATGCCGCCACAATTGATTTTTGTAACGCGCTGATATCTTCCCCGGAGGAAGCAGCATTTAATAATGAAAATAGTTTAGGCAGATCTTTCTGCTGCGCGAGTGAAGGCAACGCGTTTACCGCTGCATTGTGGACGGCGGTATCTGTGCTGCTCAATTGCGCCAGCACTTTTTCCATGGTTTGATCGGAGGACCTTGCAGCCAGTATTTTAATAAGCGATACTTTACCTGCCGATGGCATCGTGCCCATGGCAGCGGCAAGCGCTTCAGGCATCTTCCCGCCTTTCATAGTAAGGATGGCGGTAGAAACAGCAGCTATTTCAGCGGGCGATCCTTTCTTCATCACATCCAGCAAAGCAGGCAGTGCAGTAGCCTGACCGATCTTTCCTGTGGCAGCTATCGCGGCAATTTTAACGGCACTATTGTTATCCTGCAGGGCTTTTGTAAATGCAGGTAGTAAAGTTTTATCGCCGGTTTTTGATAGCACTGTTATTATCTGCGCCTTCGCAGCAGGTGATGCGGTAGTCATTATCTGCAGCCATTGTTTATTAACAACCGGTGAAAGAAATTTCTCCGTGAATCCCAATGCTGCAGCGCGGTATTTGCTGCTGGTATCTTTCATAGCCTCGTATAAAAGCGGAAGACTTTTTTCTTTAGTGAGGTCTACCAGTAATTTTAAAGCTGCAGTGCGGGTATGTAATTGTCCTGCTGCCTTTGACTGAGCCATCAATTCTTTAGCGGCTTTTTCTGCCTGGGGGGCCGCGCCTGTAGCTGCCAGTTGTTGCAGGTAATGCATATAAGAAGCAAGCGCGTCTGTTTTATCAAAAGTATAATTCGCTTTCCTTACTGCGTTAGCGAAAACATTTGCCGATGCAGGATCTGCAATGCGGGCCAAGGAATACAAAGCAACTTTTTGTACCAGCGGATCACCGTCGGCTGTCATTGACATCATTGCCGCCTGTGCAGGTTTATAACGGCTATAGCCAAGCGCTTCTAAGATTGACATTTTTAGCTGACCCTCCGATTCTTTCAAAGCATCCATTAACGCTTTTTCAGCGGCAGGGGTTTGTATTTGCGCCAGCGCCCTGGCAGCAGCTTCTGCAAGCAATTCCTGTTTTAGAAATTTTTGAAGGCAGGGTACCGCGTCGTCTTTACCGGTGATCTGTAGCTGGCGGATGATAAATTCCTTATTCCATTTATCAGCCGGTTTATCTATGGCGGAGCAATAAGACTGCACGGCTGCAATTCGTTGTTGTTCTCTCCCGGCTTTGGTAACATAAGCGGAGTAACTTCCGAGTGCGAATTGCAGGGCGCTGTTATCACCTTTTCCCGGCGCGGCTAACATGCCTATCATTTCTACCAGTCCATTACCCCCTAAGCCGGCGATCTGTTCCATGGCTTTGCTTAGTTGGTCTGTAGTCTGGGCAGGCATGGTCGCAAGCAGGTCGGCAATTTTAGTAGCCTGCGTACGCTGGTCTGTCTGGGCGTTTATACGCGTTGTAAATAATGACAAGGAAAGAAGTAATGCAGATAATATTGTTCTGGAGAGGTGTAGCAAAGTTGTTTTTTTTTTGATGTAAGAAGATTGGCTTATAGCTTTCAGCTGTCAGCCGTCAGCCTATGCGATGTTTTGTATATTTTTAAAGAGTCATAATTTTTATATTGCCTGAACTCATACCCCATACCCCATACCTCACAACTGACCCCTATATCCATGGAGCCCGCATCGGCGGGTCGATCAGATGATTGGCGGCATCATCATTTATAAATTGCTGCGCCACCGGATCGAAGTTTAGCGACCTGCCAAGTTGTAAAGCCGCTTTACCCATATTTACAATGGTGCAGGAGCGATGGCCGTTCAGCTCATTCAAAGCAAACTTGCTACGTGTTCTTACTGCTTCTATAAAATCCGTTACCTGTGGTTCCGAGTCAGGGAATGCCGCTAATTTTTTTTCAAGATCAGGGATATCGGAGCGGAAGCCGGGAAACAGTTTTCCTTTTGGTCCTTCGATATAAGCGGCGCCTTCTTCTTTTCCTTCTCCGTCCAGTATGATCTTACAACCATCGGCGTAGGTATATTCGATCCTTCGCCAGGTGCCAACGGCATCGGGATGTTGCTGCGGCGCGTCTATCTCGACAGAGACCGGACTAGTATTATCTTTCCCTAAAAAATATTGAATAGGATCGATGTAATGCTGACCCATATCTCCCAGTCCGCCGCCGTCGTAATCCCAGTAACCACGGAAAGTCTGATGCACCCGGTGTGGGTTGTAAGGCTTCTCCGGTGCGGGTCCGAGCCACATTTCATAATCCAGTTCCGCGGGAGGCTTCAGCATCTCCAGATTAGTTTTGCCAACCCAGTAGAACTTCCAGTCGAAGCCAGTATGTTTACTAACGGTAACCTTCAGCGGCCATCCAAGCAAACCACTTTTCACCAGTTTCTCGATAGGTTTAACGGTTGTCTGCATTCCATAAAAATTATCAGTAAAGCGGAACCAGGTATTCAGTCTGAATATCCTGCCATTTTGCTGAACGGCTTCTATCACCCGTTTGCCTTCGCCAATGGTTCTTGTCATCGGTTTTTCACACCAGATATCTTTACCGGCGCGCGCCGCGGCCATAGCCATGGTACCGTGCCAGTGAGGCGGGGTAGCGATATGAACAATGTCTATTTCAGGCAGCTGTATCAGCTCACGGTAATCACTTAGTGTTTTTACTCCCGGTGGAAGCATGGCTGCCGCTTCCTTAAGATGGGTACGGTCAACGTCACAGATAGCCGCTACGCGCGTGCCGCCATAAACGAAGTGGCCGCGGCCCATGCCGCCTACCCCGATAACTCCTTTTACAAGCTGGTCACTCGGAGCGATAAAACCTTTTCCTCCCAGTACATGCCTGGGTATAATGGTGAAAGCCACGGCTGCCCCGACAGCATTTTTTAAGAAAGAGCGCCTGGAATTAAAGTTCTTGATCTTCATAAGAAATATGTGGGTTTGAAAAGAAACACTGAAAGTTATACAAAACGATCATAATAAGCGACAGTATTTATAGTTATAAGTTCCTCACGCCAGCTTTAGAATGTTGGATCCTGCTTTTAACGGCAATCTTTTCTTTCATCCAATCGGGCCAGCAGGAGCTGTCTTCCGCATCGTAGACTCGAACTTCCTGGCCTTCGATAGGTTTTAAAAGTTTACTTACCGGTAGGTTGAGAATGCGGGCGGCTGTCTGGATGCCTGAATTGGTAGCGCCTCCTACTCCATGCGAAAGTATACTGGCTCCACAGAGGTAAAGATTTTTTATTTCAGATCTGCCGCTAAAAGAAAACGGACCCGTCTGCCAGAAATCTTTCTCCGTACCATACACATTGCCGTTAGTGGTACGGATATAAAACTCGTTGGTCTTTGGCGTACCCAGTTCCATCTGAACAATTGAATCGCGAACGCCGGGCAGGATTTTTTCAAGACTGATCAGAAACTTTTCACAGATGCGTTCCTTGTATTGCTGATAGTCATCGGAGTGATAGCCGGTGGTATTTTCAAATTGTTTAAAAGGTGCGTAGTCAATAAAAGTCACTGCTTCGATATTGTGGTGGCGGCCATTAAAACTTACAGGGTCCTTCAATGTGGAGCAACTGATAAACAACGCCGGGAACTCCTCCCCTTCGAGAATATCTTTTGTTTTCATCTTATCAAACAATTCATCTGAATCTATATTTTCAAGCATCCATGTGTTACCGGAATCCATACCCGCTTTTTTCACGTCCATGTCAACCGTAAGAAACAATATCAGCGAGGTAACGGAGTAGCGTGTCTTGCTAAGCCTGGACCGTAATTTTTTACTGATGTTATCACTGCCAACCATATTGAGATAAGTGGCTGAAGGATCGGCGTTGGATACAATGGTCTTCGCCATTATCTTTTCACCGCTTTCCAGTTCAACACCTATGGCTGTTCTTTTTTTATCACCCGATAATAATATTTTTCTAACGGACTTGCCTGTGCGAATTTCACCACCGTACTTTTTTATAGCTTTGGTCATCGCCTTAACGATCGCTGCGCCGCCACCCATCGGATAAAATCCGCCTTCTGAATAATGATCCATGACTGCGCAGTGTAAAGGGAAGCTGGCGTTGCCGGGAGCCACGCCATGATCGCCGCACTGGATGTTAAGCGCTTTCTTTAAAAGCGGATCCGAGACAAACCAATCAATGACTGTCTTCAAACTAAAGAGCGCATATTTTCCCATCTGGGGTGTGCGGAAAGGAATGGTAACATTATCCCAAAAGCCATTCATCTTTGGGATGAGCTGAATTTGCTGACTCACCTGCCGAACTACTTTAAGGTATTTCTTCAAGCCTTCCTTCTCGTTGGGAAAACGTGCCGCAAGGCTTTCATACATCCGGTTAAAACCCGCAGGTAAATCGATATGATGTTCACCTATCAGGCAGTGTTCGTAGGCGTTAGGATTCATCCTGAAAAATACCAGGTCGTTGGCGATGCCCAAGGCTGCATAAAGGTCATTGGTAGAAGAGCCTTTGTTGAGAAGCCCGATATAATGAACACCAGGACTGAACCGCTGTCCGTTCAGATAAAAGCTATGACACCAGCCACCGGGAACATAATGCTGTTCGAGTACCAGCACTTTTTGTCCTGCACGTGCGAGGCAAAGCGCAGTGGCGAGCCCGCCTGCTCCGGAACCGATGATGATGGTATCGTACTGCATGATGTTTTGTGGCTTTCAGCTATAAGCTATCAGCTTTCAGCCTTCAGCCTTCAGCTATCGGCTTAGTTCATTTGTGATGAAGGCCGGGTATAAACTTACTACATTTAACGGGATATATGAAGTTGCAGTAGAGGTATAAATTGCCGGATATTTTTATGTTAGAATATTTATATTATATTTCATAATAAAATTATTTATCTCGAAAAAATTATCCTGCTATCATCTGCGTCAGGTAACATTCACTAAAGTCATTTTTTCAGAATTTGATTAGTGATTGATTCACGCGCTTTTTCTTTTTCCTCCCAGCCGATTGAGTTAAATTCTTTCCCGGCAAGTGCATTGTATTGTTTAAGGAAATTTTCAATTTCAGTGACCATGTCCTGCTTGATAAGATTTTAAATGTCAGGTAGGTTCCCCTCCTTTTTTCAAGGAGGGGAACTCCCTAAAATTTATTTATCAACTAAAATAATTTATCAATTAAAAACATTCATAATCAATGGTCAGATTTCCAGTTATATAAAAGCTATCAGTTGCAGAGTGTGCATTATACATTTATTACTGAAAGCTTATGGCAGATATAGTTAAACATTTTATGATTGACATGACATTAACTTCGATTAATGGTGATACAAAAGCACAACAATTATTGCCTGAATTTATTTAATGACAAAGCAGGAAACAGTGCTGGTGGCTTCCTGTGTTGCGTTCCCTGTTCGTAAGAATAAGTGTATTTAATTAAAGTAGGTTCATCAAAGAGCCGGCCTAAAAATTGAAGTCCGGCAGGCAGGTTATCATAAGTAAACCCCATGGGTACCGTAAAAGCCGGTTGTCCTGTCTGTGGTGAAATCACCTGGCTGTTGTCTCCTTTATAACCACTAAGATCGCCCACTTTAGCGGGAGGATTGTTCCAGGTTGGATAAATCAGCGCGCCGACATTATACCTGTCCATCGCCTCTGTCACTGCATTGCGGAAAGCTATCCTTTTGGTATCAGTATATGGATCACCACAGATGCCGCTGCCTTCAACCGGGTTCACCGCGTTTTTAGCCTGGTACTTGAGCCGCTCCTCTATATAAGGCGCATACTTGCCGGAAGCGATCA
>Ga0123336_10002768_pt1 | contig 15064 bp, 14 predicted proteins | sample SSSSmetaG_FD_96466 | JGI IMG/M metagenome (GOLD analysis project Ga0123336, IMG submission 96466) | Glacier valley bacterial and archeal communities from Borup Fiord, Nunavut, Canada, to study Microbial Dark Matter (Phase II) - ​SSSS metaG | ecosystem: Environmental > Aquatic > Freshwater > Ice... | reverse complement strand
AGTACAAATCCTTTTGATTTACTTTTTCTAAGATAATCAAAGAGAGCAAGTGAAGAGGCACGTGCAAATTCCTCATTCTTTTCTTTACCATCGGTTGATTGAAGTATTTCTGAGTTTCCAGGATTTTTAAAATCGATATTACATGAAAGAAGATTGATGTTTTTTAATGAAAGGCGATTATTTTCTTTTAATAATTTTCCTTTCTGTGCAAATAATATGTCCCCGTCATAGATCATTCGGCCAGCTTCATTGCCAAGATGATTCACAAAAAGATAAGCACAGTTGAACAGCTCTGTTCCATCAAGAACAACGTCACGCTCACGCAACTTACTTTTTCCAAACGAAAAGTGACTCGCGCTCGGATTCATGATAAGGTCAACTTTTCTGTTTAACAAACGATAGCCCGGACGTTCCCCTTTGCGCCACGCATCTTCACAGATCTCAAAGCCAAAACGAATTCCGTGACTTTCATAGACAAGATCACCAACCTGAATAACGTTATTATCCACTATAATTTCTTCTGTTTTCCCGGAAGGCCAGGGCTCAAACCATCGCGGCTCGTAATGCACTCCATCTTTGGCAAGATTTTGTTTAAGAGTTACACCCAGGATCGCTTGATTTTCAATAACACAAACTCCGTTGTAAGTAATTCCACTTATTCTTACAGGAATTCCAACACATACAACTATACTTTTGGCAGCTGCAACAATAATAGATATCTTCTTCCAGGCTGTTGCCGTCAGCCAATCGCTCAGGAAGACGTCCTCACATCCATAGCCGGTAAGACATAGTTCCGGGAAGCATAATAAATCAACTTTTTGTTTTTGTCCTTCAGCAATAGCTTCGAGGATGTTTGAAACATTATTTTCCCAGTGAAAAGGAATTTGGTTGACTGTTGCGCCTGCTATTTTAAGGGAACTCATGAAGATAATTTAACTCAACTTTTAAACAAAAAATAACGTAATAAGTTGCTTTTGGTCAAATCAGCAATTTATTTTTGTGTGAATGTCTTTGTGATAGTTTTAAACACAGTAAGATTCTTATCAAAATCTTCTGTTGCAGTGCCGATCAAAAGGTAATATCCCGAATCAATGTAAAGCATCACTAAATAGACCTGTTCTTTTTTTCCGCTGCTCTTGCTGAATCCCTGGTCACTGATTTCGTAACCGGAAAGGCCGTCAATTTCAATGGTATTTAATATGGCCCGATCAAGATTAAGGCTCTCATACGGTAGTCTCATGAATTTATTTACCGAGTATGATCTTTTGTTGAGCCCACTCGTATTAACATTTATCAAAACTACTGTAAATAAAGTTTTGTCGGGTGATTGCGTTGGGGCTTTTCCATCTACTGTGAAAGCAAGTTTTCCTGCATAGTTTCCGCAGAATTTCAATTTGGTATTTTTTACTGAGACTTTAAATGTTGGCGTTGATTCGTTCATCACCTCCCTTTGTGCAAAAGAATAATTTAGAATAAAAATAAGAGGGATGAAGATTTTAAACATGTTTGAAATAATCAGACTATATCCAGTTGCTCGCATGTTTTCATTGCAGCATCTTGTTCCGCTTTCTTCTTTGTAAAACCAAAACCCTTGCCATACGGCTGATCGTCTATAAAAACCTGAATTGAGAATTCTTTCTGGTTCCTGGCTTTCTTTACTTCAACCATTTCGAATCGAACGATCTTGTTATTGCGTTGTGTCCATTCTATGATCTTGCTTTTGTGATTATGATTGGATGAGATCACAACTTCCAGGTTAAAATGCGGTTGGATAAGCTTGTCAACCACAAACTTTTTACATTTTAAATAGCCTTTATCAAGATAAATCGCTCCTACAATGGCCTCCAGTGTATTGCCAAGTACAACCTGCTGAAGCTGTGCATTCTTTTGGTCAAACTGAACAATATGGCTGATACCCATTTTTCGCGCAAGCAAATTTAACGAGTCACGGTTCACAATACGGGAGCGGATCTCTGTAAGAAATCCTTCATCTTTAAATGGATATTTTTTAAAAAGATAATCGGCAACGGCAGCGCCAAGAATGGCATCTCCTAAATATTCCAATCGTTCATTGCTTTCCCGAAAGCCATTGGATTCCTGTCTGCGGCTTGTATGAAGAACAGCTAGTTTATAAAGAGAAAGATTGGATGGGCTGAATCCAGCGATCGTTTGGATTGCTGTAATAAGTTTCTTTTCATCCTTTTTGGATTTACTGGCAGGGATTTTCAGCAAGCTCCACACAAAAGTCCCTTACTCAGGTTTTCTGATTATAATACATGCATTATGACCACCGAAACCAAAGGTATTGCTCAACGCAACCTTGACTTCGCGCTTTTGTGCTTTGTTGAATGTCAGGTTAAGTTTTGGATCGAGACCGTCGTCGTCTGTAAAGTGGTTGATAGTAGGAGGGATTACTCCTTCGTTGAGGGCAAGAAGACAAGCAATGACTTCAATTGCGCCAGCAGCTCCCAACAAGTGACCCGTCATTGATTTGGTTGAGCTTATATTAAGATTGAAGGCATGCTGGCCAAATACTTTCTCAATTGCTTTTATTTCACCGATATCACCAAGAGGTGTTGATGTACCATGTGTATTTACGTATTGAATGTCGGTTGGCTGTAATCCTGCTTCTTCCAGGGCGAGACGCATAACGTTAATAATACCAGCTCCTTCTGGATGTGGAGCCGTAATATGATAGGCATCTGCTGTCATTCCACCACCTAAAACTTCGCCGTAAATTGTTGCGCCGCGCGCTTTTGCATATTCATATTCTTCCAATACGAGTGCACCTGCACCTTCTCCCAATACGAAGCCATCGCGGTCCTTATCATAAGGACGAGATGCAGTTTCAGGAGAATCATTACGTTCGGAAAGAGCTTTCATTGCATTGAATCCTCCAATACCGGCTTCGCACACTGCTGCTTCGGATCCGCCGCAAATAATTACATCTGCTTTTCCGAGTTTCAAATACGTAAAAGCATCGTAGATAGCATGCGTTGAAGATGCGCATGCAGATACCGTTGCATAGTTAGGACCTCTGAATCCATACTTGATAGAGATATGACCAGCGCCAAGATCGGGTATCATCTTAGGAATGAAGAAAGGATTGAAACGTGGAGTACCGTCCCCACGCCCAAATGACTTTACTTCTTCTGAAAATGTTGTAAGACCTCCGATTCCTGAGCCCCAGATCACACCAACGCGATCTGGATTGACTTTGTCGAGAGGAAGTTTCGAATGCACAATTGCTTCGTCAGCAGAAACAAGGGCGTACTGGGCGAATGGATCCATTTTGCGTGCTTCTTTCCGGTCCATGAAGTTGGTAGGATCGAAACCTTTTAATTCGCACGCGAACTTTGTTTTGAATAACGTGGGGTCAAACTTAGTGATGGGTGCGGCTCCAGTATTTCCTGCTTTGAGGCTCTCCCAATAGTCGTGAAGGTTATTGCCGATTGGCGTAAGTGCACCTATCCCAGTTATTACTACCCTTTTAAAATTCATGCTGAAAAGTTCGTGTCAGAAACATTAGATCAGAAAACTGTTATTAGTCAATAACAGCAATTCGGATTATTTCTTCGCGTTTTGTTCAAGGTACGCTATAGCCTGTCCTACTGTCGCGATATTTTCTGCCTGATCGTCCGGAATAGAGATGTTGAATTCTTTTTCAAACTCCATGATCAACTCAACGGTATCAAGTGAATCTGCGCCAAGGTCATTTGTAAAACTTGCCTCAGGTGTTACTTCAGATTCTTCTACTCCGAGCTTGTCGATAATGATCTGTTTTACTTTTTGTGCGATGTCAGACATGTGTGTAAGGTTTAAGATATTTTAAAAATCTGCGCAAAGTAAGAGATTTGGAGCCATATTGTCAAACTTTTTACTTTTCCCGATAGCGATAGCAATGTCAGCCAAAATCAAGAAAAATAAGCTTGAAATTGATTACTCCTATGATTTTGAATTACTGGGCGTCAGGACTTCATTGAAAGGTTATAAGCTGGCCTGGTACCTGAATAATTCATTGAAGATCAACTTGGTCAAGGTGCAGGATCTGATTGTCCATTTTAAAAAAGACCAGACTGCCTCCTATGATAGATACACATTTAAAACTCAATTAAACGAGCTTAATCTTTTCAGGAATAAACCCTCAGAACCAGAGAATTCGAGCCCTGATTTAGTGCCGGAATATCCACATTTTGATTTTATACTAATGACGCAAAGTGAGGAAAAACTATCTGGCAATCGATTGCATGAATACTTGCGCAATATTCCTTCCGTGGAATTGGCCACTTTGATACCTTTGACGGCTTTAAAATCGAAGGATAACTTTATTTTTTAACTATAAAACCTCTCCGGTTAGGCTCACTGAATGTAATTATCTCATGGAAAAAGCTTCTTTTAATAAGACTAAAATTGTTGCAACGGTAGGACCAGCCTCTAATTCTAAGGAAATGCTTCGTGCTCTCGCGTACGAAGGTGTCGATGTATTCAGATTAAATTTTTCACATGGCAAGCATGAGGATCATCAAAAAGTGATTGATTATGTTCATGAACTGAATAAAGAATTAGGTACCCATATTGCTCTTCTTCAAGATCTCCAGGGGCCAAAAATCCGGGTGAATGAGGTGAAAGAAGGGACCATCCTTACTCCAAAAGAAACGCTGATCATCACTACACGTGAAGTACTCGGAGATCACCAACTTGTAAGCACCAGCTACCAGGGTCTTCCCAATGATGTGAAGCCTGGCGATATGATCCTTATTGATGATGGTAAGATTGAATTAAAAGTAATTGAGCCAAGAAAAGAAGATGTGGTGTGTGAAGTTGTTTACGGCGGATCTCTTAAATCCCGAAAAGGAATTAATCTTCCAAATTCTAAAGTTTCTGCTCCATCCCTCACGGAAAAAGATTTGGTTGATCTTGAATTTGGTCTTAAAAATAATGTTGACTGGATCGCGTTATCATTTGTGCGTAAGGCAAAAGACATTGAGATTCTTCGTGAGATCATTGATTCGCGCAAATCAACATCGCGCATTGTTGCCAAGATTGAAAAACCGGAAGCACTTGAAAATATCGACGCAATCCTTGACGCTACCGATGCCGTGATGGTGGCCCGTGGCGATCTTGGAGTTGAAATCTGGTTGGAAGAAGTCCCGATGGTCCAGAAGATGCTCGTTGAAAAATGCAATAAGCTTTCCAAACCAGTTATCGTGGCAACGCAGATGATGGAAAGCATGATTGAAAATCCTCGCCCAACCCGTGCCGAGACAAATGATGTAGCGAATGCAGTAATGGATGGAGCGGATGCGGTAATGCTGTCGGCAGAAACAGCCGCTGGAAAATATCCTATTGAAGTAATTCGCAGCATGGTGCGTACGATCAGCTCTGTTGAAAAGCAGGCAAGACTTTATTACAATTTCCGTGAACCAGATAAGAACTCTCCCACATTCAATCATGATAGTCTTGTAATAGCTGCAGTAAAGCTTGCCAAGGAGATCCACGCAAAGGCTATTGTAGCAATGACGCACTCTGGCTATTCGGCATTTAAAGCATCATCACACAGGCCGAATGCAAATATTTTTGTATTCACAGCAAATAAAGCGATTCTTAACACGATGAATCTCGTATGGGCAACGCGTGCTTATTATTATGAAAAGCAGATCTCAACGGATGAAACAATCACCGATGTTGAAGAATTATTGAAGAAGGACGGTCACGTTAAATCAGGCGATGTTTTCATTACTCTCGCCAGCATGCCAATTCAAGAGAGAAATAGAACGAACATGATTAAAGTGAATGTAGTAAGTTGATTCGGTAATTGGCGAGCACGTGAATTGGTGGGTACCAATTTTATTTATGATGGCTTTATTGGTTCAACCAAAATCACTTCTTCTCTTTCAACAACAACCATCCCTGCGGGATCACCTTTTTGCTTTCTCACGTATTTCTTGGTGGTGTAAGCAACGGGACACAAGGATTCATTTTTTCTCTTGGAATACCATGCAGCGAGGGCCGCAGCGTGTTCAATTACATCTTTAGGGAAAGGTTTGCCAGATTGGTATTTGACGAGGACATGTGATCCCGGGACATCCTTTGCGTGAAGCCAGAGATCATCTTTGAATGAATGTTTCAATGTGAGTGTATCATTTGCTCCTGCATTTTTCCCTATCCAGATTCTAAACCCTTTAAACTCAGCTTCATGATAAGGTAGAGCCAATGTCTTTTGCTTGTCAGGAACCTGGCTTACAACGGAGAAAGAAAGCATCTTCAATTCAGAAAGCCCTGCTGCAGAACGGAGTGACGTCTGTAATTCAGTAAGCTTATTTATCTCTTTTTCTTTTTTTTCGATTGACTCTCTAAGCGTTTTTATCTCAATTGCCTGGTTCTTTCCTTTTCTATAGAATACTTCAGCATTCTTTTGAGGACTCATTCCTTTCTTGAGCTTGATGGTAACAGGTCGTTGTTCGTCGTAGAAATTTTCGAGAGTGATTGATTCATTGCCTTGTTTGATATTATTTAAATTAGCCATTATCAAATCAGCCCATTGTGAATAGTGAGTGTCGGTTTCAAGCTCTGTTAACTTTTGCTGATTTTTTTCGAAATAGGAGGTAGCTTGTTTTAGTTTTCCATTTACCTGGGATAGCAGTGACGTTTTTTCTTTCTGAAATGATGAGGTGGAAATTCGTTTATGGAAGAATTCATTTATGGCATCGATTGGATTTTTAAAAGTCTGAACAGTGGAGCCATTTGGAAGAAGAGATAGGGATATTAATCCATCGGTGTCAACTATATTAAACGCTGGCGTATCGAGAAGCGCAAGTGTTTTTTGAAAAACCTTCCACTTGTCCGGTAATGATTTCTCTTCAAATGATTGCTCATTGAGGTAATTCCAAACAGGTTTTCCAAATGTAAAATAAGTTGATTGAAAGCTTGATTGATTCTTTTCAAAATTCTCAAAGCTCCAGTCGATTGTTCTGTCGAGATCAGTGAATTTGATCTCAAGATCTGCGAGGAAATTGTTTCGGAAAATCTCCACGACATTGTTTCCCTTGAACCAGATCACGTTTGCGCGCGCGCCATGCAATGTAAAAACGAGCGAATTATAATTTTCTAACAGGATAGCGAAACTACGTTCGTTGTCGAACTGTCTGATACTAGTCACTTTCAACATGACTATAGATTGGAAAAGATCAATGCTATTCTTCCGGGCACGATGAAATGATGTTGGAAATGAAAGAGATTGAAGTTCCGGTGTTAAGCTTGCTTTAATGAAAAACGATGTTTTCGCATTGTTAAATTCCAGGATGAGTTCGTCTTTGTTCTGACTGAAGCTGGAGACTAGCGTAAAGCCATCGAGTCGATGGTTTAGTTCGGTGCTGAGTTGACGGAGGAAGTAAAAGTTGTTGTGCACAGCGCAAGGTATAACCATCCGGCGGCATTTTCACCGCGAAGATGCTAGAACGCGTGGGCTCTAATTTTTACATTTCCAATTCAAAGTTTTGCATTTTATTATTAATAATCTAAAATATCCAACGCTGAATTTAAAATATAAATAGTTAATAGATCTTCGATTACAGTGACAGCCTATGTTTTACAGAGTGAGGCTTAACCCATCATATGCCAATGCTATTGACGAGGGCAATTCTTTAGAAACTTCTTTGTGCAGACCCAGTCTGTGGCTGATATGGGTGAAGTATGTTTTCTCAGCACCAATCTTCGTAGCCATAGCAACAGCTTCTTCAAAATTAAAATGCGAAATGTGTTTTTTGCGCTGAAGGGCATTGAGAACAAGAACCTTTGTACCATTCAATCTTTTTATCGTCTCATCTGGAATAACATTCGCATCTGTAATGTAACTAAAATCATTTACCCGAAATCCCAATACGGGTAATTGCATGTGGGTGACGGGTAGTGGAGTGATTTTTATGCCAGCTGCCTTGAATGGTAGCTCATCAATCTCGTTAAGATTGAGTTGTGGTATACCAGGATATCTTTTTTCTTCGAAGGCATAATAGAATTCTGTCTTTAGTTGATCTAACACTTGCCGACGACCATAAATCTCCATGTCGCTGCCCTGAAGATGATTGTAAGCTCTCACGTCATCAAGTCCTGCAACGTGATCTTTATGGCTATGGGTAAAAATGACAGCATTAAGATTTCGAATGTCTTCACGGAGCATCTGTTGACGAAAGTCAGGGCCTGTATCAACCACAAGACTTTTTCCATCAATTGAAATATGAATAGAAGTACGAAGGCGCTTGTCGCGATAATCCAAAGAACGGCATACTTCGCATTGACACCCAATCACGGGTACTCCCTGGGATGTGCCGGTGCCAAGAAATGTTATTTTCAATTACTGGATTTTCACTTCCTGTTGCGCGAGTTCTTCGTACAACTTAAGATTCTTCTCACTGAATTTTGATGTCTCCAAAGGAACATTTCTGAAGATTTCCAATAGAATATTGATCTTACCTTCCGTGTTATAAAACTTATTGAGGATGATGATTTTTTGATCGCGGAGAAGGCAATATCCGGACTTAAAATTCCCTTTTTCGTAGCGCAAAAAATAGTCGGATTCTGCTATCAGGTCTTCCAGCTTTATTAGGAACTGGTTCGTGTATTTAATCATTCGTAATGGCGAATTTTAGTGCAAGTTATACACAAATAGCTAAAAGCTGAAAGACCAAAGCTAAAAGTTTGATTGTGCTATGTTTGAAGATAAGTGATCTGAATTAAGCTAGGGGCTATGAACAAGTTTTCTTTTCTTTACACGTTGTGAATTCGTCCAAAACTTTGATTGTAATAGTCGGGCCTACTGCGGTGGGAAAGACTGCGTTAGCGATTCGCCTAGCAAAGTATTTCCACACAGAAATTATATCGGCGGACTCCCGCCAGATCTATAAAGAGCTGGATATCGGAACTGCGAAACCAACAGTAGAAGAATTATCAGCCATCAGGCATCATTTCATCAACACGAAATCAATCACAGAAGAATACGATGCCGGCACATACGCTGTTGAGGCACGGGAAGTAATTGATCAGTTATTTATAAAATGTAATTCGGTTGTAATGTGTGGGGGATCAGGGCTGTATGTTAAAGCAGTCCTCGAGGGCTTTGATAACTTGCCAGATATTCCAAATGCAATGCGACTCCGGATAATTGAGGAATATGATCTCAAAGGATTGTCATGGCTGCAAGAAGAGGTTTCTATTCAAGATCCGGATTACTTTGAAGTTGTCGATCGCCAGAATCCTCAACGCCTGATGCGTGCTCTTGAGATCATTCGCACAACAGGAAATACGTTTTCAGGTTACCGCACGAAAGAAAAGATTGAGCTTCCATTTAAGGTTGTAAAGATTGGTCTTGAACTCGATAGACTGGAACTTTATAATCGAATTGACAATCGAATGGACTCAATGATAAACAATGGGTTATTTGAGGAGGCTGAAAAATTTTTCACATTTCGTCATCATAATTCGTTGCAAACTGTAGGATATCAGGAGATATACAGCTTCTTTGAAGGCCTATATGATCGCGAGGAGGCAATACGGCTAATGAAAAGGAACTCAAGGCGTTATGCGAAAAGGCAAATAACATGGTTTAAGAAGGATACTGAGATTAAATGGTTCGCGCCAGCCAATTATCAGGGAATTGTTGATTTGTTGACTCGGTGATTTGTTGCTTTGCACACATACCGAATCCCGAATCCCGAATCATTGAATCACCGAATTGACGCAACATGAAAAGAAGATCATTTTTTAAGAAGGCGGGGTTGTTGGGCGTTGCTCTTGGTGCGGAGGCGTCTGCTTTTGCATCTATATCTTTTCCGGGGAATGACTTCAAATATGTATTGCGTGGCGGGAAGTCTTTCTATCAGGATAAATGGCAAATATGTGATATTGGTATTGATGCTGACGGGCGAATGAAAATTGGTGTCTTAAATTCATTGCAAGCGGATGATATCATCGATGTAAACAACAAGATTGTCTCACCTGGATTTATTGACATACTTTCGGATAATTCTGCAACTCCTCAAAAGACATATATGATCGTTGAAAAGTTTAAAGTTACCGATGGAGTTACAACCGCTTTGCAAATGCATGGTGGAAATGCTACAACGGCACGCTATTATTCGACGTTTGGTGTATTACCACATTATATCAACTTTGGTGTATCCACAGCGGTAATGCACATTCGTTATGCTACTCAAAACCTTACAGAAAGAAAAAAGCGAGTTGAGAAATGTCTCGAAGAAGGTGCCCTTGGAGTTTCCCATAGTATTGAATATCAGCCAACACCTTATGAGGAAACGCTTGGGTATGCCCTGCTCGCAAAAAAATATGATCGCACGTTTTTTATGCATTTGCGATATTCTTCATTGGAACAAGAATTGGAAGGTGTAGATGAGGCTATAAAAATTGCTGCCAATAGTGGTGCACGCGTTCATATAGATCATCTTCATTCAACCGGAGGTACATACCACATGAAAGAAGCGCTTGAAAAGATTGAGATAGCAATTGCCCGTGGATTGAGAATGACGTGTTGTGTGTATCCTTATTCGTTCTGGGCAACATACTTGCATTCAAAGCGATTTGATGAAGGATGGCAGCAACGCTATAAATTAAGTTACAACGATCTGCGATTAGTTGGAACAGGTGAACGACTCACACGAGAAAGCTTTGCGAAATACCGTGCTGCTCACAGACTAGCCGCTGTGCCGGAAGGAACGCTACCATTGACAACTACAGTAGACCTTGCATTGAAAAAAGATTTTTGTATGATTGGCTCGGATGGAGGAATAGAATATGAACCACATGCGAATTCTCATCCACGCGGCGCTGGTTGTTTTTCTGCGGCGATCAGACATGGACTTGATATTGGAATGAACCTGGAAAAGATTCTTGAAAAAGTAACAACCCTTCCGCGAAGTATCATTTTGCCTGCGATGAATGAAAGAGGAGTAATAAAAGACGGCGCATGGGCGGATCTTACTGTCTTTGATCAAAAACGGATAACTGCAAAAGCAACTGTAGAAAATCCAAACCAGTTTTCAGAAGGCATTGAGCTTGTTGCAGTCAATGGAAAGATTGCTTATCGCAACGGAAGTTTGGGAACTACTGCCGGAGTTGGAATTCGTTATTAACTTTGTGCATGCCTGAAGCAACGATCCAGAAGAAAGTCCTGATTATCACGTACTACTGGCCGCCTTCCGGGGGAAGTGGCGTGCAACGGTGGCTGAAATTTGTAAAATATCTCCCCTCTTTTGGGTGGAAGCCTTACGTTTTTACTCCCGAAAATCCATCGTTTGAAATACGTGATGAAACACTTTTAAAAAATGTTCCGAAAGAAGCTGAAGTCATTCACTTCCCGATCTGGGAGCCGTACGAATTATTTAAAAGTGTATCGAAGATTGCCGGCAAAAAACCAATAAGCCAGATCGATCTCGTTTCGGCGGGGAAAAAAACTTTCTTTCAACGTGTTACAAGTTGGATTCGTGGCAATGTATTTATTCCTGATGCACGCATATTCTGGGTCAGGCCAGCGATGGCTTATTTGTCCAAACGTATAAAATCAGAAGGCATAACTACAATCATCACAACAGGTCCTCCGCATAGTTTACATCTTATTGGACTCAAGTTGAAGAAAAAATATCCTAACCTGTACTGGATAGCGGACTTCCGTGATCCATGGAGCGAGTGGGATTTCCTCGATACGTTATCGTTGAGCTCGCTGGCAAGAAATCAACATCGTTCTCTTGAACGATCAGTTCTTCAAGCTGCTGATCGAGTTGTAACGATAGCTCCTTTTCATTGTGAGCGTCTTGAAGCGATTGGAAAAAGAAAAGTTGATTTGATCACAAACGGCTTTGATGAAGATGATTTTGTGGGTATTCAAAAAGTAAGGACAGGTAAGTTTACGATTCGCCATATTGGAATGGTGGATGAGCTTCGTGATCCAAAACCATTTATGCTTGCGCTGAAATCATTGGTGCAGCAGAATCCTGAAATCAAAGATGAGATTGTAGTTGAGTTTATCGGATCAGTGAATTCTGCTTTTCGCGATTTTATAAGTAACGATGTAATACTCTCGTCTATTACCATCTTTTCCAAACCAATGCCACATGATGCCCTTGTGAAATTATATGGTGAAACCGATCTTCAATTATTGATATTGGGACATACAGCACTTGCTGCAGGCAATCTTCCTGGTAAATTTTTCGAATACCTTGCCAGTGGCAACTTTATCTTCGGTGTTGGGCCTGAGATCGGTGACGCGTCTAAAATCCTCCATGATACACATGCGGGAAGAATGATCGACCGCAATAACATCACGGCGCTGAAAGCATTGCTGATGGAACGTTTTGATCATTGGAAGAATGATATTCCGGAAGAGAAGAGAAATGTGAAGGCGTTTAGCAGGAAAGTGCTGACAGGGAAAATGGCGGGGATAATGAGATTTTGAAATTTGAAACTCGAACCTCCAATTTTAATTTTCAAGCTGCCACGGCTTACTTTCTAATCCCCAGCAGTCCTAACCCCTTCTTAATCAGATTATTCCCATCTGGCGAAACGTTACTCCATACAATCAACGATCCGAAAATAATTGTTATCAATGTTGATCGGACAATCATGTCAAGTATGATGGTATCAATTCGTGGTAAAAGCCATTGAGCAGTCCATGCAATTACGATGATCATCAAAACTTTTAGAAATGCAAAAGAGAATGGCTGGAGATCCATCCTGAACCATATAAAGATAAATTTTACGAGGTTGAAAATAATTAAAATCAATGCGGTGGCCCATGCTGCACCTTCAATTCCGTAAAGAGGAATTAAAATATTATTCGCTGTAATGATTATAATCGCTAATAAGATTATCAATATAATATTGAATCGATAATACTTGGAATAAACAATGATCTCGCTGCTTGGTCCGAAGATCATGTCAACTAACTTTCCTGTTCCTACGATCATGACCACCCAGTAGCCTGTTGCATATTGACTTCCTTTCGGCATTAGTAGAAATATGGAATCAAGATTTGCTCCAATCCCAATGAGTAAAAGTGCTCCGAGTATGAATTGATTTAATGATGTCTTTTGATAAATATTTTTGACGTCTTTATAATCATTTTTTTCTAACCCCCTGGCAATTAATGGAGCGGCAATTTGGGTCATCGCGCGCTTTGGGATTTCAATAACTGTCGCCATGTAATAGGCAGTTGTGTAAATCGCGACAGGTGCCAATCCCAAAAGTCCGGCGACCATAAGACTATCAATTTTTCCAATGACAATAAGTCCGGCGGTTCCTGCAAAACTCAATATGCTAAAGCTCATTAGTTCATTCCGGAACGCTGGATCAATAAGTTTGAAATCAATTTTAGCGTGTATGTATCCTTGAATAATAAGAGCGATGGCCAAAACGAGCAGACAAAAAACATAGACCAGCACTGAGCCAATCATTACGTCTGGAAAAGTAATGAAGCCCTTAAAATAGAAGAGTACAAGAACTCCCAGGAGAACACGTACAACAATCTCTTTCAAAAGGTTTGGAAGGATATTCCTCAGCAGAGATCGGGAATAAACTTCCAGGAGTGTCGTGACCACTGTGATGAACGTCAGCCAAAGCGCCAGACTTGTGTAATGAATAAATTCCCTCGCATTGTGCTGGAAGTATCCCTGGATTTGATTTTCAAAGATGAAGAATACGATCAGGAAAAATCCGAATGCCAGTAATCCCAGGAAAAGAATAATATTTATGAAGTTTTTGGAGTGAAGTACGTTTCCCATAAACCGTGGGAAGAATTTTATAATGCTTTGGGCCAAACCAAACTGAGCAAACTGGGCCATTAAAATCGCTGAATCTTGTACCGTTCTCATAAGCCCTATTTGCTCTTGTGAGAGAAAAAGCGGGTAGAGGTACAGTAAATTCACATAACCAACCACTACTCCGATGTAAGAGATGATGGTAGTAACAATACTTTGCCGGATGATGACACCCATTATTAACGATTATCTTGCTGCAAAATACTTTATTTGTAAAACTTAACGTCATACTGTGGGCTTGCTGAACAATTTTTTAGGGAAGAAGAACTCTCAATATTTTTTCGAACGGCTATACAAACTCTCTCTTCGGGGAATGAATTACGGAAGAGCGAGTGATTATCAGAACAATGGTGAGTCGGTCATGCTGGGAAAAATGAGCCGGATGATGAAAAGTAATTCTCCGGTATTATTTGATGTCGGGGCAAACAAAGGCGAGTTCACAAAGCGTATTCTTGAGAGTTGGAAAGGTAAAAAGGCAAAGTTGTTCGTATTTGAGCCATCTCAAAAAACGTACGCGATGCTTCAACGGGCAATACCCGCATCGGCTTCAGTTCATCTTATAAATAAAGGCTTAAGTGATAAAGCTGGTAAAGTCGAGTTGTATTACGATAGGGAAGGATCCGGACTTGCTTCTGTTTATCCAAGGGATCTATCGTATCACAATATTAATTTTTCAGATCACGAGACAATTGACCTTACTACATTGGATATTTTTTGTGAAGAAAATAAAATAGAATTCATTGATTTTTTAAAACTGGATGTAGAGGGTCATGAGCTGTCTGTCTTGCTGGGAGGAAAAAAAATGTTTGATCAAGGCAAGATCAATATGGTGCAGTTTGAGTTTGGTGGCTGTAATATTGATTCACGTTCGTTCTTTAGGGATTACTTTAATTTCTTCAAAGAGGATTTTGATCTTTATAGAATTCTTTCGAATGGCTTATGGCCGATTAATAAATATTCCGAGAAGCTGGAAATTTTTCTTTCAGCGAATTACCTGGCCATTAGGAAAAAATGATTTGATGATTCATTGCTTTGCGAAGCACTGACTTAATACTTCTGCGCTTCGTCATAATCCAATAGATTGGTTACTCCGCGAAGTTCCGAATCAACGAGTTACTCACCTCTTCGAGATTTCAATATGATCTGGTCCAGCTACTCCATGTCGCTTCGCCACAATCAATCCATCCACTGAGTAACTCTCCTTCAGGTTGGCTTCACAGACAATGGTATAATGATGTGACTTT
>Ga0123336_10002767_pt1 | contig 15072 bp, 11 predicted proteins | sample SSSSmetaG_FD_96466 | JGI IMG/M metagenome (GOLD analysis project Ga0123336, IMG submission 96466) | Glacier valley bacterial and archeal communities from Borup Fiord, Nunavut, Canada, to study Microbial Dark Matter (Phase II) - ​SSSS metaG | ecosystem: Environmental > Aquatic > Freshwater > Ice... | reverse complement strand
GAGTAATAGGATTGAAATTTGGAGCGCAGATAAGTGGAATCAATATAACGAAGAAGAATTTAGTGCAGAAACTATTGCAGAACAAATGGAAGAATTAGGAATATAGAGGTGATGAAAATGGAATTTGAACATGTACCTGTTTTACGTGATGAATGTATTTTTGGGCTAAAGATTAACCCTGATGGGATCTATGTAGATGGCACATTAGGAGGAGCTGGACATGCTAGTGAAATCTGTAAACATCTTTCTCAAAAAGGACATCTAATAGGTATTGATCAAGATAAAAATGCTCTTGCTGCTTCTAAGATTAGATTAGAAGGGGTAAACCCAAAAGTTTCTATAGTTAACAGTAACTTTGAAAAGATAAAGAGTGTTTTAGATAGTATGGCTATTGAAGAAATAGATGGTATGTTAATTGACCTAGGGGTATCTTCTCATCAGTTAGATGAACCCGTAAGAGGATTTTCCTACATGCATGATGCCCCACTCGATATGAGAATGAATCAAGAGGAATCTTATACTGCTTATAATGTAGTGAATGAGCTATCAGAAAATGATCTCTTTAGAATAATAAAAGAGTATGGTGAAGAAAACTGGGCAAGACGTATCGCCATCTTTATAGTAGAAAAAAGGGAAAGCGCTCCTATTCGTACAACTTATGATTTAGTAGATATTATTAAAAGTGCGATACCAAGTGCGGCGAGGAAAGATGGCCCGCACCCTGCTAAGAGAACTTTTCAAGCTATACGGATTGCAGTGAATAGAGAACTAGAAATTATAGAGCCAACGCTAGAACAAGCTGTAGAGAAACTTAAGTCTGGGGGAAGATTATGTGTTATTACTTTCCATTCGTTAGAAGATAGAATTGTAAAACATGTATTTAAGAGACTTGAAGATCCTTGTACTTGTCCGAGAAATTTCCCGATTTGTGTATGTGGTAAAGTGCCGCAAGTAAAAGTTATCACTAGAAAACCAATAGTACCATCGGACGAAGAAGTAGAAACCAATCCGCGCTCAAGAAGTGCAAAGCTAAGAATTATAGAGAAGCTTTAAAAGGGGGAATAGTTGATGGCACAGAATACACAACGAAAATATACGTATCAATATGGTAGTGAAGCTGAAGCATATTATCAAGCATTACCAAAACCCAACATTGAACCCAAATATAGACCCAAAACAGAACCACGCAAAAAATTAGATATCGTTTTTGGATCTCAACTCTGTTTATGTGGTCTAATGGCTTTTATGTGTGCGTTTGTATATATTCATATGTATTCAGCACTTGTTACCAAACAAGGACAACTTCAAATGGTTAAAAGTGAAATACGAGAATTAAAAAGCACAGTTAGTTTTACAGAGGCGAAAATATCGGAAAATCTTAATTTGGATTATATAAGAGATCGCGCTTCAAAAGAACTAGGTATGCGTGAACCAGCACCACATCAGATTGTGTATATACAATTACCGATACAAAGTTACACGATATATGATAAATAAAGTGGGGAACTTTCATGGAAAATAAATATAAAAGAACGCAAAGGAATTTAATATTACCCAAAAAACGCCTTAATAGGCGTATATTTTTTATAGGGATATTTTTCATATTAAGCGTAGGTTATATGGGTTATCAGGTCATATCCATTAAACTGAAAAATGGTGAAGAATATCAAAAAAAGGTTTTAACGAGAATGATGGCTAAGGAAGATCAAATTAGTCCACAAAGAGGAAATATAGTCGATAGAAACAATAAAACAATTGCAGCGAGTGTCTTAACGTATGATATTATTCTGGATCCTAAAGTTATAGCTGAGTTAGAAGACAAAGATGAAGAGGTTATTTATCAAACATTATCTAAAGAGATTGATAAACCTGCCATGACCCTTAAAAAGTTTGTTAAAGATAATGCTACTTTAAGATATAGTGTTATTAGTAAAAATTTAGATAGTGCAAAGGCCGAAGTATTAAAAGAAAAAGGACTCAAGGGCGTTTGGTTTGAAGAAAGCTTTATAAGAAAATATCCAAAAGGAGAATTTGCAGCACAGCTTATAGGTTTTTATAATAAAAACGGTGAGGGTCAGTATGGTATTGAGCAACAATATAATGACTATATGATGGGGAAGCCGGGAAGAGTTTTTTCACAGCTCCAAGACGAACAAATTGTAACAACAGAAGTTAAAGCTGCTGAAAATGGCGCAAAAGTTATTTTAACAATCAATGAGGTCATTCAGCAGTATGTAGAGACAACTATGAAAAAGTACATAAAAGAGTATAAGCCACTAAATGCCTCAGCTATCATTATGAACCCGAATAGCGGAGAGATTTATAGTATGTATTCCTACCCTAATTTCAATCCAAGTCATTACAATGTTCTCGAAGAACAGCTAGGAAAAGAGGCATGGCGTGCTTTAAATGATAAAGAAAAATCAGATAAGTTGAACCAGGCCTGGAAAAACTATAATACGCAAAATGCCTATGAACCAGGTTCAACGTTTAAACCCCTTTTAGTGGCAGCCTCATTAGATGAAAATACTATTGACGGGCAAGCTAAGTATGTATGTAATGGTTCAAAAGTCGTTGTAGAAGGACTTCCACCTATTAGATGCTGGAAAAGGGAAGGGCATGGCGAGGAAACATTAGAACAAGTATTAGCCAACTCGTGTAATGTTGGTATGATTGAAGTAGGCAGTAAAATGAGCTCAGATACTTTCTTGAAGTATATGAAAAAATATGGACTTGGACAACTTACGGACGTGGAGACGCCAGGAGAAGAAAAGGGACTGCTTGATAAAAAACTAGGCCCTATTGAAAAAGCAACTTACTCCATCGGACAGGGTTTTACGTGTACACCCTTACAGCTTATTACAGGTTTTTGTTCTGTTATAAATGGAGGTTATTTATTACAACCCTACGTTGTTTCTAGCATAGTGAGTGAAAAAAACGAGATACTTTATCAAGGTAAATCAACTATAAAAAGACAGGTCATTTCATCAGAAACATCTAAGATTGTAACAAATTTTCTTAAAAAAGTTATTGATGAAGGGACCGGGGGAAGTGCAAGTATTACGGGATACAATATAGGAGGTAAAACAGGTACAGCTCAAAAACTACCACGTGAAGATAATAAGTATATTTTATCATTTATTGGGTATGCGCCTGTAAATAACCCCCAAGTGATTGGACTTATCGTGTTTGATGAAATTCCTGAGCATGCGGGCGCACCCGCAAAAGCTTTTAAAGAGATGATGGTCAATATTTTACCTTATTTAGAAATTGAACTTTCAAATAGTCAGCAAACCATGGATGAAGAGATGAGCAGTGTACCAGATCTTACAAATATGGATATTTATAAGGCGAGTGAGCTGCTTGATAAGGCTAGTCTACAGTATGAGATAATAGGGGTAGGCAAAAAAATCACTTCACAGTATCCTAATCATCAAATAAATTTGCCAAAAGGTTCGGTTGTGAAATTATATGTTGAGACTGAAACGCCGGAGAGCATTATAAAAACACCCAATTTAGTGGGACTGACAATAGAGGCTGCTAAAGCTAAACTTTTAGTTGACGGTGAAATGACTATTAGCGGTGCATCTCAGGGCACCATTATTAAGCAAATGCCTAAAGCAGGACATAAATTAGAAAAAAATAGCCAAGTAGTTGTAAAAACATCTGAATAATGAGAATAATGGCTCCTCCTTTAAAATACAATTTATGTAAGACAACTTTTAAAGGAGGAGATTTTAACATGCAAAGAGAAGTCTCTATCAAGATGAAAAAAAGAATCCTCATTTTAATGGCCTGTTTTTCACTTGCCATTGTGGGGATATCTGTGCGTTTAGGTTATGTACAAATCATAGAAGGGAAATCATTGCAAGATAGGGCATTAGAACAACATACAAGAGATAGATCAATAGCACCAACCAGGGGCATCATATATGACAGGAATTTAGATATTTTGGCTCAAAGTGGTTCTGTCGCAACGATTGGAATAGTTAATGCTCAGATAAAAGATGCCCAAACAGTTTCAAAAATACTCGCTGAAAAACTTAATATTAACTATGATATTGTCTATAAAAAGGTAACAAAAAAGGTGGCATTTGAAAGAATAGTAACAAAAGTAGATAAAGACATTGCAGATCAAATACGTCAGCTTAATTTGCCAGGAGTTAAAGTAGATGAGGACTCAAAAAGGTTTTATCCCTATAATAATTTAGCTTCGCATACAATTGGTTTCGTTGGAAAAGACAACCAGGGTATTGTTGGACTAGAGGTTAAATACGATGCGTTTCTTAAAGGAAAACCAGGCAAAATTCTAATGGAGACTGATGGAAAAGGTGAAAGGCGAGACGAGGCTGCGGAAATAAGAATTAATCCAACAAATGGTAACCATTTGGTCACAACGATGGATGTTACGCTGCAGCAATATGCTGAGCAGGCTTTAGAAAAGGTCGTTCAAATGAAGGGGGCTAAGAGAGGGGCAATTATTTTACTTAATCCGCAAAACGGAGAGATCTATGCACTGGCCAATAAACCAGACTTTAATCTTAATGAACCCTTTGAAATAAATAATCAGGAACTTTTAAATACTTGGAGTATGTACACTGAAAAAGAACATCAGGCATTTTTAAATCAAATGTGGAGAAATTATACGATTAATGATACGTATGAGCCAGGATCCACCTTTAAAATATTCACATCTGCTATGGGCCTTGAGGAAAAAGCAGTAACAGAAGCGAGTACATTTAACTGCGGCGGCGGCAGAGTGGTGGCAGGAAGAACAATAAAGTGTTGGAGAAGTCCACGTACACATGGCCTTCAAAATTTTGTACAAGGCGTTCAAAACTCATGTAATCCAGTATTTATGGATATTGCAGAACGTGTTGGTGCAAGTAAATTTTATGATTTTATGATTAAATTTGGTTTCAAATCTAAGACAAACATAGATTTGCCTGGAGAAGCCGTAGGTATATTACATAATAAAAATAAAATAGGTCCAGTCGAGCTTGCTACGATGTCATTTGGGCAATCCTTTCAAATAACGCCCATGCAATTATTGGCAGGAGCTTCAGCGCTTGTTAATGGGGGCTATATGATAACTCCTCATTTTGGAAAAGAAGTTATAGATAACGCGGGGAATAGTGTCGAAGTCTTTAACTACGAAAAAGGAAGACAAATTATAAGCCTAGATACAAGTGAAAGATTAAAGAAGATATTAGAAAGTGTTGTTTCGGAAGGAACTGGGCACAAAAGTTATATTCCAGGGTATAGGATAGGGGGGAAAACAGCTACATCTCAAAAACTACCTAGAGGTTCAGGCAAGTATATTGCATCGTTTTTAGCTTTTGCACCAGCAGAAAAGCCAACAATTATGGGTCTTGTGATAATTGATGAGCCGCAAGGTGTTTATTATGGGGGAGTCGTAGCAGGCCCTGTAATGAAAGAAGTACTTTCTAATGCATTACCTTATTTAAACATTGAACCCATCTATAATGAAAAAGAATTAGAGTTAGAGGAAGTTAAAACAATAAAAGTGCCTGTATTTCAATCTATGAAATTAACTGAAGCCAAAGCCCTGGCGCGCAAAGAAAATATGACACTCCAAATTGAAGGAAGTGGAGATAATGTGAAAGCACAATTTCCATTACCTAATGAAATGATAAATAAAACAAGTAAAATTATATTATATACGGAATAGATGACTTTTTTATATGTTTAACTCATGATATAATAACTAGAAAGTATTAAAGAGGAGGGCTACCATGAAACTAAAAGACTTGTTGATTGGATTGCAGTATCAATGTGTTTGTGGAGATATAGAACAAGAAGTGGACAAAATTATTTATGACTCGCGTATTAAAACAAAGAGTGGACTCTTTATTGCTATAGAAGGATTTAAAACAGATGGACATCAATTTATTAATGCGGCTATTGAAAATGGTGCAAAATCGCTCGTTGTCCAAAAAGATATCCATTGTGACAAATCGGGGCTTACGATTATTAAAGTAGAAAATACGAGAAGTGTGATGGCGGCTATAGCTAATAATCAGTTTGATACGCCTTCGAAAAAACTAAACTTAGTAGGTGTTACAGGAACAAATGGCAAGACGAGTATTGTACACTTGTTGGGTCAGGTTCTAGAAGGTTATCATAAAAAGGTGGGTATTATAGGAACTATTGAAAATAGGATAGGCAATATGGTACTCAAAGCAGAACGTACCACGCCAGAATCATTAGACTTACAGGCTATTTTTCACAAGATGCTAGAGCATGGCGTTGAATATGCGTTTATGGAAGTCTCCTCTCATGCTCTTGAACTAAGCCGCGTAGAGGGATGCGATTTTAAAATTGGAATTTTTACAAATTTAACTCAGGATCATTTAGATTTTCATCACACAATGATGAATTATGCCAATGCAAAGTCTAAATTATTTAAATTATGTGATCTAAGTATTTTTAATAGTGACAGTGAATATGCTGACATCATAAGTTCGGGTGCTAGAGGAAATATCATAACTTACGGTATTGATAACCCAGCAGATTATAGGGCATACAATATTATAATAACGGCAATAGGTGTTGAATATACTTTAGTGTGCCCGCAAGGAGAGTATAAAATAACAGTACCTATTCCTGGAAAATTTTCGGTCTATAATTCTTTGGCAGTCCTAGTAGCTGCTATTCATTTGGATATTCCAATAGACGAGGTCATTCATGCACTTGCAAATGTACAAGGCGTTCCAGGGCGTATACAATCCTTTGCATCTAAATGCGGCTTTAATGTCATCGTAGATTATGCACATACGCCTGATGGGTTAGAAAATGTATTAGATACGATTAAACAATTTGTACAAAAAGATGTTATTACGGTGTTTGGATGTGGTGGAGACCGTGATAAAACTAAGAGGCCTATTATGGGCGAAATAGCTGCTAAGTATTCTAATCAAGTCATTATTACTTCTGATAATCCGCGTTCTGAGCATCCAACGCAAATAATAGATGAGATTGAAATAGGCGTCAAAAAGTCTGATGTTTTTTATATTAAAATGGAGGATAGAAAAGAGGCCATTTTATTTGCATTGCAAGCAGCCAAACAAGGTGACGTTGTTCTTATTGCAGGTAAAGGGCATGAAAACTATCAAATTTTAAAAGATAGGATTATTCATTTTGACGATTCTGAGATTGTCAAAGAATATTTACAGGGAGAAGAAGAATGAATTTAAATGTGCAAGATATTGTAAAAGCCGTTGATGGCATATGCTTAAGTTCTCAGAATCTTGAAATGGGCAGTGTACACTCTGTTCATACAGATTCGCGTCAAATCGCGGAGGGAGGTCTCTATATCCCCTTAAGAGGAGACACATTTGATGGGCACACATTCATTTCTACGGTTTTTGATAAGGGAGCCATTGCAACATTAACCGAAGAACAGACGACGCGAGATGATAGACTTTATACTATTTATGTTAAGGATACTAAAGTGGCACTTCTAAGACTTGCCAACTATTATAGAAAGTTATTTCAAATACCCATCATTGGGGTGACAGGCAGTGTCGGAAAAACAAGTACCAAGGAAATTATTGCTTCAATTTTAAGTGCTAAATTTAATGTGCATAAGACAGAAGGTAATTTTAACAATGAAATAGGATTGCCACTTACATTATTAAAAATTCAAAAAGAGCATGAAGTAGCTGTAATAGAAATGGGAATGAATCATTTTGGTGAGATCCACACATTAAGTTTAACAGCAAGCCCTCAAATAGCGGTTATTACAAATATAGGCACTTCCCATATTGAACATTTAGGAAGCCGGGAGGGTATCTTAAAAGCAAAACTAGAAATATTAGATGGACTAGATAAGAATGGGCTGCTTATAATGAGCGGGGACAATGATTTATTAAGCCAAGTTGGCGAAACAACTTTTAAAACAATAAAATATGGCTTAAGTGAACAATATCCTTATTATGCAAAGAACATAACAAGCAATATAAATAGCACATCCGCTGATATTTATACCCCAAAAGATGTTTACACGATAACAATTGCTGCGTTAGGTGAGCATATGATTTATAATACGCTCGCTGCAATTGTTATAGCAGAACATCTGGGGCTCACAAAAAATGAAATATTAAGTGGGATTGCTTCATATACTCCTACAAAGATGAGGATGCATATTAAAATCTATGACAATGGGATTACCATAATGGATGATACCTATAATGCAAGTCCAGATTCAATGTGTGCTGCCATCAAGGTATTACAAGATTATCCAGCCAAGGCACGTAGGGTAGCTGTCTTAGGCGATATGTTGGAGATGGGAGAATACGCAAGCACTTTACATCAAGAGGTAGGCAAGTTTGCAAGCCAAGGTCAAATTGATGTGTTATGCGCGGTCGGCCCACTCGCAAAACAGATCTATGAAGGCGCTCGGCAAAATGGTTCAAGTCAGAAAAATTTATACTATGCGACACAAGAAGAATTTTTAAAGAACATGAAGAAAATATTACATTCAGGCGATACTGTTTTATTTAAAGCATCAAGAGGCATGCATTTTGAACAAATGGTAGAAGCAGTAGGAAAGGTGAATTGTGATGAATAACGAGGTATTATATGCAGTTTTAATAGCATTTTTTTTAAATATTGTCATAAGCCCTGTTGTAATCCCTTTATTGAAAAAGTTTAAATTTGGGCAGAATATAAGGCACGATGGACCAAATAGCCATCTTAAGAAGTCTGGTACGCCTACAATGGGTGGGATTATTATTTTAGCAAGCATGGTACTCACAAGCTTGTTATTTGCTATTGGCAATAAAGAAGTACAGATGATACTTTTTGTAACCGTTGCATTCGGTTTAATAGGCTTTGTAGATGATTATATAAAAATTGTAAAAAAAAGGTCGCTTGGGCTCACAGCCCAGCAAAAAATAATAGCGCAGCTAATAGTAACCTGTATTTTCGGTTATTTGTTAAAGTACTATCTAGAAATTAACACGAGTATCATGCTTCCTTTTAGTGGAGGCCGAGAATTAGACCTTGGGCTGCTCTTTTGGCCATTTTTAGTTATAGCTGTGTTAGGTGTCGTAAATGGTGTTAATTTAACGGATGGCTTAGATGGGTTAGCATCTGGCGTTACAGTATTAATAGCAACTTATTTTACTGCTATTGCTTGGGCCGTGCATAGTAATGTTCTCCCGATAGCAGCAGCAGCAGTTGGAAGCCTGCTTGGATTTTTATTATTTAATAGTTATCCGGCTAAAGTCTTTATGGGGGATACTGGCTCTCTTGCATTAGGCGGATTTGTTATATCTACAGCCTTTGTTATGAAAATGCCACTCTTTATTCTTATAGTAGGCATCATTTATGTTGTTGAAAACATATCTGTTATTTTACAAGTAGCTTATTTCAAGAAAACTAGAAAAAGATTGTTTAAAATGGCACCGATACATCATCATTTTGAATTAAGTGGATGGCCAGAAACAAAAGTTGTTACAGTATTTTGTGTTGTAACTGCAATCATGTGTTTGCTTGGGCTGATTGCCTTATAATTGGAGGTAAGATAATGAATATTAAGGATAAAAATATTTTAATAGTAGGGAATGCGAGAAGCGGCATGGGGGCAGCAAGGCTTGCTATAAGCCAAGGCGCCAAGGTCAGTATTTATGACAATAAAAGTTATGAAAAGTGGGATGCCCTTATGCAAAATGAGATTAATGCTATGAGAGAGAATGGCATTACATTTTATTTAGGAGAAGAGGTAGCTAGTGATGAGTTTGAGATCCTTATTGTTAGCCCAGGCGTACCATTAGAAATAGCCATTATTCAAGAGGCTAAGACTAAAAATATAGAAATAATTGGGGAGCTTGAATTTGCTTCTCGTTTTTGTGATGCACCTATTATTGCTATTACAGGAACAAATGGAAAAACGACTACCACTACTTTGGTAGGAGAAATATTAAGAGGACATAATCCTGATACGTATGTTGTAGGCAATATAGGAAGGGCTTTTAGTGAAGATGTAAGGCTTATCCCAAAAACAGGAGTGGTTGTAGCTGAGGTGAGTAGTTTTCAGCTAGAAACAATACAATCTTTTCATCCACAAGTCAGTGCGTTGCTTAATATTACACCTGATCATTTGAATAGACATCATACGATGGAAAATTATTGCGAAACGAAATATAAGCTATTTGAAAATCAAAAAGATGAAGATTTTTGTGTTCTTAACCCCAGAGACTTTTATTTTAAAGAAGCTAAGGCAAAAGCACATTGCACGTGTATTGAATTTTCACTTACCCATGTGCCACAAAGAGGGGCCTATGTGGTCCAAGAAAAGATATTTGAAAATATTAATGGAAAAGAAAACTATATTTGTGATGTAGCAGAACTTAAAATAAAGGGAACCCATAATATTGAAAATGCTTTAGCAGCAGTAGCTATTACTGTTACATTCGGTGTACCGCTGCCTATTATAAGAAATGGTTTAATAACTTTTAAAGGCGTTGAACACAGAACAGAATATGTTACAACCAAAAAGGGAGTAGATTTTTTTAATGATTCGAAAGCAACGAATACAGATGCAGCTATTGCAGGGATTGTAGGCCTTAGTGTGCTTAATAAACCGATAAGGCTGATTGCAGGGGGCATGGATAAGCATACTTCGTTTAAAGACTGGATTAAGCTGTTTCATGGCATAGTCAAAGAAGTTTATATTATAGGGGAAACAAAAGAGCAAATTCTAAGAGAATGTAAGGAAGCAGAGTATACTTCTGTTCAGGCATTTGATACCTTTGAGGAAGCCATTATTGCCGCCTATAAGGAAAGTAATCCAGGAGAATGTATCCTTTTGTCACCGGCATGTGCAAGTTGGGATATGTTTGAAAGTTATGAGCAAAGAGGGGACTTATTTAAAGAAATTGCAAATCGTTTGGAAGGGTGAAAACAATGGTTGTAGAAAGAGTGACTAACCTTACAAAACAGAAAAAAAAGATAATAAAAAATACACCAGATGGCATTTTATTAGCGATTATTCTAATGATTGTAGGATTTGGTATTATAATGGTTTACAGTGCAAGTTTTTACTATGCAACAGAAAAAGGAAGCGCTCCAGCATCTTTTGCAATAAAACAATGCATAATAGGCATTGTAGGTATTGCTGTTATGTTAGGAGTAGCTTTTAAGTTTAATTATCGTATATTATCTAATATGATATTGGCCAGTGGATTATATATCGTTAGCTTGATACTCTCTATTAGTGTTATGTTTATTGGGCAAACAATCAATGGTGCAACAAGGTGGATTGATTTAGGGTTTACGCAGTTTCAGCCTTCAGAAATAGCCAAAATAAGTGTTGTTATCATGCTTTCGGCCTATATTATTAGACATAGAAAAGAAATGAATCAGTTTAAATACATATCAAGGGCGTGGGGCATTGTTCTTTTGCCAACTGGCATTGTTGCAATAGAAAACTTAAGTTCAGCTATTGTTATTTTTTTCATTGGGATAATGATACTCTTTATTACAAGTGCTAAAACATGGTATTATATGATACTTTTACTTATTGGTGCCACGTTAGCGGGCGGCGTATACTACTTAGCCATCACAACTAAGCCGAATCAAGAACTGAGTATTCCTATTGTTAAGGATATACTTAAGCCTTATAGGCTAGATAGAATAAGAGTATGGAAAAATCCATGGTTAGATCCGATTGGAAAAGGATACCAGCCTATACAATCTCTTTATGCTGTAGGTTCAGGTGGCATATTTGGCGTTGGACTCGGTAAAGGTATACAAAAGCAAGGTTTCTTGCCAGAACCTCATAATGATATTATATTTGCGGTTATATGTGAAGAACTAGGGCTTATGGGAGCCATTATATTGCTTATAGGATATAGCATTTTAGTCATTAGGGGTTTAGTTATTGCAGTAAGAGCTCCGGACTGCTTTGGGACACTACTGGCCGTCGGAATATCTGCGATGGTAGGGATACAGGTCCTCATCAATGTAGCCGTAAATACCAATACTATTCCCACAACAGGTATGCAGCTTCCACTTGTCAGCTATGGTGGAACAGCCTTAGCTGTTTTACTAGGAACACTAGGTATTTTATTAAATATATCTACGACTGCTAGTATTCAAAAGGTTAATAAGTAATATGTAACAAATTTCCACTCCGAGGAATAAAATGGTTTTATAGAAGCTTACCTATTTCAGGAGGTGCTCTTAAATGAGTAAATACATTATTCATGGAGGTAAGCGTCTAGAAGGTGAATTGCATATTGATGCCAGTAAAAATGCAGTTCTGCCAATTATAGCAGCAACCCTATTGAGTGGGAATATAACATACCTTTATAACTGTCCTAGAATACTAGACGTTGAGACTATGATAGAGATTTTACAACAATTAGGTTGCACAATTAAGTGGGATAATAAAACATTAATTATAGATACTAGTACAGTATACAGTTATGATATACCAGAACAACTAGTAAGGAAAATGCGCTCTTCTATTATATTACTAGGTGCTGTAATAGGAAAGTTTGGAAAAGCTAAAATTAGCTATCCAGGAGGATGCCCCTTAGGTGCAAGACCTATAGATTTGCACTTGAGTGCTTTCAAAAAAATGGGCATTACAGTTATTGAAGAGCATGGTTTTATTATTTGTGAGAGTTCACACCTTCAAGGCGCTAAAATTAATCTCGATTTTCCAAGTGTAGGAGCAACTGAAAATATCATGTTAGCAGCTACACTCGCGGCAGGAGATACTATTATTTATAATACAGCACGAGAACCGGAAATAGTTGATTTACAAAACTATCTAAATGCTTGTGGAGCTAAAATTACTGGAGCAGGAACGGAAACCATTTATATCCAAGGTGTCAAAAAATTGCATTCCGTTTCTTATAAGGTTATGCCAGACCGCATTATCGCAGGAACTTATTTAGTTGCAGCAGCTATTACCAGGGGAACAGTTACTATAAAAGATGTATACCCAAGTCACCTAAGAGCTATTACATCAAAACTTGAAGAAGTAGGATGTACCATTATTGAAAAGAAGAATGAGATAACACTTGTTGCTCCAAAAGATCTCAAAGGTGTTAATATTACAACAGAACCTTACCCAGGGTACCCGACAGATATGCAATCTCAAATGATGGCATTTTTATGTACGTGTCATGGAACGAGTATTATTAAGGAAAATTTATTTGAGGCGAGATTTAAACCTGCATATGAGCTTATCCGAATGGGTGCTAATATAAGCATTGAAGGAAGAATAGCTATTATACAATCTGCGCCGTATTTGATGGGAACAAGCGTTTATGCAGAAGATCTTAGAGGCGGGGCAGCTTTGATATTAGCTGGACTTGCGGCACGTGGCGTTACAACGGTGGAAGGCATTCATCATATAAAAAGAGGCTATCAAGATATTGTGTCAGATTTAAAGTATATTGGAGCCTCCATACAAGAGAGGGAGTAATTATATTTGAACAAATATAATGATAAAACACTAAAGAAAAAGATATATATGGGTAGTATGTTTGTACTATTAGTTATTGTTATCTTGACACTGCCAATATGGAATGTGACAAAAGTTGAAGTTGAAGACAATGACTGGTATAGTGATGAAGAGATAACAAAAGTATGTAACATAAAAAACACGAGTATATTGAATATGTCGTTTAAAGAAGCAAAGACTAATCTGCTAAAACTTCCGTATATAAACGATGCGGTGATCAAGTATCATTTTCCAGGTAAAATGGTTATTAAGTTATCAGAAAAAAAACCTTTAGGATATGTTCCTTTTATGGGAACATATCTTTGTATAGATGAAGAGGGGCAAGTTATAGAACAAACAACAAATACTGCTGTTCCACTGCCAATTATACAAGGACTACGTTTTACAGAATTTAAAATAGGGGAGCATTTGCCAATTGAGAATGAAGATAGTCTATTATGCAGCATACAAATTATAAAGGCATTACAAAAGTATAAGTATCAAAATAAAGTTAAAGCACTTGATATTTATAACCTTGAACAAATTCACTTGTATGTTGATAATTTAGATGTTATAATTGGGAATATAGGGGATTTTGACAAAAAACTCCAGTGGCTTATGAAAACACATGAGGGCTATGATATGGGAATTTTAGATTTATCCAATATAAAAAATGGACAAGCTACATTGAGTCCTATTACATAAGAAAATCACACTACTATTATAAATTAAAGACGAATATAGACTTCTAATGAAGGGGGAATCTACTTTGCTTGAAATATGGGAAAATGAATTACAAGGAGCTCAAATTAAGGTAATAGGAGTTGGCGGTGGAGGGAATAATGCTGTCGATAGAATGATTGAAAAAGGACTTGACGGAGTTGAATTCATTACAGTAAATACTGACCATCAGGCTTTAGCAAGATCAGGGGCACCAACTAAGATACAGATTGGTGAAAAGATCACGAGAGGGCTTGGCGCAGGAGCAAATCCTGAAATAGGCACTAAATCAGCAGAAGAAAGCAGAGAAGAAATTATACAAGCTATTAAAGGTGCTGATATGTTATTTATAACAGCTGGGATGGGCGGAGGTACAGGTACAGGGGCCGCACCCGTTATAGCTAGTATTGCTAAGGAACAAGGTATTCTTACAGTAGGCGTAGTGACTAAACCTTTTAGTTTTGAAGGTAGAAAAAGGATGCTTAATGCTGAAAAAGGCATAGCCGAATTAAAGCAAAGTGTTGATACTTTGGTTGTAATACCAAATGATAAAATATTACAAGTTATAGACAAAAAGACAACTATGGTAGAGGCATTTACAAAAGCTGATGATATTCTTCAACAAGGGGTGCAAGGGATAACTGATCTTATTTCTAATCCAGGGATTATAAACCTGGATTTTGCAGATGTAAGAACAATCATGAATTGTAAAGGCGTCGCACATATGGGAATTGGCAAGGCAACAGGCGAAAACCGTGCAGAAGAAGCTGTTAAATTAGCTATTAGCAGTCCGCTACTAGACACAAGCATTGATGGCGCAAGATGTGTCTTAGTTAACATGTGTGGAGGGGAAACACTTGGTCTTATGG
>Ga0123336_10002766_pt1 | contig 15074 bp, 16 predicted proteins | sample SSSSmetaG_FD_96466 | JGI IMG/M metagenome (GOLD analysis project Ga0123336, IMG submission 96466) | Glacier valley bacterial and archeal communities from Borup Fiord, Nunavut, Canada, to study Microbial Dark Matter (Phase II) - ​SSSS metaG | ecosystem: Environmental > Aquatic > Freshwater > Ice... | reverse complement strand
CAACGTAACAAAATTCAGGGCCCCTAATATACTCAATGCGACTGATAATATCATAATACCACCAGCCATAACTAGAAGTCCAGCAGCGACACCCATAAGACTAGCTGGTTCTACAAGTTTTGTAAATGCCGCAAAGCTAAGCATAAGGATAGCAATTGCTGCACTAGCACCGAGAAGCTGGGTTGTATCTAATTGTGCTAGCGGGATTAACGCCATGGCTAATATACCTATTGCCGCGGCGAAGCCAATCATCCCAGCAACACCAGTTAATAATCCTCCCCCTTGTGTAACTTTTACGAATGTTGCCATTACAGCAATGAGTGTGGAAATAGCTACAGTTGCAAGTATAAGTTTCTCCGAATTTAGGGCTGATAGTACGGCAATAACGCCAGCTAACATCATGATGCCAACTGCAAATCCAATTATTCCAGCAGCACTCTTTTTTAAGTCACCACCACTTGTCACGTTAACAAATACACCTATTACAGTTATAAGCGTTGCTATAACACCAATACCAGTAAGCGCCTTATCAAACGGAAGTTGCGCAAGCAGCGCGACAGCACCAGCAAGTATAGCAATACCTACGGAAAACCCTATTAGACCGGCGGCACTAGCGGCTAAGTCACCGCCGTTTGTAAATACGATAAATAAGGTTAATCCGCCAATAAGAGTAGCAATTGCTTTTATACCTTGGTCTAGTTTTGTTGGGTCTAGTTCGGAAAGTTTTGATATGGCTACGACTAAAATACCAATCCCAATGCCAAATCCTATCATACCACCAGCACTCTTGGCTAGGTCACTGCCGTTTGTAAATACAGTAAATACTGTTAATCCGGCAACAAGAGTAGCAATTGCTTTTACGCCTTGGTCTAGTTTTGTTGGGTCTAGATTACCTAGAATTGCCAAAGCACCAACTAAGATAGTAAGTCCAATACCAAAACCCACCATACCACCTGCACTCTTTTTTACATCGTTACCAGTTGTTAGCATTGTAAATAATGTTAATACACCAATAAGACTATATAGTGCGTCCGCCCCTTGTTTAAGTTTTAGTGGATCTAGATTACCTAGAATTGCTAATGCACCAACTAAGATAGTAAGTCCAATACCAAAACCCACCATACCACCTGCACTCTTTTTTACATCGTTACCCGTTGTTAGCATTGTAAATAATGTTATTACACCAATAAGAGTAAATAGTGCTTGGGATCCCTGATCGAGTTTTACTGGATCCAAATTACCCAGAATTGCCAAAGCGCCAACTAATATATTTATTGCAATGGAGAATCCAATTAATCCCTTGGCACTCTTAGTAATATCAGAACTGCTTGTTGCTTTGATAAATATTATTAAGTACGACATTATAAAGCCAAGAGCGGTTACGCCGGTGCCCAACTTCTGCCAATCAATAGACGATAGTATTTTTACGGCCACAGCAAGCACTAATAACGCGGCGCCAATGGCCAGCAATTTACCAGCAATTTTACCTTCGCCTTTCACTTTATCGAGAACTTTAAGGGCAACAACAAGTTCCACAAGTATAATAGTAAGCGCACCCAGACCCTTTGCAATTTTTGCAATGTCTAAAAAAGATAACACAAAAAGTGCTGCTGTAAGTATACCCACGGCAATAGCAATTTTAAGTAGCGCCTCAGCTTTTACTTTTAATTGGAATGCCTTTAATGTATTACCCAGCTGTTCAAGTATTCCGGATATCGAACCAATTCCATCGTTTATGGTTTTGGCAATCATTATTAATCCACCGCCGGTTAGTAACGCCCCTACATCCTGAAGTGTAAGTCCTGATAGGCTCTTTTTTAACCATTCAAAGACTGGTCCAACTATACTCTTTATTGTAGTTGCTACTTTTACGAAAATATCCTTAATCTTAGACATCGTCCGTCTGAGGGTTTCAAACGCTGTGTTAACTTTATCGACCTTAGTTCCTGTCCTAGGTAAGCTTTTATCACCGGATAATGCATTGGATATATCTCTGATTTTATCACTAACTATCATAAATACGGCTTTAATACCAGATAGCGCATTACTAAGTAATTCTGAGTTTGATATGGCAGTAACACAGGCTGATCCAAATGATAACAATGTATCTTTTATATTAGTTACAGCATACTTAACCGCGCTCATTACCTTAGCCACTTTTTCTAATGCCACTCCGAAGAAATTGCTCTTTTCAGCTGTGTCGTTAAGTGATACTAGAAAATCACCCAGGTTTGCTGTTACGGATAGTAGTCCACCAGCACCTGGCGCAAGCGCTTTTACTACCAACCCAATACATTTTGCTATGAATGCGAATGCTTTTCCACCTAGGTCTAAAACAGCAAATAATCCTTGAAAAGTTCGTTTTAGATTTTTTGATGTTCCTTCTCCAATTTGAAAGCCCTTCATGAGATCTCTAAATGCTTCGCTAATCTTAATGAGTTTGTCACCAGTGATTGGTTTAAACACAGCTTTGAACGCATCTTCTAACGGTTGTAATACTTTTGATATGCTTAATAGTGCATATCCTATTCCCTGTAGAAGCGCTTGTCTACCTCCATTGGCATTCCAGAACGCCAATATGGCATTTCTAGCGTCTGCTGATGCATTTGTAGCTGCTCCAAAAGCATTACTTAGCCCCGTTAACAACGCAGTTGCCTGCGCTTGATTGCCTATTATATTTTCCCACGAGGTAGCCCATCCTGACCCAACAACTTCCTTCATTACTCCAAATAACTTTGTTACTGTCGTAACCTCTCCAGCCAAAGCAGTCATAGCATCATCGGCCGCGTACATAGCCGTTACAGATTCAAATACATTTTTGGTCAACCAGCCGCCAGATAGTGTATCTCTAAAATTCACTGCACCACTGTTTAATTTTGTAAGTGTCTTTGTATCTATAGTGCCCATCGCTTTGGCCATAGCTATTAAATCATCCTTAAATTTCACGGTGGATAACCCCGCAGTGTCCAGCGACATCCAATCCAACGATTTAACGGTTTCTGACATTTGTGATACCTGATACAACGCTCCTTGAAGTCTAATATTATCGACGCCCGATGCCGCTGCTAAATTAGCTAATCCTTTAACTATAGATACTGATGAGTCTAATTCACCGGTCTTAGCTGCGAATTTTCCAACCATATCCGTCATTTGGCCAAAATTATAGATCGTCTTATCGGCATAATCATTTAATTCGGCTAATGCTTTATTAACATCGTCGAGATTTGTCCCTTTGCCCTTGGTATTGGCGAGGATAGTCTTTATGGCGTTCATTTTAGTTTCATATTCGTCAAGACCCAACTTGATTGGATCTACGGTTAATGCGGATACAATTCTTTTACCCGCATTTATTGCCGAGTTTGTGAGGTTATTTATTGCCGTCATTCCAGCAATCCCCATAGTACTAAATCTATTGGCAAGTCCATCAACAGCCCGCGCAATCCCATCAAGAGTAAAATTTGCCCCGGCCTTAGTAAGCCTATCTAGCCCTTTTGCTGATCCTTCAAGATTTAACCCTTTTTTTAATCTTTCGAGTGTGGTCATACTCTCTTGTGCATTGCGCTCAAATTGTTTGTTATCAAAGCGCATTTGAACAATACGTTCATCAGTACTACTCATAATTTCACAACCTCCCTCCAGGCATCGTCTGCAATATTATCGAAAATAGGTTTTAGTGCTGGATTTATGTAATCTATTCCTTGTACATATCCCCCATTTTTTGTACCATGACCATACTGTATCAAAACCGCGATTGGTACTCCATCGACTACGTTTGCATTGCTCCAAACTATTGAATATCCGCCTCTAGTTTTTTTAATTTCGTAATACCATGAGCTAGCCGTTTTACCAGAATCGATTGGGGTTGAGTTTGAGAGGGCTAGGACACCAGCTGCTCCATACTTTTCTAAAATATGTAAGTATTGTGCTTTTAACACCCCTTGTAGGAGTTTTTCAGTTCTATTAAAATTTCCCTTTTGAGCAAACGTTATCATACATACCCTCTCTCTCGTTACCCGTTAGTATTCATTGATTGTCTACGGGCAGCATTTATTGATGAATTACGACTCATCGTTTCTTTTTTACCCATCTTTTTAGGAGGTTGGTTTTTTATATTACACACTTGCGTTAGTGTTAATAACCTATTCAAGTGCCATTTTTCGCATTCCATTGGAATATTTAGTGCTATCATCCAATAATAAATTAATTCGGCTGTGACTATTTCTCGATTTCCAGGTTGTTTATCTTTTGGAAATGTAGTGGCCGTCATTGGAGCATCAATATATTCACTTATCTTATCAATAATTCCATTGGTTAAATATTTATATACGTCAGGATCAACGTTTTGTGTTATGGTCATACATCGAATATAATCGGAAGTTTCTTCTGGTGTTTTTTCTGTTTTTCCTAAAAATGGTTTGCACCACTTCGATTCCCATTTTGAAAGGGAGACTAACGAATGCTCCAATTGTAATACCTGCCCTTTTGATTTTGCGAATTCTTCTTTTGCATCATCATATAGCTCGATACTTGGTATTGTAATCTTTAACATACGTTCGGCCTCCCACATCAAATTATTTATTAGGTACTTGATTTTGCTTTTCTTTTGGAATGATCTCATTTACAAACGCCGCAGCCAAATCAGCATCTGATGCCAATTCCATGAATATATCACTATATGCCTCTGTCTGAGAGAAACCATCTCTGATTTCCTGATTTTTTATAAATCGTTTACCGTCTAGTGATTTCTCACCATAGGCTCTTAATACTAGATCCTTAAAAACTTCAACTATTCGCTTTGTATCTTGCGTTGACACTATCTTCTGGAGCATCTTCGTGAGCCCACCATTATGGGAAGCTTCCATCTCTGTAATCTCAGCTCTTGTGAGATTGAAATAGAAGTCCTCAGTTCTTTCATTACCATCATAATCAGTATATGTTACAGTTTTTTTTAACATGTTTTTGTCTCCTTTTTTCAAAGTTAAATTTTTAAAAAGAGCCCTAGTTCAACATAGAGTAGGGCTCTTCTGTTTATTGTGTATTATTATGCAGTCGTAAACTTTCTTACTACTGGTGCGAGTGTCTGACCATATACATCATTAACCCCAGCAATAGCAATAAGATGAGCAGTGGCTGCTGTCAAGTTTGCATTTGGTATGATTGTCATAATCTTTCCGGCTACATCCCATGACTTTGCGAATGGAATTATAACACCGGCTGCTGTAGTAAGGATTACATTTTCTTCATTTATCTTATTGTTAAATGTAAGAACAATATTGGATGTTACTACAACTGCAGTAGCCGAATCAATAGGAAGAGAACTAGACAATGCCAATGCTAATGGAGCAGCAGAAGCAAATACGGTGGTGATCTCATCAGGTAATGGAAGACGTGGTTCAACACCAACATTACCGTATAAAATTAATTCAAGGGCCGCCAATTTAGCTGGATCAACCTTGGTAGAATCTACAATGAGGCTAGCCGTTGGTTTAAACCCAGTAACTATAACTGGTGTGGTAGTTACTTCCCATGATAATGTGATAGCTTCCGGTGATTCATTTATTGTAGCATACGCCTTCTCGGAAGGTGCTGCTACTGCTCCGTAAATCATGTGTAGTTTATAACCGTAATCTGCATTATCAATATCATTGCCGATAGCGGTTCTATAACAAAGACCGAATGCCGATCTCTTCTGCTGACCAATTTTTACACCCCCAGCAACTTCTGCTGACCCATCACAAACTCCAAATGCATCGGGATATGTATACGCCTCGATTGTGGCACCAAACTCCTCAGCAGATATAATATTCAGATACTTAATATTATCTGCGTACACGGGATTCGCTTCTGCTCCAGAAGGACTCTCAGTAACACCCGTTAAACCATTCCAAGCATAGCCAAGAGGATACACCCCGGCCGCATTCTGTGGGTATACTACCCCCTGGCTTACTCCAGTTTCAAATAAACGTTCGCCAATTTTGTCCCAAACAAGTTTCATAATTTTTTCCTCCTATTAGAAATATAATCGTAATACATCGTGAATTAATCCATCGGATGTATAATGTCTATCAAAGCTGCACATTGGCAGACTTAGTAGTTTTTCAACAATGCTATCATTTGGTAGCTTACCTACGACCGTTACACTGTAGCAGATTGTTCTTTTATACAGCGCATTATTGGCACGCAAAGTGTCAATTTTGGACGGTTCGAACTTAATAGCTGGCCATTCCATTTGTATATTTGATGGGGGATTGTAGTACACATTTTGGTTACCTATCATATCTTCCAATAGGCCCTGTAGTAGAAGTCTACTTCCCATTGTACAACCCCCCAATCATTAGTATGAGTCTAGGGTATTGAACTTCAATATCTGTGATCTTCCATTTAATACCCCTTACTATAGCATATTTCATGCTGCCGAAATTACCCATGGCGAAAGCGTCAGCAATAATACTAATGTTATTCATAAGAGAAATATTAGTATTGGTTGAGTCTGTGGCTTGTTGCATTTTGTTACGATTACTGATCGTGTCGCCATAATGCGTACGCTCGACAGCTTGACCATCAGACCAAACGCCTCGCTCAACTTCTTCGGGTATTCCATATCCGATTTTACCGCTCCACTTCGCCATTTTGAATTTCCCCTTTTTTCAACTATTATCAGACTACATATTCGCTTGACTTGAGTGTTGCTAGGACGGCGGTTGTTGGTGTTACGCCGTCTGTTTCAACATACGTAATGGTACCAACTCCAGTTGTTAAATTGAAGCTAACTGGAGCATATTCCTTCACCCCGTCAATAACAATTACACCCTTTTCAAAAAAGTCTTTTAAAACTGATGCAGAAATCTTTACAGTTTTTTCAGGATTTAAATAAGCGTAGACGTCGGCTGCTTTCTTATACACAACGGTCGCTCTTACATGTACATCATTTGCTTTCTCATAAATCTTCATTTACAAATACCTCCGTATATTATATTTTTGTTTTTATTATCCAACTACAGCTGGTGTTGATTCAATTACTAGTGCTGAGAAAGGTTTAACCAAAGCTCCTGAGCAGCGAGTTTCGATAAGATACTTCTGTTGATTGTAGTCGATATCAAAATCATCAAACATGCTAACCGCGCCACCCTTATCCGCGCCTACATTATAATCAACAAGATTAACTATAATACCAAGCAGTGTATGTGTCTTGGCGGCAACGACTCTGGTACTATTTTCCATTGGTTCAACAGTAATGATCTCAGATACTCTAATTGCAGTAGCAACATCAGATATGGTGTTGTATAGTCTACGACCAGTAGTATCTTCAATAAGCAAACAATCAGTTATAATATCTTCTGTTGTATACAGAGCTGGATTGCCAGATCCTTTATACGCTTTTCTTGCCTTGATTGCTTCTCTAATGAATTTCCTAGCCTTAACATCATCAGTCTCAGCTGCTCCGAATTCAATAACCGTATTAACTGCGTAAAGAGCATCTTCCTTCCATATCGGTCTGATATTTGTTTCATTAACCTTATCATCCGAAGATGCAAGTCTACCATCACCAACAAGAATAGCACGAGCGATTTCCTCATCCAGCATCATTCTCATCTCAGTCTTTAACCAAGCAACCACATCAAAATCTGTGATGTCAACTATATCATCGCGATCCAATTTCTGTTTCTTGTAGATGGTGGTTGGTGTTGTTGTTCTCTTGAGTAGTGAGAATACTTCCTCTTTCTTTAAATTGCCCTTTATGTAACCTTTTGCTCTTGCCTCATCTTCTGTAATATCAGCAAAGATTGATTTAATTCTGCTGAATGGAGTATGGTGAGTCCCATCCATTACTTTTTGTACCCAACCCATTCTACGAGATACGAACTCAGGCGCCGCATTAAGCGTCCTAGCATCTGGAAATAGGTAGTCAATATCATTAATTCCATACGTGTCAGCATGTTCTAAAAAGCTCTCTTTCAAACTTCCTAAACGCTTAGCGTCTTTAATGATCACGTCCATCGCATCATGACTTAATGTTACATCACCTGCTGGTTTTTCATTTTCAAATAAATTATGTTTCATGTTGTCGTCTCCTCCGTCTTCACCTTTATTATCGGCGTCTTCTAGCGCCAGTCCTACCAATGAGTAACAAGCATTTTTTTGATCTTCGGTCATCGTATCGATGATCTCCTGGATCGTTAGTTCTTTTACTTCTGAGTCTTTTTCTTCTTTTGGATCTGGTTTTGCATCTTCCAATTTGGCATCCTCCTCTTTTTCTGATTCGGCATGACTAATGGCTATTTCCTCGTCATACCCAATAATATACCCATCACTAGTATCTTCACCATGCATCATTACTACATCGATAAATGCTCCTGGATTGGCACCAGCGAGTACGAGACTAACTTCACGGATTACTCCATGGATGACATCAGCTCCTACTTCTTTTAAGTGATTGGCAAATATAGATAGTGATGTTAAGTCACCATGACGAACTTGTTCCTTGGCTTGTATGCCTGATGGAGTGTTATTAAAGAAACCATAGGTATATACACCTTCTTCTCGATTCTCAAGAATTGCATGACCGAGAATATTGTCTGTGCCGTTATGTTGGTGCGCAAATACTAACGGTACTTTTGCTCCGTCATTACCTTTGAACGCATCCTTACGAATTGTCCGCCCATCAGCACAACGTAAATCATTTTTAGTGGCCCAGCCGCTAAAGTCGTAATTCTTATTTTCCATTTTGATTTTCTCCTTCCTTTGTATTCTGGATGTCCGGCGGGGTTTGTTCTGGTCCTTCGGATCCAGTCTGTTTGGCCTGGCTAATGTTACTATTAGTCAGCTTGTCCGCTTTAGGATCCTTGGACGGCCTTCTACCAACAATTTGTCGTATCTCATTAGCTGTGAATATTTCATTCCTCGTAAACTTATCGGCAATTTCTGCTATCTGGTTTACTGGAACTAGCTTAAATGGATCTCTAAATGCCATTATTGATTGTTTTTGAGCTCTGGCTGTTTTACTAAGAAACGTACGTTTCATCTCTAGAACCGTAACCGCAACTAATGGTTCTATGGATCTAGTATAGTAATTTAGCATAGTTTGCTCGTCTGCTGTGCCGTCCAAAATAGATTGCGTCATGCCTATCTGGGAAAATACTTGGGCCATTAAGTATTCTATCTGTGGCATGAGCGTGTTTTCAACTGCTCGGTTAAGCTGGGTTATCTTTTCAGTACCGTCGGTATACGCTATACCGTACTTAGAACCCGTTAACTGCATCTCGATGTCGGTTCGCCTGTCATTGGCTTGTTTCCGCCTCGCTTCCGATTTTATTGTATACGGAAGTTGAATAATTAGATCGAGTTTACCCGATGCCGTTTGTTCATCTGTCACATCTAGTAAACTGAGCTTTCTTATAAGACGTTGCATAGCTGAATTGGGTTCATTCATGATAGCATACAACGGATTCTCTATTATTGCTACTGTGCGCTTTGGTACGGTTACATCCTTCTTAAGCCCGGTTTGATCATCGTATACCCTTACCCGAATATGTGCAGGTTTCCATTCCAGTATTTCGCCAACCCGAAATGTTTCTACATCATAGGCATCTGTAATAGTTGGGTTGTCCGTCGTGTCAACGGGGACGATCGCAACACATCCTTTATCCATCAGTGTCATCGCTACATCTTGCATAAATGCTCTTGATGATTGATCAATATTGGCCGCTAATGTTAAACACTCGTTTAAATATGAATCGACATCACCGACATAGCTGCCTTCGTCATTAACTCGACAGTGTCTATAATCCATCGAAGCAAAATCCACAGCCATTCGAACAATTATGGACGTAATTACTGATCGCTCATTACCTCTGGATAGTCTTGGTCTGTCCGGCCTCTGAGAATACGTATGCCCAGAGGCTGATATGTATTCTTCGGTTGGGTCCTTATTTGTAAATGTATTCCAGGATCGTCTCAATCTTGCCCCTAATCCCATTTTGATTTTCACCCCTTACGACGTATATTTAATTGTTTTAAATTAAGCTTTCTAGTTGATACTGCATCAAAATATTTTTGTGGGTCGTGTTGCAGTGGGTTAAAACCTATCATATCACCAGTTTGTTTAGTGACTCCGATTAATGACATGATATACTCATCATCGTTTTCTAAATTTGATGGCAGAATACTAAACACAAACCAGTCTTGATAGTCGACAGCGCTTATAATGTCAAAGCCTTCATGTTGTGCAGATATTATTTTTACTGCATCTATTATTGTAATCTTAGTTTGTGGTGACAAGTTTTAACACCTCTTTCTTCAATTCTAAATTATCTGTTCGGACATGCTCGAGTCTTGTTATACTAGTTGCTAGTTCTGACATATTAACATACAGATTGGTTTGACAATCTCTAATAGTTATTTGCTTATCACTGTTCACCTCGTACACCAGACTATGTCCGCCACCACCTTCCCATTGCACCCCAAGATATCCACGACTATCTGGTCCGCTATCTTCTAGTATACTCTTTATTATGGCCTTAGTATTTTTTGAGTCTTTTTTACTTAACGTATTTATTTTTGGATCTTTAAACCAGTTTTTAATCTCTTTCATATAGTACCCTTTTGTGTTCGCGGCGGCTTCAACGTCATACCCCCTACGTCTTAATTCGTAAGCTGTCGTAGAATTTACACAATTCTTCTGATATTCTATGCCGTCTGGATATTTTTCATTTACTTGGGCCATGTCCATATCTTCATCCGGTATATCGAGTCTCTCCTGGACGTTTTTCATAAAATCTGGTTCATTTTTCTGATATTCTGCCCTTTTTAGATAACTTCGATACTCTTTGTCAGTATAAAAATACCTGACACCATTAGGAAGTGTGATTTTCTTAAAATATTTGCGTTCTTTTGCGATCTTCTCTTCTGCCTTTTCAAATCTGCTATATCGCGGGGCGGGTCGAGGTGCTTCCTTTGGCGGTGGTGTAATTCGTTTTTTTATATCGCTAACAGTCTGTTTGCTCGCCTTATTGATAAAGGCTATCGATTTTTTAATTTGTTTGGCAGACGCTACCACAGCCTCGTCGATTGGTGTTTTCTTTATGATACCAATCACCGATTTCATAAAACCAGAAAATGTGAATTTCTTTTTAGTTCCATTAAGATATTTATCATATTCTGGTTGTGTGTAGAAATATCTTGTCTCCCCATTTTTTTCAACTTTTGCTATGTATTTAAAATTCGTACGAGAATCTGCATGTGATACGTATCGATTATATTGCCACATTATTTTACCTCCTATTCAAAAGCGTCTTTATTTAATTTGTATGACACGTATGCATCCATCAATGCAGCAACTGCGTCAATCTTTTGTTCATATCGACGTTTAAATAACTTTCGCATACCATTTAATTCCATTGTTATACAATTACCCATTGTAAACGTCATAAGGCCCTCATCAAATATTAGCATGCGCTCCTCTGACAAAATCTTGAGTTCTCCCAGTGGTACGGATTCTGTTTTAGCACCTTGTATAACTTTTTCGATTCCAAATGGACCGTTTTCTGATTCCCATCGAGTTATAAATTCTTTAGCGTTATATGGGTCATATCCAATACAACGAACATCGTATCCTCTTTCAATAATATGTTCATCAAGGTCATTATATACGTCCATCATATCTAATACTGTACAATCTAGTACGATCAAGCTACCTTCAAGTATGAATTCATCATACTTAATACGCATAGCTGCTGGTAATTTACCGAGCGTCAATGATGAAATGTAGTTCCTGGTTTTTACCCCATATTTTCCATTCGTTAGTGGGAATAGAAACGTAAATGCACAGAAATCATCACCCTGCGATAAATCAATCCCCATTGCACAAGGCATACCCCAAAAATCTCGGGGTCTATGTGGTAATGTGTCTTCATAGGTGAAATAATATGTGTACCCCTCCATAGGTAACCCAAAACGTTTGGCAAGAATATCATTACGTGCTGCTGGGGCCTTTTCAGCCCTCTCGACATCTAACTGATAGGTCTCATAACTTACTGTTATACCTAGATTTGGATTAGCTTTTACCCACATATCTGGATCATTGATCTCTTCGACATTATCCAACCCATACCACCAGATGGACACATGCTGATTAACGTAATCCCCTTTAAGAATATCCATTAACTCCATTTTAATGGTATCTCCCGAACCATTACGTACCGTACCTTCCGAACTAATAGCAACAATTAGATATTCCTCGTTTTTAGAAGCCCCCTGTTCAAGGGCACCTATTACGTCCTCACGGATATCTCCAGACAACCATTCATCCACAGTATTGATTTTACTATTTAAACCTTGTAATTTATCAACACTCATAGCTCTTATTTCAACCATGGAACCAGTAAGGAAATTCTGTATACCTTTTTTAGTTGATGCTAACTTAGTGCGCTTAGCTTTAGATCCTGTAGTATTTTGAAGTGATCCTTCCGTAAGAAACTTAAATAGCGGTCCTCTAGACCTAGTTATTGATGTTCTGATTGGTGATAGCACTTCTTCTGCCTGTTTCATAGTCGGCGCGGTGGCTACCTGATGGGTTGTTGATGTATCTACATTTAAGAAATAGCTATGTATGTTAGAGGCGTACATTGATTTTGCCGCGCCTCTTGCTACGATTAAATATTGTTTATTTACAAGTCTCTTCTTTATTGATCGCTGCTCATACCTACCACCGCGTCCATCTTTAGCTGGTACAAATATACTACGCTCAGAAAAGTAATACCATCCAAAAATCTGTTCGGCCCAAAGTTTGAACGATTCTAATAGTACTAGATCGTCCCCATTGGTTAGCGTTAATTCGTTTTCACAATAGTCAATAAAACCATCAATGGCCTGATCATCATACCATATCCCAGGATGTTTAATTAGGTCATCAATACGATTCATCTCCATAGAAATCTTTTGGTTAACAGGAATTTCTCCTCTGATTACGGCGTCTCTAAACTGGCCATAGTATTTTGGTGTAGCCGTATTAGATAGCGCCATAATCGTCCTCCTCTATTTTATTATGTTTTTAGGCTAATGCTTTCGCTGCTTTTTTAACAGTTTCCTCCGCCGCCTTAGCCGTGCCAGCCGGTACGTACGCCGATAATTTTGACTTTATAAACGCCTTACTAAAATCAATGGCCACTGGAGCTATAACCTTACTACCCATAGTTACAATAAAACGCTTCCCTAATGATACTCGAGGTTTCGGTTGATAGCTCAAATATGTTGTTTCTAGTTGCTTTCTAGCATTATACGCTTGTAGTTCTTCGTTTGACATGTCCTGTATTCTCTTTTTTGTAGGGAGGGAAACAGTATTATCTGATTTTGGTTGGCTATTTTGATACTGCGTTTCCAATTGTTTTCGAATAGTATTGGATTGTAGTTCTTCATCTGACATGTCCTGTATCTTCTTAATCTCCAATGCTGATCTACGCGCCCCAATTGCTTTTCCTGTTAACTGCTCATACTGTTTAGATATGTCAGATAACCGCTGTGCTCCTTTTTTTGTAAGGGTGCTTGATTTTGATAGCCTATCATGCTCCGATTCCAACTCTTTAGTTTTTTTACGACCGGCGGGATTAATCTCACCATATTTGTTATGGAATCTTCGCTGCCCCCATTTCATACCGCGTCTACCATAGTGGTATAGTTCATTACCATATTGCATCCTTGTCACCTCCGATACTATATTATATTTTGTTCCGCCCACTGTACTATACGCCACTCGTATTCCTTAGCGGATTCTCTTAGGGCCTCTACTACAGTAGGACTTGCTGGCGGGTCAAATACTAATCTTACTTTTATATATACAAATGATTTTATTGCCTTTGTTATAAACTTATTGGAAACATACTGATCCCATGTTGTCAGATAATCATCTATATAGAAGCCTGCCGCTGGCCCAACACCAAGTTGATTCAGTATCATCAATGCCGAGTTGATATGGATAATGATGTCAGTATCAAAACTCGTATCATCTGCTGATATACCATGTAGTTTTTTTATAGAATTTAGGATACTTTCTGCGATGTTATCCATACTTTCCTCCGATTAATATACTTTTATAAAGCTCTTTAGACAGAAACCGGAAACACCACTTTTAGCTGTGACACCATAAAAGTCATCAGTGCCGCTATCGTCGAGCATAACTCGTGATCCTTTTGTAATTACTTCTAATACAACACTTGATAGTGACGGCTCCTCCCTAAGATTTATTCCTGCGCAATCTACTACGATTCCCTTTTCTGTTATCTTTGGTAGTGTTTGTGGTGCTGCTGGTGGTGCTGGTAGTTTCTCAATAGTAGGTTCTGGTACTTCTGGTACTTTTACTTCTGGTACTTTTACTTCTGGTACTTTTACTTCTGGTACTTTTACTTCTGGTACCTCTACTTCTTTTATTTGCACATTTTTTTCGGTGTCTTTTTCACTATTCTTCATTATACATTACCTCTCTCTCATTATTGTTTTTTAATGTTTCCATGGACACGTATCATACTCGCGTCTGATTGTTGGTTCTTTTATTAATAGATTCTCGTTACCGTAGTGAATTGCCTTGTGCGTAATATCGGCGGTTGTTATTAGATTCTCAGGATTAAATACTTTTGGATGGTTCGATAATATATCTTCGATTGATATTGGATTGATGTGGTGAATCGTTATTCTTGACATTAATTCTCTATCGAGAATGCCCAAATCACATCCGTTATCTCGAATGATTATCTTATTCCTTAGGGATAACCAGCGATCACTTGTGTATAGCATCTGATTTAAATGCCGATGCCCACCAAATGTTGTATCCCCAACTTTACCAAGTAAATTTAAATAGTTAAACCTATCTATAAAGGTTGGTATTGTTATAAGCTCAGAATATGTTTTAATAATCGTCATCTTGCTCTCCGTGTCCTGAATACCTTCTCATTGCAGATAACGCATCCAGATACAATTCCTCAACTCGCTTTTGTGATTGTATTGCATCGGTTTTTGCTCTTAGCAATTTATTCTCTTCTTCTAATTTTTCACGTTCGTATTTTGCCGTCGTGGATCCCAATTTT
>Ga0123336_10002765_pt1 | contig 15075 bp, 10 predicted proteins | sample SSSSmetaG_FD_96466 | JGI IMG/M metagenome (GOLD analysis project Ga0123336, IMG submission 96466) | Glacier valley bacterial and archeal communities from Borup Fiord, Nunavut, Canada, to study Microbial Dark Matter (Phase II) - ​SSSS metaG | ecosystem: Environmental > Aquatic > Freshwater > Ice... | reverse complement strand
GCGGTCTCGGCGATCGTCGGTGCGTATGTCGAACTGTTCCCGCGCGCGCGACTCGGGCTCGTGTTGCCGCTCGGATTGTTCCTCGAATTCGTGCGTATTCCGGCTTCGCTGCTGATCGGATTCTGGATCGTCCTGCAGCTACTTTTTACCTACGTCGGGCCGGCGTTTGGCACCGTGGTTTGGTGGACGCATATCGCCGGTTTCGCGATCGGCATCGCGCTCGCGTGGATGTCGCGCGGCGCAATTGCGCGGCGCTTGCGCAACTAGTTTTCTGGGTGCGCTTGCCGAAAGAATGTACGTCCGATCTCAGCCTTTTTTATCGGGCGTCGCCGCAGCAGGAACCGCCGGCTTGCGCTGGAACGCCATGCTCTTGAGTACGTTCAGCGCCTCGCCGAGCGCGTAGTCGTCGAGCTGGTCGCGCGCGCCTTGTGCTGCCTCGCCGGGTTTCGCCACATCTGGTTTTTCCTGATCGCCTTTCAGGTGACGCGGCAGGTCGCGTTCGCCGGAAATCAGCGCGGCCGGCGCATTGCGCGCGGTCAGCTTGAGATCGGCGAGTTCGATATCGGGCACGATGCCGGTGCCCTGGATCGACGTGCCGTTCGGCGTGTAATAACGCGCGGTGGTGAGTTTCACCGCGTGCGATTCGTCCAGCGGCAACACGGTCTGCACCGAGCCTTTGCCAAACGTGCGCCGGCCCATGATCAGCGCGCGACCATGATCCTTGAGCGCGCCCGAAACGATCTCCGCCGCCGATGCCGTGCCGTTATCCACCAGCACCACCAGCGGCGCGCCGACGAGTACATCGCCTGGCGTCGCGCTGAAACTCAGGTCGGCTTCTTTCAGGCGCCCCTTGGTCGTGACGATCACACCGTCTTCGAGGAATGCGTCGCTGATTTCCACGGCTGCGGTCAGCAAGCCGCCGGGATTGCTGCGCAGGTCGAGGATCGCGCCACGCGGCATGCCGTTCTTCTGCTTGAGCTGCGCGACGATGCGCTTGAGTTCGGCGCCGGTATCGGATTGAAACTGCGCGACGCGCAAATACACGTAACCGGCTTCGAGCATACGACCGCGCACGCTGGCGACGCGGATCGTTTCGCGCACGAGTTTGATTTCCAGCGGCGCGCTGGCGCCTTCGTGCAGCACGCTCAGTACGATCTCCGTGCCGGCCTTGCCGCGCAACATGTCGACCGCCTGGCTGGCGTTCTCCGAAGTGATGAGCTTGCCGTCGACGCGCACGATGGTGTCGCCGGGCTTGATGCCGGCGCGTGCCGCCGGGGTTTCGTCGATCGGCGCGATCACGCGCAGCGCGCCTTCGCTCGCCATCACTTCCACGCCGAGGCCGACGTACGATCCGTTGGTATCCTCGCTGAGTTCTTCCATCGCTTTGGCTTCGAGATATTCGCTGTGCGGATCGAGCCCGGCGAGCAGGCCGTGGATCGCCGCCTGCATCAAGGTCTTGTCATCGACCGGTTCGACGTAAGCCTGCTTGACGAGGTTGAACACGGTCGTGAACAGGCGAATATCTTCGAGGCTGACGCCATCTTTCGACGGCACTTTGAGCGGCGGTTTCGCGTCGGCAACAGCCGCGACCGGGGCTGATTTTTCGTCGGCTTGCGCCAGCAACGTCGTCAAGCCAAGAAAAATAGCGAGCGTAAAGCGAAACAGCATTGGGATTCTCCGGAGCAATGACATCGATTATAGCCAGCGAATTGATCGAGGGATGTGAGCATTCAGTGAGTGAAACAGACCACGAGCGCGGCGTTCGAGTTCAGGGCAAAGGGTTTTTCGCACGCCGCGCGCAACTTCCTGCGCCAGCGAACCCTGTTCGCGGATTCATTGCCGTAGATTCAATCTGTGTTGCGCCAGTCCATCAGCGTTCGCCTGACTTCGTCGGTCGGCAGAAATTCCTGCTCGATGCGACCTTTATCCAGCGCAAGCAGGTGCTGATAAAACGATTCCTCATCCGTGCTCAGATACTGCCGGGGTTGTCGATCACAGCGGCTGGCTTCGATTACCGCGAATTTTTCGGAATAGGTATCGAACACCGCAAGATTCATCAGCAATGCGTCAACGTGCGTTTGAAAGCTGCGTGCAGTGGCAAGCATGTGCAGCCCCCACGTATCCATATCGCCCCAGTAGCCAATACGTTTTTTGCCCAACCAACTGGCTTGCATCCAGCTCAGATTTAATCCTGTACCAAGAATCGCGATCGTATCGGGCAAGGATGGCAATTGATGAAGACACTGCTCGTTCTCGACGACAAGAATATGCGATGCCGTTAACTCGGTTGCAGCAAGCTCGCTCGAACGAACTCGCTGCTGAGAAAACGGAAGTAATGCAGTATCCAGCGGCACCAGCAGGAGCCAATGATCGTTTTCGTTCAACGCATCCAGAAAAGGCTCCAATCCCAGATCACTCGCCTGACCATCAAAACGAATATCCAGAAGTTGGATCATCAAGCCGCGATGACGCTCCAGGAATTTGCTGTCAATTCCAGCAACCGCAAGCGCTCTTAAAGGCCGCCCTTTCGCGTAACCGCAAGACAACGCCAGCGCGGTATGCGTCGCCTGAATGATTTCCGTCTCCGTCTTTTCCTGCAAGAGGTAGCGCTGTCGTATCAGCAAACGATGGAATTGGGGATCAGTTGCCAAAAGTAATCGCCTGAGGCGCTCATATTCCTTCTGGATATCACTCTGTTGAGTAGCCAGAGCCCAGTCCGAGGCGCTATGCAAAACCCATTGCAATGGCATCCGAACCGATTCGCTAGCACTTTGAAAACGTACGGGCTCCCAGACTACTTCGCCAATTTTCACCTCGCGCCAATGGTGCACATGTTCACGCACCCGCTGAGGATTTGCAGTAAAAGTCTTCGCATCAGGCTTGCCGATCGACAAGGACAGTGGCCAAGTATCCGCAGACAGCAGGCGTTGCTCACGGTTGTCCGCATGCTGCCATTGCTTGGCCAATTTGGCGGATAACTCAACGGGGGATTTCATTACGCCACGGGACTATTTTGCGAACGACGCTGCTGATCCAGCTCCTCCCAGCTGAGTGAGGTCATGCTGGCGTTTTGCTCGCGGCGATGAACAAGAATTGCCGAGCGTGTGTATTCGCGCAGCAGACGCATCTCTTTGTTGGGCGTGACGAACAGCGGATGCAGCCCGAACTCGCTAAGCGCGCGAATGATGCGTCCGGCTACCGCTTGCGAGCTTTTGGAAAACGCTTCATCGAGCACGATCGTTCCAAACAGCGGCTGACTTCCGCCATCGGGACATAGCGCATAACTCAACGACGCAGTGAGGACGTAGCTGGCAATGATTTCCTTCTCTCCTCCGCTTCCGCCCTGTGAACCTGTGCGGGTTTCAATCACGGCCGCCGTAGTCCGGTCGATCACCGACACGGCAAATTGCAATCGATAGCGCGGATCCAGCAAGGCGCGCGAACTCTGGACTTTCTTGCGTTCGGCGGCGTCACGCAAGAGCATCACCATTTCTTGAAGTGCCTTAAAGTGACTCTCACCCTGATCATCTTTCAGCGCCGCCGAACGCAACTGACGTTGGGCTTGCTGCAGTGTGCGCAGACTTTCGTGCACGATGCGTTTGGGTACAAGACGCAGGTATTTGCCGGGCTGAAAATCCACTCGCCGCAGAGTACGGTTGAGATCCTCGATGCGTTCTTCGATAGTCGATACGTTGTTCTCGATTTCACTGAGAAGCTGAGTAACGCCTTGATCCGAAGACTGGTTCAGATATTTTAGAAAACGCTGCATTTTCTCAGGCAATGCTTCTTCCACTAGCACCCGCAAACGTTCGAGATAGGCGGGCACATCCTGCATCTCCGTTCCCATTTCGGAAAGCGCACCCGTATCTGCTTTCTGGGCTTTTTCCATAGTGCGGATCAGTGCCTGTTCGCAGCCTTTTAGCTGCTCATCCAGCAAGCCGATACGCGCCCGCAAATCGACGTCTGCTTGACGCTCTTGATCGCTGAAATCAAGCAACTGCTCGTCAACGGGCAGCGGCAGGTGTTGCGTGGCCAACTCGCGTTGCTCCGAGGTCAAACTGTTGCCGATGCGGCGCGCAGCACGAGCCTGACTATCCATGGCGCTTTGACGATCTTTTTTAAGCACTTCTTTGGCGACAGCGCGATCGCGCTCCTGCTGTTGAAAATGGCGTAGCTGCGCATCCACTTGCTGCCATGCTGATCGCGCTTTTTCGGCGTCGGAATCCGGATCGCTTAATGCGCGCAATCTCAGTCTGAATGACTCCAGCTCGCGTTCGGCACCCGGCTGATCGATCTGGCTGAATTGAAGTTCGAGCAATCGATCCAGCAGGCGCAAGTTCTGCTGTGTCGCCTCGGCCTCACCTTGCGCTTTTTCGTAGGCTGCGCGACTCTGGATCAAGGTGACTTCGGTTTCTTTCAGCCGAGCACGCAGCGCAGCCAAGCGATCCTTGTTGTCGAAACCAGTCATCCAGTCACTGTGCAATGAGCGCTGATCCTGCTTCTCGAAAAACCGATCCTTGCCGGACATCAAACCCTGTTCGGTCATGCCATGCGGGGTATGCCGCAACTGCTCTGGCGACGCCACGCAGTGCCGATCAATATCGGCCAGCAGATGTTTGAGCGATTCACGATAATCATGCGATTTGAACTTGAGTTTTCGCGTGAAACCATCGGCGAAAAATTCTGGTGCGGTCGTCTCTTGCCGAACTTCGAGCAGGCGCACATGCAGCTGATTATCGCGCTGGTTGACCCACGCCAATGCCTTGTTGGTCGCCGCGCCAGATGGCACCAATAGACGCAGACGATGGCTACCAATCGCACGTTCGATAGCACCGCGCCAACGGGCTTCATCGGGCTTGATCTCCACCAGTTCGGCAATATACGGTAAACCACTCTCTTCCATCGCCAGGTGTTGCGCCAGATCGGTTCTGAACCGGTGATATGCACCGGCAATATTTGAATCAGGTCGTGCTTGAGCCTCTTGCAGCTCGGCCTGCAACGTATTTCTCTCCTCCTCGTGCCGTTGCTGCGCAACGCCCAATGTCCAAGCCTGTAACTTTTGCCGATCGAGATTATTTTTCTGGTTGCCTTGCAATTCGCCAGCCAGTTTCTGATTGCCAAGCAAGGCCTCCAGCGTCAGGCTTGCATCCCAGCCAAAACGTGTGGCAAGCACGCGATAATCGGTCGCATGACGACTACGCTCATTGACCAAATCCGTCTGCTTTCTGATCTGATCTTCAAGCGCATTGATGTTTGCGCCACCCGCCTTGAGAAAAATTGCGTGCAACGTATCTGTGCTGCGCTGGTGTGTTGTGATTTCGTGAATCAGCAGTTGCGATTGCTGCTCATGAAGATCGATCTTCGCATCGAGCAGGATGATGCGATCAGCCCATAACCGAAAAGCGTGAGTGGCATACCAGATCGGCAGCAGGCCTTGCAGTTCGCGATCCAGGATCAATTTTTGCAAAAAACCTTGTCGTGTCTGCCAACCGCTGGCGATAGGCAGTAACGAACCTTGTTGTTGTCGCGCGACTTCAAGCTCTTTATGAATTGCAGCGAGATCGTCGAACTCCTTCGCTACTTCGCTCGCTCGCAAGAACGCAGAATTGTCGTCCAACACCAGCTCACGAAAAATCTCGTCGATGCTATTGAGCTGCTTCAACCCCGCCGCACGGTTGAGCAAGGTAAATGCGTTCTCACCCACCTCGAAGAAATTTCGCAAGCCCGCGAGATAAGTCTGCTTGCTGTCGTATACACGTACGCCCGTAATTTCCTTGCCCAATTGCTTCAGCGCACGCGCGCCACCGCGATGCTGGGCTTCGAGCCACTCGTCGAGACCATACGCATCCGCTTCGGAGAAGATCCACAACCGCTTTAGATCGGCGGTTGCCGAGCTGCTGCCGTCAAGCCAGAACACCGCGCCGATGCGCAGATGTTTCTCACCGCTGCTGAATCGCGCGGCGATGCCGGTAACGGTATTTTCAGAGCGAACAATATGCTCATTATTGCCGCTCTCATTGCCTGCACCCGATACACCGCGAATATACGAAATCAGGTCGCGATCACTTTCATGCCCGCCGGTAGATGCCAGGTTGTAACGCGGGTTTGCAACGATCAAAGTCATCAGCGCATCCACGAGCGTGGTCTTGCCGCTACCGGTCGCACCGATGATCGCGGTGCCCTGGATATCGATCTGCGCGCCGTGACGACCGTTGAAGGCGCCCCAGTTGTAGAGCTCCAGATGGGTGAGCACGAACGTGAATGAAGGCAATAGCTCGCGGATGATCGGGTACTCGGCAATTTTCACGTCCATCACGAAAGAAACTCGTCAGTGCCATTCTCAGCGACCTTGCCTTGCGTCGCCTCTACCGAAAATGCACACAACAAATTCTGCAGATTCTCAGGGTTGGCCAGATGCGCAATGATCGGTCGTATCGTCACTCGATCATGTTCATCAATCTCTGAAACGATGCCGTGGCCCTTCAATTGCTCAAGCAAATTTCCCAAGCGCTTGCGCTCCTGAGCGTCGCTGCCCAGATTGCCAAGATACATTTGCAACTGTGGCAATAACTCATCTATCGCCAGCATTGCATCGCTGGCACCGATACCGGCTTCTTGCTCATACGCGACAAATTGCTGCCGCAAAATCGCCACCAGCAGTGACTGCTCCAGATTCAAACGCTGACGTCGTACCAGCGGATGCGACCACTCATCCTCCTCGTTGTCAGGCGTCTTCACCGCCACCACCAGATACGCCAGTCCGCGCACCTCATCGAGTTTCGCGACAAGGTCCAGCGGCTCCAGCACACGATTGACGTCATCGCGATACGTGACGGCGCTGCGGTACAGGTTGGGTTTCTTTGCTTGCTCCAGCAACCCGTATTTCAGCAGTTCCAGCGCAATATCCTTGGTCTGCCGCGCCGTGCCGACAACAGCTTCGCCGACCTCGATGCGATCAGCAATTGCACGCGGACTTTGCATTGTGCCGGACTCAGCAGACGGGTCATCAAACTTGTCGCCCATTGCTCAAACCTCCCACTCGATGCCATTGAGTGCGGCACTACTCAATGCCACCTTGGGCACATGAAAACGAAGCCGGGTGCCGTCGCGATCCGTGACATCGATCGATTCCCGTGTGTCGCCAATGGCAATGTCCGCCTCTCTGACCATACTCAGCCAAAACGTGATGGTTTCCAGATCATGGGTGGGTGGCAGATGTCGCGCAAGATCCGAAATCCCCATCGGCTGACCACTGCTTTGCAACAGTGCCAGCGTATCCCGCAACAACGCCTGCCGATCAAGTCCGTCAAACGACAACCAGAAATCGGCGTCAATTTGATTGAGATCGACAGTCTGACGCCGCAGCTCCAACGCCTGTCTTTCCTCTTGATCGATGGACTTGAAACGAAGCCGCTCCACTACCGCCAACGAGCCATTCGCAATTGCTATCGGTGGTAGCGGACATGCTTTGTGCCGCAGCCCGGCGCTGGCCCAATCCATATTCAACGCCTGCTGGAATATTTCGTTCAGCAACGCGCCAACACGGTGATGTTCTGCGGCCAAGCCAGTCTTGAGAAACCCTTTCACATCCCGCTCGCTGCGCGCGCGAGCCCGAATAACCGCCGCGGACTCCTTGACCAATCGCATCACCAGCCAACGTAACTCGGTTTGCTGGCGCCATTGCAACGCGCGATCCACCAGCGGATGTTTGAGAATGGTGCGCAAGCGCTGCTTCATCAACTCCAGTTCCAGCGACTGTTCCAATTGTTGCTGGAATCCCTGAAATACGCGACCCTCCACGGTCTGAAGCAGCGTATCGTGGCCATCAAGCAAGGCGTCGACCACCACGCCACGATGATTTTGTTCGTTGATAATCGACTGCCGCAAACGCCGATCCGCCTCCCGCCAGGAATCCTCGACGCGGCGAAAATCAGCTCGCAAACTGGTGGCAAGACTGTAGATTCCCTGGATGCGCTCGATCGCCTCGGCTTCACCCGGCACATCGATATCGCCCGCCTGCACTGCAGCCAACTCAGTTTCAAGTTGAGCCAGCTTGCTGCGGATATGCTGGGTTCGACGTTCCGGATCAGGATTGAGGCGCGATTCCAGATTCTCGATTTCCTGCTGCACCATGGACAGGCGGGATGCAGTGGATGTCATGATCCGCCCCTCCAGCGCACCAACAAATCCCAGCGCTTTTTCCAGCGCATCGGTTGCATGAAGTCTGCCTTCGCGCTCGATGATCAGCTCACGCTTGATCCAGTCGCGAAACTCTTTGCGCGCCTGAGCAACATATTCAGTATCGCGAATTTCGAACTCGGCATTATTTGCATGCGTTGCAAGCAATCCCGCCAGCGATTGCAAAGCATCTTCAAATGCAATTCCATCGTGACTTTGTTCAAACAACGATTGCAGGCAACTCAAGATAAGCGGCGCACGCCGAGATGCAAGCAATTGCCATGCAGGATGACGATGCCGTGCGTGAATATAAGAATCAGTGAGTTGACGGATATTGGTTTCCATGAACAAGCTCGCACCCAAAAATCAATCCATAGATAGCAATTACATCTCATCCAGCTCGCATTTCATCTGAATAAGACCCCGCAATAGGATCGTACTTACAAGTGCGTTGCAAAGGGTTATTCCCGATGTAAGACAAAGCCCTTGTTTAAACTTTAGCATGCGCGCTAGCGCGCCGCCGCGCTCAACCAGCCGCGTGGGTCCATCGGCTTGCCCTGGTAGCGCAGCTCGAAATACACGCCCGGCGTTTTGCGCCCGCCGCTGTTGCCGGCGGTGGCGATGACTTCGTTGGCGTTGACCCAGTCGCCGACGTCCTTGAGCAAGGATTCGTTGTAGCCGTACAAGCTCAGATAACCGTCGCCGTGATCGACGATCAGCAGCAGGCCGAAACCGCGCAGCCAGTCGGCGTAGGCGATGCGGCCGTGCGATATCGCGTGCACTTCGGCGCCGGTGGTCGCTGCGATCACGATGCCGTGGCTGCCGCGGCCGCTGTCGTCGTTCGCACCGAACGCCGCGCCGATCTTGCCGCGCACCGGCCAGACCAGCTTGCCCTTGAGCTCGGCGAACGGTTCGGCGCCGGCGAGCTGCTTCGGGATGTCGGCAAAAATATCGCGCAGTTTGTCGAGCAGGTCGAGCACGCCTTTTTCATCCTTGCCGAGCGCGTTCAAGCGGCTCTGCTCGTCCTTCAGCGTGGCATCGAGTTCGGCCAGGAGTTTCTCGCGTTCGCTGCGATCCTGTTGCAGCTTGGCCGCATCATCGGCACGCGCGGTACGTGAAACTTTCAGCACTTCGGTCTGTTTTTCGATCGCCGTCTGCACATCGGCGAGTTGTTGCAGGTCCTTCAGCAGGCCTTCGATTTTCTCGACGCGCGCGCGTTCGAAATAATGGTGATAAGCCAGCACGCGCGCGAGCTTGTCGATGTCGTCTTGCGCCAGCAGCAGTTTCAACTCTTCGTTCTGGCCGAGTGCATACGCCGAGCGCAGCAACGCTGCGAGCGCGTCGCGCTGTGCCTTGAGTTTTTCGTTGAGCGCGCCGCGCTGGATTTCGAGTTTGCCGAGCTCGCTACTTTGCGCGAGGATTTTTGCGTCGAGCTCGCGCAGCTCTTTTGCCGCCGCGGCGATTTTCAATTCCTGCTCGCGTACCGCCCTGGTCGTTTCGTCGCGCTGCGTTTGCGTGGTTTTCAGTGTGTCGCTTATTTTCTTGATCTCGCCGCGCACCTGATCGAGTTTCTGCTTGGCGCCGGCTTCCTGACTGGCGTGTTTGCTCGCGTCGTCATCCGTCGCCGATGCCGCGCAAAAACCGCAAGCCAGCAACAACGCGAGGGCGAGCCGGACAAAAAAAACAGACACGATCGAGCGCCGCTTCAGTGGCTCAACTGCACAAGATTCTGCCCGGTCATTTCCGGCGGCAGCGGCAAGTTCATGAGGCCGAGTACGGTCGGTGCGAGATCGCGCAACGCACCGGGTTTGAGCGTGGCGCGGCGTCCGACATACACCAGCGGCACCGGGCCGACCGTGTGTTGCGTGTGCGGCTGATGATTGGCATCGACCATCTGTTCGAGATTGCCGTGATCGGCGGTAATCAGCATTTCGCCGCCGACGGCGAGGATCGCCGCGGTGAGTTTGCCGAGTGCGACATCGACCGCCTCGACCGCCTTTATCGCGGCGGCAAGAATGCCGCTGTGGCCGACCATGTCCGGGTTGGCGATATTGCAGACGATGAAATCGAACTCGCCGCCGTGGATCGCCGCGACGAGTTTTTCGGTGAGTTCGGGGCAACTCATTTCCGGTTGCAGATCGTAGGTCGCGACCTTCGGGCTCGGAATCAGGATGCGCTGTTCGCCGGGAAAAGGCTGCTCGCGTCCGCCGGCAAAAAAGAACGTGACATGCGCGAACTTTTCGGTCTCGGCGATATGCAATTGTTTCAAGCCGAGGCCGGCGAGATATTCCGGCAAGGTGTTGTGCATCGACTGCGGTCCGAACGCGATGCCGGTCACCGGCAAGTCGACGCTGTATTCGGTCAGCGTGACAAACGCTGCGAGCTTGATCTCACGCGAACGCGTAAAACCTTTGAAATCCGGCGCGATAAAAACCTGGCTGAGTTCGCGCGCGCGATCCGAGCGATAATTCATGAACACGATCGCATCGCCGTCTTCGATGCGCGCAGCGCTCTTGATGACGGTCGGTTTGACGAACTCGTCGTTCTCATCGCGCGCATATGCGGCGTGCAACGCGGCGATGGCGTTGTCGGCATGCTGCAGCGATTGCGCTTCGGCGATTGAGTCGTAGGCAAGTTGCACACGATCCCAGCGCTGGTCGCGATCCATCGCGTAATAACGACCGCTGACGCTCGCGATAAATGCGCCGGGCGTGGCATCGCATTTCGCCTGCAGTTTGTGCAGGCTCGCTTCGGCACTGCGCGGCGGCGTATCGCGACCATCGAGAAAAACATGCACGGCGATGCGCGCAACCTTGGCGCGTGCGGCAAGATCGATCATCGCCAGGATATGGTCTTCCTGACTGTGCACGCCACCGGGCGAAAGCAGGCCAAAAACATGTAGCGTGTGTCGTGTATTTTCAACGGCGGCGCACGCGTCAAGCAGCGCGGCATTCTGATAAAAACTGCCATCGTCGATGGCCGCATCGATGCGCGTTAGATCCTGATAGACCATGCGCCCGGCGCCGATATTCATGTGCCCGACTTCGGAATTTCCCATCTGTCCGTCCGGCAGGCCGACATGCAAACCATGCGTGTTCACCAGCGTATGCGGATAGGTCGCGAGCAGCTCGCGCCAGTGCGGACAGTTCGCCTGCGCGATCGCGTTATCTTGCGGATTGTCGCGCTGGCCCCAGCCATCGAGGATCAGCAGCAGCACCGGTTTGGGTCGCGTATCGGCAGCAGTATTCATAGGTCGCATTCACGCTTGAGCGCGGGCGCAGCGGCGCTCGCAAAGAGACAGAGTGTACGATATGCGCGCTGACGTGAGGGACGGCACAAATATGTGATCGCGTCGACATGCTTTCGCCTCTCGCGCGGACGCAGCTCCCGCAAAAAAACGCCCCGAAGGAATCAGGGCGTCGAGGTATCGATTACAGCAGATCGTTGGCGAGCAACGTAATGCGTGATTCGCGGATCGCGTCAGTTCGGGCGACGACGGCGCATCGACCGCAGCGCCATCGCAAACATCAACAGCGCAAGCAGGCTCAACGCCATGCGCCCGTTGACCGGCAAGCTGGCAGCGCTGACTGCCACACCCTGCAAGGCTATGCTGGTGGTGGCGAGCACCGCGCTTGGCGCGTTTACACTGCCCGGTGGTGGCGGCTGACTGCAGTTGATGGTAATGCCGCCGGTGGCCAGAACCGGCAAACAGTTGATCGCCAGATTGCCGAGGAAGCTGCCTATCGCAGATGGCGCAAATGTCAGATTCAGAGTACAGCTACCGCTTGGCGCGGTCAGCGTGGCGCTCGGCAGGCAGGTGCCGCCGCTGATCGAATAACCGGCGCCGGTGGTGCTGACGGCGATCTGCACCGGCACGGTCGAGTTGCTGGTGATCTGGATCGAGCGCGAAAGCGTGCTGGAAGATCCCACCGCGACGGTGCCAAAATTTTCCGGATTTAATCCGCTATAGACCGCGCCGGCAGTAAATTGTGCGTGCACAAAACTCGTGCTGATCAACAATAAAATGGCAATTAAAATGCGTTGCATGGCAAACCCCATCCCGATAATGCACCTCAGTGTGCGCGCCGACTATACGCGAATGTGGTGTGGCAAAGAAATATCGAAGTTTTCGCCGCGACCACCGGCGATGCTAATATTTCCACATGACCTTGTCTGATCTGCTCTGGCTGCAAAACTCCGTATTGCTCGGCGCGATCGTTATCGCGACGTGTTGGGAATCGCTGACTCCGGCGCTGCCGTTTCAGCATGTCGGCGCGCGCGCCTTGCACATCGGTCGCAATCTCGGGTTTTTCATAGTCTCGACGATCATCAGCAGTCTGCTGTTCGGCGGTCTGGTGGTGTTGGTACTGAACTGGGCGCAGCGTAACGGCATCGGCCTTCTGCAACTGCTGCCGATGCCGTGGTGGTTGCTGTTGCCGATCGGATTCTTGTTGACCGATCTCGGCGATTATTTTTTTCACCGGCTGATGCACACGCACAGGATTTTGTGGCTTGCACATTGCGTGCATCACTCCGATCCACATATGGATGCCAGCACCGCATTGCGCACGCATCCGGCGCAAAGTTTGGCGGCGCTGCTGTGGAAATTGCTGCTGGCGTTTGCGCTTGGCATTCCGCTTTGGGTGATTGCGCTGCACGATCTGATCAGCATCGGCATCACCATAATGCATCACAGCAATCTGCGTTTTTCGCTGCGCATCGAGCGCGTGCTGCGTTATCTCATCATCACGCCTGCATTACATCGCGCGCATCATTCGCCGCTGCAACAACGCAGCGATAGCAACTACGGTGGCCTGTTCGTGATCTGGGATCGCTGGCTCGGCACGTATTGCGAACCCGATGAGAGCGGCGTGCCCGAACGCGTTGGACTCGATGCGCTGCACGAGCCAGACACGCAATCGATCTGGGGCATGTTGCTCACGCCGTGGCGCGTGCGGCATATCGCGCAGCTTTGACGCCTAGCTATTTATTTTCGGCACGCTGCCATTGCGGCGCAGATTTTTTCTTATCGCAACGAATCGACTGACGCTGGCAGCTAAACGTTTCCATCGCGCCGCGCATCGAAACATCCAGACGACGTCGTCTTGCCGCATTCTTCAGGAGATTTTTCATGTACCACACCCCATTGCGAAGCGCCTTGCGCCTGATCCTCGGACTCGCCCTGAGCCTGCCGCTGCTCGCCGCGGCGAGAAGCCATGACAGTGGCAATGGCGATATCGACAAGGTCAACGGCAGCATCCATGTCGATGCCGGCCAGACCGCAGGCAAACTCAGCACGGTCAACGGCAGCATCCATGTCGCCGATGGCGCGCATGCGAGCAGCGCCGAGACGGTCAACGGTGCGGTCGATATCGGCGCGCAATCGGATCTCGACACGGTGGAGACGGTCAACGGCGGCATCGTGATCGGCGAACAGACCAGGGTACGCAAGACGGTCGAGGCGGTGAACGGCTCGATCTCGCTGGGACAAGGCAGCGATGTCGCCGGCCGTGTATCCAACGTCAACGGCGGCATCAAGCTGAAAGGCGCGCACGTCGGCGGCGGCATCGAAACGGTTTCCGGCGGCGTGACCATCGGCGCCGACAGCCGACTCGAAGGCGGCTTGCTCGTGAAAAAACCGAGCTCGGGCTGGTTCAATTTCGGCATCGAGAAAAAGCCGCGCATCGTGATCGGCCCGCACGCGCAGGTGCAAGGCGGATTGACCTTCCATCGCGAAGTCGAGTTGTACGTGAGCAGCTCGGCCAACGTCGACAAGATCGAAGGCGCGACGCCAGTGACATTCTCCGGCGATTCGCCCGCCGATTGAAAAATCGTCGGCAACGCGGAGCAAAACCGCCGCGTGGCCGATTGCGCAATGATCCTTCCACCACAAGGAAAACCACGCGCGCTGCCGCTAATAAGCGGAGCGCCGAGCGGCAAATCGGCATAGGCCACCAGTCACGCTGGCCCTAACACGATCCACTCCCTACAATCGGGCGCTTGGTCACGATTACAGGGAATACCGATGCGCCGTTTGATACTCGCTAGTGCCTGCGCTCTGCTGCTGAACGCGTGCCAGCAGCAAGCCGCCGAAGCCCCGCCAGCCGCCGCGGTCCCGGCCAAACCGGCGGCCGAACCCGCGCACGTTTTTGTGCCCGAAATTTCCGCCGGCGATTTTATCGCGCATGTAAAAACCCTGGCCTCGGATGAATTCGGCGGCCGCAAGCCCGGCAGCAAGGGCGAGGAACTCACCATTGCGTATCTGAAGCAGCAGTTCGAGCGCCTCGGCCTCAAGCCCGGTAACGGCGACAGTTTTTTCCAGGACGTGCCGATGACCGAGACCGTGTTGCTCGATCCGGACAAGGTCGCGCTGCACGTGAAAACCGATGCGGGCGAGGAAAATTTTGCCTATCGCAGCGACGCCATCGTCGGCACGTTGCAAGGCATTCCCGACGCTACCGTCAGCGATAGCGACATCGTGTTTGTCGGCTACGGTGTGATCGCGCCGGAATACCAGTGGAACGATTACGCCGGCCTCGACGTGAAAGGCAAGACCGTGATCGTGCTGGTCAACGATCCGGGCTGGGGCAACAAGGATCCGGCATTGTTCAAGGGGCCGACCATGACTTATTACGGCCGCTGGACCTACAAATACGAAGAGGCCGCGCGCCAGGGTGCGGCGGCGGCGCTGATCGTGCACGACACCGATGCCGCGGCGTATCCGTGGGAAGTTGTGGTGAACAGCTGGTCCGGTCCGCACCTCGCGTTGCCCGCGAGCGTCGATGCCGATCCGCGTCTGCCGATCGCCGGCTGGCTGACTACGCCATCGGCGCAACGCCTGTTTAGCAAGGCCGGTTTGAACTTCGACGAGCTCAAGCGCAGCGCCGATCTGCGCGG
>Ga0123336_10002762_pt1 | contig 15077 bp, 16 predicted proteins | sample SSSSmetaG_FD_96466 | JGI IMG/M metagenome (GOLD analysis project Ga0123336, IMG submission 96466) | Glacier valley bacterial and archeal communities from Borup Fiord, Nunavut, Canada, to study Microbial Dark Matter (Phase II) - ​SSSS metaG | ecosystem: Environmental > Aquatic > Freshwater > Ice... | reverse complement strand
TTTCGAACAGATGCCGGGCGTGAGCCGGGTGGTGATGCGAGAAAGCAGTGAGGGCCGGCATTCCTTTGAAGTGGAAGGGCTGCGGGATGCCAGCGTCCGAGCCGAACTGGCGCGCGCCGTGGTACACGTCGGCTGGGATTTGATGGAATTGCGCCCGCAGGGTTTCAGTCTGGAAGATATCTTCCTCGAATTGACCGCGTCTGAAAAGAAGAGTTCGGAGGGCGTTACAGTTCAATGAGAAACACTCTCACCATTTGCGCCAGGGAAGTGAAGAGTTATTTCACCTCTCCTATTGCTTACTTATTACTTACAATTGTGGCGGTCTTGTTCGGTTACTTCTTGTATATCTATACGCAGTTCTTTGTCATGCGTGGGATGGAAATGCAGATGGGCGGCCAGAACCAACCCATGAACGTGAATGACATGGCGATCATTCCAGCGCTGAATACGGCATCGGTCATCATCCTGTTTCTCATCCCCATGATCTCCATGCGCTTGTTCGCGGAAGAGAACCGGCAAGGCACCATGGAACTGCTGATGACTTCGCCGGTGCGTGATTATGAAATCGTGCTTGGTAAGTGGCTGGGCGCCATGGTGATGTATGCCAGCCTGTTGGGCGTTTCCATGCTGGGCGTCGGGCTGTTGTTCGGCTACGGCACGCCGGATTGGAAGCCAATCGCCGCCGCCTACCTGGGCATGCTGCTGCAAGGCGGTTGCTTGCTCGCGATCGGCACGTTCATTTCCACCACCACGAAGAATCAGATTGTCGCGGCCGGTGCTACGTTCGCCGTGTGCCTGCTCCTTTGGGTGCTGGATAGCGTGAGCCAATTCCAACAGGCGGGGTGGACCAAAGTGGTCGCATACGCGTCCGTATTGAGTCACCTGGAGCCGTTTTTGCGCGGCGTAATCGATACCAAGGACGTGATTTTTTACCTGACGATGATCTTTTTGGGTTTGTTTTTAACAACGCGGTCACTCGAATCGCTGCGGTGGAGGAGTTAGAACGATGGCTGCTTCCGAATTTCTGAAAGCCCGCCAAACCCGCTACGGCGCTTATGTCACGGTGTATGTCATTGTCGTGATCGCGATTTTGGGCGCGATCAATTATCTGGCGAATTCTTATAACAAGAGCTTCGATTCTACGGCAAACAAGCGATACACGCTTTCCGACCAGACTAAGAAGATAGTAAGTGGCCTCAAGGGCGATACGGACATCACTTACTTCCAGAAAGCAACCGATTTCACACGCGGCCGCGACCTTCTGGATCGCTATGCCAATCTCTCGAACAAGCTGCACGTGAAGTACATCGATCCGGAAAAGGACCCACTGGCCGCAAGAGCCGCCGGCATCCGGACCTTCGGCACCACTGTGGTGGCCACAGGCGGCCGTTCGCAGGAAGCGAAAACGCTAACAGAAGAGGAAATTACCGGAGCGCTGATCCGGGTACTAAAAACCGGCGAGCGGCTGGCATGTTTCGTGGTGGGTTCGGGTGAACTAGGGACCGACGATCAGGATCGTGCCGGGCTTTCCGGGTTCAAGACCGCACTCGAAAAGACTACATTCAAGACGCAAACTGTCAGCCTGCTTGAAAAACCGGAGGTGCCGGCGACGTGTTCGGTCCTGGTGATTGCCGGTCCGAAGCGCGATTATGTACAGCCTGCCGTCGATGCGGTCAAGAAATATATCGATGGCGGCGGCCATGCCATGGTGCTGATCGATCCGGCTATCGATTTCGGAAAAGGAGATGCGAATAGCGGGAGCCCGGCGTTAGTAACCATGCTGGGAAGTTACGGCGTCACCGTGAATAGTGACTTGGTCATCGATGGCAGCGGCATGGGGCAGATGTTTGGATTCAACGAAGCCTCGCCTATCGTGATGCAGTATGAAAGTCAGCCGATTGTGGCGGGAATGCGACGCAGCGCCACTGTGTTTCCACTTGCGCGTAGCTTGGAAGTAAAGAGCGGCGCGGAGAAGTTGTTTTCCACTACCGACAGTAGCTTTGCAACAACGAACCTGACTCCGCCCATTAAGATCGATCCGGCGAAAGATAAGAAGGGGCCGTTCACTCTCGGCGCTGCGGCAACGGTGGGCGGCAAGGGCCGAATCGTAGTAGTAGGCAGTTCCAGCTGGGTGAAGAATGAAGTTTTCGGAATCGGTCAGATCGGCAATCGCGACTTGGCGCTGAACGCGGTGAACTGGTTGACGGCCGATGAAGATCTGATCGCCATTCGTCCGAAAGATCCAGAAGACAGACGCCTTAGCCTCACGCGCCGGCAGATGAGCCTGTTGTTCTTCCTGCTGGTCATCGTGATTCCGTTGTCGGTCATCCTGGTGGGTACGTCCGTTTACCTGCGCAGGAGATAAGAGGACATCGCCATGAAAAACAAGGGGCTGCTGGCGGCGGTCGTAATCCTGGTCGGCTTGGGCGGCGCGGTGTATTGGTCTGAGCAAAAGAAAGCCGCGGACGAAAAGAAGCCGCCGGTTTCAGCCGACGCGCCGCCGAAGATTCTCACCATTCCCGAGGACCAGATCCAGGGCATCCGCATTGAGAAGCGCGGCGGCGAAACGACGGCTCTGTCGAAAGCCTCCGGCACTTGGGCGTTGACCGAGCCGCAGGCGACCGGCGCGGACCAGGATGCCGTCAACGGGGTGGTGCAGAACCTTTCGAACCTGGCGTCGGATCGCCTGATTGAAGAGAAGCCGGCGCAACTGGCTGCCTATGGCTTGGCCACACCGGCGGAACAAATCACAGTGACCCGCAAGGGTGGCAAGACGGACACCATACTGTTGGGTGATGACGTGCCCACCGGGTCGGGCACTTACGCTAAGCTGGCAAGCGATCCGCGTGTTTTCACCGTGGCTTCTTTTGTGAAAACAGGCGTCGATAAGGGCTCAAAGGATCTTCGCGATAAACGCCTTTTGCATTTCAACTCAGACAAACTCACCGGTGTGACGGTTACGGCAAAGGGGAGCGGCTTCGCATTCGCCAAAAATGCTCAAGGCGATTGGCAAGTGGTGAAACCATCGGCCATGCGCGCAGATGCCCAGCAGGTGGACGACCTGGTGCGCAAATTGAAAGAGGCGAAGATGGATGTCAACCTTTCTGAAGCAGACACGGCGGCCATGGTGAAAACTTTTGCCACCGCAGCCAAAGTGGCTACTGTAACCACCGCGGATTCCGCGGGGTCGGAAACGCTTGAGGTCCGGAAAGGGAAAGAGAAAGACTATTACGCGAAGAGTTCTTCGGTGGACGGGGTCTACAAAACCACTGCCGAACTGGGCGAAGGGTTGGACAAATCCGTCGATGTCTTCCGAAACAAGAAGCTCTTCGATTTTGGTTTCAGCGATCCTGCGCAACTAGGCGTGGGTGCGCAGGTGTTTCAAAAGTCGGGCGAGAAGTGGATGTCGGGCGGCGGACAGATGGATGCCGCAACGGTCCAGACATTGATCGACAAGCTTCGTGATTTGACGGCTTCCGCCTTTGCCGTGAAAACGACCGGTGAACCGTTTCTGGCTCTGAGCGCAGCGGCGGCCGATGGCAAACGCCAGGAACGGGTCAGCGTAACCAAACAGGGCGAGACTTACTTTGCCATGCGCGAAGGGGAACCCGCTGTTTACCAGTTGGACGCCAAAGCAATAGAAGAAATTCAGAAAGCGGCTGCCGCCGTGAAGCCATTTAGCGCGTCCAAAGCGACGCCCAAAAAGTGAACGCGCTCCTTACCGACCTTTACGAACTCACCATGTCCGCCGGCTATTTCATGGCCGGCAAAACACGGGAAATCGCCACTTTCGAACTAGCCATCCGCAGGCTGCCAAAGAGCAGGAACTACGTGTTGGCGGCTGGCCTGGCGCAGGCCGTTGCATATCTGCAGAACCTGTCGTTCGATGAAGCGGAGATCGCCTATCTCCGCCAGCTTTCGCAATTCAGCAACGCTCCCGCCGAATTCTTCCATTACCTGACAGATTTTCGCTTCACGGGCGATCTGTTCGCGGTGCCCGAAGGGACGCCTTTGTTCGCCGGCGAACCGATGCTTACCGTGCGCGCGCCGTTGATTGAAGCACAGATTCCAGAGACTTATTTACTTTCCACCCTCACGTTTCAAACACTCATCGCCACTAAAGCGGCGCGCATTGTAGAGGTGAGTCAAGGCCGCGATGTGTTGGAATTTGGAACACGCAGAGCGCACACGCCCGAAGCCGGCGTGCTGGGCGCGCGCGCGGCCTACATTGGCGGCTGCGTGGGCACTAGCAACACGCTAGCAGGCTATCGGTTTGGCATTCCAGTGATGGGCACGGCAGCGCACGCCTGGGTGATGTCGTTCCCTAGCGAGAGCGAAGCGTTTCGGCGTATGCAAGAGCTAATGGGCACACGCACGGTCCACCTCATCGACACTTACGATTGGCTTGCCGGTACGCGCAAAGCGATACAAGTGGGCGCGCCATTCTGGGGGGTGCGCCTCGATAGCGGCAACCTGCTGACGCTCTCGCGTGAAGTTCGCGGACTGCTCGATCAGGGCGGCTTTCCGCACGCGAAGATCATGGCCTCGGGCGATCTGGATGAATACAAGATTCAGCAGCTAATTCGCGATGGCGCCGCTATCGACGCGTTCGGTGTGGGTACGGAACTGGCAACCTCGGCCGACGCGCCCAGCATGGGTACCATTTACAAGATGGTGGAGATCGATGGTGAGCATGATGGGCAACGCGCCAGGCGGTTTACCGCCAAGCAGAGTGAAGACAAAACATCCGTGCCCGGCGCCAAGCAGGTGTTCCGATATGCGGATCACGATCTGCTCACGCGCTCCACCGAATGCGCGGGCGGCGCGCTGGCACTGCAACAGCCGGTCATGTTGCACGGACACCTCATTCAGCCGCTGCCCGACGTGCATGCGGCGCGGGAGCGTGCGCGTCGCATGTTGGCCGAGTTGCCCGAAACAACGCGTGGATTGGAAGTAGACGATGGCTTCCCGGTGCTGAAAAGCGCGGAGCTGGAAACACTGATTCGGGAAACGCTGCCGTGAGGCCCCTGTTTGTCGACGTGGACACGCAGAACGATTTTGTGCTGCCGGCGGGTTCGCTCTATGCGCCTGGCGCGGAACGAGTGATTCCCAAGGTCGAGGCATTGAACCGGCTCGCGGCGGAGCGGCAACTGGGGCTGATCTCAACTGCCTGCGCCCATGAGGAGAACGACGCGGAGTTTCTTGTATGGCCGCCGCATTGTGTGAAAGGCACGGTGGGGCAGTTGAAACCGAACTCCACTCTGGTGGGGGTTGGTCAGATTCTGTTTGAAAAGCAGCACACGGATGTCTTTCTCGACACGCGATTTGTGCCGCTCCTGAACGAAATGGGCGCAACCGAGTATGTAGTCTTCGGGGTAGTAACGGAAGTCTGCGTACGCTTCGCGGCGGAGGGGTTACTGCGCATGGGTAAGCCGGTCACCATTGTCGGCGATGCAGTTTGCGCTCTGAGCGAACCGGCCGCCCAGAATTTTCTCGAACGATTTATTCAGGCCGGCGGCCGCGTGTGCGATTCAGCCGAGATCCGAATCCGGTTCTAACATCTGCCGATTCGCCTTCAGCTTCAGCATGAAGATCGCTATTAAGCCGATAGTCAGGCCGGCGGCGGCCAGCAGTTTGGGGAGCGGGTCGGGCGCCGCGGGTGGCACATACCGAATGCCCCGCTCATCCGTCTGCGCCGGTTCGGGCACGTAGCGTCCGTGCTCAGGCATGGGAAAGTTTACAGCGAAATCGTTCAGTTCACGGCGCACATCGGGCCCTGACATCGGCTCGCCATGCCCACAGCCCACCACTTCGGGCCTGAACTTCGCAAGCAACCGCACCGATTCACGCGCCCTCACCCAATCGCACGTAAACGGCGCCGGCGGGCGAGAAATTTGGCTTTGTTTGGTGGCTAAGGCAAGCGGCGAATCCACATCCACCGTCGTGAAAGCATCGCCCGCTAAAAGCACTCGAGTGGCGGCGTTGTAGAGCGAGACATGCCCGGGCGCGTGGCCGGGAGTGAACACCCATTCCCATTCTGGATGGCCCGGTACTTCACCATCGCGCGGCAACTCTCTCAAATGAGGTTGAAGCCGCGTCGATTTCGTAGGGAAGAACCGGCTCAAAAATGCCATGGCGCCACCCACGGTTGGATCTTTCGGGGGATATGGCGAAAGCTCGGTCAGGTATGGCGTTTCAAGCTGGTGAGCATAGATGGGAACGTGCCAGGTTTCCGCCAACTGCAGGGAGCAGCCGGAGTGGTCGAAGTGCCCGTGTGTAAGCAGAATAAATTCCGGAGGCGCATCGTCACCGAACAGTTCCACGGCTGCCTGGTGAATTTTCTCCGCGTAGCCTGGAAGACCGGAATCCACCAGAAACCATGGCGTGCCTTTCGCACCCACAAAATACACATTTGCAATACTCACGGGCATGCGCACCACGCCGGGCGCAATCTGCTGAAGACTCATGTCGATAAGATGTGCAGGACGAGTACCAATATCTTGTTTCTGGCAATTTTATGGAAGCGTCACCAGTAACGGCATTTTCGATTGGCCCCCGCCATTCGATAACGGATTCAGCATCGCTTCTACACCCATGGGTGTAATGCGCATTTCTTTGCCTTCAATCTGAACGGTGAGGAAATGCAGTTCGGGAGACCAACCCTCAATGTGAGCTTTCTGCATCTTTCGCCTGACGTCGCCGTGGCGTAGTTCTCCACCCGCGCCGGAAACGACAAAGCGGATGCCGGATGTATCGTCATTCTGCTCGCTGAACTGAAAGTTGTGCTCATGGCCGCTGAACACCACCTTTACGCCCGCTTGCTGGAACACGGGAATGAAGTGTCCCAAGTCTTTCATACTCGCCCCGTGAAAGGGCCCGGCGTTAAATACGGGGTGATGCCAATACGGAATGCGCCAAGGAGCCTTCGCCTGTGCGATATTTTTTTGCAGCCAGTTGAACTCTTCGCCGCCGGCCAGATAGACCGGCTTGCTCCTGCCCGTTTCACTATTTTCCGTGCTGTCCAGTGAAAAGAATTCCGCCAAATCCGCGTATTGAAACGTGTACCAACGCGCGGGCTTATTGCCCGGATAAAAAAAGTTATCCAGATATGCCGTCAGATCGCCTTTGTTTTCCGTATCGTTGCCATCGTGGTTCCCGGGCGAAGGGAAAAAAGGGATTTCACGCAGCAAGTTTTGGTAAGGCTTGAAAAATTTGTCTTCCCAATCGCCATCTGAATCACCGGAGTGCACCGCGCGAAAACCGACGTTTAAATCGGCATAGATGTTATCGCCGGTGGTGATCACGAACCGGACAGGGCAGGCAGACTCGGCATGGCGTTGAAACTCCTTGTCCATAGCCGCTGCGACTCTCCTTTGAGCGTCGGTACCTGTGCCGTAATCGCCCAGCACGAAGAAGCAGAGTGAGGTCGAGTGTTCCGGCCAGGTACGGAAGTTCCCTTCCCCCACCTTCTTGCCGTCTACCGCAACTTCGTAACGATACTGGTGGTCAGGCTCCAGATTATTCACCACGGCCCAATTTTGCGTGGGGCTGAGTTTCTGGTCACCCACTGTGAGCACCGCTTTGCCCATGAGTGATGAGGAACGCCCGATGGTGTTTGCGCCTTTTGTGGTTCCCCACGCAATCAGGGCGCTTCTGCTTTCCACGCCTCCCACATAGGCATGCGCCGCCTGCCCGAACAATCCTGGGACAGCGAAACCCGAGGTCAGCAGAAGAATTCGAAAGAGACGCGAAGGAGAAAAACTGAGCATCGGTATTCATATTGTCACGCAGGTGGTTGCGGTCGATGATTCGTCGATGGCTGACGACGTGCACCCCGCCCTGGTAGAGGCGCAGTCTATGACTTGGGATCAAATCGAAGGTGATTGGGCGCGATACGCAGAATCATTTTGCGTAAGGTTTGAACAGCTTACAGAAGAAGAGATAAAAGATCTGAATGGGAACAAACCTAATCTAGAGAAGAGAATTGCGTCTGCTTACGGCTATTCTCGGCAGGAAGCGGAAACTCATCTGGAGAACTGGAAAAATTCGGTCAAGGATGAGCTGGAGCAGGTTCCGACTTCCACGTCAGGTGCTCCCACTTATTAACCTTCACATAGAAAGCCAATTGTTACTTAGTGGCTTCCTTTACAGTTGACCCCACCAAATTGCTTTTTTTGTTTGGTTTACCGCATTATTAAAAGTCTTTGAAATGAGTACCCCAGTGTTATACTCCCCCTATGGCTTTCTGATATGTCTCGCAATCACCGCGCGCCCACTTGAACACTCAGGTGGCGAAGATTTTTCGCAGGATCACGAGGGGAAAGAGCATTGAAAAAGTATCTTCAAAAAAGGTTAATCCGGAAAGGCTTGATGATGGTTGCTGGTGCCGTAAGCTTGCCTTGTATTGTTTCGCACGCTGATAACCGCCTTCCTAAGCCGGAATGTAAGTCGACTGATATAAGATTTGAAAGATTGAAGCAATTCTTCCATCAGTCCCGCAGCCCGATTGAACATCTGGCTGGTGATTTTATCGTGGAAGCTGACGCCAATCATCTCGATTGGCGCTTACTACCAGGGTTGTCTGTGGTGGAGTCCGGGGCAGGTCGAGCTTTCAAGGGCAATAATGTCTTCGGCTGGAACAACGGCGATAGCTCGTTCCGTTCCATCCGTGAGGGCATTCACTTTGTGGCGGAACGCTTAGCCCACGGGCAATATTACCGGGGAAAGACGCTTGCTCAAAAGTTGCAAACTTATAACCCAAACGATGGCTACCGTCAAAAGGTGCAAGCTGTAATGGCTCGCATTTCTGCCACACCTGGGCTATAAACCGGAATTATAAAAATGCCGTTCGCTTTGTTAGATTGACAAGGCTCAGGGCCTTCGCTATATTTCTTGAAACTGCGTATTTTCGGTTGCTGACTGTAACCGCACCGTATTGCTCTCCGAATCGAGTCACTACTGCAGTGAGCCCCGGGGGAGTATGGCAATGGCTGAGAACGAGACCAGAGAGCAGGTTGAATCTACCGCCCCGTTGGGCGCGGAGGATTATGAGCATCTGCTGGACGATTACAGCCATTTTGTTCCCCCCGCTGAAGACGAACTTTTGCAAGGGCGTGTCCTTAAAGTCACCGCAAAAGACGTCATTGTCGATTTTTCTTACAAATCTGAAGGCATAGTTCCGCTGGAGCAGTTCCAGAATGCCGCGGGTGAGGTCACCGTGCAGCCCGGCGACGTCATTGACGTCATGGTGGATCATCAGGCTGAGCGCGTGGAAGGCTATGTCACGCTCTCGCATCGCAAAGCCGCCCGCCTGCGTGTCTGGAACGATCTCGAAAAAGCCTTCGAACAACAATTGACGATTCTGGGGCGCGTGTTGGGGCGCGTCAAAGGCGGCATGTCGGTGGATGTGGGCATTGTGGCGTTTATGCCCGGTTCGCAGGTGGATACACGACCTTTGCGAAATCTGGATCAGTTGGTCGGTCAGGACGTTCCCGTCAAGATCATCAAGCTGAACCGTCGACGCGGGAATGTAGTGGTCTCTCGCCGTTCCGCTGTAGAACAGGATGTCAATGAACGCCGCACCGTCACTCTTGAGCAATTGCAGGAAGGTGCCATCGTGACCGGCGTCGTTAAGAACCTGACCGAATATGGCGCCTTTGTCGACCTGGGCGGCATCGACGGCCTGCTGCATGTCACCGATATGTCGCACGGTAGGGTCGGCCACCCTTCGGAAGTAATGCAGCCTGGCGATGAAATCACTGTTCAGGTGATGAAGTACGATCCGCAGAAAGAGCGGATTTCGCTTGGCATGAAGCAGTTGCAGCCTGACCCGTGGGAAAATTTGGAAGCGCGCTATCCCGTGCAATCGCATGTCATCGGCCGCGTAGTGAACGTCGCCGATTATGGCGCTTTCGTGGAATTGGAGCCGGGCGTCGAGGGCCTGATCCACGTCAGTGAGATGACCTGGAGCCGCCGCATGAAACACCCGTCCAAGGTGGTTCGGCCAGGGGACCAGCTGGAAGCCGTCGTTCTCGAAATTCACTCAAAAGACCGCCGCATTTCGCTGGGGCTGAAGCAACTGGAAGCGAACCCCTGGAGCACCATTGAGGAACGCTACAGCATTGGCTCCGTTGTGGAAGGCCGTGTCCGCAACATGACGGATTTTGGTGCGTTCATCGAAATCGAAGAGGGCATCGATGGCTTGGTACACGTTTCCGATCTCTCGTGGACAAAGCGGGTGAAGCATCCGTCCGAGGTATTACGCAAGGGTTCTGTCACCCAGGCCGTCATCCTGGGCATCGACGCGAAATCGAAGCGCCTCTCACTGGGCGTCAAACACCTGCAACCCGATGCCTGGGAAACTTACTTCCAGAACCATAATGTGAACGATTTGGTGCATGACAAGGTATGCCGCCTTTCCAGCTTCGGCGCCTTTGTGGAATTGACCGAGGGAGTGGAAGGGTTGTGCCATTTTTCCGAAACCCCCGGCTACAGCGGTCGAAAGGGCGATCCGCCGCCCCTCTCCGTCGGCCAGGAGTACGATTTCAAAATCATTCGTATGAATGAGCAGGAAAAGAAAATCGGGCTCAGTTTGAAAGCCCTGGTGGAAGACGAAGAGAAGAACCGGCTCAACGATTATCAGCGCCACGCGGCGGCGGCGACCCTGAGAATGGACACCTCCCGCGCGCAGGGCCCCGGGAAAGATCGCGAAGGTTAGGCGAAGTATTGCTCAGACATTTGCCAAAGTTCGCATTTCAAGAGATACTCAGACTTCCTCGTAATCGCTTGATACTAATCACTGGACTCTGAGTCATGACCAAAGCCGACCTGATTGAAGAAGTATCTCGCGTTGTAGAAATGACCAGGAAAGAGGCAGAGGTAATTGTCGAGGCGATTTTCGATAGCATCGTGCGTGCGTTGCGGTCCGGAGACAAAATCGAGATTCGTGGATTCGGCAGTTTCCGCACGCGCCAGCGCCAGTCCCGCGTGGGGCGTAACCCCAAAACCGGCAGCCGCGTGGAAGTTCCCGCTAAGAAAATTCCTTACTTCAAACCCAGCAAAGAATTGAAGGATGTGGTCAATCATTCGCCCAGCAGTGCGCCCGAATCTGGCGAAAACGACACCAGTACGGGTCGGACGCCGGTGATTCAGCCCACCTGACGGGCTGTATTTTCCATGGATTACCTCTGGAGCCCGTGGCGATACCAATATATCGCGGGGCCAAAAACCGAACGCGAATGCGTGTTCTGCGTCATCGCCGCAGCCTCGGACGACGAAGGGAATCTGATTGTTCACCGCGCGAAATTCAATTTTTTGGTCCTGAACCGCTACCCCTACTCCACGGGGCACTTCATGATCGTCCCCTACCAGCATGTGGCAGCGCTCGCGGAAAGCACTGACGAGAGCGCCTTTGAAATGATGAGCCTCATGCGGCGCGCCGAAAATGTCCTCGGGAAGGTGTATCATCCTGAGGGACTGAATATGGGAATGAACCTGGGGGCCAGCGCAGGAGCGGGCGTGGCCGGCCACCTTCACATGCACGTTGTACCGCGTTGGTCGGGAGATGCCAACTTCATGACCACCGTGGGAGAAACCCGGGTATTGCCAGAAGATCTTCACACCTCTTATCAAAAGTTGAGAACCGAATGCGCGCACTGGTAGCAGAGTTTCTGGGCACCCTGGTGCTGATGATGTTTGGCACCGGCGTGGTGGCCATGACGGTGCTGTTCGGAAAAGGGCTGCCCGGAGAAGTGGTGAATGGCGGCTATACGAATATCACCGTAGCTTGGGGAATCGCCGTGACCATGGGCATTTACGTCTCGAACAAGTGGTCGGGGGCGCACCTAAATCCCGCGGTGACGGTAAGCCTGGCGGTGTTTCGGGGGTTCCCCTGGCGTCAGGTAGCGCCTTACATTCTGGCGCAAGTGGCCGGCGCGTTTTGTGCCGCCGCGCTGGTTTTCTGGAATTACCGCCCGGCTTTCCAGGCATTCGACCCAGGTCTTGAAAAAACAGCAGGCGTTTTCACCACGTTCCCGGCTTTTCCTCAACAACTGAGCGCGGGACTTTTGGACCAGGTGATGGGGACCGCGCTGCTGATGTTCATGATTCTGGCCATCGGCGAACAAGACATAAATTTTGGTCCGATCTTAGTGGGTCTGCTGGTGATCGCGATCGGTATGGCTTTCGGGGGGATGCACGGGTATGCCATCAACCCCGCCCGCGATTTCGGCCCGCGTTTGTTCACTGCCGTAGCCGGATTCCAGAACAACGGACTTACCCACGGCGCTCCGGTTTTCTGGGTCCCCATCGTCGGGCCCATCCTTGGCGGATTAATCGGCTCAGCCGTATTCGAGTGGAGTTTAGGCCGGCGCGCGCCAAAACAGGCTTAGGCTTTACGCCGCCTTCTGTTCAGCAGCAAGCGGGCTCAGCAATTCGTAAGAGCGCACGCGCGCGGGGTGGCTGTGGAGGATGTTCACCAGAAACACTTCGTCCGCGCCATACTCCTCGGCAACCTGCGCAATGTTTCCACGCAGCTTCGCCGGTGACCCTGTCAGAAAACGCCTGTTTGCCGTCAGCACCTCCGGCGCGATCTGTTGGTCGGCGAAGAACGCTTCCGCCTTTTCTACCGTGGGAATGGCAATCAGGCGGCCTCGCATCATCATCGCGAGAGTCATTCTGACGCTAAGAGAAAGGCGCAGCGCCTCCTGATCCGTATCGGCACAAATGGTCCATAGCGCCACCGAGGTGTGCGGTTCGGTCAGGCCCTTCGAAGGCTGAAAGCGCTCGCGGTATAACCGCGTAAACTCCGCGCCTTCGGCATTGATGAAATCCGCGAACACATACGGCAGCCCCCGTTCGGCAGCCCAGATGGCGCTCTGCGGGCTGGAGCCCAGAATCGACACTTGCGCCGAGCCCGGTTCTTTCGTGTAGCGCAGCAATTCATCCAGTTGTTCCGGGAAGTCCTCCGGTGGCGCATGGCGACGATCTCGTTGCAACATCCGAGACACAGCGGGGCTGGTGCCGGCCGCGCGCCCCACCCCCAAATCGATGCGGCTCGGGTAAAGCGCCGCCAGCATCGCAAACGATTCCGCCACCTTCAGCGGGCTGTAATGGGGCAGCATCACGCCGCCCGAGCCCACGCGGATGTGAGAGGTGGCCGCCGCCACGGGCCCCATCAGTACTTCCGGACTGTTCGACGCCAAACCGGGTGTGCCATGGTGTTCAGCGATCCAGAACCGGCGATAGCCGAATTGCTCCGCGCGCCGCGCCAAGTCGATGCTGTTCCGCAATGCGTCGCCCGCAGTCCGGCCCTCCGGAATGGGGGATTGATCGAGTACGCTGAACGCTAGCCGTTTGCTCATAAGTGTTTGATTGTGCGCGCGAGTTCGACGATTCGTTGCGGTATACTTGAAAATCCGGGTCGGGGCTTGGCATGTTGCTTAGTATTCAGAAATTAGAACTCAAAAAGATCCGGTTCGATGAGACTTACGCTCCCGGCAAGCTGGATTGGTCGGAGTCCGGAATTCGGCAAACTTCGCCTCTACACGCAGTCGGTGAGGCGGAATTGCTGGAAAATACGGAAGGTGAGGTTCGCATTAAGGGCAAGCTTTTCGTTTCCGTGGAGGCCGATTGCGACCGGTGCCTGAGTTTGGCTCAGTTTTCGCTAGACCGGGATTTCGATCTGTTTTATCAGCCGAATTCGGCCGTGGAGCCTGCTGACGAGATCGCCATCAGTGAGCGCGATGCGGAGATCGGCTTTTATAAAGGTGCTGGAATTGAGCTGGAAGAAGTGTTGCAGGAACAGGTTCTGCTGATGCTGCCGATGCACAAGCTGTGCGGCGAAGACTGCCGGGGATTGTGCCCGGTCTGCGGTAAGAACCGCAATGAGACCGATTGTAATTGTAGTGAAACTCCGGCCGACGACCGCTGGAGCGGGTTAAAGCAGTTTCAGGTAAATTGAAGTAGTCAATCAGCAGCAGTTGAATCAGGAAGAGAAGGGTAAGTCGAGAAGCGATGCCGAATCCAAAACGTAGACACTCCGCAGCACGTACCGGAAAGCGCCGGGCGCACGATGCACTGAAAAAAGTGGGCCTGTCCGAATGCCCGAATTGCCACGAGACCAAAATGCCTCACCGCGTTTGCCCGAATTGCGGACAGTACAAGGGCCGCGAAGTGATCGAAGTCGCCGCGCAGTAAGTTGCGGTCCAGTGGTAATCCAAGCCGCCGCCAAGGTTTAACTCGATGCTGACAATCGCGTTGGACGCTTTGGGTGGTGACGATGCTCCCGAACCGGAGGTTGCCGGAGCCATCGAGGCTGCCAAAACACTCAACGTAAAAATTAAACTCGTCGGTGACCGGGAAACGATTGCGGCCGAACTCAAGAAGCACCCCGGTTACGAAAAGTTGCCGATTGAGATCGTTCACGCCTCCGAACGCATCACTATGGAGGACAGCGCCGCCAAGGCTGCCCGTTCCAAGAAAGACAGTTCTGTCCATGTAGCATCCCGCCTTGCCGCGGCCGGCGAAGCGCATGGCTTCGTTTCTGCGGGTAACACCGGTGCCTGCATGGCCATTGCGAAAATGGTGCTTGGCAAGATTCGCGGCGTCGACCGGCCCGCCCTTTCGGGCGTGCTGCCCACCTTGACTGGCCGCCCCGTTGTGCTTGTCGATGTGGGCGCAAATGTCGATTGTTCCCCGGAAATGCTAATGCAATTCGCGGTGATGGGCGAGCTTTATTCCAGACTGGTGCTGAAGGTGGAAAACCCGCGCGTGGGGTTGCTCTCCAATGGTGAAGAAGAGCATAAGGGCAATGAACTCACCCGTGCCGCAACGCCGCTGCTGAAAGAATTGCCCATCCAGTTTGTCGGCAACGTGGAAGGCCGTGACATTTACGCCGGCGCGGCCGACGTGATTGTGTGCGATGGCTTCGTCGGCAATGTCGCCCTGAAAGTAAGCGAAGGCGTGGCTGAGATGATCAAAGGCCTGCTACAGGAATCTCTAAAGACCAACCTGATGCGCAAGGCCGGATACCTGCTCTCGCGCGGCGCATTTCGCGATCTGAGCAAGCGCATCGATTA
>Ga0123336_10002757_pt1 | contig 15100 bp, 10 predicted proteins | sample SSSSmetaG_FD_96466 | JGI IMG/M metagenome (GOLD analysis project Ga0123336, IMG submission 96466) | Glacier valley bacterial and archeal communities from Borup Fiord, Nunavut, Canada, to study Microbial Dark Matter (Phase II) - ​SSSS metaG | ecosystem: Environmental > Aquatic > Freshwater > Ice... | reverse complement strand
TGGCCCAGTTCGGGCTGAGCGCGGCCGATTTTCAGACCCAGGTGCAAACCCAGCTCGCCGGTACGCTCGCCGGCACGGTGCTCGAAGGCGAGCAGCTGCTCAACATCCGGCTGCGCTACCCACTCGCCGCCCAGGCATCGCTGGCGCTGGTGCGGCAGCAGCCGATTTTCCTGGCCGGTGGCCAGCGCCGCCGTCTCGATGAATTGGCCACGGTGAGCGTGGCCCCGAGCGGGGCCGAGCTGAACCGCGAGAATTTGCAGGCGATGACGGCCGTCACGGCCCGCCTCGACGGGCGCGACCTCGGCTCGGCGGTGGCCGAGATTCGGGCGCGGCTGCGGCGGGCCGTGCCGCTGCCGCCCGGCTACGTCATTGCCTACGGCGGGGCCTACGCCGAGCAGCAGCAGTCGTTTCAGGAGCTGCTCACGATTCTGGGGGCGGCGTGCTTGCTCGTGTTCGCGGTGGGCTTGTTCTTGTTCAAGGACCTGAAAGCGGCCGGGCTTATCCTGCTCGTGGCCGTGCTCGGGCCGGCCGGCGGCGGGCTGGCCTTGTTTCTGACCCACACGCCGCTCAACGTCGGCTCCTACACCGGGCTGATTATGGTGGTGGGCATCATCGGCGAGAACGCGATATTTACCTTTCAGCAGTTCGACGAGGCCCGCGCCACGGCCCCCGTGCGGGCGGCCATCGGCTACGCCATCGCCGCCCGGCTGCGCCCCAAGCTGATGACGGCCCTGGCCGCCATCGCCGCGCTGCTGCCGCTGGCGCTGGGCCTGGGCGCGGGCGCGCAGCTGCACCAGCCGCTGGCCATCGCCGTCATCGGCGGGCTGCTGCTGGCCCTGCCCCTGCTGCTGCTCGTGCTGCCGAGCCTGCTGCGGCTGGCGTATGAGCCGCGCGGGGAGGTTGGCCCCGCCGCGACCGCTTCAGAAGCTTAGCCTGCTTATTCGGCTCGTGAGCCTACTTGAGCCTACTTGCGGCCGGCAAAAAAATCCAGGACGGTCCGGTTGAATTCCTCCGTTACCTCCGTGGGTGCTTCGTGTCCGGCTTTGCTGAATATTTTCAGGGTTGAGCCGGGAAGCTTTCTAGCAATCAGGGCCGTGTGCTCCCGTTTGACGATGTCATCTTCGCCCGCCATCACCAGAACCGGCACCGTGACTTTTGCCAGTGCATCCGGGGAAATATGCGGCTCGGTCAGCAACAGGGTCTTCAATCGGTAATTCATGTCCGTCCGCGCGACGCCCTGGTCTTTCATCTCCGCGAGCTGCTTGCGGAGCAAGGCGTTGAGTTTGGGCGATATCGACGTGTTGTCGTTGTAGAGCACCGCCGCCATGGATGCCAGCTTTTTCACCTTGCGCGGGTGCTTTATGGCCAGCAGCAGGCCGATATTCCCCCCGTCGCTCCACCCCAGCACGTTCGCGCTGTCGATACGCAGAAAATCCAGGAACGCGGCCGTGTCATCGGCAAACAGTTCGTAGGTGAGCCTGGTACTGTCGGCACTGGAGTTACCCTGCCCCCGGCTGTCCAACGCTATTACCTGGTATTTTTTAGCCAATTCCGGAATCTGCCGGTTGAAAGAAGCAATGGACATGTTGTTGCCGTGCAGCAGCAGCAACGGCTCGCCCGCTCCGTATATCTCGTAATAGAGCCGGATGCCGTTTACAGGAGCATATTTCCCAAGTCTGGTATTTTCGCCGTATTCGTCCGATTCCGCCGAGGAGTTGTCAATAAGCAAGGACTGCCGGCCGGACTTGAAGGTATCAGTAGTTAGCCGGATGTTAGACACATCTTTAAAGTTGTTAACATACCAGGGCTTCAGACCGTCGTTTTCAAAACTGGGGTTACCAAGCGGGATGCTTACCGTCTTGTTTTTGCTTTTGATAAACAACTCAAAATCATCAAAATAATACTTTCCTCTGCCTGAAAAGAGCATACCCACCGACAACTTGTTGGCCCGCTTGTCAATTACGCCGGAAACTGACACCGCAGTCCAGGCGCCGGGCTTGTAGCTTTCCATGCCGTACTTATTGAAGTACGGTTTGATTGTTTTGGCGTCAAAGGAGGCGACGGCGCAGGCAAGGGCTCCGCCATTTTTCGACTTATCCTTAATCAACAGCTGACCGCGGACTTCGAACGTGCAGTTCGGGTAGGCAGTAACGTCAATTGTCTGCAGCAAATAGGAAATATTTTCCTGGGCATTTGCGGTAGGTACCCCGCAGAGCAGGGAAAATAGGAGTAGTATCTTCTTCATTCCATCAGGATGGGGATGCGGTAAAGATATAAGTAAGCTGCTGCTCGTGCTGCCGAGCTTGCTACGGCTGGCGTATGAGCCGCGCGGGGAGGCTGTTAGGCCAACCACGCCAACTTCAAAAGCTTAGGCTACTTTTCGGCTCATGGCATTAACCTGAAATTTTACGCATCAACGTTTCCAGCGGGCCATTGCGGAATCGGCTGCGCCATGCGCTACTGAAAAGCACGCTGCTCACGTAGAAAGCGGCTGAGTAGGCCAGGATGTAAGCCGGCGGAGTTGGAGTTTCCGTGGCGAGCAAGCCCGTGTAGGGTTTGCCGGTCATGCCCGCCAACAGCAGCATACCGAGCGTTAAGTGAATCACGTAGTTAGACAGCGTCAGCTGCCCGGTTTTCTGCAAGGCCAGCACCAGCCGGTTGGTGGGGAAGCTGTCCCCGATAACCATGCAAGCCGGAATGACCATCAGGGCAAAGCCCATCGTTACCAGCACGAAGGGCAGATAGGGCGGGAAGTATTCGGCCATGAGGTACTCGTTCCAGCCGGCGCTGAACAGGTGCTGCCGCACCAGCAGGCGCAGGCCCTGAATCAGGCTGAAAACGAGCAGCCCGACCAGGAACACGTTTCGTTTTGCCCCTGTGCGCTGCCAATCCAGCCGTCCGAGCCACATGCCCACCAAGAAATAAGCGAGCCAGGGAAAGAGCGAGTTCCAGCCGTTGTAGAACGTGTTGCGCAAGAACCCGAGCGGCGTCCAGAAATCCAGGTATTTGAAAGTCGTGAAGTCCCAGCTCGTGTTGATGGGAACGAGCAGCAACAGCAGGTGGAAAACCCCGACGGCCAGCACCGCGCCCCACAAATAGTACCGCTTGGGCACGAATAAGAGGAAAGCCGCCACGTGCAGATAGCCCCCGTAGAAGTGCAGAATGTCGCCCGACCACCAGTTGTAGAGCAGCAGGCCCAGCGCAAACAGAAACCAGGAGCGCTTGAGAATCTTCGCTTTGAGCGCGGCCCGCTCCTGCTGGCTGTAGTCCGGGCGGTTCGTCAGCAAGGCCACGCCCATGCCGGCGCAGATGATGAAGATAGCCGTCGAGTTGCCGGTAAAAATATTCAGGAAGTGCCCGACAGGGTCTGCGGGGGCCATTACGGAGCCGAAGCTAAAATTGAATTTCACGATGAACATGCCAAAAATAGCGTAAGCCCGCGCCAGGTCAAACCCGATTATGCGCTGCTTCATGTAGTCGAGCGTTGCTCACGGCTACGCGACCGGCGCGCCTTCTTTTCTCACTTCCAGCACCAGCTTGCCCCGCACATGCCAGGTTTCGCTTTGGCGGTGCGCTTCGGCTACCTGGTCCAGCGGAAACACGTGGCTGATAAAAACCCGTACCGTGCCCTCGTCAATCAGGCGGGCGATTTCGGTTAGCCAGTCCTGCCGGGGCTGGTTAGCCGTCAGCTCGCCGGTCGCTTGTTTGCGGGCGAGCGCGGCGAGCACTTCCTCACTGAACGGAAAATCGACATTAACGCTGACCAGGATGCCGCCCGGCTTGAGCACGGCTACCGCCCGCAGTCGCGCCGCGTTATCGCGCAGGGGCGAGGCTTCCAGCACCACGTCCACGTCCCGCACCAGCTCTTCAAACGGCTGGCCCCGGTAGTCCAGCACCTCATCCGCGCCCAGTTGCCGGACGTAATCCAGGTTGCCGGCCGAAGCCGCGCCGATGACGTACGCGCCTTTGGCTTTGGCAAACTGGACGGCAAAGCTTCCCACGCCGCCCGAAGCCCCCTGGATGAAAACCCGCTGGCCGGGCTGCACTTTCCCCTGCCCAAAAAGGGCCGTCCAGGCCGTGAGGCCGGCCAGCGGCACCCCGGCCGCCTCGTTGAAGCCGAGGCTGGCGGGTTTTAGCGCGAACTGACTGGCTTTGGCCGCGCAATATTCGGCGTAGCTGCCGCTCGTGCCGGGAAAATTAGGCACTCCGTACACGGCATCGCCCTTTTGGAAGGCCGTTACTTCGCTGCCTATCTCCTCCACCGTGCCGGCCGCATCCCAACCCAGGGTCATCGGCAAGGTCAGATAAGGCCGGAGCGCGTCGTTGCCGCCTTCGCGCACTACCCAATCCACCGGGTTCACGCCGCTGGCATACACGCGGACCAAGATTTCATCGGGAGCCGGCACCGGCCGCGCTACGTCTTCCAGTTTCAGGACCTCCGGTCCGCCAAAGGCATTAATTCTGACTGCTTTCATGGGGTGCGACTAATTACTGAGGAAACCAGGCGGCTTGCGCTACCGCCTGGCCCGGCAAAGGTCTGCCCGGCTGGTCGCGGTGGCGTTCCGCCAGTCAAACTATTTTTTTACGATGTCCAAATTACATTCTCCTGCCGAAAAGAACTGCCCCATCAGCAGCGCCCCAACTGCCCCGACCTCATCGGGGATGCCGAGGTGCCCGGCCGCGCCCGTGGCCATCATGCGTCCGTGGTCCGCGCTACCTTCCCCACATCCGACCCTTTATTTGAGTTGCGAAAGCGACTTGCTTTTTTTCTACCATGCCCGATACCCTCTTGCTCATCGACGACGAACCCCGCCTGCGCCAGGTGCTGGCCCGGGTGCTGGAGCTGGAAGGCTACGCCGTGCTCACGGCCCCCGACGCGCGGCGCGGCCTCGAAGCGTTGCGCGAGCACGCGGGCGAGGTGCTCGTCATTTTGTCCGACGTAAAGCTGCCCGACGGGCACGGCGTGGCCCTGCTGCCGCGCTACCAGGCCGCCGCCCCGGGGGCCGAAATCATCCTGCTCACCGCCCACGGCACCGTGCCCGACGGGGTGCAGGCCATGAAAGCGGGCGCGTTCGACTACCTCACCAAGGGCGATTCCGACGACCAGCTGCTCGTCGTCGTGGCCCGCGCCATGGACAAAGCCCGCCTGCGCCGCCGCGTGGCCGAGCTGGAGCAGCAGGTCGGGCAAATGCACACCTTCGCCAGCCTGCTCGGCTCGTCGGCCGCCTTGCGCCAGGCCAAAGGCCTGGCCGAGCGCGTGGCCCCCACCGACTCGACGGTGCTGCTCATCGGGCCGACCGGGGCGGGCAAGGAGTTGTTCGCCCAAGCCATTCACCAGGCCAGCCCGCGCCGGGGCCAGCCCTTCGTGGCCGTTAATTGCGCGGCCTTCCCGCGCGATTTGCTCGAATCGGAGTTGTTCGGCTACAAAAAAGGGGCTTTTACCGGGGCGCTGGCCGACAAAAAAGGGCTGCTCGAAGCGGCGAACGGCGGGACGCTCTTTCTGGATGAAATCGGCGAGCTGGCGCTGGAAGTACAAGCCAAATTTCTGCGGGTGCTCGAAAACCAGGAGTTTACCAAGCTCGGCGACACGAAGCCCACGCGGGTGGACGTGCGTCTGGTGGCGGCCACCAACCGCGACCTGAAGGCGGAAGCGGCGGCCGGGCACTTTCGGCCCGACCTCTACTACCGCCTCTCGGTGTTCGAGCTGGCCGTGCCCCCGCTCAGCGCCCGGCCGGCCGACGTGGCCCCGCTGGCGGCGCACTTCCTGGCCTTTTTCGCCGCCAAGCTGCGCAAGCACCTGCCCGGCCTCGACCCCGACGCGCTGGCCCGCCTGCAAGCCTACGCCTGGCCGGGCAACGTGCGCGAGCTGCGCAACGTGCTCGAACGCGCCGCCATCCTGGCCCCCGACAACCAGCCGCTGACCGCCGACGACCTGCCGGCCGAGTTTCACTACCTGCCCGCCGTCGCCGCGCCCACCGACCCGGCCGACCGCAGCCTGCGCGCCGTCGAGGGCCGCCACATCGGGCTGGTGCTGCGCGAAGCCGGCGGCAACAAAACCGAAGCTGCCCGGCAGCTCGGTATCGGGGTGAAAACGCTGTATCGCAAGATTGAGGAGTTTGGACTGGGTAGTTGAATTGGGCGGGCGGGTAGTTTTCTGGTAATCTACCTGCTTTATCGGGGGTCTATAATTATACCGGCTCGCCTAATGCAGCGCCTCGCCCCGGCCCCAGAGCTGTTAGCTGATGTTACGCATCGGGCAAACCCCGAAGGGGTTTCATAGCCTAGCCCAGGGTTGGCGAAGCCTACCCTGGGTTCAGCAGCGTCAGTCAAACCAAAACCCCAACTGGGTTTCGTAGCTAGTCGTCCGGCGGGCGTGGGCGGAACCCCGTTGGGGTTCTATCCAACTGGTGCTACTAGACCCAGGGTAGGCTTCGCCAACCCTGGGCTAGGCTATGAAACCCCTTCGGGGTTTGCCCGATGCGTAACATCACCTGTTAGGTTCTATCTCGCCGCCCGTAAAACCCCATCCCCTAGCCCCTTTCCCGATGGGGAAGGGGGACTAACGCTAGTTTCTAGCCTTAAAACAGACGTTGAATTTAGAGACCAGAGCTAGAACTAGTCCCCCTTCCCCATCGGGGAAGGGGCTAGGGGATGGGGTTTTACGGGCGGCGAGCCAACGTACAGCACCGCTCGGATAAGTCGTTTCGGCCCAACCACCAAGTCAAAATGACCAACCCAAAAAAACAACCAGCGAGCGGCCAAAACCTCAACCCGAAGTAACTCGCTTGCTGTCAATGCCTCAGCAGCAACCCCAGACCCAATCCGCCAACGAGGCCCGACTTTGGCGGGCGCACCGCGACCCACGCGCGTTTTCCTGCCTCGCGCCGCCTGCCCCATGCGTCTTCAAACCAAAATCACCCTCGGGCTGCTGGCCATGCTGGCGCTGCTGCTGGGCATCGGCACGTATGCCTACGCCACGCTCGGCCGCCTCGACCGGGCGAGCCGGGCCGTGTTGCAGGACAACTTCTACTCCGTCCAGCTGGGCCAGCAGATGCTCGTCAGCCTCGACTCGCTCGCGGACGACCCTGCCGCCGGCCCGCCCCTGGCCCGGCTGCGTGTGCTGCTCAGCCGCGAGGCCGGCAACATCACCGAGCCGGGCGAGCGCGCGCTCGTGGACAGCCTCACCCAGCGCCTGGGCCGCTACCCCGGCCCCACCCCGGCCGCCAGCGCCGCCGGCCGCGCCGCGCTGCGCCAGCTCACGCACCGCGTGGTGGAGCTGAACATGAGCGCGCTGCTGCGCAAGAACGACGCGGAGCGGCGCGTCGCCGGGCGGGCCAAAAACCTGCTGCTGGTGGCCAGCACGCTGAGCGCGCTGCTGGGGCTGATGCTCGTCTTCAGCGTGCCGCAGGCGGCGGTGGGCGGCTTGCGCAAGCTGCGGGCCGCGCTCGACCACGCCGCCCGCACCGACTACGCCGCCACCGTGCCCGTCGAGAGCCAGGACGAGGCCGGCGAGCTGACGGCGGCTTTCAACCGCCTGCTGGTCCACGTGCAGGACGGCCGCACCCACTCGCTGGCCAACCTCGTCACGGAGCGCAACCGCACCCTGGGCCTGGTGCAGACGCTGGCCGAGCCGCTGTTTCTGCTGGCCCCCGACCGCCGGGTGCTGGTGGCCAACGCCGCCGCCTGCGCCCTGTTGGGCCTGCCCGAAAGCCAGGTGCTGGGCCGCGCCGCCGCCGAGCTGGCCCAGGCTAACGCCACGTTTGCCCTGGTGCTGGCCCCGGCCCTGCGCCCCGCCGGCCAGCGCCCCGCCGCCGAACCGGTAGCGCTTACGCTGCCCGGCGGCGCTGGTTCCGGCTCTAGCACAAGCGACGCGGCCCCGGCCTACTACGAGCTGGCCGTGCACGAGGCGGTGGCTTTCAACGAGGCGCGCGACCAGATGGAGGCCGTCGGCACGGTGCTGGCCCTGCGCAACGTGTCGGCCTTCCGCGCGCTCGACCAAACCAAGTCCGACTTTCTGGCCACCGTCTCGCACGAGCTGAAAACGCCACTGTCGAGCATCAACTTCAACCTTAAGCTGCTGCACGACCCGCGCGTGGGCACGCTCAACGCCGAGCAGCACGATTTGGTGGGGGCCATCAAAACCGAGAACCAGCGCCTGCTGCACCTCGTGGGCGAGCTGCTCACCGTCTCGCGCCTCGAAGCCGGCCAGGGCATCGCCCTCGACCCGCGCCCCACGGCGGTAGCCGCGCTCGTGGCCGCCGCTTCGGCCCCGCTCGGCTTGCAGCTGCGGGCGCGTAACATTCAGCTCGACACCAGCCTGCCGCCCAACCTGCCCGCCGTGCGCGCCGACCTCGAAAAAACCGCCTGGGTGCTGCTCAACCTGCTCGTGAACGCCGTGCGCTACTCGCCCGAGGGCGGCACCGTGGAGCTGTCGGCCCAGGCCACGCCCGACGGCCGCGCCGTGCGGGTGCAGGTGCGCGACCACGGCCCCGGCATCGCCGCCGAGCACCAGCAGCGTATTTTTGAGCGCTTCGGCCGCGGCCCCGCTCCCACCGGCGAAACCGCCGACCCCGCCGCCGCCGTCTCCTCTGGCACCGGCCTGGGCCTGAGCATCTCGCGCGAGTTCATAGCCAGCCAGGGCGGCGAGCTGGGCGTGGAAAGCCAGGCCGGGCAGGGCAGTACGTTTTATTTCCTCCTACCCACCGTTTGAATGTGCTGAGGTGATGAATGTGCAAATGTGCTGATTATTAGCCACTGGCAATTGATGTATCAGCACATTCGCCTATTAACGCACTCTTGCTCACCTATCACATCAATCGCATTAGCACATCCGCACATTCATCACCTCAGCACATTAAAACCATGTCCTCCCTTCCTACCGAAGAAAGCATTCACCGGCGCGACATTACGGCGGCCGGCTTGCTGGTTACGCTCGGCATTATTTTCGGCGACATCGGCACCTCGCCGCTCTATGTTTTTCAAACCATCATGGGCGACCGCCCGGTGAGCGAGCTGCTCGTCTATGGCGGCGTATCTGCCGTGTTCTGGACGCTGACCCTGCAAACCACCATTAAGTACATCCTGCTCACGCTCGAAGCCGATAACCACGGCGAGGGTGGCATTTTCTCGCTCTTTTCGCTGGTCAAGAGCCGGGGCAAGTGGCTGCTGTTTCCGGCCATTATCGGCGCGGGCACTTTGCTGGCCGACGGCATCATCACGCCGCCCATCTCCGTGTCGTCGGCCATCGAAGGGCTGCGCATTCTGTACCCGGCGCTCAGCACCGAAACCATCGTCATCGTCGTCATCGCCATCATTACCCTGCTTTTTGGCTTCCAACAGTTCGGCACCAAAGTCGTGGGCGCGTCCTTCGGGCCGATTATGACGGTCTGGTTCACGGTGATTGGCGGGCTGGGCATCGCCCAGATTCTGCACCACCCCGGCGTGCTGGCCGCCCTTAATCCGGCCTACGCCGTTCGCTTGCTGACCGAATATCCGCGCGGGTTCTGGCTGCTGGGGGCGGTGTTTTTGTGCACCACCGGGGCCGAGGCATTGTATTCGGACCTGGGCCATTGCGGGCGCAAAAACATCCGCGCTTCGTGGATTTTCGTCAAGACGGCGCTCGTGCTCAACTACCTCGGCCAGGCCGCCTGGACGATGGGCCACCTCGGCCAGCCGCTGGCCGGGAACCAGAACCCATTCTTTATGATTGCGCCCACCTGGGCCATCGTGCCGCTCATCGTGCTCGCCACGGCCGCCACCATCATCGCCTCGCAGGCGCTCATTTCCGGCTCCTATACCCTGATTTCCGAGGCCGTCAGCCTGCGCTTCTGGCCCAAGGTGCGGGTGCTCTTCCCGACCGAGCAGCGCGGGCAGATTTACGTGCCGAGCATCAACTGGCTGCTCTGGTTCGGCTGCGTCTGCGTGCAGCTCTGGTTCAGGACTTCGGAAAACATGACGGCGGCCTACGGCTTCAGCATCACCGTGGCCATGCTCATGACCAGCATTCTGCTCTCGCAATATCTGCGCGGGGTGCGCCACTGGGCCTTGCCGGTCGTGGGCCTGCTGATGCTCGTCTTTTTCACCGTCGAGACCTCGTTTCTCATCGCCAACATCACCAAGCTGCTCAACCGGTTGGGCATCCTGGTCTTTGAATGGGGGCTGATTTTTATGATGTACGTCGGCTACCGGGGCCGTGAAATCAAGAACAGCCTGCTGAGCCTGCTGCCGGTAACCGACACGCGACCCACGCTGCAGGAGCTGAGCGAAGACACGTCGGTGAGCAAGTACGCCTCGAACCTGGTCTATCTGACCCAAAGCAAAAAGGCCGGGCAGCTCGAAAACGAGATTCTGTACTCCATTCTGCGCAAGCAGCCCAAGCGGGCCGACCGCTACTGGTTCATCAACATGAGCATTCTCACCGACCCCTATTCGGTGCGCTACGCCGTGGAAGAGCTGATTCCGGGCGTGGCCTACAAAATCAATTTCAAGCTCGGCTTCCGGGTGCAGCCCCGCCTGAACCTGCTGTTTCGGCGGGTGCTGGAAGAAATGGGCGAGCGCGGCGAAATCGACATCACCTCGCGCTACGACTCGCTGGCCCGCCACCACCTGCCGGGCGATTTTCGCTTCGTGGTGCTCGAAAAAGTGCTCTCCTTCGATAACCAACTCACTTTCAAGGAGCGCTTCATCCTGAACGGCTATTTCTTCATCAACCGCTTCGCCATCGCCGACCAGCAGCTCTTCGGCCTCGACACGAGCGACGTAGCCGTCGAAAAAGTGCCCCTCACCGTGAAGCCTGCCGCTCGCTCCTACGATTTGCTGCGCGAAGCGCCTGAGCCAGTTGAAGCTGCGCTGACCGAAGAGGTAGCGCGGACAAGCTGAGAGTAGCACGCAGCCTTTGCTGCGTGCTACAGCAGGTCCCCGATTTCGCGTACGCCCACCGGCCGCACCACCGTAAAGCCTTCGCCAAACTTCACCCCAATCAGGTGCCCAAACTCCCGCGCCCGCGCTTCCATAAAATGCGCGAACGACTGCCCCGAGAGGTAGGTGGCCGGAGCCAAAGGGTCGGCTTGCGGATTGAAAAACTGACTGCCGTAAGCATTGATAGCCGCCCACTTACCGGCCCAGTGCGGGGTAATGTCCACGACAAACGCCGCCGGCAGCTGGTAGTCTTGAATGTAGTGATAGACGTTCTTAGGTCGCCAGGGCGCTTGTGGCTGACCATGCTCATCCAACGTTTCAATTACGCGCAAGCCGCTCAGAAAGCAGGCATCGACGGCCAGCTGCGCCCCGCGCCCGTGGTCGGGGTGCCGGTCGCGGACGGCGTTACAAAGCACCGTCTCGGGCTGGTAGCGGCGCAAGGCGGCGATGAGTGGCAGTTGATGAGCGCGGCTGTTCTCAAAAAAGCCGTCGGGCAAATCCAGGTTTTCGCGGGTGTCGAGCCCCAGAATCTGGCTGGCCGCCGCCGCCTCCGCCGCCCGAATCTCAGGGGTGCCGCGGGTACCCAGCTCGCCCCGGGTCAAGTCCACGATGCCCACCCGGCGGCCCGCCGCCACGGCCGCCAGCAGCGTCCCGGCGCACGACATTTCCACGTCGTCGGGGTGCGCGCCCAAAGCTAAAATATCTAACTTCATCACAGATTGACGCGGATTTTAGGGATGACGCGGATTCTAACTATGCGCTTTGATTTCTTCTCTCAGTTTATGCAGCCAACGCAGCGTAGCTTTTTGTAGGAATCCGCGCAATCTAAAAAAATCCGTGTTAATCTGCGATAAAATCCGCGGTCTTTATTTGATGCGCAGCTTCTTGCCCGGCTGCAACTTACCCCGCAGCCCCGGATTAAGCCGCCTAAGCTTTTTCGTGCTTACCCCATACCGGTCGGCGATTTCAGAAAGCGTGTCGCCCGCGCGCACCCGGTGCAAAGCCACGCGGCGGGCTACCGTGGGCGGGCCGCTGCCGCGTCGGCTGCGCCGCAGGGCCTGGTTGTAGTAGTCGAACAGGGCCGAGGTAACCGTGAAATTGTCGCCCCGCAGCTTGTAATCGGGGAAGTCATAGACCAGAATCGGGTTTATCGGGTTGCCCTCGTAGCGCACCTCGAAGTGCAGGTGCGAGCCGGTGCTACGCCCCGTGCTGCCGCCCAGCCCGATGACCTGCCCGGCCTTGACGAAGGTGCCCACCGGCAGCAGCGGCCGACTCAGGTGCCCATACAAGGTTTCGAGACCATTGTAATGCCTGACGAGCAAGTAGTTGCCGTAGCCCTGCCCGTCCCACTTGCTAATGCGGATAACCCCATCGAAAGCCGTGCGCACCGAGTCGCCGGTGTCGAGGTCCAGGTCCACGCCGAAGTGAAAATGCCCCCAGCGGGGCGCGAAACCCGACGTGATGGGCGTCGTGGCCAGCGGCATTCGGGCGAAGCGCTGCCGGGGCGGGTCCACGAGGTGCAGCCGGAGCGTGTCGCGAATCTGCCGGCCATCGACCCGGTACGGATTGATGTTGTACGTGTCCCAGATGGCGTAGTAGCCCGCCACCCGCACCCAGGTCGAATCGATGAGCACCTGGTCGGCCATTTCCACGATTTGCTGGCTGCCCTCGTTGAGCCGGGTCGTGTCCTCGCTCACGATGCTGAGCTTGCGGGCGGGATTGAAGATGGACTTGGCCGCGTCGGAGCGCTTATCGGGCACGTCCTCCGTCTCGATGATGGTCGTCGTATCGGGCCGCACGTAACGCATCTGCGGGGTTCGGGCGCGAAAGAAGTCGCCCTTGCCGGTTTTTTTCGCCGGCCGGCGCTGCGCCCAGGCCGGATTCGCAGACAGCCCGACAACGAGCAAAAGCGCGAGCAGGCCGCAGAAAAGCTTGGAACAGGTCAAGGAAAGCAGGCTGGGCCAGGCGAGGGTCAGCCCCGTTCCCGGCTCGTAACCAGGGCCAGGGCCAACCGCCGCGAAGCAGGGTTAAGAATGAACCGCCGCGTCCATTGGCTCGGGCGTAATCGCCGTCACTTTCGTCGCGGGCAGCCCGGCCAGGTAGCGCTCAGCATCGAGCGCGGCCATGCAGCCCGTGCCGGCCGCCGTAACGGCCTGCCGGTACGAAAAATCCTGCACGTCGCCGCAGGCAAAAACGCCGTCCACGTTGGTTTTGCTCGTGCCGGGCAGCGTTTTCAGGTAGCCCTGCGCGTCGTGATGCAGGTCGTTCTGGAAGATTTTAGAGTTCGGCTCGTGGCCGATGGCCACGAAAAAGCCCTGAACGGCAATCTCGCGGGTTTCGTGCGTGAGCAAATTGCGCACCCGCACTCCTTCCACGGCGTGCTCGCCGAGAATCTCCTCGGTAGCCGTGTCGAAAAGCACCTCAATCTTGGGGTTGCTCAGTACCCGCTGCTGCATGATTTTCGAGGCCCGCATGGCATCCTTGCGCACCAGCATGTACACCTTCGAGCACAAGTTGGCCAAGTAGTTAGCTTCCTCGGCCGCCGTGTCGCCGGCCCCGACGATGGCCACGTCCTGGCCCCGGTAAAAGAATCCGTCGCACACGGCGCAGGCCGACACGCCCGAGCCGTTGAGCCGCGCCTCCGAAGGCAGCCCCAGCCACTTGGCCGACGCGCCGGTGGCGATAATCACCGCGTCGGCCGTGAGTTCCAGGCTTTCGTCAATCGTGATTTTGTGCGGCCGGCCCGAAAAATTCACCGCCGTGGCGATGCCATAGCGCACGTCGGTACCGAAGCGCTCGGCCTGTTTTTTCAGGTCTTCCATCATTTGCGGCCCCATCACCCCGTCCGGGTAGCCGGGAAAATTCTCCACGTCGTTGGTGATGGTGAGTTGCCCACCCGGCTGTAAGCCCTGGTACATGACCGGGTTCAGCCCCGCGCGGGCGGCGTAGATGGCGGCCGTGTAGCCCGCCGGGCCAGAGCCAATAATCAGGCAATGAATGTGTTCCATGAATGTAGGGTAAGCTTTAGCCTGCCGTGAATAATCCGGTTGCGTTACAAACGGCAGGCTGAAGCCTACCGCACGAATGGCAAGCTAAAGCTTACCCTACAAAAAACCCCAACCTCACGGCTGGGGTTTCCAAGATTTACCTAAAATCTATCCCAGATACGGCTTCAACGCCTTCGAGCGCGAGGTATGCCGCAGCCGCCGGATAGCCTTTTCCTTAATCTGCCGCACCCGCTCGCGGGTCAGGTTGAACTTCTCACCAATCTCTTCCAGCGTCAGGGCCGACTCGCCGTTCAACCCGAAATAGAGCGTAATCACGTCCGCCTCGCGCTTGGTCAGGGTCGAGAGCGCGCGCTGTACTTCCTTTCGCAACGAGTCGTTCATCAGCCCTGAATCGGGCTTTTCCTCGTCCTCGTTTTCGAGTACGTCGAGCAGCCGGTTTTCCTCGCCCTGCACGAATGGCGCATCCACCGATACGTGACGGCCCGAAATCTTGAGCGTGTCCACGACTTCGGAGGTCGTCAGCTCCAGCACTTCGGCGATTTCCTCGGGCGACGGCTCGCGCTCGAATTTCTGCTCCAGCTCCGAGAACGACTTGCTGATTTTGTTCAGCGAGCCGACCCGGTTCAGCGGCAAACGCACGATGCGGCTCTGCTCGGCCAAGGCTTGCAGGATGGACTGGCGAATCCACCACACGGCGTAGGAGATGAACTTGAAGCCGCGCGTCTCATCGAAGCGCTTGGCGGCTTTAATCAAGCCGAGGTTACCCTCATTGATGAGGTCACCCAGGCTAAGGCCCTGGTTCTGATACTGTTTTGCCACCGACACGACGAAGCGCAGGTTGGCTTTGGTCAGCTTTTCGAGCGCCTTCTGGTCGCCGTCGCGGATGCGCTGGGCCAGCGTTACCTCCTCGTCGGGAGTCAGCAAATCAACCTTGCCAATCTCCTGGAGGTATTTGTCCAGCGACTGACTTTCACGGTTGGTAATCTGCTTGCTGATTTTAAGCTGTCTCATCGGGGTAGCGGCGCTAAATAAATAATTTTCAAGGTAGTAGCGAATCTAAAACCGCCGTTCCGGCTCCGTTCGATTCAAGGGCGGATAACAGGCTGGTGCGGGTGAAAGTTCTTTGGCGGGTGAGGGGTTGAGGGTCGTCGTCATGCAGCGCGTAGCGAAGCATC
>Ga0123336_10002756_pt1 | contig 15101 bp, 13 predicted proteins | sample SSSSmetaG_FD_96466 | JGI IMG/M metagenome (GOLD analysis project Ga0123336, IMG submission 96466) | Glacier valley bacterial and archeal communities from Borup Fiord, Nunavut, Canada, to study Microbial Dark Matter (Phase II) - ​SSSS metaG | ecosystem: Environmental > Aquatic > Freshwater > Ice... | reverse complement strand
TGTTTTATTGCTCGAGACTGAAAATACTGTTCCATTTTGGTTGATATACGTCAGACGAGCCAACAATGCCAGATAAGGAAATTTGGTGTCATTGAGCGTGCCGGTGAGGTGAATTGTAGTGCGATCTGATGCTTCTACCATGCCGATATCAAGTGTGTTGTCAGTGATGGTGATTACTTTTGATGAACCGCGCATAGTTTTACTCACTCCATTTTTCCACTGAACACTACTGTTGGTGCTTAGCAAGCTTGCCACTACTCGCTCCGCGTTTTGCGTAGAGCTTGGATTTTGAATTGTTAGATCAGCCGAAATCGTGTCTCCCAGCGCATACGAATTTTCATTGATTAGCTGCATTGAGGTAGTCAATTCTAGCGGCAATTCAGCAGCTTGCGAACGTGCTGCAAACCCACCTGTCGCCAGTGAATACATTGTAAACACTCCAAGCAGCAAATAAGATGCAATAATTGATGCTAAAATAGATCGTTTTTGCTTGATACCACGGTAATGTCGAAGTGAGTGAAATACCGTAGGCTTTTGCTGAAAAACGCTGTAATACCGAGCTTTTGCTGCCATAATAACTTTTTTTGTTTTTGGATTCCCACAATTATACCCTATCTTTTCGGTATATGCAAATGGTGTGTATTATAAGCATCAATATGTCATCGTAATAAAACACTTTATTTGCACACCTTGATTTTGTATTGTATACTTATGTTAGACTTTGTTTCTTTTTTCCCTATAAAGGAGGTGACCAATGTAAACTAGTCTATTTTATCAGTCTTCGGCAATAAACTTTCATTCCACCTTTAGGAGGTAAACTTTATGCCCAGCGGATAATCTCTTACCCTATTTTTGATTTTTTTCAAAGTAGGGTATTTTTTTGTGATTTTTACACCAGGTCAACCTCTGCAAATTTTGCATTTTCTTCGATAAACCGTCTGCGTGGTTCGACATCGTCGCCCATCAAATCTTGAAATACGGTATTGGCAATTGCTGCATCACCTACTGTTACCTGATATAACAGTCTCGTTTGTGGCTCCATCGTAGTTTCCCACAGTTGATCTGGGTTCATTTCCCCCAAACCTTTGTAGCGCTGAACCTCAAATTTTGCCTCTTTCCCGAGTGATTTTGCCACATCGCGCTCTCGGATAATCACATTGTCTCGTTCTTGTTCAGTAAATACATACTCAAAGTGTTTTTTAGTCCAGCTGACCTTAAATAATGGTGGTCGTGCCATATAGATATGTCCCCCGTCGATCATTCCTGGCATATACCGAAACAAAAATCTCACACGCAACGTCGTGATGTGGGCACCATCGACATCAGCATCGGTCATAATTACGATCTTGTGATATCGGAGCTTGGTAACATCAAACTGGTCGCCAATTCCGGTTCCCATCGCGATAATCATATTTTTAATACCTTCATAGTTCATGATGCGGTCGAGTGAAGCCCGTTCGGTGTTCATAACCTTTCCACGCAATGGCAATATCGCTTGTGTTTCACGGCTGCGCGCCTGTTTAGCACTACCACCCGCTGAGTCACCCTCTACGATAAACAGCTCACACTCAGTTGGATCTTTTGATGAGCAATCCGCTAGCTTTCCCGGAAGCGCCATCGACTCCATGATACCTTTGCGCATCACTGACTCACGAGCCGCACGAGCCGCAAGCCTTGCCTTCATGGAGAGCTGCGCTTTGACAATGACTGACTGGGCAATTTTGGGATTTTCTTCAAAATAAGTATCGAGCTTTTCTTGTGTGATACGATCTGCCAGCTTTCGGGCTATCGTCGAGCCGAGCTTGACTTTGGCTTGTGAGGTAAACTGCGGATCGACCATCTTGACACTAATAATCGCTCGCAGTCCTTCACGAATATCCTCCGGGTTAAACTTTTCCTCCTTTTTGAAAATCCCCTTGTCAGTCGCGTACTTGTTGAACACTCTGGTAAGCGCTGTTTTGAACCCGGTGACGTGCATACCGCCCTCGTTATTGCCGATAATGTTGGTAAACGCAAACAGTTTCTCACTAAACTTTGCCGAGTACGCCATGACTACCTCGAGTTCAAATCGTTCATCGTCGACTTTGTCCTTAAAGTGAATAAGTGGCGTGAGCATCTCCTCACCATGAGTCAAATCCTCCAAGTATGTCTTGAGTCCATCAGGAAAGTGGTACTTGATGTCAATTTTATTTTGTTTGTCTGTGAAGTTTAGCCTGAGGCCGGCTGCTAAATACGCAGTTTCCTTGAGTGCATTTGCAAGGTATTTTCCGTCAAATATAACCGATTCAAATATGGTGACGTCAGGCAGAAACTTAGTGATTGTACCAGTTTTTTTCCAAATTGCGTAACTGTTGATGTCGGGGTATCGCTCGGTAAATTCTGGCAGTGTCATCTCAGTCATTTCTTTGACTACTTTTCCCTGACTAAACTCGATATAAAATACGATCTGATCTCGCAATACCCACACCCCCATGTAGCTCGAGAGTGCGTTGGTTACAGAGGCGCCGACACCATGCAAACCTCCACTAAACTCGTAGTTATTTTGGTCAAACTTTCCTCCAGCGTGTAGTACCGTCATGATCGTCTCGAGTGCTGGACGCCCTGTTTTTGGGTGAATGCCAGTCGGGATACCGCGTCCATTGTCGGCAATCACTACCGAACCATCTTCCTCAATCACTGCGCGGATTGTGTTGGCATGTCCACCCATCATTTCGTCGACTGAGTTGTCGATAATTTCACCAAAAATCTTGTGCAGTCCTTCACTTCCGGTGTTTCCGATATACATCGCGGGTCGCTTGCGGACAGCCTCTAGTCCTTCGAGCACGGTGATATTTTCTGCTTGATATTGATTGGTGGTCATACGGTGGTTTATACAGTAAAAATGAGCTGTTTTTTTGAATTTGTCAAGCAAAGATGGGAGTTTTTATGTTTGAAATAGATACAATCAATTATTTTAAAATAAATGCATTTTTACTGGCAAGATTTGACGATTTTATGCTTTTAATCCAAGTCTATGAGAGGTAACGCCGAGATGGTGGAATGGTATACACAAGAGACTTAAAATCTCTCGCCTTTACTGGCTTGCGGGTTCGAGTCCCGCTCTCGGCACCAAACTTCCCTAAAAAACTACCGCGGCTTAGCAAAGCTAAACCTTGATTTTTTTGGGAGCTCTGACAATAGTTTCCCTATCAAAACCCCTTCAAATCGGCAAAGTCGACACTTGATCTTTTGCAAGGATATTTGAATTGGCTCAAATTAGCATTTATATTTTTTTACTGTCATTGCGAGGGACATCGCCATCGAGAGCCAAATGCCGATTTTGAGAATACTTGCATACCTGCTAAAAGTGTGATATACTACATATATTAAATATATATATTTTATGGATTTAGCACAGGCTTTGCAGATTTTAGGAGTTTCGGCACTCGTATTTGCTCATATTTTACTCATCGTACTCATCGCAGTCGGTATCAGTATGATTTCATTTATCGGTGGAATTAAGAAAAAAACCGATGACACACTCAATGCGGTTCAGGGTGCAGCCTTCTCGATATTTGACACAGTTGACCGAACACGCAAGAATATCGTCTTTACGCTGATCGACACCCTTTTTGGACTCAGTGGTCGTCGTCGTAAATAAAAATATTTTAACACATTTATCTTATGAATTTTGAACAATCTCATGCGCACAATAGCGCTGAACAATCGCACACGCAGCCTAATAATTTTGAAAGTAACCAGCTGAATCGTCTGACCGATCTCAGAAAAAATACTGGGTTTACTAAAAATCAATCGCTATCACATGTAAATTCGCACGCTGCTGTCGAACAAATGCAAGCAAAGCCTGTCGATATTGCTGATTTTAAAACTGCTGTTGAATTTAAAACTGCCGCCTTGCAGAAATTAGTAAACAACAATGGTAAAGGGGGGTATGAGCTACAAGAAGCATTATCACAAAGATAACACATACGTTCGCAAAAAACTTAGGCCTTCACGGGCTTCTTTTTTTGTTGCAAAATGAGAAAAATACCTCCAAGCAATAGCGGCTGGAGCAAGAGTATATACCAATCCAGACTAGAACGAAACCAGAGATTGAGGTGAGTCGAAACCAGCAATATGAGAACGGTAAAAACCAATACTTGGAGTTTATCGAGCCCCAGATCGAGCAGTCGGTGATGCCAGTGGAGTCGATCTCCTGAAGTAAGTGGATTGCGCCCGTCCTTGAGTCTGAGCCCCCACACGATGATCAAATCAAAGATAAAATACCCGATTACTGTTGAGGCAGTCACAAGTTTTGAATCAGATAAAATTGAGAGTATGCCAATCATAAAGCCTACTATGTATGAAGCACCTTCGCCCATATATACCCGCGCATTGGGAAAATTGAACGGTAAAAATCCGGCGATTGCCGCTACCCAGACCAGAGCAAATAAAGCAACAAGCGGCTCCTGTACCACATTAAATAGACTAATCGAGGCAATACCCAGCAGTGCGATAATACCCACACTCGGTACCAATCCATCGTGTCCATCTAAAAATTTGGTAGCGGCAGTACACGCGGCTAGCCACAGTATCGTTAAAAGTTGGTTTATCCACTCGATATTACCAAACAACGGAAAATCAGGAATATGTACATCAGCGCCAAATACTACAAGTCCAGCGGCGGCGATCACTACCAACGTTTGCTGCGAAGGGCGCATGAGCTTGAGATCGTCAAGCAATCCACCGATTGATAGTATAACAATGGCAACGAGTACGGCGATAATTTTACGTGCCCAATTTGGCTCAAAAATAAACTGATTGAAGTCAATCCAATGAAAGTAAGACGCTGTGACGATAAGTACCATAGCCAGTGATGCACTAATCACAAACGACATGCCGCATACCAGTGGTATAATAGTGAGGTGTTTTTTGCGATGAGCCGCGCTACTAGGATCGTCGGTAATGTTTTGCGCCACAACAAATCGTTTGATCGGGCGCAACAGTAGTGCAGAAACTGCAAACACCAGAGAGAGTAACAAGGCACTAAAAATATAAAATGACTCCACCGAGTATTGACCAAACATATATTGATCCAATCTAACCAAGCAACAACGTTTTGACAAGAGTCCGAATATACAGTAAAATAATTTACAATATGGGTGATTCACTCTACGAAAGTTCATCTCGAGCAGCCTCTAGTGTGGCATCAACATCTCAAGCGCCGGGAGGAGTGGGTCAGACAGTGCAAAATATCTCAAACTCAGTATCAAATAACTCGATTTTTGGATTTTTTAACTTTGATTTTTCGCCTATTTTATCTGCTGTCAACTATTTTGTTCTTGCGTGGATCATTGTGCACTCGGTGTTGCTATTACTTGAGTTTTACTTGCATTTCTTCAAGTTTGCTGCCATGGATGAGTTTTTAGAAAATCAAGAAACGGGACGAAAAAAGTTTTTTGAATCGTGGGGTATGTGGGGTGAATATTTATTTACGTTATTTTTTTATGCGTTGTATCAGTATTTTCACGATGTACCGGTGGTTGGATTTTTGCTAGGCATAGGCACTATCGGATTTTTTATCTACACTTTTTTTGTTAAAGCATTGCCTAAAACACCTTTACTTGATGTCTTTCAAGGTAAAGATAGCAGTTTGGTTGGGCGCGGCGTCAAGCAATTGTTGAATCTTCGTGCAAAAATTTCACCAACCGCAAAAAAAAATAGTTCAGGTCATAATGGAAAAGATGGCAAGGATGGCAAGGACGCGAAAGCTGATACCGGCCCAAGTGTAATTGGTGGAGTAATCGGTGGGCTCACTAGTATTGTGACTGATAGTGTCGCCGAAATTGCGAGTATCCCGGGTGGAGCACCTGCAAAGACTTCAACGAGTGCGCCAGAAAAAAAGTAAGTCTTGCCTATTTGTACTGATTTTGGTACACTAATTGTATGTCAAAAATAAAAGTAGCCATAAATGGATTTGGGCGTATCGGAAAGTGTGCAACCCGCATCATACTTGCGTCACATCCTGAAATCGAACTTGTCGCCATCAACGACCCGCGTATCGACGCAGCCAGCGCTGCTTACAGTCTTGGTTTTGACTCAAGTTTTGGGATATTCGCTGGTGCAGTGGCTCATTCAGTAGACTCGCTCACCGTAGAACTAGGCTCAAAAGTGTCGCGCATCGCTTTATTTCACGAGATGGATCCACTTAAACTCCCTTGGAAAGATATGCAAGTGGATGTAGTACTCGAGTGCACGGGAGTATTTAGAGATTCGGTCATAGCCTCACTACACACCCAAGCTGGCGCAAAAAAAGTAATTATCTCCGCTCCCGCAAAAGACAGTGACATTGCCACTATCGTCCAGTCAGTCAATGACATTCAAGCTCTAAAACAAATGCAGCAAAACAACAATGGGCTGATTGCAAATGCGTCTTGCACAACCAACTGTGTGTCCCCAGCTATCAAGGTTATGATGGATAACTACGAGGTCACACACATCTCTGGAATCACCGTTCACGCCTACACCCAATCCCAAATGCTGCAAGACGGTATCAACGCTAAAGGACTGCGGGATGGTCGTGCTGCTGCTGAAAATTTGGTACCTTCAAAAACAGGTGCCTCAGATGCAGTGGGGCTAGTACTACCTGCAGCCAAACCGCTCTTGACGCTTTCCTCAGTACGCGCACCAGTCAAAACTGGATCAATGGTATACCTAGATTTTGAACTAAAAAATGCAGTCAGCGCAGAACAAGTCAATGCAACTTTTTTGAAAGCTTCTCAAGCTGATTTTGCGCATATTATCGAGTATAGCACTTCTGAACTTGTCTCGACAGATATCATTGGCAATGCTCACTCGTGTGTGGTAGATTCACTTTTGACTACTGTGCATAACAATCACGTGATATTGACTCTATGGTATGATAATGAATGGGGATATTCAAATCGATTGGTGGAGTTAGTGGTAAAAATATAATGAGCCTGTATTTCTATACCCGCATGAGGATGACACAACTTAAATATAAAACCCTTTGACGAAAATCGGTTTGTGCAGTCAAATCATCTAATGACAACTCAATACGTATATCTAGAAAATGCCCAAAAGATTATTGAGCATTTGCATCACCAGCTAAAGTCAATCCGTACCGGGCGAATAAATGCCTCAGTATTGGAAACGGTACTGGTAGATGCTTACGGTTCAAAAATGCACATCGTCGAGCTTGCGACTATCCTACAACCTGAGGCGTCGCAGTTGTTGATCACACCATTTGATAAGTCAGTGATGAGCGCTATTGAAAAAGCGGTTCGCGATGCCAATATCGGAGTAAATCCGGTCAACGATGGCGCTGGAGTACGCCTAATTTTTCCTCCAATGACTGAAGAAAGTCGCAAACTACGTGCAAAAGAAGTAGATAAACACCTCGAGGAAGTCAAAATTCAAGTGCGCCAAAGTCGTCTCGATGCAATGGACGTGATCAAAAAACAAGAAAAAGATGGCGATATCGGAGAGGATGATCTAGCTCGCGGTGAGGAAGAATTGCAAAAGGAAGTCAAATTGCTCAATACTGAACTTGAGGACATCGGAACTGCCAAAAAAGAGGAGCTGCTCAAGATGTAGTGTCTTGACAACGCCTTATTTACAGCCTAGCCTCGTATAAATCATGACGGTTCGAGATGCATCCCTAGATGAGACCAATCCTGTATCGAGCAGGACTTTATTTGTGGTTGGGGATGACGCGCAGAGTATTTATGCATTTCGTGGATCAAAAATTGAGTTAATTCTCGGCTTTGGCAAAGAGTTTGTGGGCGCTCAGGAAATAGTACTAAATCAAAACTATCGCTCAAATCAACCAATACTCGACCTTGCCGAAAGAGTTATTTCACACAATTCAGGGCAGAAAAAAAAGGAACTTTTCACTGAAAATCCTGAACGGATTGACGTGCACTTTTTTGCCGCTCGCAACCAAACTGATGAAGCTGAATATATTGTGAGAACACTAGAGGCGTTGTATTTACCTGATATTACTCCGAAAGTTGACGTAAAAACGGGAGTAAAAACTTATTTTGAAATAGAAACTGAAAAATTAGATGAGCCAAAATTAGTTGCCGAAGATGATCCAGTCAGCAATATGTTTGACATGTATCTCGATCACTCCTTAGAAATGACGATACCGAGTGCGAGTTATAAGACGGCATATACCAGCTTTGACTGGGCAACACCAAAAAAACGTGATTGGAAACTAGTAGAAAAACTCAATGACTGCGCGATTTTATACCGAACACACTCCCAATCTCGAGCACTTGAGGAAACATTTTTGAAGCGTGGATTGCCGTATCGCCTGGTGTCTGGCACCAAGTTTTTAGATCGTAAAGAAATCAAAGACGTACTAGCTATCCTAAAATTTGTCGCCAATGGAGATGACCGGATCAGCCTAACCCGATTTTTGCCGCAGCTTCTCGATGGCGTCGGGCCAAAGTCACTCGAGCGGATGATTGCATATCTCGACGACCAAAGTTATCCACTTCAGCCAAAGCTACTGGACAAACTAATGAAACTTCTGCAAAAGATTGAGACTACGTATTCACACCATACTAAACTAATTGATATGTCCAAAGAATTATTGGAAAGTGTTGGATACCTGGGGTATTTACGCCAAGAATATCCTCAAAAAGAAGAGTTTTTATCACGCTCTGAAAATATTGGAGAACTGTACTCGCTGATGCTTCGATTTGATGAAACTGAGGATACTATCGAGCAAAAACTGCAATTATTTCTCAATGACATCTCGCTCATGACCAATCAAGACGATGCCCAAGAGGAAAGTGGACCAAAAATTCAACTAATGAGCCTACACCAAAGCAAAGGACTCGAGTTTGAAACCGTGTTTTTGGTCGGAGTTGAAGACAATTTGTTGCCCCACGCCAATAGTTTTGTGGAACCTGATGGCATCGAAGAAGAAGTGCGTCTCGCCTACGTCGGAGTAACCCGTGCCAAGAAAAACCTATATTTGATAGCTGCCGAATCACGCATAAATTTTGGGCAGGTTCAGGCAAATCCTATTTCACGTATTTTTCGCCCTTTTCTCAATCAGTACACCAAGCGTGCTTTGTGATCATGTCTGTATTTTTTCAAAAATCACTCAATATTTGTCTCATCACCAATGCTTACCCGCCCATGCTCAATGGCGTCGCCCAAGCAGTGTATAGTTTGGAGCAAAAACTGGCTGCCTTAGGACATAAAGTTTACATAGTGACTCTCGCAGTTCCAAAAACTGCCTATGAGCCAAACGTGATGGCATTTCACTCGTTTCAATTTCCGCGGATGATGTCTCAGGATTTAAGATGGTCGCCGACGTTGATTCAACCTGGAATTTATGCTCGTCGCATTGCTCAGTTTTGCCGCAAACACAAAATTGATATTATTCATAACCACGATACTTATGGACTCTCCAATATTCCGGGTAAGGTCGGGAAAATGCTTAAAATTCCGGTTGTGCATACGTTTCACACTGATATTGAGAGCTACCGCAAAATACTCAATGTCCCCGGATTTCGCCATATCTTACGTGCCATTATCGCAAAGTCTTGCAATGTAGCTCGAATCACCATCTCTCCATCTGAGAAAATGGCTCAATATCTGAGAGAGAAAGTTCGCGTCAAAAATCCGGTTGTTGTCTTAAAAAATGAGATCAATCCTCAATTAGTGCAGTATCTAAAAAAGAATTATCAACACTCAAAACGTACGCAGGTTAAAACGTTTATCACGTTTGGTCGAGTCGCTGCGGAAAAAGGTATCGAGACCACACTCGCCGCGATCGCACCCGTATTGCGTAGTGATAGCACACTGAGATATATTATTGCCGGAATCGCAGTACCATCCTATCTAGATCAACTCAAGAATCGTATTACCGATCTCCAGATTGCCTCACAAGTGCTGTTTACTGGGGCGTATCGCAGCATCGAAGAACTCGGGCTGTTGGCGTCACAAGCCGATGTTTTTTTGTTTACGTCACATAGTGAGACATTTGGAATTACGCTTGTCGAGGCCATGGGCTTTGGACTTCCGGTTATCGCTCTCAAAGACGAGTGTTTTCGAGAGATTTTAAGTGAAAAAACGGCGTTTATTTGCGAGACTACAGATGATTTTTCCCAAAGATGTACGACAGTAGCCAATCAGACTTTTGCTGACTTGATATCATTTCGTACCGCAGCACTCCAATCATTTGAAATAATGCAGCATCATAATGTCGCTAGGGAACACGCTGATATTTATCAGACACTCCTGCAAAAATAACCCCAGCTAGAGGTCGGAATTACTTCATAATTGGTCTAAATAACACTATACTTTTTTGTGGTCGTCTTCGGTCATAAAGCGGTTGATGACAAATTTGACGAGTAAATATACAAACGCCATCACTGACAAAAACGTGATCAAGCCATTCAAAACATCACCAAACGCTAGCGTTACTCCTTGACCAATATCTATATTAAGTTTTTTAAATGCATCTTTTCCAAACAAGTTTATGATCCAGCTTACAATTGGAGTCAGCAGACTATCAGCGAGTACTTTGACAAATGCAACTGCAGCTGAACCGGTAATAAATCCGATCGCCAGTCCAATAACACCATATTTTTGAACAAATACGATAAATTCATTGAGAAATGAAGGTTTTTGTTCCATAGTCTATTATTGGTAAAACGCAAAGCAAGCATTGTCAACTTGAGTTGTAAAGAAACGATACTCAAAGTATACTATTTTTATGACAAATTTGGAAACCGCATATTTCGCAGCTGGGCAGTACTTTAAACCACAGTTTTTGTTTGATCAGCTCCATGGAGTGGTAAGCACTGAAGTTGGGTTTATGAGCTCGGATACTGACGATGAGTTTGATATGCGCGATATCGAGCGAGGACGTACGAGTTTTGTACATACGGTAAAGATTGAATTTGATGCAGAGGAAATTGATTTTCGTACATTGCTAGATTTCTTTTGGCAAACTATTTCACTTGAAAAGCCAGATAACTTGCAAAAATTGTATACTACGGCTCTATTTTGTACTACTGATTTGCAGCACGCCCTAGCTAGACTCTCTAAACTTGAGCACCAACAACAATTTCAAACTATCATCCCAACTTTATTGGCAAATGCTCACACTTTTTATCCTGCAGCTGCTGATCAACAAAAATATTATGCCAGTACCGGACTTTTGGGCGCACTAACCGAAGAAGAAGAGCGCGCATCTCGCCGCCGGATCAAGGGTTTAGACATGTACGACCCCGCAAAATAAATAAATTTGTACACTTTGAAAAATCAGTGTATACTTATTATAATTAAAAAACAAAAAATATGTTCATCTCAAAACAAATGTTAATTATCGGCGGAATTATTTTGGGCGTAATAGTAATTGTCGGTCTCGGGGCATACTTGGTAACTCAACAACAAAACTCTCCAGGTACCGTTATCAATAGTGGGGTCGCCAACTCGACTATTCCTGCCTCGACTACCGGTACTTACACTAGTTCAAGTGCGTATTCATTACCAGTCACAGCTTCAATTTCATCTGCCACTTCAGCAACTAGCGTTTCAACGTCATCTGCTACTACTTCAACAAGTAGTGCAACTTCAGGAGATAACATTTCCAAAGCAGTAGTTCAAAAAAGCTATCTCAACCCAAACTTTTCCAATGTTTCTTTTGATTTACCTTCAAATTGGACGGTACTTGATGGTGCAGTAACCGTGGAAAACAATGGTGGTATTAACAAAGTAGCAAATGGATTAGTAATAAAAAATCGCGACAACGACAACCGTATCAACTTGACATTTGGTATTTACGATGGTGACAAAGGTCCAAACTTGAGCACCAACAAAAACCGATGGCTATCTGACAGTGAGTATTTCGTTCTTAAAAATGACTGGGTACGTGTCAAGATGGTCGATCCAATTTCTAAACAAGAGATATTTGCATATGTACCGCCAAAAAACGTAGTACTTGGTGCAAAAAAAGAATTTGATAAAGAAAAAACCAAGTGTGATGACATCCGCAATGGTAAAATCGAAGGTGATCAAAACCAATGTGTCAACTACCGTAGCGCTTCAGCTCTGGTCGATGGCAATGCATTTCAGTATATCAACACTACAATCAAAGAAAAATTGTTGATCGATCCAAAACAAACTATTCTCACCGACGAAGCTTACAAAAAACTATTTGAACAAAAATCACTCAGTTTTACCTCGACACTGACATTTACCGGAAAAATAGTCGATGAAGCTGATAAAATAATTGAGTCAATCGCAATTGATTTGAAGTAACAATTTCTAGAAGTATTTAAATTTGAGGTAAAAACCTATTTTTTTATTGCCAAAATATATTCGTATAACCATTATTTGTTTATCGGTTGTCTATGCATTTGCCTAATTACTCGCCTAATTAAAACTAAAGTAACTAAATTAATCTATACTTTATTATATCAAGTTACTTCATTATAAATACCAATAAAAAAATCCGGATAGACCGGTACTAATTTTGTGATTTTAAGAGGTTATTTGTTGAGGTCTCCTTGATCGACTGATAGCGCTAATTTCTCATCGAGATGTTTCTCTTGCGTCTCATGCACATCTGCATTGACTTTGATACCGAGTGCCGTGAGCTCATTAGCAAGTACAATAAACGATCCAGGCAAGTTTGGCTCACCTATTGGACGATTTTTAACGATGGACTCAAACGCTTTTTCACGTCCTTTTACGTCGTCTGACTTGATAGTAATCATCTCTTGGAGTGCATAAGCAGCACCATACGCTTCAAATGCCCAAACCTCCATCTCTCCAAAGCGCTGTCCTCCACTATTTGAACGACCTCCAAGTGGCTGTTGCGTAACTAGTGAGTACGGACCGGTTGAGCGAGCGTGAAACTTATCATCGACAAGGTGATGCAGTTTATTGAGGTAAAGTTGCCCCACTACCACTGGGCGGTCATATTTGTCACCAGTTTGCCCGTCCCACAAATCAAGCTTTCCATCATCAGCAAATCCATGTTCTTTTAGAAGATCTTGAACAAGTGTCGATGGGATTTCGTTGAGTGGTTGGGTAACGGCATATTGACCAGTTTTCTCACATACAAGTCCGAGGTGAGTTTCTAACAGCTGTCCCAAATTCATACGCGCTACTACTGACATTGGATTGAGTACTATATCAACTGGGCGACCATCTGCTGAGTATGGCATGTCCTCCTCAGGCATAATGATCGAGACGACACCTTTGTTTCCATGGCGACCTGACATTTTATCACCTACTTTGACTTGTCTAGTAGTTGCGAGCCAGATGTGGATGCGCATGAGTACATCACTTGGAAGAGGATCTTGATTTTCACGAGTCAGTTTTCGAATAGCAATGACTTTTCCAGATAGTCCGTGCTCCAAATAAAGCGAGCTATTTTTTACATCTTTTGAGTATTCACCAAACAATACTCGGATCAGTTTGTCTTCAGGAGATAAATCAACCTCACCTTTTGGCGTGATTTTCCCCACCAAGATATCGCCTGATTCGACATAGGCACCAACGTGTACGATGCCATCTTTATCGAGTTTGGCTAGTTTTTCGAGAGGAATATTTGGGATATCGCGGGTAATTTCTTCATTTCCTAAGCGAGTTTCGTGCAAATCGCAGTGCAACTCATAGATGTGAGTCGACGTAAACTTGTTTTGCTTGAGCAAGCGCTCAGACATTACTACCGCATCTTCAAAATTGTACCCTTTAAACGGCATGAACGCTACTCGGACATTTTGCCCAATCGCAAACTCACCATTGTGCACACCAAACCCCTCAATCAAGACATCACCTTTTTTCAATTTTTCACCCGTAGCCACGACTACTTTTTGATTGATTGTGGAGTGATTGTTTGACGGGAGATATTTGAGAACATCAAACTCAAACGTTTCATTGGATTTGCCATCTTTTACTACTACTTTTCGAGAGTCAGCATATGCAACCTCACCATCTACGGGAGAAATTTCCATGTATCCACTATCACGCGCAGTGATGGCCTCAAACCCAGTGGCTACGATCGGATTTTCAGGGCAGATGAGAGGTAGTGCCTGACCTTGTTGGTTGGTTGCTACAAGTACACGAAATGAGTCAGATTGTGAGACAAACGGTACCATACATGTAGAGAGCGACAAAATCTGCGACGAGGATACATCGACAAACTCTAGCTGCTCAACAGGAACCTGCGTTGGGTTGCCATAAATACGACCCCCTATCATGTCTAGTTCAAAGTGCCCCATGTCATCAGTAAACTGGTTTGACTCACCGACTATCGAAGAGAGCTCTTCATCTGCAGTGAGATATCGCACTTCTTTAGAGATAAACGGTCGGACAGTGACGGTGGCATCAGCATATTTTTCAGCCAATTCTTCCTGACGACCTTTGGTGATAAATTCACCCTCTTTAACAATTTTTTTGCCTTTGACGACTAAATCTTCTGAAGCTGTACGAGATGCCAATTCAGTATCGGTAGTTTTTAGAGCTTTTTTCACTACAAAATATGGTGTCTCCAAAAATCCCATCTCGTTTACCTTGGCATAAATTGCGAGGTGAGTATTGAGTCCAAAAGCTGGACCTTCAGGAGTATTGATCGGACACAGACGACCATAATGAGATGGGTGAACATCACGGACATCAAAACCTGCACGCTCTTTGGTGATACCGCCAGGACCTGCGGATGTTAAAAACTGACGATCGTCGATTTCTGATAGTACGTTGGTTTGATCTAGAAAACGGGAGAGCTGTGAGGTGTTGAAAAAGTCCTCAACCATCGCGGTGAGCGGACGCATGTTGACAAGCTGCGCTGGGGTAAAGGTGTCGCTATCCGAGTTGATCATGCGATCTTTGATATTGCGCACTACCCGAGCAAACCCTGCACGAAATGTCTTGCCGAGCCACTCTGATACTGTACGAACGCGACGATTTGAAAGCGAGTCAATACTGTCTGACTCGAGGTTTTGCACTTTCATGCGAATAAGCTCCTTGATAACCAAGACAATTTCTTCAAAATCTAAAATCTTCTTGTAGTTATAGTGATTTGCATCGACTTTTGAAATGCGAAGTCGTGAGTCAAATTTATAGCG
>Ga0123336_10002751_pt1 | contig 15112 bp, 21 predicted proteins | sample SSSSmetaG_FD_96466 | JGI IMG/M metagenome (GOLD analysis project Ga0123336, IMG submission 96466) | Glacier valley bacterial and archeal communities from Borup Fiord, Nunavut, Canada, to study Microbial Dark Matter (Phase II) - ​SSSS metaG | ecosystem: Environmental > Aquatic > Freshwater > Ice... | reverse complement strand
TGGGTTCCCAGCGGTACCCGATCCTGGCTGGACCGATGCGGGCGCGACGCTCGCGCTCGGCCGCTACGGCTATGGGGTGGCCGATACAAAGGCCGCGCTGGTTGCATTCCAGCGCCATTTCCGCCCTTCGCGCGTCGACGGGGTGTGGGATGCGCAGAGCCGCGCGGCGCTGCTCGCGCTGCTGCGCGCAGAGGGGCTTTAGGCGTGCGCTTCACCCTCCACGCCACCGACGGCCGCGCCCGTCTGGGCACCGTTCACACCGCGCGCGGCGAAATCCAGACGCCCGCGTTCATGCCGGTGGGCACGGCGGCCACGGTCAAGGCGATGCGTCCCGCCGAAGTGCGCGCTTCGGGGGCGGACATTATCCTCGGCAATACCTATCATTTGATGCTGCGGCCAGGCGCGGAGCGCGTGGCGCGGCTGGGCGGGCTGCATGCGTTCATGGGGTGGGAGCGGCCCATCCTGACCGACAGCGGCGGTTATCAGGTGATGAGCCTGGGCGATCTGACGAAGCTGTCCGAGGCGGGGGTGGAGTTCGCCAGCCATATCGACGGCAGCCGCCATATGCTCACGCCCGAACGCTCGATGGAGGTGCAGCGGCTGCTCGGCAGCGATATCGTGATGGCGTTCGACGAATGCACCGCAGCGGGCGCGGACGAGGGGGCGGCGGAAGCCTCGATGGCGCGCTCGATGCGCTGGGCGGCGCGCTCGAAGGCGGCGCATGGCGACAGTCCGCACGCGCTGTTCGGTATCCAGCAGGGATCGTTGTTCGAGGGGCAGCGCGCGGCTTCGGCGGCCGCGCTGACCGATATCGGCTTCGATGGCTATGCGATCGGCGGGCTCGCGGTGGGGGAGGGGCAGGCGGCGATGTTTGCCTGCCTCGATTACGCGCCCGGGCAATTGCTTGCCGACAAGCCCCGTTATCTGATGGGCGTGGGCAAACCCGACGATATCGTGGGCGCGGTGCTGCGCGGCGTGGACATGTTCGATTGCGTGCTGCCGACGCGATCGGGGAGGAACGGGCAGGCGTTCACCTCAAATGGGCCGATCAACCTGCGCAATGCGAAGTTTGCCGAAGATCAGCGGCCGCTCGATGACGCGTGCGACTGCCCTGCGTGCCGGGGGTGGAGCCGCGCCTATGTGCACCACCTCGTGCGATCGGGCGAAATCCTCGGTGCGATGCTGATGACCGAGCATAATCTGTGGTTTTATCAGCGACTGATGGCGGGGCTGCGCGGCGCGATTGCGGCGGGCGGTGCGGAGGCGTGGGCGGCGGGGTTTCTGGCACGATATCTCCCCGCTCGCACGTGAGCGGGAAGGGGAGACTATAAATCCACGCCCGCCGCGATCACCTCCAGCTTGCGCACCCGCTCGCGCAGATCGGCGAGTTCGATGCGACCTGCGATGGGGGCGCGGTCGTCGCGGTCGGTGCGGTGATCGTCCGACGCGCGGGCGAGTTCGAGGCGCTTGAGCTGGACCCAGCGGCCCCAGCCCCACGCACCCGCGCCCGCCAGCATGGCGATCCCCGCGAGCGCACCCAGCGTGAGGACGATCAGGCTTTCATACGGCGGCATGGCGATCGGCTCCCCGGGCTATCGGTTGAGGTTGTCGATTTCGACGGCGAGGCGGCGGCTGTCGTCGGTGGCGATGCGTTCGAGCACCTGCACCCGCTCGCGCAGCCGGGCGACTTCGGCGATCAGCGCGGGAACGGCATCGTCGGGCGGCGGCGTGGCGGCGCGCAACCGGTTCCGCTCGCGGATCGTGCGCGCGATGAAGATCACGGCCACGATCAGAACGACCATTTCATACTGGTTCATCGGAGGGGTCCAATTTGTGGGTGGCAGGGCGTGGTCCGGCCGGTGCGGGGAAGTCGAAGGCGTTTCGACCAACGCCGCGGCCGGTTCGACCGGGGCGGGCTAGTTCAGCGGCAGCGTGCGCAGCTTCTCGATCTCGCCGGAAAGCGCGTGGCTGGGATCGGTGGCGATCCGTTCGAGCACCGCGATACGCTGTTCGAGGCGCTCGATCTTCGCGGCATATTGCGCTGCCTGCTCGCCCGCCGTGGTGGCGGCAAGTTCCAGCGCGCGTTCCTTGAGTTTGATCCAGCGGGTGATCGGGCTGGAAAGAATGGCGATAATGGGAATGCTGATCCCCATGATCGCGAAGATGTTTCCGGCGTCCATGATGATGCTCCCTAATTGAGGTTGGCGTTGAGGCTGGCGATCTCACGATCAAGCCGCGCGCCGGGATCGGTGGCGATGCGTTCGAGGACTGCGACGCGGTTCTTCATCTCGCCCAGTTCGGTGCGGAGGTGGCGGTTTTCCTCGGCCAGCGCCCCGACCATCCGTTCGGCCTCCGGCTTTTTGGTGGGGTGCGAAAGCTTGCCCATGCTGTCGGGCAGCGGATAGCCGTGGCGCACCCTTAGCCAAGTTGTGATAATCCAGCCGCCTATAGCAAGGCCGCCGAGGAGCATGCCGCCTTCGATCAATGGTCTGATCTCAAGGAACTGCTGAAAACCCTGGTCCATGACGACGTCTCCTTTTTGGCGAGCCTGGAGTTAACGGAGCGCTTCGATTTCGTCGGACACGCGGCGCGCGGGATCGGTGACGATGCGTTCGAGCACCGCGATCCGCTCCTCGAGGCGGGTAGCCTGTGCTCTCAGCGCCTCGTTCTCCTGCGCGAGCAGTTCGTTCTGGCGCGAGACCGGGATGGGGGCACCCGCATTGCGCGCGGCGCGAAGATCGGCGCGGCGTTCGCGTGCGGTCCGCGTATCGCCCGCCAGCGCACGAATGAATGTCTTGGCGACGCCGGCCAGCAACAGCATGCCGAACAGGATCAGCCACCAGGGCGCACCCGGGTTCCAGCCGTGGTGGCTATTGTAGCCGATCCAGTTGGCGTGCTCGCCCGGAGCGAGCGTTGTGGTGCTGGCGGTATCGCCGTTGTGGCTTTTGGCGATGACGGTCGTCGTGCCGTCCTTGTTGTGGACGGTTACGGCGGTATCGCCGTCACCGTCGTTATCGGTGGTGCTGTCGGTCGAGGTGGCGGTCGCGGTGCTCATGATGGATAACTCCCCTGTTCGGGCCTCGACCTAGCGCAGATTGTCGATTTCAGCGGCGAGGCGGGTGTTGCTGCTGACCGCGTGGGCCTCGATATCGCGCAGCCTGCGATCGAGATCGCGGAAGCGGCTGTGCACATCGCGCACGGTGCGCTGCGGGGCGACGCGGACATCGGACCAGAATTTCGCACGCTCCGGATCGTCATGATATTGCGAGGCGGGTTTGCCGTCGGTGCACCAGACAATCACGAAGTAGAGCGGGATCGGGAAGCCGCCGCCGAACAGCGTGCCCATCACGAAGCCCACGCGGATCCAGGCGACATCGACGCCCAGATAATCGGCGAGACCAGCGCACACGCCCATCCATTTGCCATTGACCTTGTCGCGGTAGAATTTGGTGCGGCTTTCCATCAGTGCCTCCTGTCGAGGGATTGGGTTTCGGGCGCGCCGTTCAGTTCGCGCCAGCGGGGGTTTTCGGCGTTCATGATCCGCTCGATCGATTGCAGCCGTTCGTCGAGGCGACGCGCGGTATCGTGCAGATCGTCGAGCAGGCGTTCGTCTTCGATCGAGATGCCGCGCGCGCGCTTCCACTGTGTCGTGTAGTGGAGGAACAGCCAGGGCAGGCCGATGAAGAGGACCGCGCAAACCGCGACAATGGCTCCATCGTTCATCTCAGGCCTCCGTTCTCGCGGCGACCCGCGACTTCAGCGCTGCAAACTCGGCATCGACGGCCTCTTCGGTGCGCAGATCGGCGATCTCGTCCTCGAGGCTGCGGCTGCGGCCCAGTTCGTGTGCTTCGACATGGCCTTCGGCGATATCGACATGGCGTTCGAGCAGTTCGAAGCGCGCGAACGCATCGTCGATCTTGGGGCCGCTCGTCATGCGGCGCAGGCGCGAGCGGTTCTCGGCGGTTTCGAGCCGTGCAATCAGCGATCCCTGGCGGCTGCGCGCTTCGCGCAGTTTGGACTCGAGCTTGGCGATATCGGCCTCATAGCCCTTGAGCGCGGTATCGATCGTCGCGATTTCCTGGCCGGTCGCAGCCGCGAGCTGGCCCATCTTGGCCTTCTCGATCAGCGCGGCCTTGGCCAGATCCTCGCGGCCCTTGCTCATGGCGAGCTCGGCCTTTTCCGCCCAGTTGGCCTGCGCGGCGGCGAGCTTGTCGGCGGCGCGCTTCAATTCCTTCTGGTCGGCGATCGACCGCGCGGCGGACGCGCGGACCTCCATCAGCGTCTCGTTCATCTCGTTGATGATCAGACGGATCGTCTTGCTCGGATCCTCGGCGCGGTCGAGCATGTCGCTCACATTGGCGGCGATGATATCGCGGGTTCGGGAGAAGATGTTCATCGGGCGGGTTCCTCGGGTTCGGGCGTTCAGGCGAGCGGCGCGGTCATCGCCGGGCTGGCGACGGCGGCGAAGAAGGCGATGTTGAGTGCCAGCGCGGCCAGCGCGGCGAGCATTCCGGTGCGGTAATGGGAGAGCATGGCGGGGTTCCTTCCTGTTGCGGCGGGGACCATCCCTGCCTACGCAACATGCTATGCATCGGCCGTGCCAAGTGCCGGAATGACGGGAATGCAAGGTTTTCGGGGGCTGGCGTGCGTGCGGCGCGGGCAGAAATTGCCAACCCGTAGGAAATCCCGCTAACCGCAGCATCGATGGTGACCCAGACGCAACTTGTGGGCCAATCGGGCGTGTTCCTCGATGCGCTCGACCGGGCGGAAGCCGCCGCCGCGCTCGACCGGCCGGTGCTGGTGATCGGCGAGCGTGGCACGGGCAAGGAACTGATCGCCGAGCGGCTGCACCGTGGCAGTCCGCGCTGGGACGGGCCGCTCGTCACGATGAACTGCGCGGCGCTGCCCGAGAACCTCGTCGATGCCGAACTGTTCGGCCACGAAGCGGGGAGTTTCACCGGGGCCACTCGCGCACGCGCGGGGCGGTTCGAGGAGGCGGACGGCGGCACGCTGTTCCTCGACGAGATCGGCACGCTCGCCAAACCCGCGCAAGACCGGCTGCTGCGCGTGGTCGAATATGGCGAACTCACGCGCATCGGTTCGAACAAGCCCATCCGTGTCGACGTGCGGCTGGTGGGCGCAACCAATGTCGATCTGCCCAAATGCGTGGAGGCAGGGGCTTTTCGCGCCGATCTGCTTGACCGGCTGAGCTTCGAGGTGATCACGCTGCCGCCGTTGCGCGCGCGCGGCGAGGATATATTGGGGCTGGCAGCGCATTTCGGGCGCAAGATGGCGGCCGAACTGGGGTGGGAGAGCTTCCCGGGGTTCAGCGCGGCAGCGAGCGTGGCGATGGCGCGCTACCGCTGGCCGGGCAATGTGCGCGAACTGCGCAACGTGGTGGAGCGCGCGGTGTATCGCTGGGCCGATCCGGACGCGCCGGTGGGCGCGTTGCAGCTCGATCCGTTCGATTCGCCGTGGCGGCCGGGACTGGTTCCCGAGGCGGCCGAGCCAGCGGCGGCCCCGATACCCGAGCCCGGCAACTTCCGCGACACGGTGAGCGCGTTCGAACGCGACCTCCTCGAACGCGCACTGACGCATCACCGCCACAACCAGCGCGCGACCGCCGCCGCGCTCGAGCTGACGTACGACCAGCTGCGCCACTGCCTGCGCAAGCACGGCATGCTGGCGGCGGCGTAAGCCGGGCTGCGCGCGCCGGGTGACGTCCTGAAACGCCGCAAATCGAAGGTCGCGGAGCCGGCCGCGCCGAGATCGTGGAACCGGTGGTGGATGCTGTAGGGCTTGAACCTACGACCCGCTGATTAAGAGTCAGCTGCTCTACCAACTGAGCTAAGCATCCGAAAGGCCGGGCGCGCCATGTGGCGCAAGCGGCGTGCCGCGTCAACCGGAACCGTCAAACGGTGTCGGCCTCGCGTGCGATCGACATCATGATGCCGAGCGCGAGCAGCACGGTCATCATCGCCGATCCGCCATAGCTTACCAGCGGCAAGGGAATGCCGACCACGGGGGCCAGCCCCATAACCATCAGCAGGTTGATGGCGACATAGAAGAACAGGGTCATCGTCAGCCCCGCCGCCGTCAGCCGCCCGAACGGCGTGCGCGCCCGTAGCGCAACGCCCATGCCCCACCACAGGATCACGCCGAAGCCCGCAAGGACGAACATGCCGCCCGCCACGCCCCATTCCTCCGCCATGGTGGCGAAGACGAAATCGGTGTGGCGCTCGGGCAGATAATCCAGATGGCTCTGCGTGCCTTGCAGGAAACCTTTGCCGAACAGCCCGCCGCTGCCGATCGCAATCTTGGACTGGGTGATGTGGTAACCCGCGCCGAGCGGATCGGAGGAGGGATCGATGAAGGTGGTCAGCCGCTTGGCCTGATAGCCGTGGAGATGGCTGATCAGGATCGGCACGGCGGCTGCGATCGTGCCGAGACCGCCTGCGAACCACCACCATGGCAGGCCCGCCAGAAACAGCACGGTAATCCCGCCTGCCGCGATCATCATTCCCGTGCCCAGATCGGGCTGCGTAACCACGAGGGCCGCAGGCGCGAGCAGCATCGCGAACGGGATGGCGAGTGCCGAGGGCGTTGTCAGTGCCGATCGCGGCAGTTTATGGAAATACCGTGCAAGCGCTAGCACGATGGCGAGCTTCATAAATTCGCTGGGTTGCAGGCGCAGGATGCCCGTATCGAGCCAGCGGCGGCTACCGCCCGAAACCGCGCCCAGCGCCTCCACCCCCACGAGCGCGATCAGCACGGCGGCGTAGAACAGGTAGGCGTGTTTTAGCCAGAGTTTGGGATCGAGTTGCGCCAGCGCGATCGCCACCACGAGGAGGACCGCGAAGCGCACGCCCTGCGCCATCGCCCACGGGTGCATCGCACCCCCGGCGGCCGAATAGAGCACGATCAGGCCGAAGCCGCCGACCGCGACAACCGCAGCAAGCATTCCCCAAGGCGTGGTGCGTGCCCACAGCGGCAGCGCCGAGGTCATGCGGTTACCGGCCCGGCGGGGGCAGCCGCCGCCCTCGCGGCCGCGGTAGCGGCGGCGCGCGTGGCGGCATCGCGCCGCCACTGTTCGGCAAGCGCCTTCTTTTTCCAATCGCCTTCCACCTTGCCCAGACTGGCGAGCGCGGCTTCGGGTTCGAACATATAGGTCATCACATCGCGCGCGATCGGCGCGCACACCACGCCGCCGTGCCCGCCATGCTCCACCAGCACGCTCATCGCATACCGCGGCGCGTCGGCGGGCGCGAAGCAGATCAGCCACGCGTGATCGCGCAACTCCCACGGCAGCCCCTGGTCCTTGCGCACCCCGTGCTTGCGTTCGGCGGCGCTGATCTGGCGGACCTGCGCGGTGCCCGTCTTGGCGGCCATCTGGAAATCGCCCGAAAGCCGCGCCTTCTTGGCGGTGCCCTGCGAAACCACATCGATCATCCCCTGCCGCACGATCGCCAGATGTTCGGGCGGCAGTCCGAGCTGCGCGAAGGCGGGCGGCGCGCCTCCCATCACCAGCCGGGGCTCGACCGCGCGGCCGCTTGCGATGCGCGACGTCATCACCGCGAGCTGGAGCGGGTTCGCCGCCACATAGCCCTGGCCGATCGCGCAGCTCAGCGTCTCGCCCGGCAGCCAGTGCTTGTCGTAGCGCGCGAATTTCCATGCCTCGTCGGGAACGATGCCCTTGCGCTGTCCGCCGATCGGAAGCTCGTAACGCGCGCCCAGCCCCAGTTCGCGGCCGACCCTCGCGATGGCATCGATGCCGACCTCATGGCCGAAATTGTAGAAATACACGTCGCAGCTCTGCGTCAGACCCTTGAGCATCGCGGTGTGCCCGTGACCATGCCGGATGTGGCAGTGGAAATCATGCCCGCCGAATCGATAGGAACCATGGCAGTTGACCGCCGCTTCGGGCGAGATGCCCGCGCCCAGGATCGCGAGCGCGGTGACGGGTTTGAAGGTCGATCCCGGCGGATAGACGCCGCCGACGCACTTGTTGATCAGCGGATGGCGCGCGTCCCCCTGCATCGCCGCCCATTCGGCCTGGCTGATCCCGTCAGAAAATCCGTTGGGATCGTAGGACGGCATCGACACCATCGCGAGCACGTCCCCCGTCCAGCAGTCCATCACCACCACGCTGGCGGATTCGGAGCCGATGCGACGTGCCGTGAAATCCTGCAGATCGCGGTCGATCGTCAGGCGCGCGGTGCGGCCTTGCGTATCGTCGATGCTTTCGAGCGCGCGCACGGGGCGGCCGCCAGCGGTCACTTCCTCGCGGCGCGCGCCGGGACGACCGCGTAGGAGCGGATCGAGCGCCTTCTCGATGCCTTCCTTGCCCACCTTGAAGCCGGGCAGCAGCAACAGTCGGTCTTTGGTGCGGGCGTATTCTTCGTGGCTCGGGGCAGCCATGTAGCCGAGCAGGTGGCCGTAGGGCGCACCGCCGGGATAGGTGCGCGCGAAGCCCCGGACAGGGCGCACGCCGGGCAGTTCGGGCGCGCGCACGTTGATCGCGGCGAAACGCTCCCAGCTCAGATTGTCCTTGATCGCCACGGGGAGGTAGGTCGGTCGCCCGTCCATATCGTCGCGGATGCGCGCGAGATCTTCGGGCGTCAGCGGAACGAGCGCAGTCAGGCGCGCGATCACCGCCTCCACGTCCCCCGCATCGTCGGGTGTCAGCTCCAGCCGGTAATCGGGCCGGTTCATCGCCAGAGGCTTGCCCGCCCGATCGACGATCCAGCCACGGCGCGGCGCAATCAGGCGCAACGCCACCCGGTTGCCCTCGGCAAGCAGCTTGTATTTTTCGCCCTCGGAGACGGCTAATTGGCCGAGCCGCGCAGCGAGCACGAGGCCGACTGCGCCCTGCGCCACGCCGAGCAGCAGCGCGCGGCGCGTGAAGCTCTGTTGCCGGAGGGCGTCGCTGCCTGTCACGCGAAGCCGATCCGGCGCTGCGCCCAGGCGGCCGCGCGCGCGATCGCGGGAAACAGCGCCCAGCTGAGCAACACCTGGCCCACCAGCAGCGACGGATCGCGCACCGTGCCGACCAGCCCCGCAAGCCCCAGCGCGAGCAACTGGTAAACGGCGATCAATGGTCCTGCGATGGCCCAATCGACAAGGAAGCGCCGCGCGCTCAGCCTTGCCCCGACTTCGCGCAGGCCGATCGCCAGCAGCGGCATCAGCGTTGCATTGACACCGAGCGGGAGCGCCATCGTCAGATCGCTCGCAATGCCGATGAGCAGCGCGGCCCACGGCGGCATCAGGCGCGGCTGGTAGAGGCCCCACACGATCAGGCACAGCAGCGGCAGCAACGGCACGACGGGCGCAGGCGCGAGCATAGGCGCCGCAAGCGCGAGCGCGGCAAACAGCGCGACGGCGGCGGGGACCGCCCGCCGCCAGCGGTTCCAGTGCCACGCGACGCGTTCGTCCGTGGAGAGATGCACCCACGGTGCGTTCATGGATTGACCATCACGGCCATGCGCACGGGGGCGGGTGCGGCGGCAGCAAGCCCGGCGGCAGGGGCTGCACCTGCGCTCGGCGGCGGCATCCAGGCGGACTGCACCACGGCCAACCCGAGCGTAGCGGGGCTGGCGACCGGGCGCGCGCGCGCGATCTCGCCATGCACGCTCTCGACCCGTGCAACGGGCACATCGGGGGCGAACAGCCCGCCTTCCCCCGAGGTGACAAGCAGATCGCCCGCGCGCGGCGCGGCTTCGGGGCCACTGCCTATGAAGCGCAGCTCGGCCCATCCGCCGCCGACGCCTGCGAGCAGCGCGGGCGCACCCGTGCGCACGATGCGCACCGGCACACGGCTTTCATTATCACTCACCAGCAAGACGCGCGACGCGCGCACCCCCACCTCGGTCACCCGTCCCAACAGCCCCGCATCCGTAACGACAGGCTGGCCAGGGCGCACGCCGGTGCCTGCGCCCGCACCGATGACGGCAGTCTCGACCAGGCTCGCGCCCGATCCGCCCACCACCCGCGCGACCGCGATGCGCCGTGAATCGGTTTCGGTAAAATGCAGCAGCAGTTTCAGACGCCGGTTCTCTGCCGCAAACAGCGCCGCCCGCGCCGCCTCACGACGCGTGGCGGCAAGTTCGGCTTCGAGCCGCCGTGCACGGCCGATCGCATCCCAGTAATCGCCGACACCCGCTGCCACGTCCTGGACGCCCTGCACGGGCACGCGCGCGACGTCCCAGACGGGCGCGCTCAGATCGAGCGTGGCGGCGCGCAGCCCGCGCATACGTTCGGGGGCGATACGGCCGATGGCCAGCAGCATCGCGCCCCCCGCGACCGCCCCCACGCCGAGCGCTGCGCCGATCAGCCGACCGCGCGCATCTCGCCGCGATCCGCCGGATCGGGGTCTGGTCGTCGGCCACGCCATCGCTGTGTCCCCTCCCTCGTCCTCGCCGCCCGCAGGCGCGCCTGTTACACTGTGGTCAGCACGCCCCGAAATGCCGGATCCTCGAGCGCCTTGCCGGTGCCGAGTGCGACACAGGTCAGCGGATCCTCCGCCACGCTCACGTGCAGCCCGGTCGCCTCGCGGATCGCGATATCCAGCCCGTGCAGCAGCGCGCCGCCGCCGGTGAGCACGATGCCATGATCGACGATGTCGGCTGCTAGCTCGGGTGCTGTATTCTCGAGTGCAAGGCGCACCGCCTCGATGATCGCGTCGACAGGCTCGGACAGCGCTTCGGCGATCTGCTCCTGCGCGATCAGGATTTCCTTCGGAATGCCGTTGATCAGGTCGCGGCCCTTGACATAGATGGCCTTGCCTTCGCCCTTCGCGGGCACGATGGCGGTGCCGAGTTCCTTCTTGATGCGCTCGGCAGTACTTTCGCCGATCAGCAGATTGTAGTTGCGCCGGATAAACGACACGATCGCCTCGTCCATCTTGTCACCGCCCACCCGCACCGAGGAGGTGTAGGCGATGCCGCGCAAGCTCAGCACCGCGACTTCGGTGGTGCCGCCGCCGATATCCACCACCATCGATCCCAGCGGTTCGGTTACGGGCATGCCCGCGCCAATCGCGGCAGCCATCGGCTCCTCGATCAGATAGACTTGGCTCGCACCCGCGTTCGACGCGGCGTCCCGGATTGCGCGGCGCTCCACCTTGGTCGATCCGCTCGGCACGCAGATGACAATCTCGGGGTAGCGGCCGAACTTGGTGCTATGCACTTTCTTGATGAAGTGCTTGATCATATCTTCGGCGACTTCGATGTCCGCAATCACGCCGTCGCGCAATGGCCGTATCGCCTCGATATTGCCAGGCGTGCGGCCCATCATCAACTTGGCGTCGTTACCCACAGCCCGCACGACTTTCTTGCCGTTCACCGTTTCGAGCGCCACCACACTCGGCTCATTCAGCACGATGCCGCGCCCGCGCACATACACAAGTGTGTTCGCAGTGCCGAGATCGATGGCCATGTCCTGGCCAAGGAATTTGAACAGTCGGTTGAACATCGGGAACATGGGAACTCCGGCCGAGCGACAGCGCCGCGACCGTGCCGGACGGACTGCAACGGTGCAGTCTATTGTCGGGGCCAGGTCACGCCGCAATCGGTCCGCGCATTTAGCGTGTGCGCTGCACCATGGCGACGTTTGCGTGCCAAAAACAAGCGTTGTTTCACGAGTCGCGGCGTGTGCCGACCGGTCTAGCGCCGCAATAGCGTAACGAAGTCGAACCCCGGCTGCCCGTCCTGCGCCGCGTGGACTTCGCGCCACACCTCGCGCCACTGCGCGGGATCGGGTGCGGGCAGCCATGTATCGCCTTCGGGCGCGGCATGGACCTCGGTCAGCTCGAACCGCTCCGCGCGCGGCAGCGCGAGTGCGCACAGCTCGGCGCCGCCGATTACCATCAATTCGGGTGCGCTCGCCGCATCGATCGCGGCATCGATGCTGGCAACGCGCTCCGCCCCGTCCGCCGCCCACGCCGCATCGCGCGTCAGCACCAGATTGCGCCGCCCTGGCAGCGCGCGGCCGAGCGAGTCCCACGTGCGCCGCCCCATCAGCACCCGCTTGCCGAGCGTGAGCGCCTTGAATCGTTTGAGGTCGGCGGGAAGCCGCCATGGCAGGCCGCTCGCGCGCCCGATCACGCCATTGTCCGCGCGCGCGATGACGATCGTGATCGTCGTCACGCCGCCGCACCCGCGCCCGAGGCAGGCGGGATCGCATCGACGCGCGCGCGCGGTTTGACCAGCGCGAGTGCAATCCCCGCCGCTGCCAGCACCGCTCCGCCCAGCGCCCAAGGCGTCCAGCGATACCCCTCGAACAACGTAGAAACGCCCATCGCCACGAACGGCGTCGCAAGATTGATGTTCGCCGCGCGCGAGGGGCCGATATCGCGGATCAGCTTATAGTATATTGCGAACGCCGCGGCACTGCCCACGAACGCCAGATAGGCGATCCCCGCATAGTAGCGCAGGCCCACCGGTACCACCGGCGGCCCGCGCGTTGCCCACGCGAACGCCGCATCGAGCACGCCCCCATACAGCATCGCGTGCGCCAGCATCGTCAACGGCCGCAGCGCGCGCGCGCGTGCGGTCGCCTGCATGATGTTGGCGCTGCTCGCGCACAGCGTGGCCAGCAGCAGCAGCCCCAGCCCAAGCGCCGCGCCGCCGCCGGTCCCGCCGGGGCGCACGAGATCGTCGTGGAACAGCAGCAGCACGCCGCCCATCCCCAGCACCGCGCCCACCACGATGCGCGCGTTCAGCCTGTGGCCCAGGAAAATCCGCGCCATCACTGCGTTCAGCATCACCATCAGCGCGAACACCACCGCTGCCAGCCCGCTCGTGACATGGCGTTCGGCCTCATAGACCAGATTGAAATTCGCGACGAACTGGAACAGCGCTACGCCGAGCGCAAACATCATGCCGCGCGCATCCATCTTTGCGCTGCCTCCAGTCAGCCGCACCACCGCAAACATCGCCGCGCCTGCCGCGAGGAAGCGGTAGGCGACCGACCAGATCGGCGGCACCGGCCCGCCCACCTGATCAGCGATCACGCGCCACGTCAGCCCCCAGATAAGGATCACGGCCGTGAAGCGGATCGCCTGCGCGCGCGTCACAGCGCGGCCAGCGCGGCGGCGAGCGCGTCGATGTGCGCGGCGGGCGTGTCCCACGCGACCACAAGGCGCGCCGCATCGGGGCCGTCCGCCCGCCAGTCGTAAAACTCGAAGCCCTGTGCTCGCAGCCGCGCGGCCCCGCCCGCACCCAGATCGACGAACACCTCGTTCGCCTGCACCGGATGCAGCAGCCGCGCACCCGCCGTGGTGCCGATCCGTGCAGCCCCGGCATTGGCGGCGGCCGCGTTGCGTGCCCATGCACCGCTCTCGATCGTCGCGATTAGCTCGGCTGCGCGGAAGCGGCCCTTCGATGGCAACTGCCCGGCACGCTTGCGGCGGAAGCGCACCTCGTCGGCGAGGCCCGGATCGAACAGCACCAGCGCTTCGGCTGCCATTCCGCCATTCTTGATGCAGCCCAGCGCCAGCGCATCCACGCCCGCGCGCCAGGTGATATCGCCCGGGTGGCAGCCCAGGTGGACGAGCGCGTTGGCAAAGCGCGCGCCGTCCATGTGCACGCGCCAGCCGCGCGCGCGGGCGGGGGCGGCGAGCGCGGCGATTTCGTCCGGTGTGTAAACCGTCCCGCTCTCGGTCGCCTCGCTCAGGCTGAGCGCGCGGACCGGACTTTCGTGCACGTCGCCGCGCAGCCGCGCGGTCTCGGCGGCCAATGCGTCGGGCGTCAGCTTCCCGTGCGCACCCGGCACGCCACGCAGCGGCAATCCGCCGCCATAGAATTGCACCGCGCCGCATTCGTCGGTGACGATATGCGCGTGGCTGTGGCACAGCACCGCGCCATAGCTGGGCACCATCGCAGCGAGCGCGAGTGCATTCGCCGCCGTTCCCGTGCCCACCGCAAAGGCATGGACCGGCGTTCCGAACCAGTCCGAAAGCACCCCGTTCAGCCGTTCGGACCAAGCATCCGCGTCATAGGCATGGCCGGGCACATTTGCGGCCGCCACCCCCGCGAGCACTTCGGGGCTGACGGCGGCGGCGTTATCGGACTGGAAGCGCATGGCACAGCGATTGCGGGGCGGGGGAGGGGGTCGTCAACCCCACTTCCGCCTTGCGTCGGCTGCGTTAAACCAGGGGAGCCATGCACGCCGATCCTGCCGCCGCCCGCGTTCGCCACAGCCTCGATCGGCTCGTGTTCTTTTCGGACGCGGTATTCGCGATCGCAATTACGTTGCTGGTGATCGATCTGCGCGTGCCCGAGCATCTGACGAGCTGGGACAAAGCCGGGCTGACGCGCGCACTGGCGGGTGTCACGGCGCAGATGATCGGCTTTGTGATCAGCTTCGTGGTGATCGGCGTATTCTGGGCGAGCCACCACCGCAGCTTCGGTTTGCTGGCGTGCAGCGACGAGCGGCTGCTGCGTCTCAATCTCGCGTTCCTGTTCACGATCGTGCTGATGCCGTTCCCGACCGCGCTGATGAGCCGCTACCAGCCGCTCGCCATCGCGCAGCAAATCTACGCCGCCACGCTGTTCGCTGCCGCCGTACTCCAGTTGCGGCTGTTCGTGCGCGCGTTCGCGCCGGGGCGGTATCTCGCGCCCGATGTGAACCCCGCCGAACCCGCGCGCATCCTGCGGCGCGCGTGGGCGGTGCCCGTCGGCCCGGCGCTGGCGTTCGGCGTTTCGGTCTGGACGCAGTCTTCGTTCAGCCTGCTCACGCTGCTGGCGATGCCTTTCGTCATCCGTCTGGCGGACGCCCAGCCGTGGCGTCAATGGCGGGGCAGCGCTGCTACTCGGGTGGGCGCGCCTCCACGCTGAGCGCGTGGATGCGTTCGCCCGTTACCAGATCGCCCGCCGCGGAAAGCACCGCGCGCGTGCGCTCCACCCGCGACATCGTGGCGAAGGCGGGGGCCCAGATCACCACGCGCATGTGGCTCTCGCCCGCCGGATTGTGGCCTCCGTGGCCGCGATGCCCGGCGCTCTCGTCGATGATCTCGAGATGTGCGGGCGACAGCGCGGCTTCGATGCGCCGTGCGAGTTCGGTGCCGATCGGTCCCATTCGCTCTCCCCAGCCCCGATCGGGCAGCTATATAGGG
>Ga0123336_10002750_pt1 | contig 15112 bp, 8 predicted proteins | sample SSSSmetaG_FD_96466 | JGI IMG/M metagenome (GOLD analysis project Ga0123336, IMG submission 96466) | Glacier valley bacterial and archeal communities from Borup Fiord, Nunavut, Canada, to study Microbial Dark Matter (Phase II) - ​SSSS metaG | ecosystem: Environmental > Aquatic > Freshwater > Ice... | reverse complement strand
AGAGAAAGGGATACTCCAACCACTTTTGCAAACCATGAATGCCAAAGGAACCTGGAGTTCGGGCCGGAATATCGCATTAAAACGACTCAAAGAACAGCAGATTGACGGGATGACAGATCAGGATCGGCGTGTGGCTTCAACAATCAGTTATAGTTCGGGTTACTATGGAGCCAACGAGCACTATATAAACTTCGAGAATGCTGCTATTGAACTGTGCGGACATCCATTACTTTTCCTTTTTTCAAATCCCTCAATTTCAGTCGAATTAATAAAAGCCCAACCCGAAATCATCACAGAAAAGCTAAAGAATGGTATCAGGTTAAAAACCAATATTGCCGATTCTACTCAGAAAATCACCCTGATAAAAGAGACCCAAACCCGGTTCAAACTGATCTCGCTGAGTCCGCAACAGCAAACGATCATACGAATGATCAACGAAGGAATCACCGTTCCTGTTAAGGGAAGAGAGAAACTGCTTAAAACGGTATCGGATCTTAGCGGTATCATGACCGTACATTCAGATATGGTTGATGACACGGCTGCATCAAAGACCATAGATTCCGATTCGCGTATCAGGATTCAGATATTGCCTATCGGCGATGGACTGAAAGCCGAACTATTTGTGAAACCGTTGGGCACTGAACCGCCTTACGTGAAACCCGGACGCGGTGGAAAAGTGGTGTATGGCATTGTTGACGGAGAAAAATGCCAGGCTGTACGAAACATCATCCTCGAAAATACCAACGCCAATAAATTGAATAACGCCCTTGTCATGGATATGGATGCCGACATGATTGAAGAAGCAGTCACGTTCAACGATCCGTATCAATGCCTCAACTTATTGGAGACCATCAGCATGAATACCGATATCGCAGTTGTTGAGTGGCCCGAAGGCGAACGTTTCAGGATGAAGAAATCGGCATCGCTTTCAAACCTGCATCTGCGGGTTAAAGGTAAAGGACAATGGTTTGAACTCGAAGGTGAACTCAATATTGATGAAGAAACGGTTCTCAGCATTAAAGAGTTGCTCGATCTAAGTCGTAAAAGTAAGGGTCGTTTCCTTGAACTAAAAAAAGGTGAATTCCTTGCCCTTACCGAAGAACTGAAAAAGCAGATCGACGAACTCGAATCGTATGCCACAGTTGACAAAAAGGGCGTGATGATCAACCGCTTTGCCTCTCATGCACTTGAGGAGATTACAACCAGGGCCGCGTCATTCAAAACCGATAAACATTGGAAAGACTTCCAGAAAAAGATAAAAGAGACGACCACCGTTGATGCACAGATTCCGGCAACGCTCGATGCCGAATTGCGCCCATACCAGGAAGAGGGTTTCCGTTGGATGACCCGCCTGAAAACCTGGGATGCAGGTGCCTGTCTGGCCGATGACATGGGGTTGGGGAAAACAGTGCAGGCCATTGCGATGATGCTTCACCTGGCAGAGAATGGTCCGATACTCGTGGTATGTCCAGCTTCAGTGGTTCCAAACTGGGGTAACGAATTGCGAAAGTTTGCTCCTACCCTGAATCCAATCATTCTTCGACAAGGGAATCGAGAAGAGATCTTTACCGCGCTGACTGCTTTCGATGTGCTTGTGATCACGTATGGTCTGCTTCAAACTGAAGAAGAACGGATTGCTAACATCCAATGGGCGATGGCTGTTTTAGACGAAGCGCATGCCATTAAAAATACCCAGACCAAATCATCAAAAGCGGCAATGAACATCCAGGCAGACTTCAAAGTGGCACTTACGGGTACACCCATTCAAAATCACCTGGGCGAATTATGGAACCTCTTCAACTTTTGCAACCCAGGATTGCTTGGAACACTGGCGCAGTTCACCGATCGTTACCTTAAAAATGATACGACCTCGCAAAAGAATCATCTTAAAAAACTCATTACACCGTTCATCTTACGCCGTACTAAGAGTAAGGTACTCGACGAACTGCCACCAAAAACCGAAATCACCTTTAGTGTAGAACTAAGCGAAGCCGAAATAGCATTTTACGAAGCATTGCGACGTCAGGCTATTAGCATCATCGAAAACAGCGATAGCCCCAATGGTCAACAACACTTGCAAGCTTTGGCAGAGATCACTAAACTTCGCCTTGCCTGTTGCAATACGGCACTGGTAAACAAAGAAATACAGCTGCCATCGTCGAAACTCGAAGCATTCTTCGAGATCATCGAAGAGTTGCGCGCCAATAATCACCGGGCTTTGGTCTTCAGTCAGTTTGTGGGACATTTGACAATTGTACGTCGGGAATTAGATAAACAAGGCATCAGCTACCAATACCTCGACGGTTCCACGCCCATCCCTCAACGCGAGTTGGCGGTGAAGGCTTTTCAGTCGGGAAAAGGCGACCTGTTCCTGATCAGTCTTAAGGCCGGAGGGCTGGGACTAAACCTCACCGCTGCCGATTATGTGCTTCACCTCGATCCCTGGTGGAACCCTGCCATTGAAGATCAGGCGAGCGACCGCGCTCATCGCATCGGGCAAACCCGACCTGTGACCATCTATCGGTTGGTGGCAAAGAACACGATTGAAGAGAAGATCCTGCAGCTTCATGCCACCAAGCGCGATATGGCAGACAGCCTGCTCGATGGTACCGACCAAAGTGCCCGTTTATCGACAGTCGACTTATTGAATTTATTAAAGGAGGTTTAAATCAGAAAAAGAGAAAAGGTTAAATATGAACTTTCAAAATAGCTTTCAATTTCTTTCAGATTGCTGAGTGCCATATTTTAAGCATTTTTAAATTCTAATTTTTCTCATTGAATCAATATTAGAGATGAAAATCGTATATTTGTATTTTAACAGCTAATATTTTATCTGTAAAATGAATAATATTGATATAACAGCTAATATACTATCCGCTAATGATTTTTTATTGGATGACTTTAATCCTGGTGCAATCTTAAAAAAAATTGCAGAACGCGTGAAGAGAAACAGGTTGGAATTGAATCTGAGCCAAAGCGCATTGGCGACAAACGCCGGGGTAAGTTTGGGAAGCCTGAAACGATTTGAACATACTGCAGAAATTTCGCTAAAGCATTTAGTCATGTTGGCAGTTGCTCTGGATGCAACATCTGAATTTAGTCTGCTATTCTCGCAGAGACGATATCAGACTTTAGATGAGTTGTTAACTAAAGATAAAGCAAAGACGGCAAAACGGGGGAGGCGTAATGTTTAATAAACCAAAAGCGATAGCTGTTTTTCTTAATGGCGAAATGGCAGGCAGACTTGCACTTACGCCTGAAAGCCTCTGTGCTTTTGAATATGAACCTGGTTTTCTTAGAAATGGGCGCTCTATCTCACCGTTCTATCTTCCCCTCCGACCTGGAGTATTTGTTGCTAAACGAGATCCTTTTTACGGTAACTTTGGTGTATTCAACGATTCACTGCCAGATGGTTGGGGCAACCTGCTGTTAGATCAGTTTTTAAATTCACAGAAAATAAATCCGGCTGATTTATCAGTTTTGGACCGATTAAGCCTTGTCGGATCATCCGGTATGGGAGCACTTGAATATAAACCAGATAACAGTTTCACTTCAGTTGAAGGCAGCCCAAATCTGGATTTTTTGGCTACTGAAGCTGAAAAAATATTGAATCAGAAAGATACAGGAACATCATTGGAAATTCTTTTCAAACTTGGAGGTTCATCTGGTGGAGCACGCCCCAAAGTACTTCTGAACATTAATGGAGAAGAATGGCTGATCAAATTCCGTTCAACCATTGACCCATTGAATGTTGGGACAATTGAATATGAATACGCTTTGCTGGCAAAAGAATGCGGAATAGAAATGCCTGAAATCCGCTTGTTTGAAGGTAAATATTTTGGCGTCAGACGGTTTGACAGGGATGGCAGAACAAAGATCCACATGCTGAGTGCGGCAGGATTACTCAATGCCGACTATCGCATTCCATGCCTTGATTACCAAGGCTTACTGACAGCCTGCTTCAAACTTACTGGTGATATTGAAGAAGTTTACAAGCTTTATCGCTTTATGGTATTTAATGTCCTGATAAAAAACAGAGACGATCATGCCCGAAATTTTTCCTTTCTGTTAAAGAATAACAAATGGAAACTATCTCCTGCCTACGATTTGCTTCCCAGTAACGGGTTTAACGGATTTCATACTACCACTATTGCAGGCCATGGAGACCCAAAATATGCCGATATTCAATCAGTTGCTGAAAGTCTTGGACTTAATAAAAACAAAACAAAAGACATTTATGAAATGATTGAAGCTAAGTGCCAAAACTTCCGGGTATATTAATTGAGAAATAAAAGCATCTTAAATTTCAAACTCTGATGTCTCTTCATTTTCCACCCTTTTCTTATCCCTTTTTTCCTCTACCCAGTAGTATATAATGGGTAAAACGAGCAGCGTTAATAGTGTTGAAGTGATCAGTCCACCAATCACAACAGTTGCCAAAGGTCGCTGAACTTCGGAGCCAGGACCAGAATTAAAAGCCATCGGGATAAAACCAAGGCTTGCTACAAGGGCCGTCATCAAAACAGGGCGCAAACGATCGGTCGCTCCATCGATGATCGTTTTCCGAAGCGGCCCCCCCTCCTTCCGGAGTTCGTTGATATGGTCAAGTAAAACAATTCCATTCAGAACCGCCACTCCAAACAATGCCACGAAACCAATACTCGCCGAAACAGAAAGGTACATTCCGCGAATCCAAAGCAGAAATATCCCTCCCGAAAGTGCAAAAGGCAGGTTCATCAAAATGATGATCGCATAGCGCATTTTTCCGAAGTTGATGTACAACAAACCGATAATGATAAAAAGGGAAAAGGGTACAACCAGCAATAAATGGTTCATGGCCCGTTTCTGATTTTCAAAGGTTCCGCCATATTCAAGAAAATAACCCGATGGAACATTTGCCTTCTGATCGATGGCCGCTTGCAATTGACTTACATAGGTTCCAATATCAATGTTTTTAATGTTGATTCCCACAATAATCCTGCGCCAACCATTTTCACGCTGAATTTCGCGAGGACCTTCCTGCGCAATGATTCGGCTCACCCTTTTGATCGGAATAAAATCGCCATTGGGCAGTGGCACAGGAATTTCCTGAATCTTCTGTAATTCGGAACGAAATTCGGCCGGATACCGCACCTGAATATCGAAACGGCGCTGTCCTTCATACAACTGTCCCGAAACCTGACCGCCAATTCCGGCTTCGATCACCGCTTGTACATCGTTCACATTCAATCCGAAGGATGCAACTGCCTCCCTGTCAATCTCGATGGTTAAATAAGGCTGCCCAACAGGCTGCTCAACGAAAAAGTTGGCCGTGCCAGGCATTCCCGAAACAATTGCTGAGATATTTTCTCCGATCTGATTCAGCTGATCAAGGTCTTCGCCGTAAATTTTCACGGCCAGATCCGATTTTACACCACTTGTCAACTCATCAACTCGCATGGCAATAGGTTGGGTAAAATTATAGGCCAAACCGGGTTCCGTTTTCAGATAGGGTTCAATTTGAGTAATAATGTCCTCCTTCGTAACTCCTTTTCGCCAATCATCAGTTGGTTTCAAAACAATCCAGACATCAGTTTGGTGTACGCCCATCCAGTCGTTCGCGAGGTCTGAACGACCCGTTTTCGGAACCACTGTTTTGATTTCAGGAATATTCTCAACCAGTTTTCCTGCCAGCCAGTTGGCATTGTCCATCGACTCTTTCAGTGTCACCGATGGCATCCTGACCTGTTCTACCAGGATGGATCCTTCGTCAAGTTCAGGAAGAAATTCTGTTCCGAGCCGGCTCATCACAATCATCGACAATCCGAAAATAACAGCCGCTGAAATACTTACAAACTTCCGTCGGTCGATGTGTTCCTCCAATCCACTCTTATACCTGGGCTTAATCCAGTCTATAAGATAATTACGACGAACTTTGACTCCTTTTCTGAAAATCAGCGACGAAATGGCCGGCACAAAAATCAGCGCAAGCAGCAAGGAACCCAAAACTGCAGCAGCCACCGTGATCGCCATCGGTCGGTATAAAATACCCTCCATTCCGCTAAACGTCATGATGGGCACGTAGACCATCAGAATAATTAATACGCCGAAAAAGATAGGTCTTACAACCTGTTTGGAAGCCGATATAATCAGATCATCCGTATTTTCGTTCTTGTTTTGTTGCAGGCGGTGAACAATGTTTTCAATCATCACCACCGATCCGTCGACGACCATCCCAAAGTCGATGGCGCCCAAACTCATCAGGTTGGCCGCTAATCCAAATTCACGCATGCCTATAAAAGCGAATAACATCGAAAACGGAATCACCATTGCGACGATTAAAGCACCTGAAATCTCTCCAAGTAACAACAGTAATACAACAATAACCAGGAAACCTCCCTCAACCAAATTGGTCGAAATAGTAGCAGTCGTCCGGTCGATCAGATCCGACTGGTCGTAGAATTTTTCAATCTGAACCCCCGCAGGAAGCGACTTGTTGATTTCATTAATCTTCTTTTCAATATCAGCAATCACCTCACGCCCGTTTCCACCTCGAAGCATCATCACAATACCGCTCACAATTTCGCCTTTGCCATCCTGCGTTACTCCACCCTGGCGGATTTGGGTTCCGATCACCACATCGGCAATATCTTTAATAAAAACAGGTTTGTTATTGATGTTCCGGATAATGATATTTCGGATATCGTCGGCTTTGTTAATTTGGCCATACCCGCGAATAATGTATTGCTCACGGTTGTGCTCCAGAAAATTACCACCTGAAACGCTGTTATTATTCGCAATCGCATCAATAATTTCTTTGATCCCTATTCCAAAAGTGCGAATTTTCTCAGGCGCAATTATGACTTCATATTGCTTCACGAAACCACCGAATGAGTTTATTTCGGTCACTCCCTTCACCACTTTTAACTGGGGAACGATGAGCCAATCCTGAATTTCACGCAGTTCGGTGAGCGATTTGTTCTCTCCTCGAACAGCATACTGAAATATTTCGCCAAGCGCTGTCGAGATGGGACCAAGTTGTGGTGCCGAAACATCGGGTGGCAAATCCGAAGAAATGGACTGCAGCCTTTGACTGACCATTTGCCGGGCAAAGTAAATATCGGTCCCCTCTTCAAATTCGATGGTCACTGCCGATAGTGCAAATTGAGAGGTTGAGCGAACCTGTTTTACATCAGGCAAGCCATTCATCGCCGTTTCAATCGGATAACTTACCAGCTTTTCAACGTCAAATGGAGAAAATCTTCCCGCTTTGGTGATCACCAAAACCTGAACAGGCGTAACATCTGGGAGTGAGTTAATGGGTAACCTGACCAGCGAAAAATAACCGGCCACTGCCATTAGAAGAACCAATGAAAGAGCGATAAACTTTTGTCTTACACTGAATGTGATAATTTGGTTGAGCATATTTCCAGGTTTCAGGTAAAGTTTTATTCTTCAGCTATCTTATCGAAACGGGAAAGGGCTTTGAGACTAAAAATCTGGGTAATGGCCAGCTTTTCACTCTTCTCAAGTCCTTTTTGCACTACAGCATATTTATCGCGAAACTCCGGAACAACAACCTTCCTTTTTTCAAAAGTTGATTCGCTGATCTTCACAAAAACAATTGGATCGTTTCCTTCATAAGTCAGCGCTTCAATAGGAATGGTAATTACTTCAGTCTGGGAAGAGGTACTAATTGATAACCTCAGGTTCTCTCCAGGTTTCGGCCAATTATCCTTGCTGGCCAGCAACACATTAACCACTACCGAACGATTGTTTTCATCGAGACCGGGATTGATGGAGGTTACGACCGCTTTCATCTCAAACGAATCATTTTGACGACGTGAAATCTTTACAGAATCACCTTTGTTAATGTAGCGCGCGTCCTCAGGTGAAACGTAACCACGAACCAAAACATGACTGATGTCCAAAACACGCGCAAGCATTTGGAGTGCATTCACCGATTGTCCAAGTTCGACTGACCTTTGATCGAGACTGCCACCGATGGGTGAATGAATTTTGAGGGTAGGATCGATACTTTCAGCTGTGCGGAATGCATTAATTTCATTTGTGGGTACGCCAATGGCTTTCAATTTTGAGACAGCAGCGATAACGGTTGTCTTTGCGCGCTGGAAATCAGACTGGGCGCGATCAAGTTCACTTTTTGAGCTAATTGTTTGCTCCACCAATTGTTCGAGCCGATGCAATCTGGATGTCTGAAAAGTTTCTTCGGAAACAGCCTGGAGATACTCCGAAACCATATTGCCAAATTCAAGACTCTCGATGCTGAACACCTGTTGACCGGGCTTTACGATCTCTCCTTCCTGAATATCTATGCGGCTGATACGTCCATTAATAGGCGTGCTGATAATGCTAATGTGATTTGGAGCCGGGAATACCACGCCCGGAACTGCAATGCTATAATTCGCCAGACTGCTGGTAACAGGTATTGTTTGAATTTTTAATTCAGCTATCTCTTTATCAGAAAGTTTGACAAGATTTTCAGGTTTTATACCTGAAACAGAAGGTGGAGAATCGGAGGCTCCTTTTTCTTTTTGAACCGGTTCTTGTTTGCCTCCGCATGAATAAATGATGATCAACAGGAAAGATAGGAGGTTTACCAAGGCCAAACGTCGGATGAATTGAAGTTTTTTCATAGAACAATTATTTTGCAAATAACTTACTAATAAACAAGATCTTTATCGAGGAACTTTTCGAGTTCGACAAGCTGAATATAGAAATCGCGGAGAGAAGATAAGTAGCGTTGCTGGCTGTTGAGGTAGATTTGTTGAGCACTGATAAGGTTCAGTAAATCAACCTCACCCAGACGATAGGCGGTCAATGTAAGAGTCTGTAATTTCTCAGCTTTGCTTCGAATGGTTTCATCGTACCGCTTGATTGTCGAACGGCTCACTTCATAACTGTGCCAGGCATGTTCGATTTGTTTTTTCATATCGAGCTTGATTTCCTGCTGCTTCCACCGAATTTCATCCTGTCGCGCGAGGGTTGTATTAATGCGCCCTTTTTGCTCAAGCGGATACCAGATCGGAAAACTCAGTCCCACCTCGAACCCATTGAAATTGTAACCTGTTCCGTAATCCTGTTTATACAAATTAAAGCGGATGTCGGGAAGAATATTGCTTTTGGCTTCTTTCAGAAAATAGTTGGAGGCGTTGAGTTCACTGGATGAGGATTTATACAATGGCTGATCGGTCAGAACCGCCAATGCCTGGATCTGCGAAATATCCATATCGGTACTCCGGAGTGTATCCATAAACTGAATCGTGTATTTCTGGTTTTCAGGTAGAAGCCCCATCAGGTTAAAAAGACCATAACGAGCCAGGTGCAATTGCCTCCTGGCATCGTCGATATCATTGTTTGCTTCAGCCACCTGCAATTCAGCTTTGGTCAGGTCCATGCCATTTCCCATGCCGGTTTCGAATTGCGTATAAACGGCATTGTACAATTCGGTGGCCAATTTTAGTTGCTGGTCACACAATTTTTGAAGGTGAAGCGCATAAAGCACTTCAATATAGCTGGTTTTAACACCAACTTTAACAGCCCGCTCTTCCGCCTTAATCGCAAATTCCATTGCCTTTCCCTCCTCCCTGATTGCCTTCATCCGGTATGAAGTTGTAAGCGGAAAATCAACCGTTTGAGAAACAGTAAGTCTCTGCTCCTGAAATGGATCAGCAGTTTTACCATTCATTCCCTCCTTCATATAACTGAATTCAGGAGACGAAATACCGCTCTGCATCCGCCATGCTTCATTCTTTTGTTTTAACTGGGACCGCATCTGGTTGATCTGCGCATTGTTTAAGATAGATTGATCAACCGCATCCTGAATGGTTAGCACTTGCGCGGTGGCAGAATATAAGCAACCAATCAACAATGCTAAAAGTATGATTCTCAGCAAATAGATCATAGCAATAGGTTTCATGTGTTTGTTATAACAAAAAACAGTAATGATTTGTTTGATTACAATTTCATTTCGATAATAAAACTCATGCCTATTACCAATAATTCTTGTTAAAATTGCCGACAAACTAATGCTCCGAAACTTTGGAAAGCTATTTTAAAAAATACAGGGAAGCAATTATCGGAATAGACCAAACTTTTCAGTCCCCTTACGGAGAGAAAAAGATCGTTTATGCTGATTGGATTGCCAGCGGCCGACTGTACCGGCCCATCGAAGAAAGAATTACCAACCAGGTTGGACCATTTGTAGGCAATACGCATACCGAAGCGAGTGAAACAGGGACGCTTATGACAAAAGCCTACCACCTTGCGCAAAGGAAGATCAAAGAGCATGTCAATGCGGGTCCGAACGATGTGATCATCACTGCAGGATCGGGAATGACAACTGTGATCAACAAGTTTCAGCGTATTCTTGGATTCAGGGCGATGCATAAAATCGACAAGCTTGACTGCTTACCAAAAGAGGATCGACCGGTGGTTTTTATCACGCATATGGAGCATCATTCCAATCATACTTCATGGTTGGAGACCATCGCAGATATTGTTCAACTTTATCCGGACAAGGATCTTTTGGTCGACCTTGATCAATTAAAACTAGAACTGGAGAAGTACAAGGATCGGAAAATGAAAATTGGTTCATTTACAGCTTGTTCAAACGTTACCGGCATCACAACTCCTTATCTCGAGATGGCCCGGATCATGCACGAGAACGGCGGATTGTGTTTCATCGATTTTGCAGCTTCGGCACCCTATATTAACATTGATATGCATCCCGAAGACCCGCTTCAGGCATTGGATGCTATTTTCTTTTCGCCGCATAAATTTTTGGGCGGGCCTGGAAGTTCAGGAGTATTGGTCTTTAATTCTGCCATTTACAATAATTCAGTTCCCGACAATCCGGGTGGCGGAACGGTTGACTGGACAAATCCATGGGGCGAATTTAAATATATCGACGATATCGAAACAAGGGAGGATGGCGGAACACCCGGCTTTTTGCAGGCCATCCGTACAGCACTTTGTATTGAACTGAAAAACAAAATGGGCATCGAAAATATCGAAAAACGAGAGAAAGAGCTGGTTCGTATTGCCTTCGCAGAACTTGAAAAAATTGAAGGCCTTCATATTCTGGCCAACAATATCCGTCATCGATTGGGTATCATCTCCTTTTATATAGAACATCTTCATTTTAATCTTGCGGTAAAACTGTTGAATGACAAGTTTGGAATCCAGGTGCGCGGTGGATGCGCCTGTGCCGGAACGTACGGCCACTTTCTTTTGGATGTGAGTCACGATCAGTCTAATCAGATCACCCAACTGATCAATTTTGGCGATCTTTCACACAAGCCAGGCTGGATAAGGCTCTCACTCCATCCAACCATGACCAACGAGGAACTCTATTTTATCACAGACGCCGTTCAGCAGGTTCAGAAAAATCACACCGACTGGGGAAACGATTATACCTACAATCATAAAACAAACGAATTCAGGCATTGCAATGAACCAGAAGACAAAACGGAACTGATTCGCGAATGGTTTGATCTGGGTTAAATCACCACATAGACACATAGAACACAATAGGTTTTCTTTAATGAATTATTCTAATGAATCTTATGTAGTTAATGTCTATGTACCCTATGTGACTATGTGGTTAACCTTCTAATCTGGTTATCCTGCCGATTGTTCTTTTTTTTGCACCAAGTTCATAATATATCCAACTATTTATCATGAAACCCATTTTCAAATTTCTATTTACAGCCATCTTTTCAACCTGCATTTTCGCCACCGCGCAGGGGCAGAATGTTCTCCTGAAACAAACCAATGAAACGGGCATTTATAAAAATGGCCAGAAGATTCGGGTTACCTTATTTCTGAAAGATCATTCCAAAGATTCGGTTTCGATTAAAATTCGTAGAAATCAAAGCGAGCAGATTTCGGAACAAAAATTTAAATTTAACGGTGACACTTTACAGATCTTTAATGAGGCATTCGACAAGCCATCGTCCGTCATCTTTGAGGCAAGTACAAAATCGGAGACAGCCAGCATCGGTTTGATCGTTGATCCCGTAAAGTTTAAACCCGGAACCAGTCGTCCAAATGACTTCGATCAATTCTGGAATAACGAGAAAAAAGAACTAAGGGCATTTCCAATGGATGCGAAAAAAGTTTCGGTTAAAGAAAACGGAAAGGGGTTCAATTGTTTTGATACGGAGATTAACTGCACCGGCCCGAAACCTGCGAGGGGATACTTTGCCAAACCTGAATCGGCAAAAGCTAAATCGTTACCAATTGTGCTTTTAGTTCATGCTGCGGGTGTAAAAGGTTCATGGTGCCGGTCGGAACCAGAGAATGCGCTTCGCTATGCCAAAATGGGAAACGGAACGCTTTGTTTTGATTTGAATGCACATGGAATGCTGAACGGCCAGGCTGAAGAATATTATGCCAATCTTGAAAACGGGGAATTGAAAAACTATTACCTGCAAGGACTGGAAAGTAAAACCGACAATTACTTTCGTGGAATGTATCTCCGCCTGATCAGGACACTCGATTTTCTCACAAGTCAGCCGGAATGGGATGGAAAGCGAATTATTGTAATCGGTGAAAGTCAGGGTGGTGGTCAGGCATTGGTTGCAGCAGGTCTCGACAAACGGGTAAGCGCGGTTGTTGCTACGGTACCCGCCATGTGCGACTGGGGCGGAACACTGGTTGGCCGAAAAGGCGGCTGGCCACAACCATTCGAAGCCAAAGGCGATAAAAATAAAATGCTGTCTACACTCTCCTACTTTGATGCTGCCCATATGCTGAAAGGCTCAAAAGCAATCATCCTAACAGAAATCGGGCTTATCGACATCACCTGTCCTTCAACCTCGGTTTATGCAGCAGTCAATCAGGCAAAAAGCAAGAAAATAATCTTTACAGTTCCATACCGTCAGCATCATGCTCCCTCAAATTATCTGAAAGAGAATTGGGAGAACACAGTTAATAAACACAGGGAGGATTTTATCCGGGAGTATCTGAAATAAGGTATTTATGATACAAGCAGCTGGCTTCTGGCGACTCGCGTCTGGCTTGTAAATGCAAGTTGCCAGCTACTAACAGCCAGTTGCTCCTTCCCGATTAATGTTTTGGACCCAATTATTTGATCTTTCCCTTTTTCAGATAGGTGGCCAACGCTTTCTTAAATTCGGTCGATGATGAAATTTTAAGAAAATTATCAGGAAGTCGGGGTTGTTCCTGCTTCACCTGCCATCCGCTCACTAAAACTGCTTTATCGGGAAATGTCTTTTTTAATTTTTTGATTTTGTCTGCAAGTACACCTGCACCAGGGGAAGTTACAAACGAGGTGAAAAGTATCTGAGCAGGCTTGATCTCATCAACACGAATAATATCACGGAAAGGTACCGAAGTTCCGAGATAAGCACTTCAAAATCGGCTTTCCGTGCCAGGTAATTGTAATAGAGCAATCCAATTTCGTGAAACTCACCCTCCGGGAGATAAAATAAGATTCTCGGATGAGTATCCTCTGTTTTTATACCTTCATGGTCAATGGCAGCAATCAACTTTTGCCTGACAAGATTTGTGATAAAATGTTCCTGTGCAGGATTAATCGTACCTGACAGCCACAAAATACCTATCCGTTCCAGAAAAGGGAAAAGCAACAATTCAATCGTATTCTCAAATCCCAGATTCAATACCGATTTTTCAAATACCTGATTGAAATGGCGCTCATCAACTTCTACCATTGCCATTACCAAACTCTCGGCTTGAGTACTCAATGAAGGAACATCATTGTTCAACTGCAACAATACTTCACTAATCTGACCATCGGTAAGTTGCGATATTTTTGATATTTTATACCCATTTTGGTTCAATACCGAAATATTCATCAACTTAACCAGATCATCATCTGAATAATAGCGGATATTTGTATCTGTCCGCTGAGGTTCAATCAAATGATAACGTTGTTCCCATACCCGTATAGTATGAGCCTTGATTCCTGACAATTTTTCTAAATCCTTTATTGAATAGGTTGACATATTCGAACACTTAATTAAAAATATATTTTTCGGTATGCGGCAAATTACAATAAATCAGTTAAGTCTTTGCTGACCAAAGTGATTGTCCATATAATCATCACTAAATTAGTCATTAAACAAATATATTCCACAAATCAAATTAAAAAGATTCAATTAAGGTCTTTGATTTTAAGAAAACCGATATAAAAAAAACATTCCCCGAAGAAATATTTATTCATAAATAACTAAAATCCTGATATTTAAACCACATAAAGGATTTTTATGACTAAACTTCTCCGGGGAATCAATCAAAGATTAATCGGACTATATATTAAGGAACAATGACTTTATTAATTACATGAACCACGCCATTTTTGCCTTGAACGTCAGCTTTTATAACATTTATTGTACCGTCAATGGTAACTCCGCTGCTGCTTACAACAACATTAAGCGACTTAGCCGGATTCAAAGTAGGGACGCTACCAGAAGTAAGATTTCCAGACTGAACATTCCCGCTGACAACGTGTGCCAAAAGAATCGGGGTAAGGGCAGCTTTTGATAGAGCGTCTATGCCAGTAACACCTAAAGTAGTAAAGAGAGCACTAAAAGCCTCATTCGTGGGTGCGAAAACCGTAAATGGGCCAGTTCCGGATAAAGTACCGGCAAGATCTGCTTTAATAACTGCAAGAACCAATGTGCTAAACAAACTATTTTGCTGCGCAATTTCTACAACGGTAGGTGGAAGCAAGACCTTGTCGATAACATGGATGATTCCATTTGTTGCAACGACATCGGTGGCAATCACATTAACCGAGTTATTTAATTTTACACCTCCGGCAACACTAATTTGAAGCGAAACATTCTTACCAAAAGCAGTACTTAATGTTGGTACATATCCTGCAGTTACTGCAGCGGCAGGAACATAGCCATTAACGACGTGATAAAGAAGAATCGGTGACAGAGTTGCCGCTGACAAGTCGTTAAGTGTAACTCCCAAAGCCATAAGCAACGCCGCAAAAGCATCGTTTGTGGGCGCAAAAACAGTATAAGTTTTGGTCGGATCTGCCAGGGCTGTGACGAGATTCGCTTTTGTAAGCGCAGCAACCAGCGAAGCAAATAAAGGATTGGCAACTGCATGGTCT